>Ga0134124_10003104_pt1 | contig 13341 bp, 16 predicted proteins | sample KB304_FD_96880 | JGI IMG/M metagenome (GOLD analysis project Ga0134124, IMG submission 96880) | Terrestrial soil microbial communities without Nitrogen fertilizer from Kellogg Biological Station, Michigan, USA - KB3-0-4 | ecosystem: Environmental > Terrestrial > Soil > Unclassified ... | reverse complement strand
TGATGGTCCTCGAGGACGCGCTGAACGCGCCGCTCGTCGCGGCCGTCAGGATGCCTTGCGAATAGCCACTGATCTGGCCGTCGATCGCCAGCGACGCGGAGCCGGAACCTGACAGCGCTGCAGTGGCTGTGACCGAGCGAGCGAGCGAAATGCTTCCGGTTCCAGCCCCCGTAAACGCGCCAGAAGCCACCGCCAGCGAGGCCTCGGCGAAAACGGCTGTCAGGGAGCCGGAAAGCGCTGACGGCGCTAGAATCGCGCCTGTGGCGGCGAGAGAGGCATTCCCGGCGCTGGCGAAGGATGCTCCGGCCAGTCCGACGCCGGTGACCGAGAAGCTGCCAGCGCCTGAACCTGAAAGCGAAACCTCGTGGACGGTGAGCGAGGCTGGGCTCAGCGCGCCCGCACCCGCGACCGACAGCACGCCCTCGGCGATCGCCGTTTCCTCACCCGCCCACGAGGATAGGCCGACGCCGGAGAAGGCGCCCTGCGCGATGGTGAGCGCATCGAGCGCGCTGGTGACGGTCCCCGCCCCGGATAGCGCGGCCGCCGCAGTGACCGATGCGGTGATGTCCCAAGTTCCGGCGCCGGCGGCAGATAGCGCGCCAGTGACGACCGGCGTTGTGATCTCGTTGAGGTTCGCGGCGCTCGCCCCGCTGAGGACGGCCCCGCTGACACCAACCCCTTCCGTCGACGTCGCGGCCACGCCGCTGGACGAAAGCGCGGCGGGCTGTATTCCGGCGCCGACTTCAAGAGCTGAGCCGGCCGCCGACGCGGTCAGCGAGGCTTCCGCAGTCGCTTCGCCTATGGTCGAGACATTGCCGGCCCCACTCGCCGACAGCGCGCCTTCGACGGCGTTGCTGCCCGTCGCTCCCACTGCGGCGAAATCGCCAGCGGATGTCGCGCTCAGGCTGCCGTTGACGACAATGTTATTGTCTGCGGCGAAGCTGCTCGAGCCGGCCGCCGAAAATGCCACCGGAACAAGCGCGCGCCCTTCGTATGGAGATCCGCCAGCCGCGGCCGCCGCAAGAGCTGCGGACGCCAATGCCTGCCCCGTCGTCGAAAGCGCCCCCAAGCCGCTGGCCGCCGACAGGACGGCCGTCGACGTCGCTTGTCCGGCGCCGTTGAGCGCTCCGATGCTCGATCCGGCCAAGGTCGCCGCTTCGATTGCCAGCCTGGCCGGACCGAAGGCGCCCAAGCCCGCGCCCGTAAGCGTAGCCGCGCTCGTGGCGCTCCCGACTTCGCTCGTCGCGCCAATGCCAGCACCGCTGAACGCGCCGGCCGCAATGGCCCTGCCGGTCAGGTTCGCCGCCGCAGTTCCGGTGCTCGAGATCGACCCTGTGGGGGCGGCCTGGCCGGTTACCGACAGCGCGGCGGTGGCGGATGCAGAGAGCGCGCCGGTGGCGACGGACTGCCCCTGCGCGGCCGCGGTGACTTCCTTCAGGCTGATATTGTCGAAGTCGGCGTAATCGGCCGCATTGCCGAACGCGACAGCGCTGCCGACCATGCACGAAATGCCGAACGCGGTGGTCGCCGCGGCGAAAGTAAACTCGACCGGGCTGCCGTAGGTCGCGAGGTCGCGGTTGAATGATCCGGCGGCGCCGGTGAAGGTGAACCTGGCCTTGTCTGCGGTGTTGCCGAGGAACTGCTCGCCGGAAAAGCGATAATTGCTACTGACCGTGAGGCCGGTGACAGTCTGGATGCCAGTGGGTCCGCTGGAGCTGGTGGCGGTGACACGCATCCGGCTGGCGACGACGGACAGGGTCGCCTCGCTCGGCCCCCAGCCTGTCGTCGAACTCGGGAAGGTGCCGTTGGTGACCAGTTCTGGCCCGCTGAACGAAAACGCTCCCGCTGCGGCGCCTGAGAGGACGCCCGACGCGAGGTAGCCACCGTTCGCCGAAAGCGCCCCGGCGGCCGACCCGCTGAACGTCGCGGCGGCTATCGCCTGGCCCGCTGGCGACATGGCGCCCACGCCGGCCAGCGTCGGTGCCTGCTCCGAGATCGAGCCGCCAGCGATTGATGCCGCTCCGGTGCCGGAACCTGAGAGGGTGCCGCCGGCCGCGATCTCGTACACGCCAACCGTAAAGCTCGCCCACTGCTCGGTGGCGCTGGTGAACGTGCCGGGGTTTTCACTGCCGCCGCTGGCGATGTTGATCTGGCGCTCCGCGGTGTTGGCCGATGCGCCGTTGGTGCCGCCACCGGTGGCGGTCTGCAGGTCGGTGTAATTGGTCGGAGCGACGGTCGCGACGGTGGTGCTGTCGCCAGCGCGGGTCGCTATTACGATTACGTCCTGGGCTGCTCCGCTCCCATTACTCAGCGAAGGCGGATCGCTGTTAGTTGAGGACCCTTGGGCAGATGAAGAAATAAGGAACCCGACGCTCGCGCCAGCGGCAACCTTATAGGCGAGCATGACCGAAGAATATTGCTCGGATGCCGGGTTCGTCATGCTGAACGACGGGAATGCTGAAGCCCCGAAGGCTGTCGTCGTTTCCTTCGTCCAGATCGAAATGCTGACCGCGCCGCCAGCCTCGCTCGCGCGACCCTCTAAAACCCACGCAGCTTCTGTCGGATCACTCGCCAGCGTCCCGTCATGGGCGACCACCATGACCCATTTGACTCGCTCGCCGGCCGCGATAGCGGTGTTGAGCGTCGCAGTGCCGGTGTTGGCGCTATAGGCGGTATTGTTGCTGGTGCCCCCGACGTGCGTTCGACGGCGAACGGGAGTCGGGAACGCCACGGCGACTTAGCCCCCGTAAATCACGTCTCCGGTCAGCGATGACGGAGCGATCCCCAGCAGAACCAACCCTCCTTCATGCCCCCCTTCGGTGATCAGCGTATCGGTGACGCCATCACCATCGTAGTCGGTCGCGTGAACCGTGAACGTCGCCGTCCCCAGGTGGTTCGAGAACTGCGCCCCGTCGTAGAGATAGCTGAAGCCGCCGATGATGCCGTCATAGACGCCGGCGCCGCTATCCAGAATGACCGTGTCGCCAGCGGCGCGGCTGAAATCGGTGATGACGTCGGTCGAGCCGTCAAAGTGGAAGATGAACTTGTCCGCGCCGCCGCCGCCGGTCAGAACATCGTCGCCGCCGTGGCCGTCGAGCATATCGTTACCGCGCCGTGCGTCGATGACATCGGCGGAAGCCGTACCGTTGAGGGATTCGCCCTTGTTCGTGCCGTTGATGGTGGGCATGATCTGTTCCTTTCAGGAATTACTTCTCGGCCTTTTCCGCCCTCGCCACTGCGGCACGATGGTCGGCCTTGACCTTCTCGCGCGCCGCCAGCTTGAGCTTCAGGATTTCGTCAGGGTCGGTGACGCCGTCCGCGAGCGCCTTGAGCGTCGCCGCCGACATCGCCTCCTCGATCGCCTTGCCGCTGAGTCCGGGACCCATGCTCCCGCCCGAGCCTGCGCTCATCGAAGCCGCAGCAATCTTTCCCTTCGGCATCATCGTACTCCTGTCGTGCCAAGCAGTTGCTTGAAGGTGCGGCGCCGAGCGTCCTGGATCCGCGCGCGGACGAATGGCGTGTCGAGCAGCTTGCCGTCGGCCTCGGCCTCGAGCACCGCGTCGCTCATCGCGCTCTGGACCATCTTGGCCAGCGGCTTCAGCGCCGGCGAATTGCTGTTGGCGGACACGAAGACCGCCGAGACGACCACGGAGTAAAGGCGCTCGGCCTTCGGCTTGAGCTCGTCGGGAAGGCCTGACGGGAGGCTGTGGTCGACCAGCCACCGATGCGACCAAGCGCGCAGCTTGAAGTCGATGCGCGGGTTTTGCGTGCGCGCGTGGTGGAGCACGATCTCGGCGTCGCTGTCGGTCTGCGGACCCGGGAGGTGCGGGAACAGCTCGGGCCAGCCCTTCAGAAGCCGCCGATGGTCGCCGTCGCGCAGGACTTGATCGCAGGCCTCTTGCGACACGGGCCTAGTCCAGGGTGACGGTGCTGGCCGTCGTGAGCCGCGGGATCACGCCCGCGCTGGGGATCGAGATGTTCGGCGAGATGGCGCCGTTGACGATGACGTCGGCCGCGCCGCCGCCCGACTTGCCGAGCTGGCCGTGGGTGATGGTGGTGCCGGACGCGCCGCTCGAGGGGAAGTCGACGTTAGCGTTGAAGGCCGTCGATCCGCCCGACGGCGCGGTGAAGCCGCTGGTCGTGCGCGCGATGTTCTGGCGAGCATAGTTGGTGTACGCGCTCTCGCTGGTCGACATGGTTCCGGTGTCGCCCGGGTCGGCGGTCGCGAGGGCGGCGACGATGTTGGTCTCGGGCGAGGCGGTCGCGTTGATCGCGTAGTTCGCCCAGGTCGTGGCGTTGAAGATCAGCGCCAGGATCGCATTCTCGGCAACATTGGAGAAGCTCATCGCGCGTCCCTCTCAAATTCGGCTTGCTGCACGATAAAGCGGAGGAACGCGGCGCTGTAGGTTCGTCACACCCCGCACAGGATCAGGTTGTCGAAGCCCAGCATCTTCGCGAGGCATTCGGCGTGCGGCATGTTATCGGCCACGGCATCGACGTGTCCCGGCCAGTGCGCCGCGGTCTGCGTGAAGGCGATGACCCCGCCGACCTCTCGCTGCCGCAGCGCTTCCTGCGCCTCCTTCCACACCGACGGCCGACGGCCGAGCACGAGACCGGTCCTGCCGCCGTCGAGCCGGTAGTGGCGGCTGACCCACGGGTGGCCGATCGCGTCCCACGGCTTCACGTTGCCGGGGAAGAGCATGATCCTGCCGGAATCCGCTGAGCCCCAGCGGACGACTTCCTCTTTCGGGCCCCAGGTCGCCTCGCCCTTGCCGAGGACGTGCGCGATCCATGCCTGATCCGACCCGACGAAGTTGGTGCTGGCGATCTCGGCCTCTTCGGCGCTGAACCGCTCGTACACCTGCGGGCGCGCGCCGGCCGTCATCATGATCATCGACCCGTTGTAGAGCCACCGGTTGCCGTTTTGGGACGGCCCGCAGATGACGAAATCTTCTGGGCGGTCGACGATCCGGTCGATGTTGGACCCGATCACGACGTCGAGGTCCATGCAGAGGAAGCGCTTGCCGAACTTCCGCCCCGCGTCGCGCCTGAACATGCTGATCCGGCGGTAGCAGTTCGGGCGACCGCGTTTCCACTTGGTCGTCTGGACGTCGACGAACTCGCCCGGCGGCCTGATGATCCTGATCGAGGGGTCGATGCCGTCCGGCGTGTCGGTGACGCAGGCGAGGCGGATGTCGAGCGTGCAGTGGCGCCGGACCATCGCCGCCCAGATATTGACGTGCGTCGCCGTGAAGGTCGTCCGGCAGGAGGGCTGGGCCCAGAGCCAGGTGAGGACGGTGATCACAGGACCCGCTCCCACTCGAACTGCAGCACCTTGACGACGTCTTCCTCGCCGCGGTCCCATTTTGCCTTGGCGATCGCCTTCTTGGCGCCCTCGTCACGGCCTTCCTTGCGCGGCAGCGTTGTCGTCGAGGCGTCGGGGATCAGGCCGCGCCAGTAGCGGGTCAGCGCCACGCGCTTCAGGTGCCCGCGCACGCCGACGTGAAAGGCCCGCTGCCGGAACATCCCGTCGGTACCGTAGACCCCGCAATAGTCCTCGTCGTACCCGCCGATGCGCCAGTAGAGGTCTTTGGTGAGGACGAAGCTGTTCGGATGCGGCTTGGGTTTGCCCGTTCGCCCAAGAGTGGGCTCGCCGGTGTCCGCCTCGATCCGGTGAAGCGTGTAGACCGTGCCCTCGTCCATCTTGCGGAGCCGTCGGACGAGCGCAGCCGCATTCTCGGCCGTCAGGACGTGGTCCATGTCGGTCAGCAGCAGCCAGCCGTCGTCGGCGACGTGCGCGCCGAGGTTGCGCGCCGCGTGCTGGTGCCAGGGCCGGTCCTCGGTCACGCGATAGATCGAGATGTCGATCAGGTTGGCGGGTAGCGGAACGCTCGCGGCGGGCGCGGTCGGCGACCCGTCGTCGACGATGATCACCTTGAAGCGCTCGCGGATGTCCGCAGGCCAGTCGTGCCATGCGGCCAGGTGGACGCGAAGCATCTCCGCGTTGTCGTAGTAGGGCATGATGAGGGTGACGTTCGGTGGGCCGGGAATGGCCCCGGCCCCTTCACCAAGCCCTGCCAATGTCGGGCGACCCGGCTCCGCTTCTACCACGTTCACGCTGCCCATATCCACCCCTCATAGAGCCTGCGTTGCGGGAACGCCTCGTCGACCGCCCTGACCACACCCGGGAATTTCGCGTGGTAGTCGTGACCGCCGAACCATCCCCCGGGCCTGACCTTGCTTCGCCAGTTCGCGACGTCGCTCCGGACTGCTTCGAAGCTGTGGCCGGCGTCGATGAACACGAAATCCGCCCAGCCGTCGGCGACATGCGCGGCTGCTTCGGCCGTGGGCATGAGCAGCAGCCGACAGCCGGAATATTTGCTGGCGATCGCCTCGAGGCTTGCCCGCCGGTCCGCGCGACGGCCGAGATCGACCCCGACCATCTCGATTCCGGCGTCAAGGAAGCGCTGCAGCAACTTGCCCTGCCCGAGGCCGAGCTCCACGCCGCGGCGCCAGCCGTGTTCCTTCACCAGGCCGATCATGATGTCGCGATGGTCAGGCAAGGCCCTGAGTCCGCGTGCACCACACCGGCACGCCCGCCTCGCGCGCGATGATCCCGGCCTGCTTCGGGCAGCTCTCGATGAAGAATTCGACCCCGAGCTCGCGCACGATGCGCGCCTTCCACCTGCCGCGGCCGCCGGCGAACTTCATCGCCTGCATCCTCTCGGCCTTCGAATGAAACTGAGTCATGTGCAGCGCCTCGAACTGGATCCGGTGGCGCCGCAGCCACGCCTCGGTCTCGCCGCGGTACTTCTCGAGCCTGCCGGTGACGATGTGGCCGATCGGGCGCTGGGGAACGAACAGCGGCTCGGCCTCGCGCAGGAAGCGCGCATATCGGGGCCCGTCGTCATTCTCCTCCTTCGTGTTATCGCGGCAGAGCACGCCGTCGAAGTCGAAGCCCCAGCGCGGTAGGCGGATGTGCTTCTGCATGTTCCAGGCGAAGGCGCGGGGCCCGGACACGATCTCGAACCACATATCGCAGACGCTGGACGGCTCGACCTGGTAGGGACCGAAGATAGCCAGCCGCGTGACCTTCGTTCCCTTCGGCAGCATCGACACCGCGCGCGCCATCGCCCGGCCCTTGTTGCAGCTATCATCGACGAGGAGGACGCGGGTCCCTTGGGATTCCAAGGCACCTGACCGGCCATAGACGACGCCCTTCCCGTAGCCGATCGGGTCCGACAGCGGCATCTGCAGGTGCGTGGCGATGATGCTCGCCGGGATCATGCCCGAACGCGGGATGCCGACGATGCAGTCGAACGCGCTGCGGTCGATCCGGTGAAGGTTGGCCGCGATGGCCGCGTTCAGGTCGGCGAGGGAGCGGACGTTCAGCACTTCCGCCCCCGCAGCCCCATGTTCACCGCCCGGTGCTTCTTCGCCCCCCTCGGCACCGCGACTTCCTCGAGATCGACCAGCCCCGCGCCCGCAAAGCACTCCCGCATATACCGTGGCGTCAGGATCGCGCGGTGCATCCAGTGCGTTCCCGAACCCTTCCGGTTATAGTTGAGCAGCCGCCCGGTGCCCCATAGGAATGGATGGTCGCGATGCAGATCGCGCCGCCATGTTCCCGGCCGCGGTCCGGCACCGCCCTCCTCCCATTCGAGTAGCTGGCGCATCATCCGCAGGCCGTCGACGGTGTGGACCTCGAGCGTTCCCCCGGGCTTCACGATGCGGGCCCACTCGGCGATGACGGACTCGACCTCGTACCACTCGACATGCTCGATGCAGTGGCTCGAATAGACGACGTCGAACGTCGCATCTGGGAACGGCGGCTTGCGGGCGTCGCCTACATGGTCGGTGATCGGTGTCTTGACGACGTTCAGCGTCTCGAACCCGGGCAGGCGCTCGTGCCCCGGCCCGATCTCCAGGCACCTCACCGTTTGGCTTTCGTCGTCCTGCGCTTGCGCGGTGCGGACCGCTTGGTCTTGGGGGCGGCTTTCCTGACCAGCCTCTTCAGCGACGCCGGAGCATCGCCAGGGCCTTCCGGATCCGCGACCTTCACGATCCCAGGCCCGACACGCAGCACCTTCGCCGGATCGAGCGCGAGGGTGGCGCCAGGCTCGACTAGGACGTAGCCGCCGTGGGTCAGGTGGATGGCGCGGGCGCCCGGCGTATCATTCCGGTAGGCCACCGGTGGGCTACGATCCGGTGGTCATGTCGATGGCGACCTTGGCCTTCGGAATGCGGAGTTCGTAGCCGCCGATCGCCATGATGCCGGGGACCTCGAACGAGAACGGGCCCTTCTGCCACATCGGGAAGAACTGGTGCCCGCCGCCGGGAAGGTGGAAGCGGTGGACCTCGGGCGTGTTCGCATAGGCGATCATGCGCTTCGATCCGCCAGCGCCGGCCGTCTCGAGGTGGCGGGTCGGCTTGATCGTGATGCCGCGGATAACCGCATTCTCCTGCAGGTAGCGCAGGAGCGAAATGCCGGTGTTGTCGACGCGCTTGGAGGCCATCGTGTTGTAGACGCTCGTCGGCACGGCCAGCGTATCGGCGCGGTAGGTCTCGAGCGTGTCAGTCTCGACCCGGGTCAGGGCCTCGTTGACCTGCGCGATGTCATCGTCGACGTCCGAATCGCTGTCGATCGAGTTGCCGGCGTCGATGGTCATCACGACGTCGTCGACGAAGCCGGTCTCGAACTTCAGATCGTCCCCGGTCATGGCGACACGGTGGATGAAGCGCTCGGCCGTCTTGGTGGCGGCGTCGGCCTTGTCGGCAACGACGTTGATGCCGAGCTGCTGCCCCCGCTCGAGGTCCCCGCGATTGAACTTGTAGCCGATGCCGGCGATGTGGTTTTCCTGCAGGAACTGCGTGCGGCTGACATCCGCGTAGGGCATGTCATCGGCCGCGACGTCGAACCATTCAGGCTTGCCGGCGATGTCGCCGCTGTAGAACAGCGAGCCGGCGGTCCAGACGCTCCCCTGCGTGTCGACCGGCATGAAGTCCGCATAATCGGCCAGCGGATACTTCGTCATGTAGACGCCCTGCTCGACGCGCAGAAGCTGCGGCGCAAGGAAGGATGCCGCCTGCTGGGCGTCGTCGAGGTCCACATTGCGGATGGCGTCGGCCCAGGCCTGCCCACCTTCGGCTTCGAGATGGGCAACCGCCGCCTGAACGGAGTCGAAGAAGATCGGCTTGGTCATTCGTTCCTCCGCTTACCGGCGCACGATGCGGGTAATTCCCGCGCCGCTCAGTGTGTCTTCGAAAACCCAGCCCGTCGCGGCGGTGTTACCACCACCCGATGAATTGCTGATCGCGCCGGCCGAAGTGATGTAGACCTGCGCACCGTCGGCGCATGCCGTGGTGCAGGTGACCCAGATCTTGCCGCGCTCCTTGATCGCGACCGTGTCGCCCGGGGCGTACACGTCGGCAGGACGATCGGCGGTGACCGGAAGACCCTTCTTGGCGATGGCGAAGCCGTAGAGGTTGGCGTCGACCGTGAGGTCGCAACCCTTGTCGTTGCTGCCGCGGAACACGGGACGGCCGAACTCGCAGTTGGTCGAGCCCTCGAGGGTGCGGCTGATGATGTTGCTGAGCTCACCATCGGCTTCCATGCCCGGAAAGCCGTAGGGAATGTCCTCGCTGAAAGTGGACTGAAGAACGGCCATGTTAGTTCACTCCCTGCGTGGCGGGCTTGCGGTAGGCGCTGCTCTTGTCGGCGAGCCAGGCGCGGCGGGCTGTTTCGACCGAGTTGCGATCCTGAACGCTGGTCTTGACGCCGTTCGAGAGCGCGTCGCGCACGGGGTCGCGCTCCTCGACCTTCGCGTCCTTGGTCAGGACATCGAAGGCGGCGGCGATCTGCTTGGCGTCATAGTCCTTGGCGGTGTCGCCCATCTTGGCGTCGACGACGGCCTTCATGATCGTGCCGATGTCCGCATCCTCGGCGAACTTGACCTCGAGCGCTTTGGCCTTGTCGCAGACGAGCGCGTAGGCCTTGGCCTGGTCGCGCAGCTGGGCGGGAGTGACCTTCGCGTCCTCGACCGCCTGCTTGAGGTTGACGATCTCGGCATCGCGCTCGGCGAGCGTGGTCTTGGCGTCGGCGAGGTCGGTCTCGACCTTGCCCTTGTCCGCCGTCAGCGTGGTGATTGTGCCCAGCAGCTTCGTGATCGCCGCCTCGGCTGCGTCAGTGACTTCGAGGGGCAGTCCATCGAAGGTGATCGTCTTGGTCGCCACAGGGCTTCCTCCTGAATTGGACGTCTCACGACGTGCGGGATCATTGATATTGTCGTTCGGCTCGGCGTTGTAGGTTCGTTCGTCGGCGAGCTGGCCGATCACCTCGTCGGAGAGGATCACGGTGCAGGCTGCAGCGTCGCCGATGCGGCACGTCGCGCCGGCCCGGCCCTTGTCGACAACCGCGACATGGTTGCCGCGGATCTTGCGCTGGACCGCCTGGTACGCGACCCCGTCGACTTCCCCGTCCTCGATCGCGAGATCGCACTGGTAGCCGTTGCTGAGCTCGCGCTTGCCCGCGTCGACGGCCTTGATCGTCGCCGCGTCGAGGAACGCGAGGTCGAAGCCGACGTACTCGCCGTCCTTGGCAGCGCCCATGATCGTGCCGCGGGCGAGGTCGCGCCAGTTGTCGGCGGTGACCGCTTTGTCGGGATGGTCGTCGGTGATCGGCTTGCCGACGAAGCTGCCCAGCGATTGCTTGTCGAACACCTCTTCGGCGGGACGGTAGACGTTGACGACTTGGTCGGCGGCGAAATGCTCGCCAGCCGGATCAATCTCGCGGCCGAGGTACTTGTAGATGCCGCTGCGGGCCGAGCGGGCGTGGATCGCCATGTAGCCGTCTGCCGAGCGGCGCGGCTTGTCGAGGGTCAGCTTGTCGGCGAAGAACATGCGCCCGAAATTACGGGCGGCGGCGGGCTGGGTGTAGGTTCGTCAGCGCGGCAGTGATCGGCGCTAGTCGGCCGTTGCGTGGGCCTCTTGCTCGTCGTCGTAACCTTCCATGTAGGCTGTCCTTGCTCGCTCCTGAGCCTGTGCGATCTCCGGAATGGCGAGGATTTCGTCGGCCAAAGCGCGGCTGTCGGCCATGGTCAGTTCCGAGCCGCTGTTCGCCAGAACTTGGGCAATTTTGTCGCGGAGGTCACTCATCCTCAAATACTACCACGCCCTGCGCCGTGCATCCACAAAAAGGTGGCACCCCGGGCATGTCGTCGGCGGGAATGCCGGAGCCTTCCCACGGGTAGGTGATCCCGTTGCGCGCGAGGTGCCACGACCTCGGGTGAGCCTTGCCGGAATGTCTCCAGCGAAAGTGCGTCAGCCCCGCCTGCTCCTGCCGAGCCTGGTTCAGCCGCGATCCCAGCTTCACCGTCTGGTCGGCGGCGATGCGGCGCGCGCGGGCCCGAGCAAGACCGAGGCTTTCGCTGATCTCCTTTGCGATCTCGGCTGCGGGCGCGCGCCGCTGGAAGCCGGCGAAGACGCTGTTCGCGATCCGGCGCCGCGTCTCCTCGCTCACGTCGCGGATCAGCGCCGTGTTCCATTCGAGCGACGCCTCGACCGTGTCCTCGACGTCGCCGGCCGTTAGCACTGTCGACAGGTCGACGCTCGTCGCCGTCATGACGTTGCTCATCCACTTGCCGCGGTGGACTTGCTCGACCTGCAGTGCCCAGCGGCGAAGGTCAGGCGTCAGCATCAGCACCAGCCGGCGGATTTCCTCGGCGACCTGGTCTATGGTGCCGCCCGTGCTCGCCGCCGAGTCCGTGCGCAGCGCGGCCAGCGTCCGCTCGTATTCGGCCATGATGCGCGGCGAGGCTTCGCGCCATGCGGTCACGATCTTCAGGTAAATCGCGGTGAGATCGCCGGCCTGCGCCTGCGTCGGCGCGATGTTCGCCAGCGTGATCGGCCTGCGCGATGGGCGCCGGATAGCCGCGGCGAGATTGATGCGCATCAGCCCAAGAGCAGGGCGAGCGTCAGGAGCGCGAGTCCGCTGTCGGTGTAGTCGAATTCACGCTTGAGCAGAGCGCGGATCGCGGGGATGGCGAAGCAGATCAGCGCTCCGGCGAGCAGGACGGTGTTGATCGTGATCATTCCGGGGCTCCCTTGGTCGGCTTTGCCGTTGGCTTCGGCTGCTGTTGCGGCGGCACCTGCTCGATCTGTGGCACATCTTCCTCGGACAGCTTCGGCGCTTCCTCCCCTGCCGCCTCGGCCTCCTCGAACGCCGTCTCCGACCCCGGCCACCGCCCGCTCTCGATCATGGAATTCTTCGCGATCTCGGACAGCGCTACATCGGGGATAAGCCCGCTGTCGGCATAGACCTTGACCGTGTCCGCACGCTGCTTCTCGACCGCGGCCGCGTCCTTCTCGTCCATCTGCCGCAGGGGCGCGAATTCGTAGTAGACGTCGCTGGGCTTCGACCCGAGCGCGGATCTGACCAACAGTTCGTCGATCCGGTCAAGCGCCGGGCACAGCAACTCGTTCTGGCGTGCTCGCACCATCGACTGATAGTCGCGCTCTTCCCCGTCGCCGTTCGACTGCAGGCCCTTGGGCGAAACGCCGAGCAGGCGGGTGAGCGGAATGTCGGCGGCGCCGGCGACCGCGTTGAGGAACGTGGTGATGATCTCCGGCATCCCGTTCCAGGTGATTTGCTTCTGCGTCCACTCCTCGAGCGCGTCGATGACCAGCATCCGCCATGTCGACTTGCCGGCGTTCGCTGCGCTCAAGCGCCGGGTCAGCTGCGCCTCATACTCCGGCGTGGCAGCCATCTCGGTCAGCTGCGGCACCTTCAGGATGTCGATCTTCGCCTGATCGATCAGCGCCGCGAACCCGTCCTGCGCCAGTGTCGCGTTCTTCACCGCCGCGCCGATCGACTGCATGATCGGATCGCCCCAGAACCACGACGCATTGGCGATCATCGAGCCCTCGGGCACGCGCTGGCCGATGAACGCGACGACGCGCGATGGGTGCAGCTTGATCTGCTTCTGGTCGGAGGTCGTGATGGAGAAGAACTCGGGCTGGCCGAACCAAGGATCGGCGGGGTCAAGGCGCTGCTGACCGACTTCGCTGAGCTGGTGCCGGCTCATGACGTGGACGTAAGCGAGGCCGCCCTGCTTCACCGTGTCGGGCTTGAACTCCTTCTCCGGACTTGCGTCCTTGGTCCCCAGGATCAGCGCGCCGCCACCGAACAGTCGTGCCAGCACCAGCGCCCGCTGACACTTCGACTTGAGCTGCAGCCGCCGCTCCTCGGCCTCGAGCTTCTCGATGTCCGCGGCTTCGGCCTGCCAGTCGCGCCACTCCCGCGTCATGTCGAACGGCGGGATGTCGATGATCTTGCGGACCAGC
>Ga0134124_10003102_pt1 | contig 13349 bp, 11 predicted proteins | sample KB304_FD_96880 | JGI IMG/M metagenome (GOLD analysis project Ga0134124, IMG submission 96880) | Terrestrial soil microbial communities without Nitrogen fertilizer from Kellogg Biological Station, Michigan, USA - KB3-0-4 | ecosystem: Environmental > Terrestrial > Soil > Unclassified ... | reverse complement strand
GCTGGCGAGAAGCGACCAGGCCGTTCAGGAAGCCGCGAGGCTTCTGCGAGACGGCCGCATCCTCGCGATCAAGGGCATCGGCGGATATCACCTCGCCTGCAATGCCGACGATGCCACCGCTGTTGCCGCCCTTCGCGAACGCAAGTTCCGCAAGGACAAACCGTTTGCCGTCATGGCGCGCGACCTGGAGACGGCGGAGCGTACCGTTGTGCTGGCCGCGGCCGACCGAACCCTCCTTCAATCTCCGGCCAGCCCAATCGTCCTCGCACCCGCGCGCGCAATTCTGGCGCACGTCGCGCCCGGCAACCACGACCTCGGCGTCATGCTGCCGTACGCACCGCTCCATCATCTGTTGTTTGCCGCTGGCGCGCCCGCCCGGCTCGTCATGACCAGCGGCAATCGATCGAGCGAGCCCATCGCGTACGAAGAAGACGAGGCGATCAGACGGTTGAACGGATTGGCGGACGCGTTTCTCGTCGGCGAGCGGCCGATCGCGCGGCGCATGGACGACTCCATCGTTCGAACCGGACCCGGGGGACCGGTGGTCCTGCGCCGATCGCGCGGGCTCGCGCCCGGCGCGGTGGCCTCGATTCCGGTGAGCGGGCCCGTGATCGCGCTCGGCGGCGATTTGAAGAACACGATCGCGCTTGTCGTGGACGGCGAGGCATACGTCAGCCAGCACGTGGGGGATCTTTCGGATCCGGGCTCGTTGCGGGCCTTCGAAGAAACCGTCTCGGACCTGCTCGCGATGTACGACGTCGCTCCGGCCGATCTCTTCGTGGTGCACGACGCGCATCCGCAGTACGTCTCGGCGGCGTTCGCGGCGTCCATCGGCGCGACTCGCACGCTCGCGGTGCAGCATCATCGTGCCCACATCGCCAGCGTGCTCGCCGAGCGGGCCGCGTATGATCGCGTCGTCATCGGCGTCGCCTTCGACGGCACCGGATACGGAGACGACGGCGGGATTTGGGGCGGGGAGCTGTTTGCCGGGAGCGTGAGGCGAGGATTCGATCGTGTCGGCCACCTGCAAGAGGCCGTGCTCGCCGGCGGCGACGCGGCCGCGCGATTTCCGGTTCAATCGGCGGCGGGATTTCTCGCGGGCCTCGCCGGCGATCTCACCGGCGTCGACTTCCTTTCGCCGCCGTTCTCCTTTCCGCGCCGCTTTCTCGATGCGCGCGCGGTGCAGCAGGCCGGCGTGCGGACGTTTCGCACGACATCCGCGGGCCGTCTCTTCGACGCCGTCGCCGCGCTCTGCGGCTTCGTCTGGCCGATTACGTTCGAGGGTCAGGCAGCGATGTGGCTCGAGCACGTCGCGCGAGATGCCTTCGTCGATCGATACCGGCTCCCGATGCCGGTGTACGGCCCGATCATCGACTGGCGTGAGACGCTTCTCTCGATCATTCGAGGACGGATGCGGGGCGTGAAGGCGGCCACGCTGGCGCGTGCGTTTCACCGCGCGCTCGCGGACGGCGTGGCCACCGCGGTTCGTCAGCTCGCGGCCGAGGCGGAGGCCGGCGTCGCCATCGTGTCGGGGGGCGTCGCGCAGAACACGGTCTTTCTCGAGGACCTGTACGAGGCGCTCGCGTCGAGCGGTATCGAGATTTGGGTCAACCGTGTGGTGCCACCCAACGACGGCGGGTTGAGCCTGGGTCAAGCCGCGATGACGATTACGAGGTTCTAGGGGTTCTAGAGGTTCTAGGGGTTCTAGGGGTTCGGTGGCGAGGGAAGGATGGGCCCCCCGGGGATCGAACCCGGGACACCGTGATTAAAAGTCACGTGCTCTACCACTGAGCTAGGGGCCCGCAGGCGGGAAATCTCCTGAAGATACCACAGACCCCGCGGCTGTCCGGCCGTTGGAACCGGCGCGCTCGACTCTCGTATAGAGTGTCTATACAAGTGGAGGCACCATGCGCGAGCGCCGGGCCAGCCTGTTGCAGGGCACGCTCGATCTCCTGATCCTCAAGGCGTTGTCCGCGGGCGAACTGCACGGCCTTGGCGTGTCGCGCCGCATCGAGCAGATGACCGGCGGCACCTTTGTCGTCCAGGCCGGCTCGCTGTTTCCCGCCCTTCACCGGCTGGAAGAGGCGGGCTGGCTGTCCGCCGCGTGGGAATCGTCGGAAAACAACCGCCGCGCGAAGTACTACCGCCTTACGCGAACCGGCCGTCGCCAGCTCGACGAGGAAATCGCGGAGTGGCGTCACATCGCCCTTTCCATCACACGCGCGCTCGAAGCCTGAGGAGGACCGCATGTCGCCACGATCGCGGATGTCCAGCCTGTGGCGCAACCTCGTCCATCGCCGGCGCGTCGAGCGCGATCTCGACGACGAGGTCCGGGCCGCATTCGATTTGTGCGTCGAAGAACGGATCAAGGCGGGCATGGCGCCCGGCGACGCCCGGCGAGCCGCCAGCCTGGAATTCGGCCCGGTCGAGGCCGTCAAGGACAACGTCCGTGATGCGCGGGCCGGCGCCCTCGTCGATGCCATCCGGCAGGACGTCCGTCAGGCCTTCCGGACGCTGATGCGGGCGCCGGCGTTCACCGTTGTCGCCGCCGGGTCGGTGGCCCTCGGCATCGGCGCCAACGCCGCGCTCTTCAGCCTTCACGACGCGCTCATGCTGCGCCCCCTTCCCGTGCGCGATCCCGACGCCCTCGTGATCGTCGCGGCATCCAACCGCGAGGACGAGATCTCCGGCGCCGGCATGGCATACGCGAACTTTCGCGATCTGCGGGAGCGGAATCGATCGTTCGAGGGGATGGTGGCCACCGCGCCTCAGAATCTGAGCTTCGCCCGCAGGCGCGACGACGTACGGGAGATGCGATTCGGGATGCTCGTGAGCGACGGGTTCTTCGACGTCCTGGGCGTACAGGCCGCCTCGGGCCGAGGGTTTGCGCCCGAAGAGGGGCGCGTGCCGGGACGAGACGCCGTCGTCGTCCTCGGCTACGACTTCTGGCACAACACGCTCGGAGGCGATCCCTCGATCCTGAACGCCGCCGTCGTGATCAACGGCATCGATTTCGTCGTCGTCGGCGTGATGCCGGAGCGCTTCACGGGCATCCATCAGTACTTCCGCCCGGCGTTCTACGTTCCGTTGACGATGGCGGCGCGTCTGGGCGCCGCGCAGGACGACTGGCGTGACAACCGCGGCGCGAGGCGATTCTCTGTACGAGGAAGGTTGAAGCCAGGCGTGGCGCGGACGTCGGCTCAGGCCGAGCTGTCGGCGATCTGGCGCGAGCTCCAGCGCCAGTATCCCAACGAGAACGGGAATCGCACCATCGCGGTTCGCACCGAGCTCCAGGAGCGCATCCATTCGGATGCGGGCAACGCGATTCTGATCGCGGTGATGACGACGCTCGGGATCATCGTGCTGGCGATCGCCTGCGCCAACGTCGCGAACCTGCTGCTCGGCCGGGCGCGATCGCGCGCACGCGAAATGGCCGTTCGCCTCGTGCTCGGCGTCGGCCGATTGCGGCTGCTGCGGCAACTGCTGGCGGAGAGCCTGCTGCTGGCGCTCGCCGGCGGCGCGGCCGGCGTCGCGCTCGCGTACGGCGGCACGCGGTTTCTCGCGGCCAGCGTGCGGACCGTGGTGCCAGTGGACGTCCCGATCGTGATCGAGCCGCTTCTCGACCTGCGCATGCTCGCGTTCACGCTTGCCGCGACCATTGCCAGCGCGATCCTCTTCGGCGTGGCACCCGCCTGGCAGAGCCTGAAAACGAATCTCGTGCCTGCTCTCAAAAGCGGCGAAGCAGGCCCGGCCGCGCGCCAACGGACGATCGGCCGCAACGTGCTCGTCGTCGGGCAGGTGGCCCTGTCGATGATGCTCCTCGTCGCGACGACGATCATGCTCGACGGCGTCAGCCGTACGTTCGCGGCCAATCCCGGGTTTCGCAAGGACCACCTGGTCATGTTGTCGACGGACACGTCGCTGCTGCGGTACACGCCGGCACAGACGCGTGAGTTCTATCGCATGCTCGTCGAGCGGGCGGCGGCCATGCCGGGCGTGAGGTCGGCCGCGCTCGCGAGTGCCATTCCCTTCGGTGACGGCGGCGACGGCTCACGCTATTTCCCTGAGAACGTCAGACCCGAAGGCCACCAGTTTCCGAAAGGAGAGGCGAGCGCGCAGGTTCCAGCAGCCATCGTGGACGAGCACTATTTCGCGACCGCGCAGACGCGCGTCGTCGGCGGACGCGCGTTCACCGTGGCCGACCGCGCGGACTCGCGGGCCGTCGCTATCGTCAACGAGCAATTCGGGAAAGTGTATTGGCCGGGGCAGAGTCCCGTAGGGAAACGATTACGCCTTGACGGAAAGGACGATTGGGTCGACGTCGTCGGGGTGACAGAAACCGGCCAGTACTTCTCGGTGGGCGAGGCGCCGTTGCCATTCGTGTTTTTCCCATTCGCGCAGCGCGAGCGGGCGCAGATGATGCTGCTCGTCGAAACCGCCAGCCGCGACGCCTTGCCGCTTGCAGCGCCGCTGCGCGACGTCGTGCGCGGCATCGACGTCAACCAGACCGTCTCCGGCCTGCAGACCGCGTCGGCGCACTACGAGCGGCGCGCGATCGCCCCGCGTCTGATGGTCTCGCGAACGGCCGGCGCCATGGGTGTCATGGGGCTCACGCTCGCGCTCGTCGGCCTTTACGGTCTGGTGAGCTACTCCGTCGCCCGTCGCACGCGAGAACTTGGCATCCGCATGGCGATTGGCGCAAGCCGCTGGGACGTCGTCAGGATGGTTCTTCGGCAGGGCATGAGGCTGGCGCTGACCGGCGTCCTGCTCGGCAGCGCCGGGAGCGTCCTCGTCGCGCGCGTGCTGACCTCTGCCACAGTCGGGTCCGGCAATCCTCCGTTCGGCGTCTACGCGGCCGTTCCGCTGTTGCTCATCGGCCTGACGCTGAGCGCGAGCTATCTGCCGGCCCGCCGCGCGTCGCGCGTGGATCCGCTGAACGCGCTGCGCTGCGATTGACGGTCGAGGCGGCCCAAACCGCGCAGAAGGGGCCGTCAGGCGGGGTATACTGTCGGCGCACATGTCCAAAGACGCTTCGCGCCTCGTACTCGTGGTCGAAGACGACGTGTCTGTCCGCCGTCCTCTCGTGAAGTTTCTCGAGATGCACGGGTTCTCCGTCGTTACCGCGGAGACATCGGACGAGGGGCTCGACGCCCTCAGCAAACATAAGTTCGTTGCCGCGGTGGTCGATCTTCGGTTGAAACGCGGTTCGGGCCGCGACGTCGTCGTCTCGACGCCGGCCGACGTGCCGGTGATTATCTTCTCCGGCGTGCCTTCGGAATCGGCTGAGCTCGAGCGTCTGCGCCCGCGAACGCGACTGATCGAAAAGCCCTACTCGCTGGTGCTGCTCGTGGAAACCCTCGAAGAAATGTTGTCGGAATCCAAGTCGGCAACCTAGGCCTAGCGAAGCTTTACGCTTACCGACATTCCTTCGGACCCCGGCCGCACGATCGACGTGGCGACGGCAGAGCTGTCGCTGATGGCCGACAGGAAGTCCTGCATCTCGCCCTGCTTGTTCACGACGTTGTGCGCGAGGAACAGCCCGCGCGGCATGAGGCGCGGGAAGACCAGATCGAAAAACCGTTTGTAGTCGGGCTTCCAGGCGTCGAGAAATACGAAGTCGAACGTGCCGGCGATCTTCGGAATCTCCGCGAAGGCGTCGCCGTGCACGACCGTGACGATGTCGGAGAGGCCGGCTCGCTTGATGTTGTCGGCTGCGGCGGCCGCGCGGGCGGGGTCGTACTCGATCGTCGTCAGGTGTCCGCGCGTCTCTCGCAGGCCGAGGCCAATCCAGATCGCGCTGTAGCCGCTGGCGCCGCCGATCTCGAGCGCGCGTTTGATGCCGTGCGACATGACGAGGACGCGCATGAAGCGGCCGTCTTCTTCCGAGACGCTCAGCTGGCCCCTGTCGGCTTTCTTGATGGCCGCCAGCAGCGGCGCGACGTTGGCGGGCACCGGCGACTGCGCGGCCGCGTGAACGGCGGACATGACGGTGACGAGCAACGGCAGCGCTACGCGGCAGACGAGGCGAGACATTCGGAGACCTTTCGGGCGGTCGCGCGCGCGTCGGCGACGCAATCGGGAATGCCGACGCCGCGAAATCCGCTGCCGGTGACGTACACGCCGGGCCGCGCCGACAGCGCGCGTTCGATCGCGGCCATGCGATCCATGTGTCCGACTTCATGCTGCGCGCTCGCGCGCGCAAATCGATAGACGCGCGCCAGCAGCGGCTCGGCGCTGATTCCAAGCAACGGCCGCAGGGCGTTCATCGCACGCGCCACCAGCTCGGCGTCGCTGTTCTCGAGCGCCTGCGGGTCGCGTCCGCCGCCGACGAACGCGCGCATCAGCACGCGATCGTCCGGCGCGCGATGCGGCCATTTCGACGACAGCCAGGACGCCGCCAGGATGCCGCTGCCTTCGGCCCGCGGCACGACGAAGCCGGACCCGTTCAGCGGATGCGCGACGGCCGCACGCGAAAACGCCAGAGCCACGGTGCCGGACGAGGCATAGGGGATCTCGGAGCAGAGCTGGGAAACCGTCGTGTCGACGTCGCGGAGCAGGTCGCCGGTGACATACGCGGGCGCGGTCACGATGACCGCGCGACCGGCAATCGTCCGTCCCTCGCCTGTCTCGACGCGGAGTGGATTCAACAGGACGCGCCTCGCCGGAGTGCTCAGACGGATCGCGGACGAGGGCAGCGCGCGCACGAGCGCATCAACCAGCTCGCTCAAGCCGCCGGGCAGCGAGCGAAAGACGCCGTCGGGCGACGTCGTCGCACGCGGCTGGCTGCGGAACGCGCGGAGCAGGCTGCCGTGCTTGCGCTCGGTTTCGACGAAGCGGGGGAACAGCGCGCGAATCGACAGGCGCTCGACGTCGCCGGCGTGAATGCCCGCGAGCAGCGGCTCGGCGAGATAGGTCACGGCTTCGTCGCCGAACCGCCGTCGCATGAAGGAGCCGATCGATTCGTCTGCCATGTCGCGGCGCGGCGGCACGAACGCTTCGGCCGCCATCCGTACTTTCCCGGCCCATGTAAAGAGACCCGTACGGATGAACGGGCCGAGCCGCGTCGGAATCCCGAGCACGGAGCTCGCCGGCAGCGGATGCAGGCGCCCGGCGCGCTGAATGTATGCGAGCCGCGGCGGCTTGGTGGGCACGAGGCGGTCGCGCAGGCCGAGCTCCTCGCACAACCTGATGCCCTCCGGCTTCTGCGTCAGCAGCGAGTCGGGGCCGCCGTCGATCGTGTACCCCTCGACCTGTTCGCTGAAGATGACGCCGCCGGCGCGCCCCGCGCGCTCGAGCACGACGAACGAAAGGCCGTGCTTCTGCAGCTCGTACGCGGCGCTCAGGCCGGCGATGCCGCCGCCGACGATGACCACGTCGATTGCGGGTCCCATCACAGCCGTTCGCGCACGATGGCTTCGAGCGCGGCGATGAACGTGGGTAAGGTGTTCAGCGATTCGGTTCGCCTCAGCGTGACGCCGGCTTCACGAGCGGCCGCAGCGGCCTGCACGTCGATGTCGAACAGGATCTCGGTGTGATCGCAGACGAACCCAACGGGCACGACGAGAAAGCGGCGCACACCCTTGGCGGCTTGGGCTGTCACGAACTCGCCCAGGTCCGGGCCGATCCACGGCTCCGGCGTTCGTCCTGCGCTCTGGTAGGCAATCTCGTACCGCGAAAGGCCGGTCAGGTTCGCGACGCCGCGCGCCGTGGCTGCGACTTCCGCCGCATACACGTCGCCAGACTCGATGACGCGCACGGGCAAGCTGTGCGCGGTGAACACTACCAGCTCGCCTTCAACGGGGCAGGCCGCGCGCACGCGCTCGGCAAACGCGTCGAGCAGCAGCGGGTGCGCGTGAAACGTTCGAACCGCGTCGAAGGTCACGCCATCCGGCAGCGCCGCGGTCGCGGCGTCGAGGTACTTCTGAACGCTCAGCGTGGAGAACTGCGGCGCCATCGGGACACCGATGATTCTCGTCACGCCGCGCGCGGCGAGCCCTGCGATCGCATCCTTGAGGAACGGCTTCCAGTTGCGCATCCCGACGGCCACCGGCACGCCGGGGCCGAGGCGGCCGCCGAGCGCCTCGCCCTGCGCACGCGTGATGTCCGTCAGCGGCGAGCGGCCGCCAATCGCCTGATAGTTATGACGCATCTCCGCGACGAGCTCCGGAGAAGCTGGGCGGCCTCCGCGCACGAGGCGCAGGTACTCCGGCATCTCGTCCAGAGACGAGGGCGTGCCGTGGGCCATGAGAAGGACGGCGGGATTCATGGGATCGCGCAGCTTTATTGCCGCGTCTGCTGATGTACATAGCGGGCGACGGCTTGCACGTGCTCGACCGGCGTCATCGGAAGGATGCCGTGTCCGAGGTTGAAGATGTGCCCTGGACGGCCGGCGGCCTGCTCGAGCACACCGTCGGTTGCGGCGAAGATGCGGTCGAGCGGACCGAGCAGCACGGTGGGGTCGAGGTTGCCCTGCACCGCGCGATCGGCGCCGATGATCTCCCACGCCTCACCGAGCGGCGTTCGCCAGTCGACGCCGATGACGTCGCCGCCGGCCTCGCGGATTTCCGGAAGGATGGCGCCCGTGCCCACGCCGAAATGAATCATCGGGACGTCGAACGGCGCGACGCGCTCGAAGATGCGCCGCGTGTGCGGCATGATGAACTCGCGATAGTCCTGCGCGTTCAACACGCCCACCCACGAGTCGAACACCTGCACCGCGTTGACGCCCGCCTCGATCTGCGCGACGAGGTAGTCGCCGACGATGTCGGCGAGGAGATCGCAGAAGCGGTGCCACGCCTCGGGGTAGCCGTACATCAGCGATTTCGTGTGCGCGAACGACGTCGAGTGACCGCCTTCGATGGCGTACGACGCGAGGGTAAACGGCGCGCCGGCGAATCCGATGAGGGGGATGTGGCCGCGAAGCTCGCGCTGGATCTGCCGGATCGCGGTCAGTACGTGTGCCAGGGCCTCTCGCGGCTCGAACGGCCGGACGGCGGCGAGGTCGGCTTCCGACCGGAGCGGCTGCTCGATGGCGGGGCCTTCGCCTTTGATGAAGTCGAACGGGATGCCCATCGGTTCGAGCGGCAGCAAGAGGTCAGAGAAGAGGATCGCGGCATCCACTTCGATGCGGCGGACCGGCTGCAGCGTGACGGCCGTCGCAAGATCTGGCGTTCGACAGATGTCGAGCAGCGAGTGGCGCTGGCGGAGCTCGCGATACTCACTCATGTAGCGGCCGGCCTGGCGCATGAACCACACCGGCGTGGCGTCGACCGGCTGTCGTCGGCAGGCTCTGAGAAACCGGCTCCCCGCGTCGGTCAGTGCGTCACCTTGAGAAGGTTGCGTGCGAGGCCGACCAGATCTTCGAGCCACAGGGGCTTGAACCGCAGCTCGGCGCCCAGTTCACGCAGCTCCCGGGCCACCGAGTCCTCGAGGAAATAGTCGCCGGTGACGATCGCGACGGGAACGAGCCGGTGTTCGTCAAAGGCCCTCAGCCGGCGAAGAAAGCCGAGGCCGTCGACAAGCGGCATCCGAAGGTCAAGGATAATCGCGTTCGGAAGGGCCTCGTTGGCGACCCGGAGGCCTGTTTCGGCGTTGAACGCCGTTTTCACCTGATACCCTTCGAGCTTGAGCATACGGGCGAATGTCTGTGTTACGCCCTCATCATCGTCGACGATCAGAATGGTGGCGACGGCGCTTTCCTGGTCCTTCGTCAACGTTTCCACTTCCGGTATTCTACCCGAGTCTGCAAGCGCGACCGGGAGGACTATCCGGAATACATGCAACGGGATACGGCGGCCTTAGGCTGATCCATGCTACAGTTTAAGGATTTGATAATTCTGTTGGCTTCAACTGGTTGGAGGCCCTTCAGGTGAGCCCGATCCTCGTGAGGCCCGTACGCGAACAGCTGGAGCATGACCGGCTGATCCGGTTGTTGCAAACAAAGTTGCGGCGCAAGTTCGAGGCCGCGATCAATCCGGGTAACGAGCAGAACACGCCGGTCGGCACCGGAACCACGGCGATCTTTCCCGACCTCGTGCTCTTTTCGCTCGAGCGCGGCCGCCGCCTGCAAGGTGTCATCGAGGTCGAGACCGGAGAATCGGTCAATCACCTCGAGGCGCTCGCGCAGTGGACGCATCTTTCGAAGCTGCGCGCGGAATTTCATCTGTATGTGCCCGCCGGCATGGTCGACGTCGCCCGCCGCCTCTGCGAAGACAATCAGATCGTCGCCAACGAGATCTGGAGTTATCACAGCATCGGCGACCAGGTTCGATTCACGCTCGTCCATCGAAATCGCGAAGTGGCCGTGGCGAAGCAGCGGCTGCCTGCGGCGCCGCCCAAACCCGCCGCTCCTCCGACGATACGGACGCCGAAGAAACCCGCGCGAGCCGTGCCTCCGCCACGAAAGGCCGCGAAGCCTAAAGCGAAGGCCAAGAAGCCGGCGCGGATACAGAAGAGAAGTAGCAAGTAACAAATGGCAAGCAGCAAGTAGCAAGTAGCAAGTAGCAAGTAGCAAGTAAGCAAGCAGCAAGCAGCCAGTAGCAAGCAGCCAGTAGTAGCAACTTGCGCGTTGTGACTTGAAAGTTGAAACCGTGCCTTACGTGAAAGTGTCGCGCGACAAGCGCGGCTACGAAACGTATTACCTGCTCGAACCGGCCGGACACCCGCATCAGGCACGACCGAGAATCCTGTTCTGGTTCCGCACGCCCCCGCAGGTCAAGGTCGGACGAGAGCCTTTTTCGGAAGAGATCCGGCAGGCTATCGAAGCGCAGAATCCCGATCTGAAGTTCGACTGGCCGCGGCTGACAGCGACGCAGGCGCCTTCGCTCGACGCACAGCGCTGGCGCGAACGCCGGCGGCTCGAGCGAGCCGCGCGCCAGGCGGCGCGTGAGGAGGCCGACGCGGACGTCGACGCGGAGAGCGCCGTGAATGACGTGGCCGATCTGGCCGCCGAAGAAGCCGCGCCTCGTCATTCCATCGAGGCGGCCGCGGATGCTGAGGCCGTCAAGCACGTCGCGGAGGCGCCCGTCGAGGATCACCACGCCGGCACACCGGCCGTTTCCGCGGCCCCATCGTCTGATGGCCCAGGGTCTTCGCCGTCTTCCGGTCGTCGCCGAAGACGCCGGCGGCGGGGCCGACGACACGGTGGGAGCGATTCGGGGCTCGCGGCCCGGGGCTCGGACCCGACTGCCGCAAGTGCCGAGCCGGAACCGAGCTCGAAGCCCGAGGCGGCGAGACCCGAGCAACCGCCGCTCGAGCCTCCGCGGTCAGCCGACGAGGTATAATTTGGCGCTATGAACGTGAAATACCACGGCTTTTGGGCCGCAGCTCTCAACGTGGCTCTCGTGGCGAGCCTTTCGGCACAGGCGCCCCCGACGCCCACCCCGGCGGCGCCTCCACCTCAAAACCCTGCTCAGCGCGGCCCCGATTTTCGAGCCCGCGTCGACCTGATCACCAACGACATCGTCGTTCGCGACGCGAAAGGCAATTTCGTTCCCGATCTCAGGCCCGAAGACATTCAGGTGTACGAAGACGGCGTGCTGCAGGAGCTCGTCTCGATGACGGTGGTGACTGGCGGCCGCGTGTACAACCCGATGGCCCCGCCGTCCGCCACGGCTCCCGAAGGCATCATCCTGCCGAAGCGGCGAACGGTCTCTGACGTCTCCGGACGCATCTTCCTCTTCTTCGTCGACGACCAGCATCTCCAGTTCGGCAACACCGCGCGCGTACGTCAGCTGTTTCAGAAGATCTCGAAAGAGCTCGTTCACGACGGCGACCTGTTCGGTATCGTCTCGAGCGGCCCTTCGTCGATACAGGTCGACATGACGTACGACAAGACACAGCTCGATCAAGCCGTCAACAAGATGACCGGCAACGAGCTGAAGCCAACGGAGATCATCAACAGCTCCGGCGGTCCCGGCGGGCCGAGTGAAATCCGCTATCGCGCGCACGTCGCGTTCGACACGATGCTCGACGGCTTGAAAAACCTCGAACAGGTGCACAACCGGCGGAAGGCGCTCGTTTGGGTGAGCGACGGCTACGACTTCGCGCCCTTCAAGGAAGCGCGCTACGGTACCATGGATCCGAACTCGCCGTTCGAGCAGAACCAGTTCGCGCAGCAGCGCAACCAGGCGGCAAATTCCTCGGCCGGCGATACCGGCCAGAAGTTCGATCCCAACACCGATCCCGACGTCATCCAGCAGCGGCAGCAGGAAGAGTTCGCCGACGCGGATCTGTCGCGCGAGCTCTACGAAGTGACACAAGCCGCGAACCGCGCGAACACCACGATTTACACGATCGATCCTCGCGGCCTGGTTGGCCCGCTACCCGACCTCGACGAGAATGTCGATCCTCAACAGTGGTCTGAGTTCATCCGGAAGAGCCAGGACAGCCTGCGGACGCTGGCGGAGGAAACCGGCGGCGTGCCGGTGGTGAACACCAACGACTTCACCAAGGCGCTGAAGCGCATCGACGCCGAAACGAGCGACTACTACGTGATTGGGTACTACTCGAAGAATCCCGACATATTGAAACGGCGACGAACCATTGATATCCGGCTCGGGCGTCCGTGGTTGTCGGTGAACTTCCGCAAGGAGTACGTGCTCAAGCCGCTCCCGAAGACAAACGCGCCGGCTACGAAGCCGTAGCTTTCCCCGCTTTCAGTTCCGTGCGCCGTGCTTTGGCGGGCCGCTTGTCAGCGGCGGCCCTGTCGAGCACGGCGGTCCACGTCCGCTCGACCGCTTCCGCCAGGTACGTCTCGTCGATGTCCGCGCCGATGAACCCCACGTCATAGCGCGCGCAGGCGACGGCCGTACTGCCGAGCCCGACGAACGGATCCATCACCGTTTCGATCCGCGGCAGACCGTGCAGGAGGAGACACTGCTCGGCAAGACGCGACGGAAACGTCGCTGGATGCGGGCGATCCCGATCGCGCCGCTGGATGGTCTCGTAGGGGATGAACCAGGTATTGCCGCGGCAGCGCACGCCCTCCGCCGCCGCGCGCCAGCGCCCGATGTTCGAGGGATCCTGGTACGCCACGCCGAGCGCGAGCCGGTCGAGCCGCGTCGCGCCCGTCGGCGTGAAGTGGAAGACGAACTCGTGGCAGTCGTTCAGGAAGCGGTCGCTGTTGATGGGTTTGTAATGGCCCACCGCGAGGTCGCGATCCATCCGGGCGCCGGCGCCCGCCAGGTCACGTTCGATGGCAATCGACTTGACCCAGTGAATGATGTTCTGGAGGCGCAAGTGCGAGCGGACGGTTTGCGCGACGTCCAGCGCCGTCCACGGCTCGCTCGGTTTGGCGCCGACGTTCAAAAACAGCGACCCGTCCGGCCGCAAAACCCGCGCGGACGCCG
>Ga0134124_10003101_pt1 | contig 13352 bp, 12 predicted proteins | sample KB304_FD_96880 | JGI IMG/M metagenome (GOLD analysis project Ga0134124, IMG submission 96880) | Terrestrial soil microbial communities without Nitrogen fertilizer from Kellogg Biological Station, Michigan, USA - KB3-0-4 | ecosystem: Environmental > Terrestrial > Soil > Unclassified ... | reverse complement strand
CGCCTGGACGTCCTGGCCGTCGACGCTCTCGGCGTGTATGCCGAAGGCGCGGGCGCGGCCGAGGATCTCGCCGGCCACCGTCTCGCCACACGGGGTGTACTCACCGTAGAGGTTGTTCTCGCAGACGTAGACGACCGGCAATTTCCAGAGCGCGGCCATGTTCATCGCTTCGTAGAGCAACCCCTGGCCGAGCGCGCCATCGCCGAAGAAGCACACGGCGACCTGGCCGCTGCCCCGCATCTTCGCGGACAACGCTGCGCCGGTGGCGATCCCGGCGGAGCCGCCGACGATGGCGTTGGCGCCCAGGTTGCCCGTCTCGGGATCGGCGATGTGCATGGAGCCGCCCTTGCCACGGCAGTACCCTGGCTCCTTGCCCAGCAGCTCCGCGAACATCCGGTTGACCGAGGCGCCCTTGGCCAGGCAGTGGCCGTGGCCGCGATGAGTGCTCGTGATGAAGTCGTCCCGCTTCAGAGCCTCGCACACCCCGACGGCCACTGCCTCCTCGCCCACGTAAAGGTGGGCCAAGCCTGGCATTTTCGCGCCCTTGTAGAGCTCGTTGACCTGCTCCTCGAAGGCGCGGATCTTGGCCATCTGGCGGTACATGTGGAGGTGCTGCTCCAGCTCCATCCGCGGCTCGATCGCCTGGGTCGACATGGCTACCACCCTCCCGTGAGTCTCGGCCTGCGATTAAACCATATCGGCCGGCCTCCCGGGTGGGCGTCGGTGGACGGGGCCGGGGTGAGTGTCCGAGCGCCGGGTTGTTACCCCTAGGTCGCCCTCGGGTAGCAGTACGTGTAGGGCCGGAAGCCGATGGCCACGCCGAGGTCGCACGCGTACCCCCGGCTCTCCATGCACGCCTTCATCGAGCTGAACTCGACGCCCTCTTGCGTCCGATAGTTCACGCGGCCCCTCTCCTGCAGGTCTTCGAGCGCGGCCGAGGTGGCGGTGGTGCGCTGGCAGTCGTGAAAGGCGGCCCAGCCCTGTTCCTGCGTGACGTTGAGGCCGGCGCAGCCGGCCAGGCCGGCGGCCAGGAGCAGCGCGAGGCGGGTCAGACGTCTCGGCATGACTGCTCGCCCATGTGGCAGAGGCTGCGCCCGGGCCGGGATCGAGTCAACCCCGAGCTCAGCGGCCGGCCATCTCTCCGGGCCGCCACTCGACGGCCCCGAACCGCGTGTGGCCCAGGAAGTTGTAGGACAGGCTCACGGTCTCGATGGTCTGGTGGCGGTCACGCAGATCCGAAAAGCGCGCGTCGCGGCTCGACACGACGTACTGGATGCCGATCGCGTGGGGACCGTAGATGCGCACGGTGAACCCCACGTTCTCCCGGTCGATGAGCTCGCGCCCGAAGGGGTTGGTGCCACCGCCGCCCGCACTGACCGCGGCGACGTAGTACTGCCGAGCCGTCGCCTCCAGCATCGCGCGGTCGCCGAAGATGACGCGCAGGCCGACCAGCGCCTGCGGCATGACGCCATAGTGATAGTCGCGCTCCGCCTGATCGGCGACGGTCCCGGCCGCGCCGAAGCCGACGCCGGCGAGCGCGGTGGCCTGGAGCGCGATCGAGCGCGTGAGCCACCACTGGCTGACGCTGCCGAGCGAGACGGCCGTGTCGGCGACCCGGAAGATCTGCGGCGAGAGGTAGTCGTAGCCTCCGAAGAGACCCCAGACCCCGCGGTAGTTCTCGCCCCACTCGTACGGCACGCCGACCAGCAGGCCGCGGATCGAGACGTTCTCGATGGCGTTGCCCACGGAGCTCGCGTTGGGCACCGCGGTGAACTCGAAGTGGAAGTAGTCGAACGGGCGCGTGTATCGATAGCCGGGCTTCCCCGGCAGCCCATAGGTGATCGAGTAGTCGGCACTGCCTTCCTGCCGCTTGGCCGTGTTGGGCAGGTCGGTGCCGGTGATGTCGGTGGTGAGGGTGGCACCGAAGCGCAGGCGCACGAAGATCTCCGGGTTACGGCTCGGGAAGACGGGTTTGAAGCGGTCGCCGAAGACGAGGCGATTGAAGGCCGTGGGCGGCGAGATCACCGCCGCGCCCAGCTCGCGCCAGAACCCCGGCGTGTCGCCGCCACCCTCGAGCAGCAGGCTGGCCATGCGGAACATCGCCTCGCCCACGAAGGTGCCGCCGATCCCGGTGGAGATGTGGTCGTTGATGGACGGCGGCGTGGTCTCGCCGGCCGTCTCCCAGAGGAGGCTCCCGCCGAGGGTGTAGAGCAGCGCCTGCCAGTAGTCGAGGCCGGCCGAGCGCGCCAGCCCGTAGTAGATGCCGCCCTGGTAAGGATGCCCGATCTGGTTGACGCTGAACGGATCCTTGTCGTAGACCGGCGCGGTGCTGAGATTTTCCCCGATGGAGTCCAGATCGGTGTCGTACTCCTCCGGCGGATCGACGAAGTGCCGGTTGAACTGATTGAGCCCGAAGATGAACCCGCCGAGCTCGAGCGCGGGGATCCAGTAGCTCTTGCCGGCTCCGGTGTCCCAGTCCAGCACCGGCGCTCGCCCCGGCTCCTCGGCGGCGACCGCCCGGGGCACGAGGACGATGACCGCCAGGGCGACGATCCACAGCACGCGCACAGAGCCGGCTACGCCATCTCCTGGCCGCCGTTGACGTCGAGGACGGCGCCGGTGATGAAGCTCGCCGCGTCGGAGGCCAGGAAGAGAATCGTCTCGGCGATCTCGGCCGGCCGGCCGAGCCGCCGCAGCGGGATGGCCGCCGCCACCCGCGCCGTCTCCTCCGGCGTGCGCGCGGCCAGCACGCGGTCCGTCGCGGTCGTTCCCGGGGCGACCGCGTTCACCGTGATCCCCAGCTCCGCCACCTCCAGCGCCAGCATCCGGGTGAGCGCGATCACGCCGGCCTTGGCGGCGGCGTAGTGAGCCGGCACGCGGACCGCCCCTCCCCGCGCCACGACCGAGGCCAGGTTCACGATGCGTCCGGCCTTCTGCCGCTTCATCACGGGCACCACGGCCTTGCAGACGAGGAACGCGCTGGTGAGGTTCGATCTGAGAATCGCCTCCCACTCCGTCTCCTCGGTGTCCTCGACGGTCCGCATGACCGCGAACCCGCCGGCGTTGTTGACGAGGACGTCCACGCGACCCCAGCGGGAGAGCACCGTGTCGACGGCGGCGCGCACGGCCGACGACGAGGTGGCGTCGGTCTTCAGGCCGAGGGCTTCGCCGCCCCGCGCGACCAGGCCGGCGGCGACCTTGTCGACGCCGGCGCCATCGAGGTCGAGCGCGGCCACGCGGGCGCCCTCGTGCCCGAACGCCTCGGCGGTCACCGCGCCGATGCCCTTGGCGGCGCCCGTGACGACCACCACTTGCCCGGCGAACCTCATCGCGCTCCTCCGTCCCTCGCCGGCCCCTCGTAGCTGTAGTCGTGCCGGCACACCTGCATGATCGCGCGCAGATCCTGTCGCAGCTCCTCGACGGTCGGCCGTCCGACGAACCACCAGCCGTTGTAGACGCGATGGATGGTCAGGTCCGGCGTGAGCGAGAACGAGTAGGGGACGGCCACGTCGCCGTGCGGCGTGTTGGTGACCTCCACGATGTCGAGCGCGGTGATCGCCCGGCGATCGTGGTCGCTCAGAAACGCGAAGCTGGCCCCGAGCCCCGTCCGGAAGGCGGCGGAGACCTCAGGCGGATCGACGCTGACGACGGCGAGATGACAGTAGTTGACCTTCAGCTCGTCCTGGAAGCCGACGTAGTGCCGCAACTGGCACTCGCACTTCGGTCACCAGTAGCCGCGATAGAAGGCGAGGACGAGCGGGAAGCCCTGGGCGAGCGCCGAGAGGGTCACCCGCTGGTTGCGGTGATCGGTGAGCTCGAGGTCCGGCATCTTGCCGCCGACGACCAACTCGGGATGCATGGGCTCCTCCTGACCGCCACGCCCGTGCCGCTTCGGCGTCGTGAGAATGGCAGCGTCCGCTGGAACGTGCAAGCTCCGACGATCGCTGACTATGTAAGTCTGACAAGTCTCATCCGTCGCGCGGTAGGTCGAACGCGCGCACCGGCTGGCATCATCATAGCTGTGGAGTCGGCGATCGACCGAAGCGTGGACGAGCGCGACGGCCGCCCGGTGCTGGTCACCGGCGCCAGCGGATACGTCGGTGGCCGGCTCGTTCGCCGCCTGCTCGACGCGGGCCGGCGCGTGCGGTGCGTCACGCGTTCGCCGAGGAAGCTCGCCGCCCGGCCGTGGGCCGAGGATCCACGCGTGCAGGTCGTCGAGGCCGACGCCCGCGACGAGGCCGCGATGGCCGACGCCATGCGGGGGTGCGGTTGCGCGTTCTATCTGCTGCACTCGATGATCGCCAGCGGCACTCGCTATGCGTCGGACGATCGACTGCTGGCGGAGCGGTTCGCGCGCGCGGCGGCGGCGGCCGGCCTGGAGCGCATCGTCTACCTCGGCGGACTCGGCGAAGCCGGCGCCGACCTGAGCGAGCACCTCGGCTCGCGCCGTGAGGTCGAGCGCGTCCTCGCCGCCGGTCCCGTGCCACTCACCGTCCTGCGCGCCGCGATGATCATCGGCGCCGGCTCGGCGTCGTACGAGATCCTTCGCTATCTCGTCGAGCGGCTGCCGGTGATGGTGACACCGCGCTGGGTCCACACCGAGTGCCAGCCGATCGCCATCGACAACGTCATCGCGTACCTCGTGGCGTGTCTCGACACGCCGGCGACGGTGGGGCGCACGCTCGACATCGGCGGGCCGGCCGTCGTCACCTACCGCGAGCTGATGGATGTCGTGGCCGAGGAAGCGGGCCTGCCTCGGCGGCTCGTGATCCCGGTCCCCGTGTTGACGCCGCGCCTGTCGTCGCTGTGGATCCACCTCGTCACGCCGGTGACGCACCAGGTCGCCCGGCCGCTGGCGGAGGGCCTGCGCAACCGCGTCGTGTGCCGCGATGACGAGGCCGCGCGGCTGATGCCGCAGCGGCTCCTGACCCCGCGCGAGGCGATCCGGCTCGCGCGCGAGCAGGAACGCACCGGCGAGGTGGAGACCGACTGGACGGACGCGGGTCCCATGCCCGGCGACCCCGACTGGGCGGGCGGCACCGTGTTCACCGACCGCCGCGAGACCTCGGTGGCCGCCTCCCCGGGCGCCGTCTGGCGCGCGCTCTGTCGCCTCGGCGGGCCGCACGGCTGGTACGCCGATCGTCTCTGGCGGCTGCGCGGCGTGGTCGATCACCTGCTCGGCGGTCCCGGCCTGCGACGCGGACGGCGTGATCCCGAGCGCCTGGCCTACGGTGACGCGCTCGACTTCTGGCGGGTGACGTCGATCGAGCCGGGGCGACGACTGGCCCTGCGCGCCGAGATGCGACTTCCGGGCGACGCGGTGCTGGAGTTCGAGGTGACGCCGGACGACGGTGGCACCCGCCTCACGCAGACAGCCCGGTTCCGCCCACACGGGCTCGCCGGTCTCGCCTACTGGTACGTCGTCCTCCCGCTGCACGGGCTCGTCTTTCGCCGCATGCTGGACGGCGTGCGGCGCGCCGCCGAGCACCACGCCGCCACGTGAGCATCGCGGTTCAGGCCTGCTTGGCCTCCAGCTCGGCCCAGCGCGCGTAGAGCCGCTCGACCTCCACCCGCGCGGCCTCGAGGGCGGCGTAGCGCTGCTGGAGCGCGGTCGGGTCAGAGACGATCTCGGGATCCTCGACCTCGCGCTGGCGCGTCGCGAGCGCACTCTCGGCGTCCAGGATCGCCTGCTCCATGCCGTCCCACTCGCGCTGCTCGCGATAGCCCAGCCGTTTCGTGCGCGCGCGCTCGCGCTCGGGGGACCGCTCCATCGGCTTGCGGGCCGCCGGCGCCGCCGCGAGCCGGGCCGCTTCCCATTGCGCGTAGTCGGCGTAGGTCGCCGTCCCCCCCTGCCCGTCCAGGGCCAGGATCACCGTGGACACGCGCTCCAGCATGAAGCGGTCGTGGGTGACGAGGACGAGGCCGCCCTCGAACTCCGCCAGGCTGTCCTCCAGCACCTCCAGGGTCGGGATGTCGAGGTCGTTCGTGGGCTCGTCGAGGATCAGCAGGTCGGCGGGCTCACGCATCAGGCGGGCGATGAGAATGCGCGCCTGCTCGCCGCCCGACAGCCGACCCACCGGCACCTCGAGCTGCTCGGGCCGGAAGAGAAAGCGCTTGGCCCACGAGGCCACGTGCACGCTGCGGCCCTGCCAGGTGACGGCGTCGCCCTCGGGCGCCAGCGCGCGCCGCAGGCTCTGGGCGGGATCGAGGCCGCCGCGCTCCTGCTCGAAGCGCACCACGCGCAGGGCATCCGCGCGCTCGATGTCGCCGGCGTCGGGCGGCAACGAGCCCGCCAGGACGTTGAGCAGCGTCGTCTTGCCGCTGCCGTTGGGCCCGATCAGGCCGACGCGGGTGCCGGGCGTGATGACGAGGTCCAGGTCGCTGACCAGCCGCCGGCCCGCGAGCGATTTCGTCAGCCCGCGGACGGCCAGGAGCCGGCGCGTGCGGCGCTGCGAGGAGGTGAAGTCGATCCCGGCCGTCGCGGTGAGCGCGCGGGATCGGCTGTCCTCCAGCTCCTCCATGAGCCGGCCCGCTTCCTTGATGCGTCCCTTGGCCTTGGTGGAGCGCGCCTTGGCGCCCTGGCGGAGCCACTCGATCTCGCGCCGCACGGTGTTCGCCAGCGATTCCTGATAGGCCGCCTGCCCGCGCAGGAAGTCGTCGCGCCGGGCCAGGAACTCGCTGTAGCGTCCGTCGGTCTCGAAGATTCCGTTCGGGTACGTCCGGTTCAGCTCGAGCATGCGCGTGGCCACGTGCTCCAGGAAATAGCGGTCGTGACTGACGACGAGGCAGGCGCGCGCCCGCTCGGCCAGGAGGCCCTCCAGCCAGAGGATGCCGTCGAGGTCGAGGTGGTTGGTGGGCTCGTCCATGAGCAGGATGTCGGGCTCGGGCGCCAGCTCCCGGGCGATGGCCAGGCGCTTCTTCCAGCCGCCGGACAGCGTGGCGACGGCCGCCTGCCCGTCCACGAATCCGGCGCGACCCAGGGCCTGGGCGAGGCGGCCCGGGCGATCCTCCTCGTCCGTGTCGGCCAGCGCCGCCATCAGGACATCGGCCACGGTGCGCTCGGCCTCGAAGAGGGGATCCTGCGGCACGTAGCCCACGCGGACGCGGCCGCGGAGCGAGCGGGTGCCGCGGTCGGGCGTCTCGAGGCCGGCCAGGATCTTCAGGAGCGTGGACTTGCCCGAGCCGTTGGGGCCGACGAGGCCGGCCTGGTCGCCTTCGAACAATCCGAACGACAGATCGTCGAAGAGCGACCGGGTCCCAAAGGCCTTGCTGACCGCCTCACAGCTCAGCAGGAGCGAGCGGGCCATCCGGCGTTACTTCTTCTCCTTCTTCGGCTTCTTCTTTTCCTTCCGCATCCCCGTGCCCTTGGCCATGAGCTCACCCCCTCTCGTGCGCCCTGGTGATTCGCGCTCCGCAGATTATAGACGCAGAGACGGCGCGCCGAGCACAGGATACGCACGCCCAGCGCCCGCGCGACCACCACGGGTAGGTCGTCTTGACAGGCACCGGAGCGGTCGGTAAGGTCTCCGCTCCGCGTCTCGATCTCCGGTCGACGGGAGGAATCATGAAGCGCCTTGCGATCTTGCTCGGCATCTCACTGGTCCTGGTGTCGTGCGCCACGATGCAGCCGCGAAGCCAGGCGCTCGTCAGCCGCGGTGTGCAGGCCGCGGGCGGTGCCGATACGCTGGCCGGTGTCCAGACCTTCGCGATGCGGGGCACCGTGCGCCAGTGGGAGCCGGAGCAGTCGATGACGGCCGGGGGCGAGATACGCTTCGCCTGCGAGTCGAACTTCGAGGCCGTCACCGACGTGCAGGCCGGCGCCACCCGCATCGACTGATCGCGCAAGTTCGCGTACCCGGCGCCGCGCTCGTTCACGTTCACCGAGGTCGTCCTGCCGGAGTCGGGCTACGTGGAGGGGATCGACAGCAACGCGCGCACCAAGCAGAGCCTCGAGTCGAAGCCGCCCGCCCACGCCGTGTCGGGACTGCGGCTGGCCGCCACCCAGCGCGAGCTGCGGCGCAACTCGTCCCTGCTGTTGCTCGAGATGCTGCGCAACCCCGAGCGCGTCTCCTCCACCGCCGACGTCACCGTCGGCGGCGTCGCCTATCCCGCCGTGGACTACCGCGTCGGCGACCAGACGCTGACGGTGCTGTTCGACGGCGGCACCGGGCTGCCGGCGCGCATCCGCACGCTCGACTACGACAACATGTGGGGCGACGTGACGTACGACCTCGTCCTCTCCGACTGGCAGACGGTCGACGGGGTGCGCGTGGCCATGACCCGCACGTACGAGCTGAACGGCCGCATGGTCTCCGAGACGAAGATCACGAGCGCCAAGGTCAACGGGGCGGTCGCCTCCGACCTGCTGGCGATCCCCGACACCTTCAGGACGGGCGCGTCGAAGCCCGCGACGGGCGCCGTGCCGTATCGGTGGGTCCTGCGCCGGCAGTTCATCGGCATCTATCTCGACTCCGATGCGCCGAGCTACGACACGCGCGCGACCTCGGGCCTGCGGCTGGTGGAGCTGGCGCCGGGCGTCCAGCACGCGGTCGGCGGCTCGCACAACAGCCTGATCGTCGAGATGCGTGACCACCTGGTCGTCTTCGACGCGCCGGTGACCGACGGGCAGTCGAACTGGCTGCTGGGCGCGGTGAAGGCGAAGTATCCGGGCAAGCCGGTGAAGTATCTCGTGCTCACGCACCATCACATGGATCACGCGGGCGGCCTGCGCGGGTACGCGGCCCAGGGGGCGACGCTCGTCGTCGGCAAGGGCACCGCCGTGCACTATCAGCGCGTTCTGGCGTCACCGTTCACGCGGAATCCCGATTTGACCGCGCGTGACCTGAGCCGAACGACGATCGTCGAGGTGGCGGACAAGCACGTGCTCGGCGACGGGCAGCGCGAGGTCCACGCCTACGTGCTCGACAACAACCCGCACGCCGACGGCCTGCTGATCGGCTACGCGCCGGACGCCAAGCTGGGCTTCGCCACCGACATCTGGAGCCCCGGCGCCGGCCCATTGCCCGACAAGCTGAACCCGGCGCTGGCCGCGCTCGTGGCCGGCGTGAAGAAGGCCGGCATCGCGCCGACGCGCTTCGCCGGGGGTCACGGCTCCGTGGGCGACTACGCGCCGCTGGCGGCGCTCGAGGGCAAGTAGCGCGCGGCCCGGTATGCTGCGGGTGCCATGCCGCTGCTGAAGCCGCTGACCCGCGAGGAGATCGCGCCCGAACTGGTCCCGCTCTGGGACGAGTGTGAGCGGACCTACCCGGACTTCCGCAACTCGTGGGCGACGATGGCCCACTCGCCGGTGCTCTTTCGCCACGTGTGGGGCCAGTTGCTGGCCCTCAAGCACGACAGCCCGGTCGCCGCGCGGCACTTCGAGATCGTGATCCTCGTCATGTCGAACGCGAACCGGTGCGAGTACTGCGTCGCGCACCACACCCCGCGCGCGCTCGGCACCGGGCTGTCGTCCACGCAGGTGGCCTACCTGGCGACCCTCACCGGCACCGGCGTGTCGGAGGACCACGACGTCACGATCCACCCGGGCTTCGACGACGACGACAGCCTGGTCATCGATCTCGCACGCTTCACGGTGTGGGCCGGCATGCAGGCGCCGGCGGCCGGCGTGCATCCCCGCGTCGTCCATCGGATGCGCCGCCGGCTGTTCGACCGGCTCGCCGCGCGCTTCTCACCGCGGCAGATCGAGGAGCTCGTGTGGCGGACGACGCAATGCGCCGCCTTCAACTGGCACAACGAGCTCCTCGAGCTGGACCTCGAGCCCGAGCTGAGCCCGCCTCAGCCTACTTCGGCACCAGCCCCTTGAACTTCGGCATGACCTCCTTGGCCAGCAGCTCCATCGAGTGCTGCCACGCCTTGGGGTTCTCGGAGTAGTCGAAGCAGAACAGCAGCAGGTGGCCGAAGCCGCCCACCTCGTCGTAGATCGCCTGCAGGCGCTCGGCGACCGTCGTCGGCGAGCCCACCAGCCAGTTGTGCTTGGCGCAGTACGCGGGCGTCACGTCCGAGTCGGGCACGTCGGGCTGGTGCTTGAGGAACTCGGTGAAGCCAAACGCGGCGAGGAGCGGCAAGAAGTACTCCGTCATCATGCGGCCCATCATCCCGCCCACCGACAGGCGCATCGCCTCGGCGTCGGTGTCGGCCACGAAGATCTCGCGCACCAGCCGCCAGTCGGACCGCTTGGGCGTCCGGCCGCTGCGGGCCGCGCCGATCTCGACCGACTCCCAGTGGCTGCCCACGTAGGCCGGATTCAGGTTGAGGCTCATCGGCCAGAAGCCGCGCTCGCCGGCCAGCTTCAAGGTGTCCGAGCCCTTGCTGACGCCGGCCACGCCGATCGGCGGATGCGGCTTCTGCAGCGGCTTGATGTGCGGCCGCAGCGTCCCCAGCATCGTGCCGGTCTTGGTGACGTGCCAGTACTTGCCCTTGTGATCGAACTCCGCCTCGTCGCTCCAGAGGCGCAGGACGATCTCCAGCGCCTCCCGCGTCATCTCGCGGTGCTGGCCCGACATGCCGTCGACGTTGAACATCGCCCAGTCGCTCGGCAGCCCGCTCGCGGCCACGCCGAAGTTCAGGCGGCCCTGGGCCAGGTGGTCGAGCATCGCCACGCGATTGGCGAGCTCGCCGGGATGGTGATAGGGCATGAGGAAGCCGCCGGGGCCGATGCGCATGCGCTTGGTCTGCAGCAGCGCCTGCGACACGAGCAGGTCGGGCGCGGGATGCGGCTCCCAGGGCGCGGTGTGGTGCTCGCCGATCCAGGCTTCGCTGAACCCCAGCTCATCGGCCCAGCGCAGCGTCTGGAGATCCCACTGGTGGCCGTCGAACAGGCCGCGCTCGGGGGGATGAGAGGGCATCGTGAACAATCCGTAGTCCATGGCGAACCTCCTTGGTGGCGCCTGAGTGTAGCGCACCGGCCCGCCCCGCGACGTCGCGCAGCTTGTCGGGATTGCGGACGGTGAACACCTGCGCGATCCGCCCCCGGGCGTCCCAGTCCACGCTGACCGTGGCGAGCACCGTCCCCCCGCGTGTGAGGACGATCCCGGGACGATGATTCACACGGGCGGCCGTCCAGCGCACGTCGGGTGGCTGCTTGCGCGCGACGCCGGCGAGCAGCCGGGCGACGCGCAGGGCGCCGCGGACGACGCGGCGGGCGGCCACGACCTTGCCGCCGCCGTCGCTGCGACATTCGGCGTCGCCCGCGAGGAGCGCGACGAGCGCGGCGACGTCGCCCGCCCGCATCGCGGCGAAGAACGCCGTGGCGCTCGCCTCGTGCTCGGGCGCGGGCGCGGCGGCCTCGCGGCGCTCGCCCGCCAGGCGGCGGCGGGCGCGCGAGACGAGCTGGCGGCTGGCGAGCTCGGAGCGGCCGAGGACGCCCGCGATCTCGGCGTGCGAGAACCCGAGCACCTCGTGCAGGACGAAGGCCGCGCGCTCGCTCGCGCCCAGCCGCTCGAGCACCACCAGGAAGGCGGTCGTCAGGCTCTCGTTCAGCTCGGCCAGCTCGGAGGGCGGCGCCTCGTCGACCAGCGGCTCGGGCAGCCACGGCCCCACGTAGGTCCGGCGACGGCGCCACGCCGAGCGCCGCTCGTCGATGGCCAGGCGGGTGCAGGCCGTGACGAGCCAGGCGCGCGCGGACGTGATCGTCGCCGGATCCACCCTGCCCCAGCGCAGGAACGTTTCCTGGACCACGTCGTCCGCATCGGCGATCGAGCCGAGCATCCGGTAGGCGAGGCCGCGCAGCAGGCCGCGGTGCTGCTCGAACACGGCCAGGCGCGGGTCCAGGGCCAGGCTCATCGATTCGCGCGGTAGGCGCCGGGCACCGCGACGGCGAGCACGTCGGCCCGGTTGCCGGTGGTCGGCGGATAGATCCATCTCGTGTTGATCGTCTGCTTCATCGCCTTGCCCTCGGCCTTCGTGTGCACCGGGCCCCGGTCCCAGCCGCGCGTGTAGAGCGCGCCCCAGGCGCCGAGGTCGAGACAGGTCTGGTAGGGCAGCGGCGCGTACGGCAGCAGCGGCAAGCCGGCGAGATCGCGCACGACGTTGTGGCCGGCGAACACGCCGAGCGTGATGGCGTGCTGGCAGGAGATCAGGGTCGTGTGCTCGCCATCGACGGGGGCGGCGGCCACGTCGCCGGCGGCGAAGACGCCGGGCGCGCCCGGCACCCGCAGCGTCTGATCGACCACCAGCCGGCCGAGCGCGTCCAGCGCGGCCGGGATGAGCGCCGTGAGCGGACTGGCGCGCAGACCCGCCGTCCACACCACGGTCCGGGCGGCCAGGCGCTCGCCGCTCGACAGCGTCACGCCACCGGCGTCGATCACGTTCACCGTGACACCGAGCCGTCGCTCGACGCCGAGCGCGTCCAGCGCCTCCTCGATCACCGGACGGGGCCGGGCCCCGAGATCGGGACCCAAGACGTCGGCGCGCTCGACGAGCGTGACCCGCGGCCGCTCGGCCGCTCCCGCGATCTCGGTCAGGCGGCCGACCAGCTCGGCCGCGACCTCCACACCCGTGAAGCCGGCACCGACGACGACGGCGGCGTAGCGCTCGGGGCCGGGCGGCGTCGCGGGCAACGCCAGCAGGTGACGCTCGAGGGCCAGCGCGTCGTCGTAGGTGTCCACGCTCAGGGCGTGGGCCTCGAGCCCGGGTACGGGCGGGCGATGGAGGCGACTTCCCGCCGCCAGGACGAGCCGATCGTAGGGGAGCGTGACCTCGGAGCGGTCGGAGCGCCGGGCGCGCACGGTGCGGCCGCCGACGTCGATGGCGTCGACGCTCGCCTCGAGCAGCGCCACCTCGATCGGATCGAGCACCGCGCGGAGCGAGACCCGCATCCGCTCCGACGGGTGCGCCTCGTGCAGCCGGGGTCGAATGACCAGCCACCGATCACGACTGATCAGCGTGATGCGAATCCCGGCGCCCGCCTCCCCCGCCCCCTCGATCTGCCGCGCGGCGCCCATGGCGCCCCAGAGTCCCGCGAATCCTCCACCGACGATGACCACGTGTCTCACGCGCCAACCCTCCCCGGACAGTGTGCGCCCTCTTCGCGATTGAGACGAGACCGACGTCCCAAACGTGACGGCAGGTCTGGGCGGCGCCGGGCCGGCCGAGGGCCTCGGGATGCGATACACTCCCACCGCCGGGCCCTCACAGCGCGTTCGCGCCGGCCATGGAACCAGGGCGCTCGACCCCACGCCAAAGGAGCACGACATGAAGGCTGCAGTCTTTCACGGTCCCCACCAGCCGCTCACGATCGAGAACGTCGACATCGCCAAGCCCATCGGGCGCGAGGTGCTCGTGCACACGGTGGCCAGTGGCGTCTGCCACAGCGACCTGCACTTCATCGAGGG
>Ga0134124_10003099_pt1 | contig 13354 bp, 5 predicted proteins | sample KB304_FD_96880 | JGI IMG/M metagenome (GOLD analysis project Ga0134124, IMG submission 96880) | Terrestrial soil microbial communities without Nitrogen fertilizer from Kellogg Biological Station, Michigan, USA - KB3-0-4 | ecosystem: Environmental > Terrestrial > Soil > Unclassified ... | reverse complement strand
CCGGTCGCCGGCGGCGCGGGGGCTTCCCCGCCGCCTCCGCCGCAGCCGAAGAGAGTCATGACGGCCAGGGATACGACTGCACTTGTAAATGATTTAATTTTCATAGGTCACCACCTTTATATGTTTGTAATTACCAGGTAACAGAACCAACGGCTCTTTTGAGAAGCAATATTATGTCGCCCAGGTCAGGGGCACCGCTGCCGCCCTTCGGCACGAATGACTCCTGGGTACCGATCTTCACGGTTTCAAGTCCTCCTACCTTCATGGCCGCCAGGTCGGTGCTGTCCGGCGTCTGGAGATTGAGGAAGATTTTCAGGGCCTTGAGGGCATCGTTCACATCTATTGTGCCGTTTCCGTCCACGTCGCCGCTCGGCACGAATGTGGCGCTCAGGGCCTTGTCGGCGGTTACGGCCGGAAGGGTCAGGGTGACGGCTCCGGAGTTGGTTGCCGGCTTCGTGAAGTCCTGTGGCGCATTACCGAGGAGGATCTTCCCTACCTTGAACTTTTTGGAGGTGGGGGTAAACGTGAAGCTGGGTGTGGCCTTATCATCGATGAACGAGGTTCCTGGTTTATCTGCGCTGCCGTTTCCGGCCAAGGTTGTGTCGACTTTCCAGGTCTTGATGAACGTGGCGCTTACGGTGTGGTCAGCTGCCAAGGCAGTGAACGGAACCGGAAAGGTTGTCGCCACTGCCGGGACAACCCTGGCCGTGCCATCGACCAGCACGCTGCCGATGCGGTAGCCTGCATCGGCTGTAACCGTTATGCTCTGGTCTTTTCCGGTATCAACTGCCTGAGCGGTTGCCGGATTAGTGGTGCCGCCCACACCCGTTACGCTCGGAGTCAGGACGAACTGCTTGACAAAGGTCGCCGCGACCGTATGGTCGGCGGTCACCGGCGGGAGTTGATATGAGAACGAGCTGGTACCAACCGCAACCGGTGTAACCGCGGTTCCGTTATCGGTCAGAGTGTCGAATCTGTAGTGGGTCGTTGCCGTAGCGGTCGGGGTGATTATCAGGGTCGGGGTGCCCGCAACTTTTACCGCCTGGGTTGCTGTAATGGTGCCCCCGACGGTCGGAGCCGCGCTGGTGGTGATGTTGAACCCCTGGATGAAGTCGGCCGTGACCGCCTTTGCTCCGTCCATGGTGATCGAGCAGGCGCCGGTTCCCGTGCATGCTCCGGTCCAGAAGTCAAGCAGGGAAGTCGGGGTCGTTGCACCGGTCGGGGTCAGGGTTACTGTGGAGCCGACATCAAAACCTGCGGTGCAGTTTACGCCGCCGGCTGGGCCGCAGCTGGCGATGCCCGCGGGGGTGCTGGCAATCGTACCGGTACCGGTGTTAGGCGGTACAGTGACCGTAGTCGCAACGGTTACCGCCAGGGGGAATTGTGCGGTGCCGCTGAGATTGACGGTGACCGGAGGCACCACGGTGGCGCCGACCACGGTTGTCGTCGGAGTCAGGGTTATGCTGGCGGCGCGGGGCGCCGTCGCTTTGGCGATGGGATTGAAAGTGATGTCGAAGCTGCATTTGCCGCCCAGGCCGGGCACAGTAGCGGTCAGGCAGTTGAGTACTCCTGCGGCGGGAACGGCCGTAGCCACGACGGCGAAGTCGGCCGCATCAGCCCCCGCCACTGTTGCAAGAGCCGGGAGGGTGATCGGATTGGCGGTCGTGTTGGTAACGGTGACCGTCTTGGGGACCGGGGGCGTTACTGCTGCGATGATGGCGGGTCCCATATTTATAGTGGTGCCCGGTTGCACATCGATGCCGATCGTTTTGCCGATGAGCGACGAGAGTATCGTGGTGGTACCGGTCTGGCCCAGTGGATCAGTGACGGTGATGCTGTTGGCGTGCCCCGCGGGCGCGCCGACAAAGGATGCCGCGGCCGCGCCGGTGCCGAGGAAGCCGGCCGGGGCCGCAGGATCCCTGAGGAAGGTGTTTATGCCGCTGTCAGGAGCGGCAACAGCGGCCGCGAGCGCACCGGCAGGATTCGGGGGGGCGCCGGCCGGGGTAATGTCGCGCGTCATGGTGCATTTGGTATTGCCGCCCTGGTTTGCGCACTTGGCACCAGCGGCCGGGAATGTCGTGACCCCCCAGGGGGTCGTTACGGTAAAGTTGCCGCCGGCAGCGGCCGGGGGAAGGGTTCCGCCTCCGCCGAGAAATGTGTGGACAAGCCGCAGGCGCTGAAAAGGAGCCCCTAGAGCTCCCGGGGTCGCAGCAGTGGCCAAATTGCCGAGCGGATCGACGAAGACGAACTCCAGTGCCATGACGACGAGCGCATTTGCCGTCCCCACAGGAATGTTGGCATTGGTGGCGTTGAAGTAGAAGGCCTCGCTGGGGAAGTTGGTCGGAAATGACACAGGGAGCGCAGCATTGAAGTCGGGAGCGCCGACCAGGGCGCAGGCTGCGACATCAAGGCAGGGTTGAACCGCTACCCCGTCCTGGCCCTGATACCAGGCCGGCAAGCCCGGGATTGTGACGATGGCGCCTCCGGGATTGGTGAAAGTGGCGTTGTTCGGGCTGAATCCTGCCAGGCCTACAGCCTGGGCCTCTCCCGTCATTATCTGCGCGGTCAGCGCCATGATAATGAATAGTACATGTGTAAGCTTTCGCATGTTTGTTACTCCTTTCCTCTTGATACCTATAATGTTGGATAACAGCCGATAACCGTTTGAGTTCATGTTTTGCACATAGCACCTCCCCTTGATTCTGAATAATACCATTGATTTAATGTCGTGCAATGAGCTGGCAAATTATTTGACAATTAAAAAGGGAACTAATTGTTAAATTTTATTGGAGCAATTACTGTGCCATTTGCTCGATGCGATAATTTGTGTCTATATTCAAGTGTGTTACGGTGCGGCGGAAGATGTGGATGCGAGCGTTGCAAAAAATTATTCATGCCATAATTGTTGCAGGAGCTTTTAATTGACAACCCTGGCTTACCGCGACGGTGTAACTTCCATCAAGACACGTCTTGATATTACAAAAAAAAGGGGAGCCGAAACAGGCTCCCCTTTTAGTTCAGTGCTGCGCTTGTGATACGCTACTGAATATTCACACTCAGGATTTCAACGATAATACCGGCTATGGGTGCATTTTTAGAGTCGATAACAGAGCCGTTCAGCGCAACGCTGAAGTCACTCGCTTTCGGGAAGCTGCCTGCTGTAACGTTGAAATTCAGGGTTGCGAATTCACCGGTCTGGATGCCTTTGGTGTTGACCAGGGCCAGAGTTACCGCGGCGACGTTGTTCGAGTTAGTTATAATCTGCGAGCCGACACCGGCGCCGGTTGCGGAAACGTCGGGAGTTGAACCGTTAGGATCAGATGTCATCGTGAGCCCTGATGATGGGGTGGCGGTAACCGTTACCTTGAGAGCACCGATGGTTGTGCCGGCCGGAAGCGTTCCGGTCGTGCGCAACTTGACGGCCACCTGGGTCGGCTGGCTGGTAAACGTCACTGTGAGGGGGTTTGAGGTAACGGGTGTTGCGCCGACTGTAGCGTTAGCGACTACATCGATGGCACCGGCAACCGTGCTGTTCAGGATGACCGATGCAACCCCTCCCTTTGTGTTGGCGGTTGCCGATGAAAGAGTGCCGTTGCCGTTAAGAATGGTGAATGTCACCGGGGTGCCGTCAGTAATCGTGCCATTCAGGATATTTGTCGGGACCACGGTAGCGGTCAGGGTCACCGGTCCCCGATTGCCGGTAATGCCGGAGGTCCGATCCGCGACAAGGGAGATGGAGTCCGGTTGGTTGGGGTCGCTAAAGGTAATCGAGTGGCTGCCGGTCGCCTGGCCGGCGGTTATTTTGACGGTGACGACACCGGCAACGGCGCTGGTCACCGATACTGATGCGTTGCCGTTCGCATCGATTGTCGAACTGGATTGTGACAGGCTGCCGCTGCCGGAGGTTATGACAAAGTCGACTTTCTGGCCGACAGATATCGTCCCTCCGGAGACGCTTACTACCTTGACGGTAAGGGGCACCGTGCTGTTAATGAAATGAGCGCCCGGAGCATCAGTAACGGTAATGTTGGATGGTGAATTCGGATCAACAAAATTGATATTGATTTCAGAGCCCTTGATGATTCCGACAACAGCCTTGATCGAAACCGTTTGCGGTGAGGTAATTCCGCTCAGAGTGGCGGTGGCAATGCCGTTTGCCGTTGTGGTGACATTCGAAATTGTTCCGGCCGATGCAGCAAACGTAACGACCGTGCCGGCTGCAGGTGGGCCACCAGAGATTGTCGTAACGTTGGCACTGATCTTAACAGAGGAGCTGGCTGCGACAATCGTGCTCGGGGCAGAAAGGGTTATTCCGGTCACTTTTGCCGGGTCAATCCCGGGAATTCCTGCCCCTGCAGGGTTGATCTTGGTGTTTTTGAAGGCATCGGTTGTTGCTTTAATAAATTTGTCGTCAAGTGCCGTGTCGGTGATGGTGCCGGTGGTGGCATCTATCGCCGCGGCCGTCTGGGTCAACAGCTTGGACAGATCGTCTGCGCTGGGCCCTGCAGCCTGGGAGACCACCGCCAGATTGAATTTGTACTCAGGGTTCGATGACGGTGTGGTTGCGACGATATCAACGCCCTGAAGGCCCAGAGCATCAGTTACAGCGGTGTTGGCCGCCTTGATGTTGGCAGGTGTGAGCTTGGTGGTCCCGGCTTTTTGAGCCGCCAACTCGGTAAACGGCGTTATCGAGACCTTGGAGGAACCGGAAACATTGGCGACAACAGCGCTTAACGATTTACCTGCGAAGGGAACATCAGTGCCGGATGCCTCATCCTTATAGATACTGCCGGTATTTCCTGTTACCACAACTTTAACCGGGCCTTCATAATTAATCACCGCCGAATAATTGCCAAACGGTGCCCTGGTCGTAACCGGCTTGCCGTCCAGAGTTGGTAACGGCGTGGACTGTAAGGTGCCGTCCGCATTGATTGCGAAAATCTTTACATCTCCGCCGATAATCGGCCCCTTTGTGGCTTCTCCGGACAGTGTGGTGGCCACCGGTGTCAGGTCTCCCCCACCGCTACCGCCTCCACAACCTACTACAATCAATGTAAGCAGGGATAACAACAGACTGGACAAGTTTCTCATTTTCATGATCTTCCCCCTTTTTTTTTTGAGTGGCTTCTCAATTTGCAAAATATGTTGTTGCGAATCAGTAAAGAAAAATCAAAGTCGACCTGTTGCGAGTGCTTTCAACTGTAAAGCAATTACCGTACCACCTGAGAATGCTGAAATTTATGCCAATTTTTAAATATGTTACAGCGTACTGCTCGATATTGTCAGTATCTATGCGTGATGTGCACAGCTGCGTCCTGCAACCGGGGTAATTCCATAAATAGCGGCTAAAACAAAACGTTACAGGGTGATTGCACAAATTATTGCATGCCAAAATTTTTGCAGGGAGCATTTCACCGATCAACTCCGGCCGTCGGCCAGCTGCTTACCTTGTTCGAAGCCGGGAATCCCGGCGTCTTTTGTTCATTTCCCGTATCTCTCCGGATCCTTTTACAGCCCGGCGAAAGTGCCGGTAATGGTGATGCCGGACAGGGGTTCCGAAGAAGACAGGCTGCTTCCGTCGATCCGGTTAACTTTCAGGCCGAAATCGCCACCATCGACGGGGAAACCGTTGAATTCGAGGTGTGCGAACTCTCCGATGGCAAAGCCGGGCTGAACGTTGACCAGGATGATACGCACGATACCGGCGGCCTTGTCGTATCTGACGCTGGCTAGGCTGTTGGACGCGGCCAGGCTTGTTGGGACAACCACGCCGGGCAGGGCTTCACCGGTCAACGGGTCCATCTTGACTGTTACCCCGTCCGGGAGGGTGATGGAGCAGTCGATGCCGTTGATAAGAGTGCCCGCTGGAAGCGTGCCGACGGTCGAAAGCTGGAGAACTCCACCGCTGAAGAGAACCGGCCTGAGGGGTAACCCTCCCACGTTTTTACCGCTTTTGGCGTAGTTGCTGATCGCGTTGTTGGTGGAATTGATGTTTTCCAGAGAAAAACCGCCATTATTTACCAACTCCGTTTGCAGTTCGGAGAGCAGGGAGCCAACGGCATCCTCAAGGGTAAGGCTTCCTTTGTGGTCATTTACCATATAGGAGAAGACGGCAAGAGCCGAGGAGTAGGTACGCTGGTCATTACTGGCACCGGCGGGCGCAGGCAGGGTCGGATCGAAGGGAAGCGATCCTATGATGTTGGAAACCTCGAAAAACCGGCCGATTTGCAGATTGGCGTCATCGATCTCGGTAGGGGTTAAGGCGCCGATCCCTTTAACCTGCATGTAAGCCAGTTGGGTTATCGGGGTTACGGCGATCTTTGCGCCGTCGATTACGCTGGAGACGGCGGCGTGCAGTTTCACTTTCAGGTTGACACCGGGAGTGCCGCTCGCCTCATCGGTAAAAGTGCCGCCGGTTACTTCGACAACCACCGGCCCGGTGGGGACCGAAGTGAGGGTGATGGCATAGCTGCCGTCCGCCGCCGTTTTTCCGATGCCAAGCACAGAACTCGTGTCGACCTTGCCGGCTGTTACGGTGTAGACATTGACGTCGCCGCCGCTGATGGGGCCAAGTGCGGCAACGCCGCTGATGGTAACGCTGCCGGCTGGTGGCAGTGTTGTTGACGTGGTTGTTATTGTTGTTGTCGTTGTCGTATCAGAAGAAGTAGTATCACCCCCCGCCCCTCCGCCGCAGCCAAACAGGGTCATCACTGCCAGCAATACAACTATGCTGAATAACATTCTTATTTTCATTATCGCTGCTCCCGTTTGACGATGGATTTAATTGGCCAGATTGATTGAACCGACCACATTCCGCATGATCAGCAGCACGTCATTCAGGTCTATCTTGCCGTCCGGCGCGCCCAGCGGCGCAACATCTCCGTGGCGCAGATCGTCGGCTGTCGGAGTGATAATCCCGACCACAATGCGCAGGGCCTTGACGGCGTCGGAGAGATTAGGGATCTTTGTCCCGTTGAAAATCCCGTCAGCAAATACATTGATTGTCGCGGCTGCTCTGGTGACGTTGCCGGACTTATCCGTGGCGGTAACTGTGATATCGTTTTTTCCCACTCCGAGCAAGCTTAGCGTGGTGCTCCAGGTGCCGCCGCTTGTCGATATCGGACCGGCCTGGGCCTGCGCAGTGCTGATGCTGATCACCGGGATTATCCCCTCCTCGACCGTGCCGGACAGGAAAAAGTCGTCACCCCTGATCGGTGCGGTGATGGGGTTGATGGTAAGGGCCGGGGGGGTGGTGTCGAGGGTTACGGCCGTGGTCGCCGTGGACACGATACCGCTGAGATCGGTGCTGGATACCGTAATGTTGTTGACACCCTCCGTGAGCCCGGTGAGGGTGGCAGTCCAGGTATTGGCGGACGGGGAGTCCGCCTGCACAGCCACGCCGCTGTTCACCTTGACCTGGACAGTTGCTCCCGTCTCCTTCGCGCCGCTGATAGGGAGGCTCTTGTTGTTGGTCAGGGGGGCGACCGGGTTGATCGTGATGGGGGCCAACGCCGCGGCAACGCCGTTGGCGTCGCGGGCAGGTACCCTGATAAACTCCGTATCGCCGTTGGGCAGGTCACCGTTGGGGACAAAGAGTTCGGGATGGTCAAAGGGGGCCGACTCGTTTCTTACCCGCTCATCGGTCATGGACTTCATGAAGGCAACCAGGGCCGCCTGTTTGATCGGAGCATTCTGAAGCGCGCCGATATCTGCAATGGCGACATCCAGGCTGTCCTGATTCGCCACCGGAAAGTTTCCGCCGCGGGTATAGAAGTCAACCACATCATCCAGGGTCATGGAGCCCCCATTGTGGAAATAGGGGGCGGTCAACTCTACGTTGCGCAGACCGGGAATCTTGAAGTTGCCGTTATTTGCCACCGGGAAGTTGGAGGGGATCCGGGGCGGCAGGATCGGCGTGAGCGGCGTGCCGAGCGGGGCCAGGGCCGGGTTGAATCCCAGGTTGCCGTTCGCCTGCAACTCCGCCAGCATGGAGAACGACAACGGAAAGAACAGACCGGTCAGGGGGTTGGTGGTAGGTGCGCTGCCGCCACGGCCGATGTCTTCGGTTGTCGGCCGCACCGAGGTGTTGTTGAAGCCGGCGTCATAGATGATATTCGCCCCGCTCGCCACGGGCATTGGTTCGATCAGGGCCTGGGTGGAGTTGTCTACAAACGCGGCGGCACGCACCGATGCGCCGGTGAGTTCGGTGCTGATATGGCAGGCACTGCAGCCGGCAGCACCGAAAAAGAGGGTAAAGCCGTCCTGCTCCTGAGAGGTCAGGGCGGCCTTGTCGCCGCCAAGGAAACGGTCATAGCGGGTCTGGTCTGAAACCAGGGTGGCCTCGTAAAGCTGAATGGCCAGTCCCCAGAACAGCGAGAAGTTGGCCTCCATCTGGCTGAAACCGTCCGGAGTCTTTTGGATGGAATTCCAGAACGTATCCAGAAATGCGTCCTTGATCATTTGGGAGTAGCTGGTCGAAAGCCCACTGCTGCCGCCCATTTTTCCGCTTGGCTGCAGCACCGCCAGCGATAGCGGTCCGAGGACGCTGTCCTTGGGATGGACAAGCTGCTTTCCGAGCGGCGTGAGACTGAGCATCTTACGGCCCAGCTGCGGGAAGGTGCGGCCCCCGAAGGACATTTCGGTATCATCGAGAGGTGGTCCGGTGGCCTGGGAGGCGAGACTGGCAAATTGGATGGCCACCGGTTTCTTCACGAGCGTGCCGTTGTCGTTGAACCAGACTCCGGCCGAGGGGTCCAGGGGGCCGAAGGGATTAACGCCGTTGAACATGAAGTGGGCGCGACCGTCCCAGAAATTGTTGAAGTTGAAAACCGCGTTGATATTGGTCGGCGTGTTGCGGGCCGTTACCCGGCGCATGTTGAGGCCGCCAGCCTGGAAGACCTTGTCGGAAATGGGGGTGCCGTCATCGACCGCCGAACCTGGAACGATGCCCACAAACTTGGTGAATTTGACCCCTTGCGAACCTACGACGTCGTTGGCGTCGCGGATGATCTGTGACGCCTGGAAGTCCGGGTTGGAGCGGACGTGGAACGGAAAATCGGTCGGCTGAAGGGTTTCGTTCGGTCCCCTGACCTGGAAGGTGTCGTCACCTCCGCGGGTTCCGGGGTTAACGGTGTTTTTCAGGCGATTGTCCGCGCCGGCGGAGAAGTGGCAGCTTGCGCAGGCCTGCACCCCGTCGCTTCCCGCCTGCATATCCCAGAACAGTGCCTTGCCCAGCTTGATGGCGGCCGGCTTGTTCTTGACGAACTGGAACAGGTTGGGCGGCTCGGGCACAGGGATCTGGTTTAGGGGCAGCAGGGCCGGCGGTGGTATGGCGGCCGCTCCCCACGTGATAGACGGAAGCCAGGTGCAGATCAGAACGATGGCAATCAATCGCAGAGTTGCTCGTGAAGTCATGTGAAACCCTTTATTCATTTTTGAATTCTCCAGTCCTTAGTGCCATCAAAAAGTTACAAATCCTATTATTTTTCGGAGGATCAACAGTGCGTCGTCAATATCGATCTGGCCGTTTTGAGTTGTCTTGCCGTTAACCAGCGGGGCGACGTCGCCATGCAGCATATCCGCTGCCGTCGGCTGCTCCAGGCCTACCGCAATGCGCATAGCCTTTAGTGCGTCGGATATGTCAGTGACTCCGTCTCCCATGATGTCCCCGTCGGGGAATATCCGGGTAATGACGCCCTTGACAGTGGTTTCGTTGAAGAGACCATCCAGCGCAATGACCGTGAAGTTATTGGCTCCCGCGGCAAGGCCGGTGATCTCGCAGCTCCAGGAGCTGATGCCGATTCCTGGGATGGTTTTGACTGGGCCGATCGTGGCACCGGTGTCAATGGAAACCTGCGGAAATGAGCCCAGTTCGACCGTGCCGCCGATCGTCTGGTTGCTGCTTCCGGTCGGTAAGCTGGCCGCATTCAGGGTCAGCACCGGCGGAGTGGCCTTGACCGTCCAGGTGGCCGTGGTGGCTATCAATTGCTGAATACCGATCACGTCCCTGGCGAACACGGCTACGGTATGAGTGCCGTCGGGCAGGTTGGTCAGAGTGATCGGTGTCGAGACCGAGTCAACTACGATGGTTGGTCCGCCGTCCAGGCTGTACTGATAGGTTTTTACTCCGCTTCCCCCGATCGTCAGGGTGGCAAAGTTCTGGGTTGTCCTGCCCCCCGGAGGCACCCCGCTGATGGTGGCGGTCGGCGTAATTTGGATGTTCGCGGTGACAGACTTAGTCCCGCCCGTGACGCTGGTGGCGGTAACCTTGATGGTGTTGAGCCCCGGGGTCAAGCCCGTGAGGCTGGTGTTCCATTCGCCGGCTGGTTGCACCACCCCTCCTATGGTACCACCCACGGTCTCGCCACCTACGGTTGCGGCTGCGGTTCCGCCTACGGTTGCAATCGCCTTCGGCAGACTGACATTGAACGTCGTGTTGGTAACGTCAACCGCCACCGTAGCGGTTTCATCAACCGTGCCGCTGATAACAAGGGCGGTCAGGCTGGTCGGCGAAGTGACCGGTGTAATGGGGTCAGTCGGCGAAGTGAACGATTTAATGGTCAGTGTGGTAATCGGTACTTCGGGGGCTGCACCACCCGTAGCGTTCAGGGTGATCATTGTGTCAAAACCACTGAAATCGGCGCCATTGGGTATCATGAGCTCCGGATGGTCGAAGGGGGCTGTCTCGTTTCTGACCCGCTCGTCGGTGAGTTTCTTCAGGAACGCCACGATTTCGGCCCTTCTGTCAGCGTTCTGCCTGAGGTTGCCGATCGCCTGCATGTTGGCTGCAAGTTCGGGATTACCTGGAAAATTGCCGCCGCGCGTGTAGAATTCCACCACTTGGTCCAGGGTCAGGGCATCGCCGTTATGGAAGTAGGGTGCGGTCAGCTCGACGTTGCGCAGGCCGGGGGTCTTGAAGGAACCCTGAACCTTGTCCGGCAGTTGCAGCGACAACTTGGGGGTCACGAATGGGAGCCCTGTCCGGGAAGCCTGCAAGGCAAGCCGCGAGAAGGAGAGCGGAAAGCCGAGTTTGCTGCCTCCCCTGCCTGGGTCATCCGCCGTCGGCCTGACTCCGATGTTGAAAAAGCCGGCGTCGATCAGGCCCGGGTTGGCGAATGTTCCCGGGTTCACGTCCTGCTTGATAAGGGTGTGGGTGGAATTGTTGGTGAACACCACGCGGTTGCAGTCCGGGACGACACAGCCGGGTATATTGCTTCCAACCACCGCGGAACTGAACTCGGAGCCGGAATGGCAGATGGTGCACTTGCTGTCGAAGGTCGCGAATCCCGCTTGTTCGGAGGCGTTCAGGGCATTCTGGTTACCGTCCTGGAAACGGTCGAAAGGAGCCCGGTCGGAGACCAGGGTCGCCTCGTAGAGCTGGATTGCCAGTCCCCAGAAGAGGGAGAAGTTGGCCTCGATCTGGGTAAACCGACCTTCGGGCAACGTGATGTTCTGGTTGTAATTCCAATATTTGTCCACGAAGGCGGCCTCGATCATCCTGGTGTAATCGGTGTCCAGACCCCTGTTGCCGGTAATGGTACCATCCGGCAGAAGCGAGGCACGGGAGAGCTGGCTGGGGACGCTGAATACGTGGTCATTGGGGTGGACGAGCTGAAGATCAAGCGGGCGCAGGCCGAGCATCTTCTTGCCGAGCTGAGGGAAAGTGCGCCCTTTGAAAGACATCTCGACATCGTTCAAGGGTGGGCCGACCGCCTGGGAGGCGAGACTGGAATTCGGTATTGCGACCGGCTGTTGCTGCAGAACCGGAGCTGCCGCTGTTCCGGCATTGACCCAGATCCTGGCGGTCTGGTCAAGCGGGCCGAAGGGATTCACGCCGTTGAAGATGTTGTTGGCCCGGCCGTCCCAGAAGTTGGTGTAGTTGAAAACCGCGTTGATGACCGATGGGGCATTGCGTCCGGTTACCTGGCGGATGTTGACCCCGTTAAACCTGAAAAGCTGGTCAGTGAGAGGGGTAGATATATCCACGGCTCCATTAACTCCGGAGAACTGCGCCAGCCGAACCCCCTGGGAGCCGATCACATCATTGGTGTCGCGAAGGCTCAAGACCGCATCGCTGGTAAGCCCGGTCAACGGATCGATTGCCAGTCGGGCAGTGGGCGGGTTCAAAAGGAAGAGGGGAAAGTCGAACGTATCCAGCGGATTCAGTGGATCCTGAAGAGTATCCAGAGTATAGTTCGGTGCGAACCTGGATGTACCAGGGACATTGGGGGCGATGGGGAACCCTGTTGCCCGCAAGGTCACGGGAACAGGCAGCAACGTCACCGGGTCAACCGCCCCCTTTTGATTAAAGGTTTTGATAATCGTGGAGTTGTTGCCGAAGATGATGTCCGGCCCGGGATGGAGCTGGTTCCTGTCCCGTTTTGCAGTCAGTTTTGGGGCCGTGCCGACAACCGGGTCCGCGCCGGCGCGGTAGTGGCAGCTGGCGCAGGCTGTGACGCCGTCACTGCCGGCCTGCATGTCCCAGAACAGGGCCTTGCCCAGCCGGATGGCGGCTGTGACGTCCTTGATATACGGGGAAAGATTCGGGGGGACCGTTGCGGGAACGGTTCCGCCCGATGTGCCGAATACAGGGTTCGTGATCCGGCTGAGCGGGGGCTGGAGCGCTCCCCAGGCAAAACTGCCCGGCAGCAGGCTGCAGATCGTTATAGCAGACAGCAGACGCTTGACTGCCAGTGATTTAAGACAAAACGATATTGCCATGGGGGCCTCTCGATTTTAGACGCTTGCGAACCGGTTAATAAAAGATATGCTTCTAAGAAGATACCAGCTTTTCAAATTGACACCAAATTTGCTCGCAGTTGTATTCTGGCTAGCAATATACATGCCGTCTGAATCAGCGGATCTTGATAACCGCTTTTGATGCATGGTCCCGCGCCTCTTGTCAGTAATGGGGCCGGCCGGAAGGGTGCAAAAATTTTGTCAGGAAGATGCTGCATGAGCAAAATTTGGATGTCGGTGATGAACGGGTACAAAACTGTATTGGGACGCGCCTGCATTTGAAATCAGCAGGTTATGGTTCGGGGGTCCGCTGAATTTTTTGGCGTGATACATGCATTGTTTCATAAGATTTTGTGTCAAAAACTTGAAGAGATTATTTTTTGAATAAAGGAGTGTTCCCCATGCCGAAGATAAATTCCTCCCGTTTCTTCTACGCTGTTATTTTTTCAGCGATCCTTTCCATGGCGGGTTGCAGCGGAGGAGGCGGTAATACGCCCGCCCCCCCCCCCTCTTGCCCTGCCGCCTCCCCTTCGGTTGCTTCGTTTTTTTCCGGCGGTTTCCCCCTGAGCGCGCCGATGGGGAGTGTTTTTTGTATTAAGAGCCCATCTTTTTTCTT
>Ga0134124_10003098_pt1 | contig 13355 bp, 8 predicted proteins | sample KB304_FD_96880 | JGI IMG/M metagenome (GOLD analysis project Ga0134124, IMG submission 96880) | Terrestrial soil microbial communities without Nitrogen fertilizer from Kellogg Biological Station, Michigan, USA - KB3-0-4 | ecosystem: Environmental > Terrestrial > Soil > Unclassified ... | reverse complement strand
TTCTGCCCGATGGGCCCGGTGCTGGTCACCGCCGACGAGATGCCGGATCCCCAGGCGCTCGCGATCTCACTCCGGGTGAATGGCCAGCTGCGCCAGTCGAGCCACACCTCGAAGATGATCTTCCCGGTCGCCCAGTGCATCGACGTGCTCTCGCAAGGCATGATGCTCCTGCCCGGCGACATCATCGCCACCGGCACGCCCGAGGGCGTGGGCGCCGCCTCCGGCAACTTCCTCAAGGCGGGCGACCGCATCGAGGCGGAGGTGGAGGGGATTGGGATCCTCCACAGCAAAGTAGTCCGCCCCTAGCCAGGGCGCGGAGAAGGGCCCATCTGCTTCGTTGGGGCCCTCGGCTGCCCGCTCAACGTAGAGAGGCTACGCCTCGCGGGCAGCTCTTCGGGCCCCGCCTCGCCGCTGGACCCTTCTCCGCGCCCCTGGGGGCTCTCCTCGCGGGTTGAATTCACGGTCGATGAACGCGCTCGGGCCGTCTTCACGGTCTTGATTGCGGCTCGGTGGGCGGCGGGCTAGCATGCTGGCCCGGGAGGGTCGACATGCGCACGGTGATCGAGGGTGGGTGGGTGGTGGCGTGGAACGGACGCGGGCACGAGGTGCACGAGCAGGGGAGCGTGGTCTTCGAGGGCGATCGCGTGGTTCACGCGGGTGGCCCGCACGCGGGGCCGGCGGACAGGCGCATCTCGGCGCGGGGCAAGCTGGTGTCGCCCGGCTTCATCAACACCCACGTGCACACCGCGGGCAACGGGGGCGACTACCTGCTCCTGGACATGGCCAAGAACGACTACCGCACCGCCAACTACATGGCGTTCGCGGCGCCGCTCAAGGGCAAGATGGCCCCGCCCCCCGCGGAGGCGGTCGCGGCCATCCGCGCCTTCGTGTTCCTTCACGCGCTCCGGAACGGCACCACCACCATCATCGACGTGGGCGGCCTGCGGGGGGACTGGGACGGCTACGCCCGCCTGGTGGACGATCTCGGCGTGCGCGTCTACGGCGGGCCGCCGTTCCGCGACCGCGACACTTACATGGACGCGCAGGGCCGCCTCACCTACGAGGAGGACGTGGCGGTGGGCCGCGCCCGTCTGCAGGAGGCGGTGGACTTCGGGCGCAAGCTCGACGGCGCGGCGGGCGGCCGCCTCCGCGCGCTCTTCAACGCGGCCCAGGTCGAGACGTGCACCGAGTCCCTGCTGCGGGCGGGGAAGGACGCGGCGCGCGCGCAGGGCGCGCCCATCCACACCCACGCGGGCGGCAACCTCGTCGAGTTCCAGCGCATCATCGAGGAGTACCGCAAGACGCCGGTGCGCTTCCTGGCCGACATCGGCTTCCTCGACGAGCGCACCCTGCTCGGCCACGTGGTGTTCACCACCGCCCACGGCTGGTCGCGCTATCCCTTCGGCGACGACCTCGCGGTGCTGGCCGAGCGGGGCAGCACGGTGGGCCACTGCCCGTACAAGTATGCCAAGATGGCCATGACCCTCCGCTCCTTCCAGCGCTACCTCGAGGCGGGCGTGACGCTGGCCCTCGGCACCGACACCTTCCCGCTCGACATCGTCTCCGAGCTGCGGTGGGCCTCCATCCTGGCCAAGGTCGCCGACGCCAACTACCAGGCCGGTCTCGCGCGCGACGTCTTCAACGCGGCCACCATCGGCGGCTGCCGCTTCCTCGGCCGCGAGGACCTGGGCCGCCTCGCTCCCGGGGCCAAGGCCGACATCCTGCTGATCGACCTCGATCACGTGGGCGGGCCGGTCTACGCCGATCCGATCAAGGCCCTGGTGGACTCCGCCTCCGGGCGCGACGTCGACACCGTCATCGTCGACGGCCAGGTGCTGGTGCAGGGCGGGCGCGCCACGCGCGTCGACGAGGACGCGGTGTACGCGAAGGCCCGCGAGGTGACCCAGCACTACTGGAGCCGGGTGCCCTCGTGGCGCTGGGACGGGGCCGACGTCGACCGGATCATCCCGCCCGCGTTCCCCATCCACCGGGCCGCGCGCCCGTGAGGCGTCCGCTCGCGGTCGCGCTGGCGCTGCTCGCGGCGCTGGCCGCCGCTCCGCTCCCGGCCCGGGGCGCGGCCGGCACCATCACCTGGGGCGTGCACGTCTCGCTCGCTCCCACCTTCTTCGATCCCGCCGAGGCCACCGGCACCGCCCTGCCCCTGATGGTGTACTACGCGATGCACGACGCGCTGGTGCGCCCGCTGCCGGGCCAGGCGATGGGCCCCGCGCTCGCGACGTCGTGGACGGTGAGCCGCGACGGTCTCGTCTACGAGTTCGTGCTCCGCAAGGGCGTGGTGTTCCACAACGGCGACCCGTTCACCGCGGAGGACGTGAAGTTCTCCTTCGAGCGCTACCGCGGGGCGAGCGCGACCCAGCTCAAGGCCAAGGTGGCCGCGGTTGAGATCGTGGATCCCTACCGGGTGCGCTTTCGCCTCAAGCAGCCCTGGCCCGACTTCCTGACGTTCTATGCCACGCCCGCCACCGGGGCCGCGTGGATCGTGCCCAAGAAGTACGTGGAGAAGGTGGGCGACGAGGGCTTCAAGAAGGCCCCCGTGGGCGCGGGCCCGTACCGCTTCGTGTCGTTCCGGCCGGGGGTGGAGCTGGTGATGGAGGCCCACGAGCGCTACTGGCGACGGGCCCCGATCGTGAAGACCCTCGTGTTCAAGGTCATCCCCGACGACGCCACCCGCCTCGCCGCGCTCAAGCGCGGGGAGGTCGACATCGCCTACGGGCTGGTCGGCGAGCTCGCCGAGGAGGTGCGGCGCACCCCCGGGCTCTCGCTCAAGGCGGCCCAGATCCCGGTCACCCTCTGGCTCGTGTTCGCGGACCAGAGCGACCCGAAGTCGCCGTGGGCGGACCGCCGCGTGCGGCTGGCCGCCAACCTGGCCATCGACCGCAAGGCCATCAACGAGGCGGGCTATCTCGGCCTCGGCAAGATCTCGGCGAGCATCATCCCGCAGTCGCTCGAGTACTACTGGGCCCCGCCGCCCTACGCCTTCGATCCGCCCGCGGCCCGCCGTCTGCTCGCGGAGGCCGGCTACCCGCAGGGCTTCGACGCGGGCGATCTCTCCAGCGAGTCGTTCGCGGCCTCCGGCATCGGGGAGCCGGTGGTGAACGACCTGAGGGCGGTGGGCATCCGGCTCCGGCTGCGCCCGCTGGAGCGCGCCGCGTTCCTCAAGCAGTACGGGGACAAGAGCCTGCGCCACGTGATCCTCGCCGGCTCCGGCGCGCCCGGCACCGCGGCCACCCGCCTCGAGCAGTACGTGATCAGTGGCGGGCTCTACACCTACACGAGCGTGCCGGAGGTCGACGGGCTCTACCAGAGCCAGGCCAACGAGGGCAACCCGCGGGCCCGCCGGGTGATCCTGGAGAAGATGCAGCAGATCATCCACGACCGCGCGCTCTTCGCCCCGGTCCTGGAGTACGCGTACCTGGTGAGCATCGGGCCGCGCCTCGAGGTCGACAATCTCAACGTGCTGCCCCAGAATCCCTACACCGCTCCCTACGAGGAGCTGAGGCTCCGCGCGCGATGAGCACGACCACCCCGATGACCAAGCGGCAGCGGGTGATGGCGGCGCTCCAGGGGCGGCCGGTGGACCGGCTGCCGCTGGCGTTCTGGCTCCACAACTTCGCCACCGAGAACTCGGCCCGGGGGCTGGCCGACGAGACGCGGCGGCTCGCCCGCACGTTCGACTGGGACTTCCTCAAGCCCCAGTCGCGCGCCCAGTGCTTCGCCGAGATGTGGGGGCTGACCTATGCTCCGTCGGGCGAGAAGGCCCGGCCGTACACGGTGACCCACGCGCCGCTCGTCACCGCCGACGATCTGGCCCGACTGCCGGTGGTCGATCCGGGCTCGGGCGCCCTCGGCGAGCAGCTCGAGGCGCTCCGGCTCATCCGCGTCGCGGTCGGCCCCGACGTGCCGATCATCTGGACGGTGTTCGCGCCCCCGATGATCCTGCCGATGCTGGCGCGCGGCGGCCGCGAGCAGGCGCTCGCCTTCCTCCGCGACGCCCCCCGGGAGACCGCGCGGGCCTTCGACGTGATGGCGGAGACGCTCGCGGAGTACGCGCGGCGCTGCCTCGCGGCCGGGGCGGACGGCCTCTTCTACGCAACCAACGTGGCCGCGCGGGGCCTGATGACCGCGGAGGAGTGCCGCCGCTGGCAGCGTCCCTGGGACCTGCGCATCCTCGAGGCGGTGGCGGACGCGCCGTTCAACCTGCTGCACGTATGCGGGGCCGGGATCCACTTCGAGGAGTTCGCGGACTATCCGGTGACCGCGCTGTCGTTCGCGCTCGCGCCCGGCAATCCCACCCTCGCCCAGGCCCACGCGCGCACCGGGCGCGCGGTGGTGGGCGGGCTCCCCGCGAAGCCCGAGATCGCGGGCATGGGCGAGGCCGCGCTGCTCGCGCGCGCCGCCGCCGCGCGGCGCGAGATGCAGGACCGCTGGCACCTGCTCGGGCCCGACTGCTCGATCAACCCCGACACCCCGGAGCCGTTGCTGCACGCGGTGCGTCACGCCACGATGTAGGGAAGGAGGCTGGCCGGCTCCGTAACCCTGTGGTAGCATCCGCCCACACCTCTTCCTTCCCAGGAGGCGGGCATGGCTCTGGACATCGGCAGGATTCGCAACGTTGCGCTGGTCGGCCATGGCGGCGTTGGCAAGACGTCGCTCGTCGAAGCCCTGCTGCACGCCTGCGGAGCCACCACCCGGCTCGGGCGCGTCGACGACGGCACCACCACCACCGACTTCGATCCCGACGAGATCAAGCGCAAGATCTCCCTCAACACCGCGACGGCCTTCTGCGACTACAAGGGCCACCGCATCAACCTGATCGACACGCCGGGGTACGGGGACTTCGTCGCCGACGCGCGGGCGGGGCTTCGGGTCGCCGGCGCGGCGCTGGTGGTGGTCGACGCGGTGGCCGGAGTGCAGGTGCAGACCGAGAAGGTCTGGAAGTTCGCCAACGAGTACAACCTGCCGCGCGCCATCGTGATCAACCGTCTCGACCGCGAGCGGGCCGACTTCTCCCGCACCCTCGAGTCGCTCCAGAAGCGGCTGAAGGGCCGCCTGGTGCCGCTGCAGCTGCCGATCGGCAGCGAGGCCGGCTTCACCGGGGTGGTGGACCTCATCGCGATGCGGGCGCTGATCACCACCGACGGCAAGACGAAGGACGCGGAGATCCCGGCCGATCTCGTGGAGGCGGCCAAGGCCGGCCGCGAGAAGCTGGCCGAGGCCGCCGCCGAGACCGACGACGACCTGCTCGCCAAGTACCTGGAGGAGGGCGCGATCGGCGAGGAGGAGATGCTGGGCGCCCTCCGGCGCGCCATCACCACCGGCGGGGCGGTCCCGGTCCTCTGCGCGGCGGCGACCCGCGGGATCGGCGTCGCGCCGCTGCTCGACCTCGTGATGAAGGAGTTCCCGTCCCCCGCGGACCAGGGCGAGGTGGAGGGGGCCGATCCGCGCACCAAGGCCGTCGCGCGCCGGGCCCCGGACCCGAAGGCCCCGCTCTGCGCGGTGGTGTTCAAGACCATCTCCGACCCGCACGTGGGCAAGCTCTCGGTGTTCCGCGTCTACTCCGGCACCCTCCGCGCGGACAGCCAGGTCCTGAACGCGAGCCGCGAGAGCCGCGAGCGCGTGGGCCACCTGGGCTGGCTCCTGGGCAAGACCCAGAAGCCGGTGGAGGCTCTCGGCCCCGGCGAGATCGGGGTGGTGGCCAAGCTCAAGGACACGCTCACCGGCGACACCCTCTGCGAGGAGGGCAGCCCGATCCGCCTGCCCGGCATCGCGTTCCCGGAGCCGTCGATCTCCTTCGCGATCCAGCCCAAGACCCGTGGAGACGAGGACAAGATCTCGACCGCGCTCCACCGGATGGCCGAGGAGGACCCGACGCTTCACCACCACTACGACCCCGAGACCAAGCAGCTGCTGGTCTCCGGCATGGGACAGCTGCACGTCGAGGTGGTGGTGGAGCGGATGAAGCGCAAGTACAACGTGGAGGTCTCCCTGCTGCCCCCGCGGATCCCCTACAAGGAGACGGTGAAAGGGCGCGCCGAGGTGCAGGGCAAGTACAAGAAGCAGACCGGCGGCCGCGGGCAGTACGGCGACACCTGGCTGCGCATCGAGCCGCTCACCCGCGGCGGCGGCTTCGAGTTCGTCGACGACATCTTCGGCGGCGCGATCCCGCGGAACTTCATCCCCTCGGTCGAGAAGGGGGTCCGCGACTGCATGAAGCGCGGCATCCTCGCCGGGTACCCGGTGGTCGACCTGAAGGTCACGCTCTACGACGGCTCGTACCACGACGTCGACTCCTCGGACATGGCGTTCCAGATCGCGGCCTCGATGGGCCTGCAGAAGGGCTTCATGGACGCCAAGCCGTGCCTGCTGGAGCCGGTGATGAACGTGGAGGTCACGCTGCCCTCCGAGGGCGCGGGCGACGTCATCGGGGACCTCAACGGCCGCCGCGGGCGCATCGTGGGCATGGAGCCGGACGGCGACGTGGTGGCGGTGCGGGCCCAGGTGCCGATGTCGGAGATGCTGACCTACGAGTCGAGCCTGCGCTCCATGACCGGCGGGCGCGGGGGCTACTCGATGGAGTTCTCGCACTACGAGGAAGTCCCGAGCCAGCTCGCCGAGAAGGTGGTGGCCGCCCACCGCGCCGAGAAGGACAAGCACTGACGGACGGCGGCCCGCTCGCTTTCCGACCCAACCCGATCCACCGAGGTCCCCCCATGTTCGTCTCCCACATCGAATGCACGGTCTGCGGTCGTCGCCACGAGGCCGGGCAGCTGCTCACCGTCTGTCGGGACTGCGGCCAGATGCTCGCGGTCCGTTACGACCTGCCGCGCGCCGCCGCCGCGGTGACCCCCGAATCTCTCAAGAGCCGCCCGCCCGGCATGTACCGCTTCCGCGAGCTCGTGCCGCTGGACGCGGCCGAGGAGCCGGTGACCCTGGGCGAGGGCGGCACCCCGCTGCTCGCGCTGCCGCGCCTGGCCGCGCACCTCGGGCTGCGTCACCTCTGGGCGAAGGACGAGGGGCAGAACCCCACCGGCACGTTCAAGGCACGCGGGCTCGGCATGGCCATCACCAAGGCCCGCGCGCTCGGCGTGCGCGGCCTGATGATCCCCTCCGCGGGCAACGCGGGCGGGGCGGCCGCGGTGTACGGCGCGCGCGCCGGCCTCCCGGTGGCGGTGGTGGTGCCGCGCGACACCCCGGAGGCCGCGATCGCGGAGGCCGCCCTCGCCGGGGCCCACGTGTTCACCATCGACGGGACCATCGCCACCGCCGGCCGCGCCATCGCCACCATCGCGCCCGCCCTGGGCTGGTTCGACCTCGCCACCCTCAAGGAGCCGTACCGGCTCGAGGGCAAGAAGACGATGGGCCTCGAGCTGGCCGAGCAGCTCGGCTGGGACGCGCCGGACGTGCTCGTGTACCCGACCGGCGGCGGCACCGGGCTCGTCGGCATCTGGAAGGCCTACGAGGAGCTGGGCGAGATGGGCTGGGTGAAGGCCGGGCAGCCGCGCTTCGTGGCGGTGCAGGCGGTGGGCTGCGCGCCGCTAGTGCGGGCCTGGAAGGACAAGGCCGAGACCACGAGCCCGGTGGAGAACCCGATGACCAACGCCCCCGGCCTTCGCGTGCCGGGGCCCTTTGCGGGCCGGCAGATGCTGCGGATCCTGCGGGACACCGGCGGCTTCCCCCAGCCGGTCGGCGAGGACGAGATCGTGAGCGCCCAGCGCCTCCTCGCGAAGGTGGAGGGCATCTGGACCGCGCCCGAGGCGGCGGCCACTCTGGCCGCGCTCCTTCACATGAAGGATGAAGGCGAGGTGGAGGCCGGCACGCGCGTGGTGCTGGTGCTGACCGGGGCCGGGATCAAGTACGGGCCGCCGTCGATGCCCCGGCCGGTGCACCTCGAGGGCTCGCCGGAGGCGATGCTCGCGCGGGTGAAGCAGGCGATCCGCTAGCGCGGCGACTCGCGCTATCATGGTGGCTCTCATGAGCCACCCATCGACGGCCGCGCGCGCGTGACCGGCCCGCTCGCCCTCGTCCTCTTCGGCCTCGGCTTCTGCGGGGCCTTCGTCTCCGGCCTGGTCGGCGTCGGCGGTGCCATCGTGATGATCCCGCTCCTCTACTACGTGCCGCCCCTGCTCGGCGCGGGCGAGCTGACGATCCAGGAGGTGGCCGGGCTCAGCATGACCCAGGTGCTCGTGGCCGCGATCGTGGGGACGTGGAGCCACGGCCGCCACGCGCTGGTGCACCACCGCCTGGCCTGGACCGGCGGGCCCGCGATGGCGGCGGGCGCGCTGCTGGGCGCGCTCGGCTCCGCCCGGGTCTCCGGCCGCATGCTGCTCGTCACCTTCGCGCTGATGGCCACCGCCGCGCTGCCGCTGATGCTGGTGAGCCCGGCTCCCGCCGCGCCGGCGGGCGAGCGCGAAGCGGTGCGCTTCAGCCGCCCGGCCGCGGTGGGCCTGCCCGGCACCATCGGGCTCATGGCGGGCCTGGTGGGCGCCGGCGGCGCGTTCCTGCTGGTGCCGGTGCTGGTCGGCGTGCTGCGCGTGCCGATGCGGCTCAGCATCGGCACCTCGCTGGCCATGGTCGGCATGGCCGCGGTGAGCGGCTTCGTGGGCAAGGTGGCGACCGGGCAGGTTCCGCTCTGGCCCGCGGCCACCGTGGTCCTGGGCTCCCTGGGCGGCGCGCCGCTGGGCGGCCGGGTGAGCCGGCGGGTACCGGTGGGGGTGCTTCGCGGCGTGCTCGCGGGTATCATCGCCCTGGTCACGGCCCGGGTCTGGCTCGACGTGGTCGCCCACTGACATGCGCTACGGCTTCGTCATCGATCAGCGGAAGTGCATCGGCTGTCACGCCTGCACGGTGGCGTGCAAGGAGGAGAACCAGGTTCCCCTCGGCGTGAACCGCACGTGGGTGAAGTACATCGAGAAGGGCACGTTCCCGGACACGCGGCGTTACTTCAGCGTGATGCGCTGCAATCACTGCGACAACGCGCCCTGCGTGACCATCTGCCCCACCGTCGCGCTCTACCGCCGGCCCGACGGCATCGTGGACTTCGACGGGCAGCGCTGCATCGGCTGCAAGTCGTGCATGCAGGCGTGCCCCTACGACGCGCTCTACATCGATCCCGAGACGCACACCGCGGCCAAGTGCCACTACTGCGCCCATCGGGTGGAGAGCGGGCTCGAGCCGGCGTGCGTGATCGTGTGCCCGGTGCAGGCCATCATCCCCGGCGACCTCGACGACCCGCGTAGCCAGATCGCGCGCCTGGTGGCCTCGCAGCAGACGCAGGTGCGCAAGCCGGAGCAGGGCACGCGGCCGAAGCTCTTCTACCTCGGCGCGGAGTCGGCGTCGCTGACCCCCGACATGCAGGAGCGGCGCGGCGGCTATCTCTTCTCGCAGGTCGGGAGCATCCCGAGCCCGGGCGCGGCGAACCGGGCGATCGCGCGGCCGGCGCCGCCGGTGACCGCCGCCACCGATGGGCTGGACCTGCTCGCGCTGGCCCGCACCGTCTACGACGTGGCGCACCCGGCGCGCCCGTGGGGCTGGCGCGTCGGCGCGTACCTGTGGACCAAGTCGATCGCGGCGGGCGCGTTCCTGGTGGCCGCGCTCGGCCTCGTGGGCGGGCTCCTGACCGCGGATGGGCTCACCGGGCTCGCGGTGCCCGCGATCGGCCTCGCCTTCCTCGTCCTGACGAGCCTGCTCCTGATCCTCGACCTCAAGCGGCCGGACCGCTTCCTGTATCTGATCTTCAAGCCGAACCCGCGCTCGTGGCTGGTGCTGGGCGGCTTCATCCTGTTCGCGGCCGGCGGTCTCGGCGGGCTCTGGCTCCTGGCCGGCCTCGCCGGGAACCTGCCCGCGCTCCAGCTGCTGGCCTGGCCCATGGTGGCGGTGGCCGCGGCCACCGCGGGCTACAGCGCGTTCCTCTTCGGCCAGGCGGAGGGCCGCGACTTCTGGCAGAGCCCGCTGCTCCTGCCCCACCTGCTGCTCGCCGCGCTGGTGGCCGGCTCCGCGACGCTCCTGCTCGCCGCGAGCGCGCTCGGCAGCGCCTCGATCGTCAGCGGCGGGCTCGGCCTCGTGCTGTGGGTGTCGCTGCTGGTGAGCGCGCTGGTGCTGTTCGCGGAGCTGTTCACCGCCCACGCCTCGCACGACGCGTCGCGGGCCGCGCGCCTGCTGACCCACGGCCCGCTCCGGCTGGCGCTGTGGGGCGGGGTGGTGGTGGCGGGCATCGCGCTGCCGCTCGTGCTCCTGCTCAGCCGGTCGGTGCCGCTCGGCTCCGAGATCGCCGCGGTCCTCGCCCTGGGCGGCCTCTGGCTCTGGGAGGAGCTGTGGGTCCGCGCCGGCCAGATGATCCCGCTGAGCTAGAACGGGGTCAGGTCTTGCATTCCGACATTTTCGGCGCGCGAGACCTGGCCACCAGAGAGGAAATGTCGGAATGCAAGACCTGACCCCATCCGAGCCGCTGCATCCGGTGGCGCGCGAGCTGGCCGCGCCGGCGGCGGGGCTCGAGCGGTTCCCGCCCGCCCACCGGTGGGACGACTGGGAGGAGCTCGACGGCAAGGCGTGGCCCCGCAAGGTCAAGCGCCGCTTCCAGCTCATCCCCACCATCTGCTTCAACTGCGAGGCGGCGTGCGGGCTGCTCGCCTACGTGGATCCCCAGAGCCTCACGATCCACAAGTTCGAGGGCAATCCGGTGCACCCGGGCAGCCGCGGGCGCAACTGCGCCAAGGGCCCCGCTACGCTCAACCAGGTCACGGATCCGGAGCGCATCCTCTACCCGCTGCGGCGAGTGGGCGCGCGGGGCGACGGCAAGTGGGAGCGGGTGACGTGGGACGCGGTGCTGGACGACATCGGCGGGCGTATCCGCAAGGCCCTCGTCGAGGGGCGGCCGAAGGAGGTGATGTACCACCTCGGGCGGCCCGGCCACGAGCTCATCTATCTCCAGCGGGTCTTCCACGCGTGGGGCATCGACGGCCACAACAGCCACACCAACGTCTGCTCCGCCTCCGCGCGGGCGGGCTACGCCTTCTGGCACGGGCTCGACCGGCCCTCCCCCGACCACAGCAAGGCGCGCTTCATCCTGCTGCTGTCGTCGCACCTCGAGGCCGGCCACTACTTCAACCCCCACGCCCAGCGCATCATCGACGGCAAGATGGCGGGAGCGAAGGTGTGCGTGCTCGACACCCGGCTCAGCAACACCGCGTCGATGGCCGACTACTGGCTGTCGCCCTGGCCCGGCACCGAGGCCGCGATCCTGCTCGCCATCGTGCACTGCATGCTGCGCGACGGCACCTGGAACCGCGACTTCGTGCGGCGCTGGGTGAACTGGGAGGAGTACCTGCGCGAGGAGCGCCCCGATCTCCCGGTGACCATGGCCGGCTTCGAGGAGGCCCTGAAGGCCCTCTACGCCTCCTACACCCCGGAGTTCGCGGCGCGCGAGTCGGGCGTGGCCGCCGCGCGCATCGAGGAGATCGCGCGGGAGGTCGGGCGCGCGGGCAGCGCGCTCTCCACCCACGTGTGGCGCAACGCGGCCGCGGGCAACCTCCACGGCTGGGAGGTGGCCCGCGCGCTCGAGCTGGTGGTGGTGATGGCGGGGGCGGTGGCCACCCCGGGCGGCACCGCGCCCAGCGGCTGGAACAAGGCGGTGCCGGCGCCGCCCATGATGCCGCCGCCGGGCAAGGTGTGGAGCGAGCTGCTCATGCCCCCCGAGTACCCGCTCGCGTTCTTCGAGATGAGCTTCCTCCTGCCCCACTTCCTGAAGGAGGCCCGCGGCAAGCTCGCGATGTACTTCACCCGGGTCTACAACCCGGTGTGGACCAACCCGGACGGCATGTCGTGGATCGAGATGCTGACCGACGAGGCCAAGGTCGAGCGCCACGCCTGCCTCACCCCGGTCTGGAGCGAGACCGCGTGGTTCGCCGACTACGTGCTGCCGATGGGGCACGCCTCGGAGCGCCACGACCTCATGAGCCAGGAGACCCACGCCGCGCGCTGGATCGGCTTCCGCCAGCCGGTGCTGCGGGTAGCGCTGGAGAAGCAGGGCAAGACCTTCGACTGGACGTGGCAGGCCCACGAGGCGGCCGGGCTCGGACAGGTGTGGGAGGAGGACGAGTTCTGGATCGAGCTGTCGTGGCGGATCGACCCGGACGGCGCGCTCGGCATCCGCAAGTACTTCGAGTCGCCCTACCGGCCCGGCGAGAAGCTCCGCATCGAGGAGTTCTACCGCTGGATGTTCGAGCACAGCGTGCCCGGGCTGCCCGCGGCGGCCGAGCGCGAGGGCCTGACCCCGCTCGCCTACATGCGCAAGTACGGGGCGTTCCTGGTCGCGGAGAACGTGTACGCGACCCACGAGACCGCGCTCACCGCCACCGAGCGCGAGGGCGCGGCGGCCGATCCCGCCTCGCACCTGGTGATGAAGGCCGGCGGCTCGGTCGGGGTCGAGGTCGACGGGCAGTGGATGGGCGGCTTTCCCACTCCCTCGCGCAAGCTCGAGTTCTTCTCCAAGACCCTCAAGGACTGGAAGTGGCCCGAGCACGCGGTGCCGACCTACGCGCGCAGCCACGTGCACTGGTCGCAGATCGATCGCAACCGGGGCGAGATGGTGCTGCTGCCGACGTTCCGGCTGCCCACCCTCATCCACTCGCGCTCCGGCAACGCCAAGTGGCTCTACGAGATCTCCCACAACAACCCGCTCTGGCTGCATCCGGAGGACGCGGCGCGGCTCGGCGTGGAGACCGGTGACCTGTTGAAGGTCACCACCGAGATCGGCCACTTCGTCGACCGGGTGTGGGCGACCGAGTCCATCCGGCCCGGCGTGCTCGCGTGCTCGCACCACCTGGGCCGCTGGCGGCTGTCCGAGCACACCGGCGGGGAGCGGTGGTCCACCGCGCTGGCCTCGCTCGATCGCCCCGCCCCGGGGCAGTGGCGCCTCCGCCACGTGCACGGGGTGCGCCCGTTCGAGAGCGCCGATCCCGACTCGCGGCGGGTGTGGTGGGAGGACGCGGGCGTGCACCAGAACCTCACGTTCCCGGTCCACCCGGACCCGGTGAGCGGTCAGCACTGCTGGCACCAGAAGGTCACGGTGAGCCGGCCCGGGCCCGACGACCGCTACGGTGACGTGGTGGTCGACACCGACAAGTCGTTCGAGGTCTATCGCCAGTGGCTCGCCATGACGCGTCCGGCTCCGGGCCCGGGCGGCCTCCGCCGGCCGCTCTGGATGCCGCGCTCCTTCAAGCCCGACGCCTCCGCGTACCGCATGGAGTGACCGGCGTCCTCATGTTCCTTGCCGGCCGTACGGAATCAAGGACGGCAAGCCTCGCGCAAGTTAGACACGGCGAATACGACGCTGCCGA
>Ga0134124_10003096_pt1 | contig 13359 bp, 10 predicted proteins | sample KB304_FD_96880 | JGI IMG/M metagenome (GOLD analysis project Ga0134124, IMG submission 96880) | Terrestrial soil microbial communities without Nitrogen fertilizer from Kellogg Biological Station, Michigan, USA - KB3-0-4 | ecosystem: Environmental > Terrestrial > Soil > Unclassified ... | reverse complement strand
TGCCCACGCCGAGGTTCGCGGTCGAGCTCGACACCACATACAACGCGTCGCGCGGCGACCCCACCAATTCCGCTGTGATTCCGGTTCCCGAGAACCACGCCGCCATCGATTTCGCCGGCGTCACCCACGGCACCATGGCCTCGGCCTGCGCGTATTCAGCCGGCGCGTACCATTCACCCGAGAGCAGCGTCGCGTCGGGAACGGCCTGGAGTTCTTCGGGCGGCGGCACCATTACCTTCGACACCGCCACCAACCACGGCCTGCTCCCCAACGACACCGTGACGGTCGCCGGCGTGAGTCCCTCGGGATACAACGGCGTCTATGTGGTTGCCAGCATTCCCGGCGGGAAGATTTTTACCGTCGCCAAGTCGACCAACCCGGGCACCTGGTCTTCCGGGGGCACCGTTACCGGACCGGCCACGAACTCTCTCGCCTCGGGCACATCCTGGTCCGGAGGAACGGTCACGTTCACCACCGCGCTGGCGCACAACTTCGCCGAGGGAAACACGGTGGTCATCACCGGCGCATCGCCCTCGGGATACAACGGCACCTTCACGGTCACCGGCGTCCCCAGCTCAACCACGTTCACCGCGACCCTGGCGAGCGATCCCGGCACCTGGGTTTCGGGCGGCGTGTTCGCCAGCAACGACTGCTACACCGGCACCTCCACCACGTGGCTGATGGACGGCACGTCGAGCTTCCACACCGTGCGCGTTGAAGTGGAGCCGCGCGCCCCTGCCTGCGGCTCCACGGCGCCGCTGCTCAAATTCTGGCTGCTGCCTTCCAGCGTGTGCAGCCCCGCTTTTTCCCTGGCTTCGGGGACCTCGTGGAGCGACGCCAGCGGCAGCGGCACCATCACTTTCAAGACCTCGGCCGCTCACGGTTACACCGTGGGGGATTCGGTCACGGTAGCGGGCGCATCGCCCACCGGTTACAACGGAACCTACACCGTGCTGAGCGTCCCCGACACTTTGACGTTCACGGTCGCCAATGCCACCGATCCGGGAACGTGGACTTCGGGGGGCAAACCCGTGTCGACCGAATGCTCGGCCATGACCGGCATGACCGCCCAATACCAGCCCACCCACTTCCCGGCGACCGGCGTGCACCTGGCGCAATGCGTGCCGACGCCCAGCCCCGCCAATGCTTTCGACAGCGTTTATTTCGGGTTCACTTCGAACAACGCCACCTTGGGCAACACCCAGGACAACGTGATCCTGCAGAACCTGTCGAGCGGCGTCATAGGCCTGCCCTAGCGCGGGAGTCGGGATTTAAGAGGAACCCTGGCCCCTTGTTCGGGCCTGAAACTGCCTCAGGGCAACCCGGCACTAAACGGCGCCGTCGCGCCGCAGCGTCGAGATGCGCTCGGGAGCATAGCCCAGTTCCCCCAGGATCGCCTCGGTGTGCTCGCCCACCGCAGGCACGGCCTCCATGCGGTACTCGAAGCGGTCGTTGCGGCCCGGAGGAAGCATGGCCGGCAGCGGTCCCGCAGGTGACCCGATTTCACGCCAGCGGCCGCGCGCGCGCAATTGCGGGTGCTGCCACAGCTTGTCCACGCTGTTCACGCTGGCCGTGGCAATGCCGGCCCTGTCCAGCCGCGTAATCACCTCGTCCGCGGACAGGCCCGCGAATACGTCCTCGATGGCCTCCACCAGCGCGGCGCGGTTGGCGGCGCGCAGCACGTTGTTCGCGAAGCGCGCGTCCGCGGCCAGCCCCGGCTGCCGCAGCACCTCGGCGCAGAACACCGCCCACTCGCGCTCGTTCTGCACCGCCAGCATGATCTCGCGCCCGTCGCCGGCGCGGAACGGCCCGTAGGGCTGGACGCTGGGGTGAAAGGCGCCCGAGCGCGCGGGCGGCTGCGCGCCGTTGTAGGTGTAGTACAGCGGATTGCCCATCCACTCGGCCATGGTCTCGAACAGCGACACGTCGATGTGGCTGCCTTCGCCGGTGCGCTCTCGCAGCAACAGCGCGGCCAGAATGCCGGAGTAGCCGTACATGCCCGCCGAAATATCGGCTACCGACAAGCCGGGACGGGCCTGGAATTGGGGCGTGCCCGTGGCGGCAATGACTCCGGCCTCGGCCTGCAGCATCATGTCGTAGGCCTTCTTGTCGCGGTACGGGCCGTCGTTGCCATAGCCGGAGATGTCGCAGACGACCAAGCGAGGATACGAGGTCCGCAGGGCTTGCGCCGAAAGCCCAAGGCGGGCCGCGGCGCCGGGCGCCACGTTCTGCACAAACACATCGGATTTATGGAGCAGCTTGGCGAGGATGTTCTTGGCTTCGGGGTGCTTGACGTCTAGGGTCAGGCTTTCCTTGGAGCGGTTCAGCCAGACGAAATAGGAAGCCAAGCCGTTGACGCGGGTGTCGTAGTTGCGGGCGAAGTCGCCGGCGCCGGGGCGTTCTATTTTGATGACCCGCGCGCCGAGATCGGCAAGCTGGCGCGTGGCGAAGGGCGCAGCTACCGCCTGTTCCAACGACAGAACGGTGATGCCGTCGAGAGGACGCGGAGCTGAAGAGGTGTTTTCCACGATGTGATGGTCGCCCCATCCCCGGCCCTTCCCCCCTGGGGAAGGGAGTCAAAAACCCGCTCGATTTAGCCCCTCTCCCGGAGAGGGGTTGGGGAGAGGGAAATCCAAAAAACTGAAACTAAACCTCATAAACATTAGAACGAACGCGGCATGCCCAAAACGTGCTCAGCGATGAAGCTGTAGATCAGGTTGGTGGAGATCGGCGCAACCTGATACAGCCGCGTCTCCCGAAATTTCCGCTCCACCGCATATTCGTTTGCAAAACCGAAGCCTCCATACGTCTGCAAACATGCGTTCCCGGCCTTCCACGCCGAGGTCGCGGCCAGATGCTTGGCCATGTTGGCTTCCGCGCCGGCCGCTTTGTGCTGGTCAATCAATGACGCTGCCTTAAAGCGCATCAAGCTTGCCGCCTCAACGTCGATGAACGCTTCGGCGATGGGAAACTGAACTCCCTGGTTCTGCCCGATAGGCCTGTCGAACACAATTCTCTCTTTTGCATACTTTGCCGCGCGGTCGACGAACCAGTAGCCGTCGCCGATGCACTCGGCGGCGATGAGCGTGCGCTCGGCGTTCAGGCCGTCGAGAATGTACTTGAAGCCCTTGCCTTCCTCGCCGATGAGGTTCTCTTCCGGAATTTCCAGGTTCTCGAAGAACAGCTCGTTGGTCTCGTGGTTCACCATGTTGGCGATGGGCTTCACGGTGAGGCCCTTGCCCACCGACTGGTGAAGGTCGACGATGAACACCGACAGGCCGTCGGACTTGCGCTTCACCTCGCTCACCGGCGTGGTGCGGGCGAGCAGGATCATCAGGTCCGAATGCTGCACGCGCGAGATCCACACCTTCTGGCCGTTCACCACGTAACGGCCGTCCTTTTTCACCGCGTTGGTCTTCAACTTGGTGGTGTCGGTGCCGGTGGTGGGTTCGGTCACCGCCATGGACTGCATGCGCAGCTCGCCCGTGGCGATCTTGGGCAGGTACTTGCGCTTCTGCGCCTCGGAGCCGTTGCGCAGCACGGTGTTCATGTTGTACATCTGGCCATGGTAGAAGCCGGAGTTGGCGCCGTTGCGGTTGGTCTCCTCCATGATCACCGACGCCTCGGCGAGCGACAGGCCAGAGCCGCCGTACTCCTGCGGGATGAGCGCGGCCAGCCAGCCGGCGCCGGTGAGGGCATTGACGAACTCCTCGGGATAGCCTTTTTTCTCGTCCACCTTGTACCAATAGTCGTCGCCATAGTCGGCGCACAGGCCGCGAATGGCTTCGCGGATTTCCTGGTATTGGTCGGGGGCGGGAATGGTCATGCAGTCTCTCCTGAACAGCGGCGGAACGATAATAAAACAGCGCAACGGCGGGGGCGGAAAGCGGCTGGCACCGCAGCCCCTTCGCAAGGTGCGGATTTTACATGGCTTTGAGCGATGCTAGAATCGCCGCGCCCTCGCAAATCCCCGCGTTTCCAGCGCCATCCCATGTCATCTGCAAGCACATTCCAAGCCCCCGATGCCAGGAGCAGCGGCCCGCTGGCGGGCGTCAACGGACCGCTCGCGGGCGTCAAAGTGGTCGACCTCTCGATCAACGTGCTCGGCCCCATGGCCACGCAGATCCTGGGCGACATGGGCGCCGATGTGATCAAGGTCGAGACGCCGCGCGGCGACGACAACCGCCGCACCGGCCCGTCGCGCGGGCCGGACATGGCGGCGCTGTTCCTCACCTTCAACCGCAACAAGCGCTCCATCGTGCTGGACCTGAAGCGCGCCGACCACCATGCGGCGCTGCTGCGCTTGGTGGATGGAGCCGACGTGTTCGTGCACGGCATGCGGCCCAAGGCCGCCGACAAGCTGGGCATCGGCTATGCGGCGCTCGCGGCGCGCAACCCGCGCCTGGTGTACGGCTACGGCACCGGCTACCGCCGCGACGGGCCGCATGCCGACCGGCCGGCTTTCGACGACATCATCCAGGGCGCGAGCGGACTCGCCGGCCTGCTCGCCCGCGCGGACGGCGGCGAGCCGCGCTACATACCCACGACCATCGTCGACAAGCTATGCGGCTACCTGCTCGCCGGCAGCCTCGCCATGGCGCTGTACGCGCGCGAACGCACCGGGCGCGGCCAGGAAGTGACGGTGCCCATGATGGAAACATCGGTGGCGTTCCTGCTGCACGAGCACCTGTTCAACAGCGCGTTCGATCCCCCGCTGGGACCGCCCGGCTATCCGCGCATGTTCACCCCGCACCGCCGCCCCTACGCCACCCGCGACGGCTACATCAGCGTGGTGGCCATCAACGACGAGCAGTGGAAGCGCCTGCTGCCGGCGCTGGGAAAGCCGGAACTGGTGGCCGACCCGCGCTTCGCCACCATCGACCAGCGCACCGTGCACATCAACACCCTGTACGGCGTGGTGGCCGAGCAATTGAAGACGCGCACCACCGGCGAATGGCAGCGCATTTTCGACGCCGCCGACCTGCCCAACAGCCCGGTCAGAAAGATTGAGGACCTGCCTGACGATCCTTATCTGAAAAGCACGGGATTTTTCCGGCATTTCGACACGGCGACCGAAGGCCGGCTCGTGACAACCGATATCCCGGTGCAGTTTTCGGAGACCCCGGGCGCACTACGCTATCCGCCTCCAAGACTGGGCGAACATGGTGAGGAAATACTGCGCGAAGCGGGGTTCAACAGCGAGGAAATAGACGCGCTGCTGGGCGCGAAGTCCGGCGCAAACTGAGGCTTCCCGCGGAGCGGGAAGCCTCGTTCCTACCGGTGATCTAGACCCGACTGGTTTGGATTCGTTAGCGTAAATCAGACTGGCGCTCGATCACCTTGGAAATAATTCCATAACCTACAGCCGCTTCCGAGTTCATCCAGAAATCGCGCTCGATATCGCGCGTCACCTTGTCCAGCGGCTGCCCCGTCTGCTGGGATATCACCTTGGCAATGCGCTCGCGCGTGCGCAGGATCTGCTCGGCCTGGATGGCGATGTCGGTGGCCTGGCCGCCGGCGCCGCCCGCCGGCTGGTGAATGAGGAAGCGCGTGTTGGGCAGGCACACGCGGCGCTCGCGCGGCGGCGCGAGGAACACGTGCACCGCGGCGCTGCCCACCCAGCCGGTGCCGATGGCCGTGACCGGCGCGCGCACGAAACGAATCATGTCGTGGATGGCGTCGCCCGATTCCACGTGGCCGCCGGGCGACGAGATCAGCAGGTTGATGGGGGCGTCCGACTCCTCGGACAGCGCCAGCAGCCGCCGGCACACGGCGTGCGCCATCTTGTCGTTGATCTCGCCGAAAATGGTGACGATGCGGGACTTGAAAAGCAGTTGCTCTTCCTGCCGGCCGCCCTTGTCCACCGCTCCGGTTTCTTCTTCCTTGGCTTCGAGTGAAGTGTTCATGGTTGGTCCTGAAATAACTTCTAACTTCGTGGAACTCCCTGGCGCCTATTATGCGGCTCAGATGATCTTGCGCGTGGCCAGGGCGTCAAGGTCGGCGGCTGACTTGCCCAGCACGTCCTTCAACACCTCCTGGGTATGCTGGCCCAGGGTGGGCGGCGGGCGGCGGTAGCTGACCGGTGTGTCCGACAGGCGCAGCGGGCTGGCGATCACCGGCACCGAGCCGCCGGCGCCGTGATTGGGCATGTCCACGCGCAGGCCGCGCGCCAGCACCTGGGGATGCTCGAACACCTGCTTGTAGTTGTTGATGGGCCCGTGGGGAATGCCGTTCTTGGTGAAGGCCTCCAGCCAATACTCGGAATCCTGCTCCAGCAGGGCCTCCTGCAGCAGCGGCACCAGGACGTCGCGGTCGATGGTGCGCTTGGGCACGCTGTTGAAGCGCTCGTCCATGCCCAGTTGCGGGCGGCCCAGCACCTCGCACAGCTTCTTGAACTGGTTGTCGTTCGCCACCGCCACGATGATGTGGCCGTTTTTGGTCTTGAACACCTGGTAGGGCACGATGTTGACGTGGGCGTTGCCCCAGCGCTTGGGAATGTCGCCCGAGACCAGGTAGTTGGCCGCCTGGTTGCCGCCGAAGGCCACGATGGTGTCGAGCAGCGCCGTGTCGATGTACTGGCCGCGGCCGGTGACGTTGCGCGCCTCCAGGGCCGAGGTGATGGCGATGGTGGCGTACAGCCCGGTCAGTACGTCGGTGACGGCAATGCCGACTTTCTGCGGTCCGCCGCCCCACTCGTCGCGCTCGCCGGTGATGCTCATGAGCCCGCCCTCGCCCTGGAACACGAAGTCGTAGCCGGGACGGTCGCGGTACGGGCCGGTCTGCCCGTAGCCCGTGATGGAGCAGTACACCAGCCGCGGGTTGATGGCGGCGAGATCCTCGTAGGACAGGCCATAGCGTTTAAGATCGCCCACCTTGTAGTTCTCCACCAGCACGTCGCTCTTGGCGGCCAGTTCCTTCACCAGCGCCTGCCCCTCGGGCTTGGACATGTCCACGGTGATGGAGCGCTTGTTGCGGTTGGTGGAGGAGTAGTAGCTGGAATCGGTGGTGGGGTTGCCCTCCTTGTCCTTGATCCAGGGCGGGCCCCACTGGCGGGTATCGTCGCCCATGCCGGGGCGCTCGACCTTGATGACGTCGGCTCCCAGGTCGGCCAGGATTTGTGTACACCATGGACCGGCGAGAATGCGCGTCAGGTCGAGCACGCGGATATGGGAAAGCGCTCCAGGCATCGAAATAATCCTATGAATTTGGGGCTATAGGTCGAGGATGCCGGATTTTACCCAAGCATGGGATTTCTATCTTTTGAAACGAGGCAACAGGGTGTTGTCTTTGGGACGAGGCCCCGGCCTCCGGCCGGGGGTATTTAAAGCTCGCGAGATTGGCAGCCTGGGCTCTGAGCCCCCTCTCCTCCCGGGAGAGGGGGTGCAGCGCGGGAGCGTCGCCCCAAGGCAACGGGGCAGCGGACGCGCCGCAGTGGCCTGGCTGCGCTGCGCCGTTTCCTTGGCGCGACGCTTCGCCGGGCCGGGGAGAGGGCAACGAAAGGATTTCTATGCGTTGTCTCTGTCTGTGCGCTTCAACCCATCTCGCCGAGCTACTGCAATTGAATATTCGCTTCCTTGATTACCTTCATCCACTTGGCTGTCTCGCGCGCCACGAAATCGGCCGCCTGCTGCGGCGTGGCGATCACCGGCACCATGCCCATTTGCGCATAGCGCTCGCGCAGCGCGGGCTTGCTCTCGGCCTCGTTGAGTGCGGCGTTCAGGCGCTGCACCACGGGCGCGGGCGTGCCCGACGGGGCCACCAGCATGTTGAACGTGCCCGCCTCATAGCCCGGCAGCGTTTCCGCCAGCGTGGGAACGTCGGGCAGCGCGGGCGAGCGCTGGGGGGAATCCACCGCCACTGCCCTGACCTTGCCCGCCTTGATCTGCCCAATGGCTCCCGCCACCGACACCGAGGCCACCGCCACCTGCCCGCCCATCAGGTCGGACAGCGTCGGCGTGTCGCCCTTGTAGGCGATCTCGGGCATTTGCACGCCCGCCATGACCTTGAACAACTCGAACGCCAAGTGGGCCGGGCTGCCGGTGCCGCCATGGCCGTAGGGCATTTTGCCGGGGGCGGCCTTGGCCGCTTCGATGATCTGCCTGGCCGTGGCGAAGGGCGTGGCCGGGTTGGCCACGATCATCATTTCCACCAGCCCGGCATTGCCTACAAAAATCAGGTCCTTCTGGGTGAAGCCGGGCTTGGGACCGGAAATATGCGTCAACACCGACGGCCCCATGCCCGACAGCCCCAGCGTATAGCCGTCGGGGGCCGAGTGCGCCACCGCGTCCACGCCGATGTTGCCGGCGGCCCCGGCGCGGTTCTCCACCACCACGGACTGACCCAGCGAGGCGGTGAATTCCTGGGCGATCAGCCGCCCCGCGATGTCGGTCGACCCGCCCGGCGAGTAGGGAATGATGAGGCGGATGGGTCTGGACGGATAGTTTTGCGCCAACACGGCCGTGGCGGTGGCCAAACACAGCGCTCCCAGGCACAGGCCGCCGCCCCGCGCAATCGAAAACTGCCTCATCCTTCCCCCTTCGAACATCGCTTAGAAAATGATCACGCCGCGGCCATCGCCGCCCGCCGCGAGGTCGGCGAAGGCGCGCGGCGCCTCGTCGATGCCGTAGCGGCGCCGGATCAACTCGTCCAGCTTGAGCTTGTGGCCCTTGTACAGGCCCAGCAGCCGCGGGAAATCCACCTTGGGCACGCACGATCCGAAGTACGAGCCGGTGAGCGTCTTTTCCTCGAACGGCAGGCTCATGGTGCGTATGCTCAGGTTGTCGCTGGGCTTGGCCACGCCCACCACCACGGCCAGGCCGCCGCGGCGAATGGCCTTGTAGGCGAGCGCCGCGACTTCGCCATAGCCGATGCACTCGAAGGCGTAATCCGCGCCGCCGTCGGTGAGCTTCTTGATGGCCTTGGTGTGGTCCTCGCCCGCCTTGGTGAGGATGGTGTCGGTGGCGCCGAAGGCTTTGGCCAACTCCAGCTTGGACTCGCTCATGTCCACGGCGATGATGCGCGCCGCGCCCGCGACCGCGCAGCCCTGGATGACGTTGAGCCCCACGCCGCCCGCGCCGAACACCACGGCGCTGGAGCCCGGCTCGACCTTGGCGGTGTTGAGGGCCGCGCCCACCCCGGTGGTCACGGCGCAGCCCACCAGCGCCGCGCGGTCGAGCGGAATGGAGGAATCGATCTTCACCGCGCTGTGCACCGACAGCGTGGCGTACTCGGACATGACGCCGCAGCCGCACATGGCGCCCAGCGGCGCGCCCTTGGCGTCGGCGAAGCGGTAGCTGCCGTCCACCATGGTGACGTTCACCTTGTCGCGGTCCACGCACAGCACCGGACGGCCGATCAGGCAGAAGCGGCACTGGCCGCAGGCATAGGTGAACGACGACACCACGTGGTCGCCCACGGCGAAGTCGCGCACGCCCTCGCCCACCTCGACCACCACGCCCGCGCCTTCGTGGCCGAGCACCACGGGGGGCGGCAAGGGAATGGTGCCGTTGGTCACCGACAGGTCGCTGTGGCACACGCCGCAGGCGGCCAGCTTGACCATGATTTCGCCGGACCTGGGTGACTCGACGGTGACTTCTTCGACTGCGAGCTGGCCGCCGGTTTCCCGCAACACCACTGCCTTCGACTTGCGCGACACGAGATCACCCCCCTTGAAAGCGGCCTTTGGAAGCCGAAAAGCGTTGCGGATTCTATCTTAACGGGCGTAAAGCCGGCCCGGGCCTCGGGGTGCCATGCGGCAATGTCATTGTCTGAAATTTGGCCCTGCCGGGCGCCTTTTCCGGCCCAGGGCGCGGAGGGCGCCACTGCATCCCGCGCAATCATTATCCACTATACTCCCCCGGTATACCAAAGGAGCGGGATGACGATGGACTTCAATCTCAATGACGAACAGCAGATGCTGCGTGACGGCGTGGAGCGGTTCGTGCGGGACAACTACAAGTTCGAGACGCGGCGCGAACTGCTGACCACGCCCGAAGGCTTCAGCCGCGACAACTGGAAGCAATACGGCGAGCTGGGCTGGATCGGCATGAGCTTCCCCGAGGACGCGGGCGGCCTGGGCTTCTCCTTCGTCGAGACCGCCATCATTCTGGAGCAGTTCGGGCGCGGCCTGGTACTGGAGCCCTACACCGTCAACGCCGTGCTGTGCGCGCGCCTCATCGACCGCGCCGAGAACAAGGCGCTGCGCAACGATCTGCTGCCCGCCATCGCCGAAGGCAGGCTCATGGTGGCGCTCGCCCACGCCGAAGCCGGCTCGCGCTATGACCTCAAAGCCGTCAAGACCACGGCTACGGCGGCGAAGGACGGCTTCACCCTCAACGGCACCAAGACCTTGGTGCAGGCCGGCCCCAGCGCCGACAAGCTCATCGTGTCGGCCGCGGTGCAAGGCGGCTTCGCGCTGTTCGTGGTCGACAAGAAGGCCTCGGGCGTCAAGCTGAGCGAATATCCCCTCATCGACGGCACGCACGCCGCCGATATCGAGTTCAAGAACGTGGCGGTTCCCGCCTCGGCCCAGCTCGTGGGCGCCGCCAAGGCCTTCGACGTGCTCGAGGAAGCCGTGGACCGCGCGACGCTGGCGTCTGTGGCCGAGGCCCTGGGCGCCATGGAGCAGGTGCTGGACATCACCAGCGAATACCTCAAGACCCGCGTGCAGTTCGGCCAGCCCATCGGCAAGTTCCAGGCCCTGCAGCACCGCATCGCGGAGATGTTCGTCGAGACCCAGGAGACGCGCTCCATCCTCTACCGCGGCCTAGCCGGCATCGACGCCGATCCCAAGGCGCGGCGCCAGGCCGTTTCGGCGGCCAAGGTGTACGTGGGCAACGCCGGTCGCTTCGTAGGCGGCCAGGGCATCCAGCTCCACGGCGGCATCGGCGTGACCGAGGAATATTCGGTGGGCCACTACTACAAAAAGCTCGTCACCATCGAGAAGCTCTACGGCGACACCGACCACCACCTCGAACGCTTCATCGCCAACCAGTAACGAGTACCAGGCGAACGCGACGGTCAAATCACTTCAACCAAGAAGAAATACGAGGCTTCCCGCTCCCGCGGGAAGGGGCCGGCAAAGTCAGCGCCCGGTGAACTTTGCCGGCCGCTTCTCCTGAAAGGAGAGCACGCCCTCCTTAGCGTCCTCGGAGTTGTAGAGCCGCTGCTGCGTCGAAAGAATCCGCGACGCAGCCTCCAGCCAACCGTGATCGACCGCAATTCGCGCATTCTCCATCACCGCCCGAACCGCCAGCGGCGCCTGCTCGGAAATCCGCGTGGCAATCTCAAGTGCCCGCTCCAACTCCCTGCCCACCGGCACCACCTCCTGCACAAAGTTGAACGCCAACGCATCCGCAGCAGAGAACTCATCGCCGGTCAGCAACACCTTCATCGCATTCCCCCACCCCGCCCGCTCCACCATCCGAAAGGTCGCCCCACAGCCGGGCATGATGCCGCGCTTCACCTCGAGCTGGGAGAAACGCCACTTGTCGGCCGCGACGGCAACGTCGGCCGCCAGCATGAGCTCGATGGCGAGCGTGAAGCAAATGCCCTTCATGGCCGCGATCAAGGGCTTGGTGCGCATGGGATGGCGCAGGTTGAAGGGGTCGACCTCGCTTTGCGGATACAGCGGGTGGCCTTCTTTTCGCAGCGGTGCGATGGTGGGCAGGTCGAGGCCGGCGGTGAAATGGTCCCCCGCCGCGTGCAGCACGCCGCAGCGCAGCTCGTGCTCGTTTTCCAGCCGCGTGTAGGCCGCGGCCAGCTCGTTGAACATCTTGGGCGTGAAGCCGTTGCGCTTCTCCGGCCGGTCGATGCAGATCAGGAGCAGATGGCCACGCACCTCGGTGCTGATCCGCCCCTCAGGATTGCGATCCGCCATAACAACCTCCCAAGCACAAAAAGAACAAAAAGAAAAAGGGGCGCCTGATGCGCCCCTTGCCTCGAAGCCGCCGACTTAGCCCGCGGCGGAAATCAGCCCGCCGGCCTTGGCCAGGGCGGCCAAATGGTGGTCCGAGTCGCCGAACTGGGTTTCCATCACCGTGGTGCGCATGAAATAGTGGCCCACCTTGTATTCCATGGTGACGCCGATGCCGCCGTGGAGCTGGATGGCCTGCTGCCCCACATACTTGGTGGACTTGCCGAGCTGCACCTTGGTGGCCGCCATGGCCTTGGCGCGTTCCACCGGGTCCGGATCCTCGGCCATCATGGTGCCGTACATCGCCATGCTGCGGGCCTGCTCCAGCGCCACCAGCATGTCCACGGCGCGGTGCTGCAGCACCTGGAAGGAGCCGATGGGCACGCCGAACTGATGCCGGGTCTTGAGATACTCAACGGTGATGTCGTGCATGGCCGTCATGGCGCCCACGCCTTCGGAAGCCAGGGCGGCAATGGCCGAATGCGCAACGCGCTCCACCAGCGGGTAGGCCTTGCCCGGTTCGCCGATGACGTCGCCCGCGCCCACTTTCACGCCCTTCAGCGTGATGTCGGCGCCGCGCTGGCCGTCCTGGGTGGGATAGCTGCGGCGCGACAGGCCGGCCGCCTTGCCGTCCACGATGAACAGCGCCAGACCGTCCTTGTCGCGCTGGCCGCCGGACACCCGGGCGAGGACCACGAGCTTGTCGGCGCAGTCGCCGTGCACCACCAGGGTCTTCTCGCCGTCCAGCACCCAGCCGTCGCCCTGCTTTTTGGCCGTGGCCTGCACGTCGGCGAGGTCGTAGCGCGACTGGCGCTCGGCGTGCGCGAAGGCCATCACCAAGCTGCCGTCGGCGATCTTTGGCAGCAGCGCGGCCTTCTGGGCATCGCTCCCGCCCATGCGGAGGGCGCCGCCCGCCAACACCACGGTCGCGAAATAAGGCTCCAGCAGCAGGCCGCGGCCGACCGCCTCCATGACGATCATGGTCTCGACCGCTCCTCCGCCGAAGCCGCCGTACTTCTCCTCGAAGGGCAGGCCGAGCAGCCCCATCTCGGCGTACTGCTTCCACAGTTCGCGGCTCCAACCCTCGGGCAGCTTGCCATAGGCCTTGCGCTGCTCGAAGCCGTAGCGATCCGCCACTAGGCGGTCCACGCCTTCCTTGAGCATGCGCTGCTCTTCGTTCAAGTCAAAATCCATGACCCTCTCCTCACCAATCCAATCGCCCCGAAGGCTATAAGCCCAAATCGCCGTGGCGATTATAAGCCTGCTCCCCGGGCGTGAAGCGCAAATCCATGCCGCTTCCCCTGCGCCGGGTCACGTCACGATGCCGCGCGCGCGCCACGCGGCGACTTCGGCCGGGCTCATCCACGGGGCCAGCGCCGCGTCGGTGTTCTCGGGCGCCACCGGAACGGGCGCCGTGGGCTTGTCGGGCACGCTGCGCGAGAAAC
>Ga0134124_10003095_pt1 | contig 13362 bp, 11 predicted proteins | sample KB304_FD_96880 | JGI IMG/M metagenome (GOLD analysis project Ga0134124, IMG submission 96880) | Terrestrial soil microbial communities without Nitrogen fertilizer from Kellogg Biological Station, Michigan, USA - KB3-0-4 | ecosystem: Environmental > Terrestrial > Soil > Unclassified ... | reverse complement strand
TGCCCCGGCGATGCGTTAGCGGGGATCTGTGCGGGTTCCGGCATCACGTACTCTGGGCCTATTGCTGCGGCTGCAGCCGGTGACGGTACCGGCTGCGCCGCCTCAACCGGCGCGGGAGGAGTAGCCGCGGCGGGAGCTTGGGCCGCACGTTTCGCGGCAAGGTGCGCCCTGAGTTCGTTGATACCCTCAACGGTACGGGAAACGCCACGGGCCCCGGCAAGCAACCCGTATGGATTGCCGTGGGCTACCATCGTAGCCCCGCCCGTAGCCAGCGGGATGCCTTCGATAAGCGCCGGGGCTCCAGGTGTCTGCAATACCTTCGTAGCGCCCCGCTTAATGGCGCTTCCCGCTGCCCTAGCGCCGCTCCCGACGCCCTCGGCTACCGATGGCAATACCGCCGCTACCGCTGCGCCCTGAGCCTCCGCAAGGGGATTGACGCCAGCCGCGCCAGGTCCTGCACTCGCTTGGGATGGGTCAAAGTGCCGCCTTGCCCATTCGTTCGGGTTACTCAGGAATTCCCCGACCGCCTTTACTGCGTCCGGTATTGCCGTGATCGGAGAGGCTACAGCGCTACCCAGTTGCTTGCCGGCTTCCACCGCAGAATCTAGCATCGACTGCCGTGGCTGAGACTCAAATGCCGCTTTGGTCTTGTCAAATGCCTCGACGCCAGCCTGAATGCGATCCTTGGGCGCGTCCGTGAAATCACCATAGTCGCTCGGGTATTTGGCCTTCACCTTTTGTCCCAGGTCGGCATCCGACATATCGTCGTATTGACCGGGATATTTGGCCTTTACCTTCTGTCCGAGTTCTGCGACCGTCGCCATTATCGAATCCCTAACGGGTCACCCTTTTTGCCGGAACCGTTCCCCGTTGGTGCTTTCACGTTCCGACCGCTGCGCCGCAATTCGTCGGTGTAATTGCCCATTTCTCGCTCAATGTCGGCAATCAGACTTTCGGTCTTGGAAATCGCCAAGTCCGGGGTATCGGTCATCGTGGCAAGAATTTTCTTGTACTTTTCTTCGTCTTCCTTGCGAAGCACCCCGCCTTCAAGCGCCTTCCCGACCCGCTGCCGTACTAGATCAATCTTTGCCTGAACCTGCTTGTGCTCCGTGGCATACGGTAAGAGAGTTTCCAGGCCAGTCACCGGGCCGATGAGTCGCTCATTAGCCTTCAGCGTGTCCTTCAGTTCCCTGAGTCCATCAAGGGCATTGCGGGTCTGCGTGATTTGCTTCACCGCCGCCTCGGATGGTTTCTTGCCGAATCCCTCAAAGCCACGGCTCGCGAGTTCCCCGGCAATATGGCCCTTATCCGTGGGTGTCAGTTCGTCATAGAGCGACGGATTCTCCAGAACCACGTCCGCGAGCTTCTTCTGGGAAAATAGCTTTTCTGCCTTGTTGCTCGATTCGAGGCCAACTCTCGCCTGTTGGATCTTTTCCGTAGCCTGATTATGCCGCAGCGTTTCTTTCGCCTGTTTGTCTGCCCGGTCTATCGTTGCCTGTGCTGCCGGCTGGATTGGTGCTTTACCTTGAGACGTGAGGGTTGCTAACGCGGCATCGGCGGTCGCCTTCTCCAACTGGGGTCCAGCCAATGCAGCAGCCCGCTTCTCCTGGTCCTGCTTGATCTGATCCAGGAGTGCGTTACGCTTCTGGTCGCTCTGCTCTTTTACGGATAGCGCCTGGCTCGCGAATTGGTCGATTTGGGACTTCAGCTTGTCGTCGTATGGCTGCTTTAGCAATTGCAAGGCTGTGGCGTCGTCTAGGAGTCCCTCTCGATGCGCCTGCCCGATGGAGAAATCCTTGGTAGCGTCGTCCTTGATCGTTCCGGCCAACGCGCCAAGACGCGCCGCCTTCTTCGATACAAGATCATGCTCATGCAACTGGGCCTGAATCTCCGCTGCTTTCTGATCGGCCTGCGCTTTCGCATTTAGCGCCGCTTGCTTCGCGGGCAATCCTTCATTTTCAAGGCGCGTCTGTTCGGTTTCCGCCTTCAGCCTTTCAAGTTGCGCCGCCTGCATGGGTGCCTGCTGAAGTAGGTTCCTAACGCCCGCCGCCTTCGCGTAAGCGTCTAGCGGGTCGGTGAATTCCGGCGTCTTTACCTGCAGGGCGATATTGGGTTGCAATGCCACTAGTAACCCCCTCGATACTTTCTAGGGATTGTCGCCAACGGACCGCCGGGTAGACCCTGATTGATACCGCCCGATAGATCACCAACCGTAGCCGGGTTCTTCAGCAGGTTCCGCAGATTGATCGTGCTGACCGCTGAATTCGCCGCGCCTGCAATTCCACCCCCGAGGGCGTTAGCTCCGCCGACTATACCCGCCGCTCGAGCCGCCTGCCCGCCAGTCAGGTAATCATTTGCTTGCGCCGTACCTGCCAGTGAGTTCTGGCCAGCCTGTTGGGTTGCGCCGAAGTTTATATCTCCTGCCTTGATAGCGGAGCCATAATTCAGATTCCCGCCATACTGAGCGCCGCCGATGAGATTAGCGCCTTGCTGCTCCCCGATCTGCGCCCCGCGCCCAGCAACAGTATTCAGATTGTTAAAGCGGTTCTGTGTGCTCGTTTGGAACCGCTGAAAGGCGTTCTGGTATTCCTGCGATGCCAAATTTGAGTTGAGCCCGAGGATGGAGCCGATAGCCCCGCCGCCAAGCGCACCACCTCGAGCCGCGGCAGAGCCTTCTAGCGCCTTCTGCGCCTGCGCCCTGCGAAACTCAAAGCCGGGATCAATCTGTAGATCCGCCATTGTGGGTGTTTTGTTGAAATCCCCACCCGCCCCGAGTCCTGCGGTTAGCTGATTGGTCGCAACGTCGCCCGATTCCCGGTACGGGTCCAGCAACTTGTTCGCGTTTATCGTTGCTTCATCATTCCGGGCTGTCGCTTCTCCCGCGGACTGTCTGATTTGCCCTGCTGTGGCTTGACCGGCTCCGATCAGGTTCCCGTTAACCGCTTCCGTGGTCTTATTGATCTTATCCGCTGCGGCGATTGCGGCCTGTTCCTGGAGCTTCGACGCTTTGCTGGCTGCGTTGTGTCCAAAAAGTCCTCCGAGCAGGTTCCCTCCGATACCAACACCTGTCTCGATAGCAGTGACAGGATCAAAGCGCCGATGGTCAGGAATCTCCAGGCCGATAGGTCCAAATTCCAATATCTGATTCTTAGTCATGCCGGCCTCCGCAGATCGAGCAACAGTAAGTCAAAGTTCACACCTCGCCGCGTTCCCGCTCTCTTCTTTACCCCGAATTGTCTGAATCCAACCGCTTCCGCTAGTTTCTTGCATAGCCGGTTGTAAGATGGCACGCGTCCGATGAGCCGATTTAGATTCGTACTCCTCCATACCCAGGACAAGAATCCCGCCATGATCTCAAGCGATCGCCCCCAGACATCCGGCACCATGCAGAAATGCACCTCCGCCGTCTTCGGCCCATAATCCGACTTGCATAGCAGAAACAGCGCCTCCGCGATCGCTCGATTCTCCACACCGACGACGTAGGTTATATCCGGGTTCTCCTTTACCTGGAAGTCGTCGATCTTCGGAGCGTCGTCATTGACCATGCGTCTCCATAGCCTGGGATCGGTCAGAAATGATCTAACCAGGCGCGTGTCGGTAGTGCGGGAGTATGTCATCTTCGTTGGAACCAAATCAGCGCATAGCGAACGCCCAAGCCGCCATTCGATTCGCTTGGGACATTCAACTTAGCGTTGGTATCCGTCAAATCATGATAGTGAGTAGCGCTTTCTGTGCCTGTTGCTACGGTCTGCTCGTATACGGCGCTAAATCCACCCGCCTCATAGTCATTGCTCCCCAATACCGTTACGCTGTGGGTGTGAGTGTCCGATTCATCCTCCGTTTTTGCCGCCGCATCCCACGTTGCTCGACCCGCCGGCCTCGAGCTCGTATCTGCCGCCGCCGCTCCGAGCAAGGCCACATCGCCGGTCAGATCAGGAGTAACGCCCGTGTCCACGGTTCCATCGGCTTGCGCGAAGCCATAGGTTCCACCGTCGCAGAGGGCCCATAATCCCCCATTGGGCACAAAGCCATCGCTACCGGCTACAATCTTGCCTGATCCTTCGTCGCCAGGATCAAAGCCCAAAGCAGAGCCATCCCACCGGTACTTGTGGCAATAGTCGGTTGACTCCATCAGGGCCCCGGCATCTCCCGTTCCCAGTGTCGCCGCGAAGGTCGGGATATCAGCTTGCAGCAGCGCATATATACCTGCAACGTAGTACCAACCAGCCACTCCATCAACAACGCGCATCTGGTAAATCAGCCCCGTATCTGTTTCGGTGAACAGCGTAGCGGGTCGCACGCTGCCGGGATCAAGCGCCAACCTATCCGATCGCAATCCCTGTCGGACCAGTGGCCTGCCAAGAAAACTCGCTATGTTATGGAAGTACAGCCACCATGTTACGTTAAAGATCTCCTTCGTGCGGTCAAACGGCTGTGCCCCCTGTTCCTGGATGAACGGGTTGCGTTGCGGTGGACAGAATAGCGACTGTTCCGAGTTCGGCATTACGTTACACCGTTTACTACTTCATGGTCGCATGTTACAAACCCAATCTTAGCCGAACTGGTCCAGGTAAATCGATAAACCCGCCCGAAGCTAGAGCCCGCTACCGGCCAAAACACTCGCTTCGAGGTGTCGCTAGTAGCCCCCAATGACGCCGATTGCGGAGTCTTCCAAGTCGAGCCATGATCGTCCGAATACTCGCGGACAATACTGGGTGTTGCTCCCGTAGTTGTTCCGGTTTGAACATCGAGCGTCATGCGCCCGAAGTACATACGGTTTCCGCCGTTATACAGATACGGAAGCGCCCTCTGCCCGGTGATATCGCTCCCGGCGTCGTCATAGTAATTGAGGCTTTGCTGGTATACGTTCCCCGTCCCATCTCCTCCGACCAGGTGCTTACCGCCAGCGCCCCAATCATTCGCGGATGATGTCGAATTGGTGATGAATGTATGGAAGGTTCTTCCGTAGGGTCCGAAGTTTCCAGCGGTATATGTTCCCCGCTGGTGCCATGCCCCAGTAGTCAGGTCATAAACCCACGTCAGCTGACCAGAACCAAAACTGATTTCCCAAAAAGTGTGGCCCTCTTCCTGGTAGGACGCAGAGACGGCCCCTTCTCCCAATAACGCGTTGGTCCACTGGCTTTCAATGGCGTAGGTGCTGATGCGCTTCGGAGTAAACCCGGCGAGAACATAAGCGCATGTCTGACCCGTGGAGTCTCCACCTAGAAAGAACACCTGCCCGCCAATCGCAATTGGTGAATTTGGAGAGACGTTTCCATACTTACCCGTCGCCCCCTCAATTCTCTGGAAGGGGAATGTCGCAACGCCGTTTGATACCTGGGAGCCTATGTTCTGCCAAACCTCGAAGCTATCGGTTCCGAACAAATACAGTTGCTCGTTAGACCATAGAATCGAGCGGATATAATCCGGGTAGCTTTCCTTTACTCCGAAGTCCAACGGGTTCCAGACACCATCCCCAGCGTCTCCAATCCCATTGAACAGCGGGGAGATGTTGAATTGCCGCGAGTTGGACACACTTACGATGAAGTATCCATCGCCGTAAGCTCCACTACTAACAGCAAGGCTCGGCGCTTGTGTCGTGAAATCCCCGCTGACGAGACCCCCAAATGTAGCCGTAACCGTCAATGTGGTAGGTCCGAGCACCTGCAGAACAGTTCTGGTATTGCCATCAACGGTGATCGTCTTACCCACCAGCCCGGAGTTGAATTGATCTCCACTTACCCAGTCCACGAAGAAGTCTAATGCCGTGGCTGTTCCCGAGAGCGTTGGAAGTGTAATCTCAACCGGGCCAGCCCCGTTGTCGCAGTAGGCATGTCCAGCGGAGACGATGAATAGCTGGTTTCCGTTGGCAAAGAAAAGCACCGGGGAGTGGCTCGCATCGTCTGCAATCGTTCGCACGCTTCCCACAACGGCCCCTGATGGGTTGATCTCGGCGTAATGTGTTCCACCCGCATACCAGAGCCTGCCTCCACCGGACCAGATGCCACGCATTGGAGTGCCGACCGTACCGCCTAGCGCCGCGAATAGATGCTTACCGGGGCAGCCGATGAGCAACGCTCCGCCCTTCGCCGTCTCCTGCGGGTCTTCTATCCGTTCGGGATATGCGTTGATGCAAGCCTGAGCAGACGCCGCTAGCGTTCGCGCATTGTAGGTCTGTCCCGCCAAAGCCAGCCTCATCAGTTCGTAGACCCCGCGTCTAACACTTCCACCGAAAGTGTATCCATCGTGATCGTATTCGACATGCTGGACGCGCTCCAATCTGCTGTTACGGTGATCGTCTCGGCAATGGTGGTATCGAGCACGAAATTGTTAACCCAAGCTGTCATCGCCGGCGTCACGCCCCCCAATCCACCGATCCCATGGCCGTTCTGAACCGTCCCAGTTGCCCCGGTAGCTCGGGTTACAAATTCCCCGGTAAAAGACCATCCAAAGTCACTGGCGTTATTCGGTGTCGCCGTCGCAGGGAAGACAGAAAACGGATTACCGCCAATTTTCATCGACAATTGCATCGTGGGTGTTCCAGTGGTGGAATACTTCCCAGATGCCGTAACGCGCACCCGAGTTCCTACCCGCAAAAGTCCAGCGGGGATATCGAAAGTCTTGCTGAACGCCGTTTCCGTCGATGTGTTTGCAATCGCCGTCGATGATGTAATCGCGGCGTAGATCTCTGGCGTGTTCTTCCACGCCCCCCAGTAGCGCCCGAAGTTCGAGACTCCCGCAGACCAGCCGTTCGTTCCGACTGGATCGGGAAGCGTATCCTGGTCGTTGTTGTACGGCCAGAACCAGCCGCCTATGCCAGTTCCGAGATAACTCGAGTCATCAATCGGAGTGGCCGATCCGTTGAAAGAGCACATGATACAGGTAATGGCCGTTGGGAAGTGAAAGCCGCCCACATCGACATCCGTAATCAAGATCCCGAGATCGCCCGATGTCGTTGTGAAGTGCGTAAACGTCAGCGAATCGGTAAGTCTCAGATCCAGCGCCGTTCCAGCCGATCCAGCGCCCACGTTGACCTTAGTAAAGACGTTTTGCGCCACATTGACGAAATCCCCAAGGGTAAACGAGCCCGCGCCGATCTGTAGCCCGCTGGCTGTGGTATTTGAGAGCCCCGCATACACTTGGATCTGTTCCCAGATGTTGTTATTCGCCCCCGTTGCCAGGTTCGTCGGTTGGCCGTAGGCATAGAGCTTAATCGCATAGTCCGAACAACCGTTGAAGGTCAGGTTTTTGAAGTTCGAGTTAAACGGGTGATTCGCCAGCAATCCTGTGGCTCCCCGATTTGTCCCGTCGCACTCAAAATACAAGCCCGACAGGTTTGCGCCGGCCATCGGCCCTTCAATGTCGATAAGCGTACCCGAGGCTGGCCCAGCCCATTGCAATAGTGTTCCCGCAACCGCTGGAAGCACCTCAGAGTTGGTGGCCCCGCCGCCGTCTCCGATCAGGGATACATCGTTGATCGTGGACGGTGCGCTTGCATCTCCATCACCGATATACAGGGTGGCGTAGAGATTATACGGGCTCGATGCTGCGGGAAGCCTGATCCTTCCGCCATTCGATGGGAGCACGTTCAGCGCCTCTTTGATGCCCGAGGTGGCCGTTCCAACCGTGAATGCTCCGCTGTGGTTGTTCGCCGCAGTGAAGATGATAGTACAGCTGGATTGTCCCGTACCGTCGCAGGTCCCACCCGTCAGCAGCGCCGCTTCCGGCGTCCCGCTTCCACCGGAGATGTAAACATAGCTGTTGGGTTTGGTGTAGACAACGCCCAACGGCCCGGGTGTCAATGTGACAGAATTCGCGCCGATGCTGAGGGTTCCACCCGGCTGCTGTGACCAGTAATAATCCCCCGCAACCAAATCATCCAGCGCCGAGAAATTATAGGCCACCGTCGTCGTATTGGCCTGCCTGCGGAGATAAGTGAGCATATTCGACGCGGCATTTGCGGTGAATGGGTCCGTTCCGTTCCCCTGAAGTATGCCCGTAAGTGTCGTTGCTCCGGTTCCGCCCTTGTTTACCGCATTCGTGCCGTTGATCTGGGTAAAGGCGTAGTCGTCGGTGGCTGCAACAACCGCCCCCGTCCTGCCGAATACGCTGGTAACTGGATAGCTTGGCTCCGTTCCGCACGCCGCTCCGCTGGCTGCCGTCTTAACGTTCCCATTCGCATCGGCCTCAAGGCAGAACCCCGCAGTAAGCGACGTGTTTACGGTCGCTACCTTCGTTGCCGTGGAACCACCTGATTTGATGGAATCCAAAAGCGCTTGAATCCCAAGCTGCCCGCCCATGTTCCCGGCTGTGGTCGTGTGGTCGTGGTCAAAGCGCTTCACCTGCGTGGGCATGTCCACGAACGGCTGAGCCCAGATTGCGGCGGAAATGAGAAACGGGATTAGTCTTTTGATTATGGGCATGTGGTAGACATCAGCCTCCCGTTCGTAAAGACCAAGTTACAATTAGAGCCGCCCGAGCCCTTCACCACCACGGTTCCAGTCACAGAGCCAGCCGTGGTGTCGATCGTCCCGCCCGTGTCGGGGAAAGTCAGGCCAATCGAAGAAACGGGCGTCGGAAACGTAAGTGTTGTGTTCGCGGTGGCCCCGCCAATTACCATATGGTCCGTCTCGGGGAACACTGGAACACCTTCTTCTGTAATTACGAAAATGTCCGTGTTATCGCTGTTTCGCATCTCGAACCAGCCAAGATGATTAATACCCAGGCACTTGATCCCTGTTGGGTCGGCCCCAACCGTAGCATCAACAATGCAAAACGTCTGCGCCAAGCCCTGATTGTTTAGGGTGAACACCTTGGCGGCAACTAACGTGATAGGCTGCTGCCCCGAGAGCAGCAATTTCTGCTGATCCACCGCAGTCATAGGGAATTCGTCAATGATCGAAGCTCGAATGTCGATGTTGTTCAGGACTGCGCTCGAGCCAACACGAATAGCGCACGATGCGCCGGGCCCAGGGGCCGCGCACGCCAAGTCAACCCCGCTTAGTTTCCCAGCAAGCCACCGGATTGACGTTGCATTCTCGTCGAGCAGTAACCCGTCAGCATGCCCCTGCGCTTGGATGTCAACAAAATTGACTTCGGTGGTAGTTCCCCGCACCCGGATTGCGGAATGTCCCGCAGCATATGCCAGAACGCCGCTGGTGAACCAAGATTCAACGAAGTGCAGCGCCGCATGGTTGTTGATATCAAGAGCCGGAAAGCCCTTGATGTTATCCGCCACGCATTGAACACAAAAAAACACGCTTGGGGTATTCGCAACGGTCGATGTCAGCTGAAATCCGCCATTTTCCCTACTCTGCGGATTGGTGATCTTGAATGCCTTGAGGTAATATCCCCCTACGTCAGTTGCCGCGGTGCGAGAAATGCGGAATCCCCATGAACCGGGTGAGTCACACACTACGTTGTCAAAAAAATACTCAGTTCCGGGGCCGCCTGTGTTATCGCCTTGGATATCGACGCAATACCCCGGGTTGGTGATGATGGTATTGAGCATGTGAAGCTCGCCCGGGCCTTCGGTGTAAAATGCCTTCCCGGTTCCATCGGTCGGATAGGTGATCTCGATTCGCTCGAAGTAGGGCCGAATGGTCTGCGCGGTCAGTGAGAACGTATCTCTCGAGCCACAGGCGGTCATGTCCACCGTGAAATCACTGAATCCGAATCCGGTAGCCGTTCCGGTGACAGTGAACGCCGGCGCGGTCAGCAATGCGCTGCAGGTAAAGACCGATTTCCCGATCCCCAATCCGCGCATCTGCAAGGCAACGGGAATCTTGGTCGGGGCCTGTAAGTCCATGGCGTCGGTTAGGTCTATGTCTCTTCCAGGAACGGCCAGCAAGGCCTCTTGCAGCCCCGAGGTGGCGCTCGATAGCTGCCAGTCGGCTGTGTGGGTGTGTACTGTCGTAAAAATCAACGTACCGCCCGCAACCGCGCCGCTAGTACAGGAGCCGCCCGTTATCAAAACCGCCTCTGCCGTACCAACCCCACCGGAAATATACAGGTAGTGGTCCGAGTCCGTTCCCGAAACCCCCACCGGGCAGGGCCTAACGGTCAATGTTTTGACGCCCGCTGTAGCAAGATTCCCAAGCGTGACGCCTTGCGTCGGCGTCAAGGTAAACCGATAGGTGCGGATATCCACCGCTGGCGTGCGTTGTACCTGCCTCACGTAATCAACCTGCGGCTGTGCCATAAGTTGCCCGAGTGCAATGAAGAATACCCAACGGTTCATATGGTTCCGAGCGCATACAGCAGATCACCAGTGACGGGGATGTTGGGGGCTAAGAATGTAATGAGTGATCCCGATCGGGTGTAGCTGATGTTCGGGATCTGATGCACGCCATTCTTGAACAATTCCAGGAAGGTCGGTGTTTGGCTCAGGGTGAATAACGGATTCCCATCGCTGCCGTTGGTCCCGTTGATAGCCCCCGAGACAATAAATGCCTGTAAGTTCACGTCACCTCCCGATCCACCTCCCGTGGCGAACATTCCTGACCATTGCCAGTTCCCACCGATCCCGAGATATTCCGCTTCGGACCGCAGCGTAGGGCATATCGTATTCAGCGTTTGCAGCCTGTCCAGCGCGTTCGCGGCGAGTTTCCGTAGATCTGGCCCAACCGTCGCCATCGTGGGGTACAGCGTGGCTGCGCGGATGGCCAGATTGCTTACGATGGCGTCGTTGTAGCCGTCTGGTAGAATCACCAGGTCCGTGATGGCCGTGAAACTGGCCCCCAATGGTGTCCAGGTATAAAGCTCTAGCTGGTAGCCTTCGGGGGGCTGAAAGGCGAGGTAAATGGTTCCCTGTCCGCTTGGTCCGTAAGTAGGGTTGTAGAAAATACACCACGGCAAGGAATTGCCAATATCCTGCATCCTGATCAGGGACCATTCATGCTCATCGAGGATCTTCAGCGGGGTTCTTAATTCGGGGCTGGTCGGGAAGATCAGGTTAGCGTCTTTGATGAACATGGGACGCACGGCGTTGAAATCCCCACCCGGCCCAATGGTGTAGATCTTTTGGGCGCTGACCAGTTCATAGGCAACGATGGACGTTGCAAATATCTTTTGTCCGTCGCAGTTCCAGGACTGCAACATTCTGTTGACTTCCGGGATGAGCTCAGCGTATTGGTCTGTTGACGGAATAATCCCAGGACGCTGCGTGATTCCAGCCATCCGCAAGGCTGGCCTGAGCAATTCCGAAAGTACGGTAGTCGTCGGCATTAAGCGGCCTGTTGCGCTTGCCCAATACCTAAGATGTCAGCGTTCTTCTGAACGATCACCGCTTTGCTGTTCTGCGCATTCGCCGCGAGTTCCGGCGTCACGCCTCCCGAGCGTGCGTATTGTGGGGCCATGGCCACCGCGAGATTAAAGTGCAAGGCCTGCTCGTATGCCGGCGGAAGGTTTACCGTGGTCGATGTGGCCGCAAACGCCGTCATCACCATGTAGTAATCGAGGCGCAGTGTACCGGGAGACGTATCGGGAACCGGAAACATCTCGATCGCCATCAGCGGATAGTTCTGGTCGCAAGTAACCAATTCCGCGAGCACCGATCGCCTCGCCGTCGCGTTCAGCGTCTTAGTGCGGAATTCATCATAGGAGATGATCTTTCCGCCGTTTGAGAAGTTCCCGGAGCTTTGACTCCAGCCCGTTACCTGAACTGGTACCGCCGCGGTGTTGAATGTCCCGCCCGCTCCAAACGTATAGCTTGAGGTTCCGGCCACTGGCGTGAAGTTGCCGTGGGTCTGATTGGGGTTTACCAACCTCTCGCTGCTCCAACTGGAGATAAGCTGGTTAATCATCCGAAAGGCATTCGCCAGCATATCGGCGGAAATGGTTTCTCCGGGCTGAATGACTGCCAGATCTATGAAGGCCTCATCGATCAGGTCTGCTACCGTGTTAGCCATTAGGCCACCTCAGATTGAACGCGGGGCGGTCTGCCACGCCGCTTGGGAGCCGGTGCCGCACTGCCATATAAGGCGGCATTGGCCTCATAGCTCTCGGTCGATTCCGTCAGGTACTGCGGCTTCTCCTCATCCACCGGCCTTTGGTTGCTCCAGCCATCAGCGAGTACTGCGGCGTGCTCTTCCGGCGACCAGATCACCCGATACGCTCCCGGTTTGTAGACTTCCAACGGATAAGCCATTTCTCTCCTGAAAACGGGGGCCAGCCGGTAAGCCAGCCCCCAACAAGGAACTACGTCGCGTCAACGCCCTGCGCGATGCCGATCAGATGACCTGTCGCCAAGCCATTCAAACCGAGCACCTGGACATAAGCGTTATCCGCCGTGACAATCTGGGCATACCCGTAAACGTAAGGGTTTTTCATGAAGACTTGCCCGTTCATGGTCGTGATGCCGATAGCGCCGGTTGGCGCTGTGGCAGAGGTGATGTTCTGACATGCCGTGAAATCGCAGTCTTTGAACTTCATCCAGCGATCGCAGCCGGTCGCGATAACGACCGCCTTGAACGTGGAAAGCGAAGTGTAAGACTCAAAATGGCACGCCTCGAAGTAATTGCGTGCGCCTGCGGTGATTTCGACTTCGCTGGTCTGCGTGGCCCGGATTACCGTGTCCAGGCCGATGTAACAGCCCTTAAACGTGTTTTCCGAACCAGAGATCAGCAACGAGCGAGAACCGGCGACATCCGCAACGCCTGTCAGATCGCCGTTACCGGAAATCTGGCAGTTAAGGATGGTGTTTCTCTGGCCCGTCACCTGAAGCGCAACCGAAGTGGTCCCGCTCGCCGGCGTTCCCTGGAAAAACTCCAATCCAGAGATCAGACAGCCGTTGGCGGATACCTTCACCATCGGATTCAGCGCCGCGGCGCTCGACAGATTCGAGATACGCGACCGTTGGCCGAGAAAGGGCCCGCTATTGACGCCGATAAGGTGCGTCAGGTCCTTGTTCCAGTCAAGCGTAGCTGCCTGGTAGTCGGTCGTTCGCGCCGCCGTATTCGATTCAGCGCAGAACAAGACCACATCGTTTTGGTTGGCCGTACAAGCCTGCAAAGCCCGCAGAAGGGTCTTGAAGGCGCTGCCCGCGCTCAGTCCATCGTAGGAATCGCTGCCCGAATTGGGCTTGACCCAGTAAATCTGGCCCTGAGTGGGGAGAATGAGCCCGAGTTGAGAGTTAAGCGCGGCCAGTAGTTGGCTGGTGACCGCGCCCTGTTGGGTGAGTGGCTGAAAGCTCATCGTCTCTCCTTAGTAGCTAGCCGAGAAAGCCGCCGCTCGAGCATTCCAGGTAAAGCAAAGCGTCTGGTTGGCGTCGGCGGTAGAGGCTTCAGCGATGTTGTTCCCGGCGACGGTCGTAAACGCCGCAGTCGGCTGGACACAAAAGCCCTGCCCATTCCACCCTGTGCT
>Ga0134124_10003092_pt1 | contig 13365 bp, 21 predicted proteins | sample KB304_FD_96880 | JGI IMG/M metagenome (GOLD analysis project Ga0134124, IMG submission 96880) | Terrestrial soil microbial communities without Nitrogen fertilizer from Kellogg Biological Station, Michigan, USA - KB3-0-4 | ecosystem: Environmental > Terrestrial > Soil > Unclassified ... | reverse complement strand
GCCAGCGGGGTGCTCATCACGGCCTCGACCTCGCTGAGATGGCGGGAGAGCAGGCCGCGTGCATCCTCGGCCTCGATGCGCTGCACTGCGGCGGCGGCTTGCGCGGGGGGCAACGGTCCCGATTCGCCGTCCACCCGGATTGGCACCTTCGGCTGGCCGGCTTCGGGCAGCGGGCGGTCCGGCGGGCTGGTGGCGCAGGCGCCGAGAATCAGGCTGAGACAAAGAAGCCAAGGCCAACTCGCGGTCGTCGGGCGCTTGCCGGTCGGCATCACGGCGGCCTCTACAACACGCCGGCAACCAGCGAAACCAGCGCCAGCACCACGAAGATGAAGAACAGGATCTTGGCGATATCGACGGCGCCGGCGGCGATACCACCGAAGCCGAACAGCGCGGCGACCAGCGCGATGACCAGGAATACTGCGGCATAGTGCAACATGATGATTTACCTCCAGCCTGCACTTTGTCCGACTTGCCGTCGACCGGGATCAAGCCGGCCGCCGGTCCTTACTGCCGCCCCGGGCAGGCGCCGGGCGGCGCCGGCCGATCAGGGCTGCTTCAGGCGTATGTCGTTGCGAACGGCCTTGACGCCATCGACCTCGTTGGCCAGTTGCGTGGCGCGCTCGATGGCCGCGCTGCTCGACGCAAAGCCGGACAACTGGACGGTGCCCTTGAAGGTCGTGACCTTGACCTCGCTGGCCTTGACTTCCTTGTCCTTGACGAAGGCGGCCTTGACCTTGGCGGTGATCGCCGTGTCGTCGACAAACTCGCCGGCGCTTTCCTTGGCCGGCGGATTGGCGGTGGCCGGATCGTTGGCGATGGCGCCCAATGGCAGGGCACCGAGCAGCAATAGGGTGAACAGGCTGATCTTGTGTTTCATCGCGGGTCTCCTTGGATGGGTAAAGGGAAAATGACCGGAACGCCTTGTGGCGGTATTGCCGGGAGTTCATTTCATGCTAGGCAGTCGTCCTGCGCCTGGCTGTCAGACTTTTCTGAAGCATTTGTAGGCGGCTTCCGGCAGTCTTCGCTCAAGACCCCTGGTGGGGCGCAGTCCCGGTGGTGATATGGTGGACGACGCAAGTGCTGTGCCACGTGCCGTGGGCCTTCACGGCAGGTCCACCCCGTAAAATTTGCGGGTTGGTCGGTAAGACTTACCGTCTGGCGCCCGGCGATTACAGCGCCGACGACCGATCGTCGGTGAACAGTTGCGGGGCGGTGCGGCGGTCGGTGACCAGCCCGCCCTTGGCCGGCGCCGCGCCCAGGCGCTCGATGTCCTGCGCGGAGAGCGCCTCGATCCGGGCGGCGTCGCGGCGCGAGCCGAACACCCCGTGGCGCCACTGATACACCTGGTCGAGCTTCTCCCGGTAGCTGTAGGCGTGGGCATGATGGTTGTAGTAGTCGCTGAAGCGATTGCTCCCCAGATAGATCGGATTGGAGCCCTCGTAGCCGGTCCTGCGGTAGGAAACGGGATCGGTGTTCGCGATATGGACCCAGTCGCCGGGGACGAAGTTGCGGGCGGACACGCCGGATTGCAGGCGCAGGATCTTGCCCGGGCGATCGGCCTGGCGGCGATCGAAATCGGGTTCGAAGTCCCACATCCGCCCCGGCTCGATGTCGACCAGCGGCTCGTGGTCGGCGAGCAGGCGGGCTTCGATCCGGTGCAGCTGGGGGAAATCCTTCTTGATGCGCCGGTAGTAGTCGAGCACGCCCTGCAGCATCACCAGCTTGGCTGCGGTATAGCAGCCGAAGGAATATTTTTCCTGGTGCATGAAGGCATCGTTGACCGCCTCGTGCAGCGCAACGTCGGGGCGCGGCGTACCGTCCCGCCAATATTTCCGGTGCCATTGCGAAGGCCCGCCGCTCGGCCACCCCCAGTTCAACTGCTCGGCCCAGGCCACCGTGTTCTGGCGCACCGCCACGTGATCGCGCAGCGCCGCCAGGTCGCAGTTGCCGCCCGAGAACTCGGTGACCCGGCCGTGCTGCAGCAAGGCGAGCAGGATTTCCTTTTTCGAGACGGTACGCTGCTGGCGCGACTGGCCGCGGGGTGCCGGCAGCGTCACCACCTCATCGCTGATCGCCAGTTCCGGGCGCTGCCGCAGGTCGAGCGTGTCGCCATCGTCCGGGCTGCCGCGCAAGGCATAGCTCAAGGAGCTGACCGACCACTCGCGCCGGCGGCTGACCAGGGTCGGCGCTATGCCCAACTCGGCCAGATAGGCGGCCATGTCGGCCTGTATCGTTGCCAGCCGGGCCGGCGAACAGTTGAAACGAATTCCGCCGTCGACCGCCAAGGCGCCCGCTCCGCCGAAAACCAGCGCAGCGCCCAGCGCCAGCGGCGCAGCGTGGCGTCGCCAGAGCCCGGAGGCGGCATCGAAGGCGCGAACCGGAAGGGCGTTCGTCACGCATGCTTTTTTTCCTTCCCGGCCTTACTTCCGGACGGCGTTCTTGTACTGCTCTTCGGTGATTTTCCGGACCTCGGCGTTATCGAGGATCACTTTGTCGCCGGTGGCTTTGTCGGTGAACCGGAGATGGCCGTCGTCGTGGTCGATATCCCGGGTGTAGTAGGTCTTGCCGCCTCCGGCGGCGGTCACCTGGTAGTAGTGGCCGCCACATGCCGCGAGCAGCGGTATGGCTAGCAATGCTGTCCAGATCCGAAGTCGTTTGCTCGTCATCAGGGTTTTCATCTCGCGTCTCCAAACGTGTCAAAAATTTGATCCGTCGCTCCGGCGGGCCTTTCGATCCGCTCGCTCGGAGAGGGCGGTAACGGAAACCAAAGACCCAAGCAGTATTCAGCAAGCGGCATGCCAATCCCCGGCCCGGGCCGCCATTGGCCTGACTTGGCCGCAATTTTTACTGACAAGCGGTAAATCTTTCTCCGCCGCCGGCGCTGATCCCTGCCCTGCCCCCCTGTTGTTGCGTTGGAAACTTTTTTCCTGCTGCCGGGTCATCCAGTTAAATGCTTGTTGCCGATACTGCCCTGCTGTTGGCGGTACTTGGCGTCGCCAGAGCGGACCGGTAAGGAGGTGCGAGATGGACGAACTGCTGGCATCTTTGCTGGCTGCCGCGATTCAGTTCAGCGGTTTGCCGCCCGTCGAAACGCTGCCGCCTGTTCAGGCCATGCCTTATCAGGCCATGCTGAACGAAATATGCGCCGACGAGCGCGCCGATGTGCCGATGCTGCTTGCGCAGTATCGACAATGCACCGAACGGCACCGGATGATGACGACAGTGTGCGACGGATTGAAGGTCGAGGCCGATCGCCACGATCAATGCACGCAGCAGCGCGGCCTGGTCGCGGCGTATCTGATTGAGCAGGGGCGGATTGTCTATCGCAACGATCTGGACCTGGACAACGATACGGATAACTCATTCCTGGTTCATGAATACGTCCATGCGCTGCAAAGCCAGTATTTCGGCAAGCAGGTGTTCGAAACATGCCAGGGCGTCATGACGGCGGAGAAACAGGCTTACGCCGTGCAGCAGAAATACCTGCGCTCGCGCAGCCAACTGCTGCGGGTAGGTGACCGCTTGCGCCTGGTCACCTGTCGCGACATTGACTGAGGGTTCACCTGTAGCCCCTGACGAATAATCGGCTTTTCAGGTTCTTCCGAGGCCATTGTTGCTGAGGAGCGAAAATGATCGCAAAGATAAAGTGCTTTGCCCGGCTGTTTGCTGTCTGGGCATTTGTCGGCGCCGTAGCCGGCTTCGTCCCCGAGGTCAGTTCGGTTACCGGAAAGGCCCGGGATCAGCAATCGGCTTCGTCGCAGCAGCATGCGGCGCCGGCGCCGCCGCGCAAGCTCGACCTTTCGGGTCGCGAGCGCGTCGGCAAGGCGTCGTTCTATGCCAAAAAATTCACTGGCCGAAAAATGGCGAGCGGCAAGAAAATGAACCCGCGTGGCAACAATGCAGCGAGCAAGACGCTGCCTCTGGGCACCAAGGCCAGGGTAACGAACCTCGAGACCGGCCAGAGCACCGTCGTCAATATCGAGGACCGTGGCCCCTATGTGAAGGGCCGGATCATCGATCTTTCGCCGGCGACTGCCGAGAAAATCGGGATTGATCGGGAGGAAGGTATTGGCAAGGTCGAAGTTGCCCCGATCGCCGTCCCGCAGCCCGACGGCAGCGTCAAGCCCGGCGCCGCTGCCGGCGACGTTAAAACGGACAAGCAGCCAACCAGGGATCGCGGCAAATGAGCCGCCTACCGGAGAAGCAAGCCGGGCGCTGCTGCCGCAAGGCTTGGTGCGGCATCTTCAGTCTGGCCGTTGCCGCCGGCGCCTGGTCGCAGGATTCGACTTTCTCGACGACCTTGGGCACGGCCATTCTCTGCCTTGACGATCTGGCGCCCGGCTATTTTTACGACACCATGCGCCAACACCAGCGCCCCTACAAAACCGAGCACGGCGCCTACTGGTTCAAAACGACTGAGCAACTGTTCGGCGCACCGCTGACCGAGGTATTCATCAGCGATGGCAGTAGCCGGTATGACTTTGTCGGCGCCGTTTCGTCACTGTCGCCGGCCGAGCTGGCGGCAGTCATTTCGGCAGCGGCGCCGGCCGGTGGCGGCTTCAAAAGACTCAGCCGTACCGACCGATATTCAGTCTTCGTTTCCCCGACCGGCTCGGAAATCGCCTATCACGGCAAAAAGGGGAAAATATTCTGTCGTCGGGACCAGATCGAGTGAGCAACGGAGACGGCACACGACCGCCGGACAGCTTTTTTGGGGGATAACTTATCCGACGCGGCAACGGGGCATGCTGCTTGCTCCGTTATCGGCTGGCACCGGGTAAAGCATCGGTGCCGCTCGGGCGGTCGATCGCGGACCATGCGACGCAGCCTGGCAAACCAAGGAGCACGGAAACATGATCAAACTGGCCATCATCTTTTTCATTATTTCTTTGGTCGCGGGGCTGCTGGGCTTTACCAATATCGCCGCCGGGGCAGCCGGCATTGCCAAGATACTGTTCTTCATCGCCCTGACCATCTTCCTCATCGTGTTGATCTTCGGCGTGATGCTCGGACTGTTGGTGTTCTGAATCGGGGCCCGGCGTCACGATCCGGTATTTTTTGCAAAGTCGGAGTAAAAGTTGCGGCCACTATTTCCGGCCACGACCTGGCGAGCCTGTCCTAGACCATGCCGAGCAGCCAAAAGATCAGGAGCACGAGCAGCAAGGTGCCGAGGATGCCGCTCGGCCCATAGCCCCAGGAGGCGCTGTGCGGCCAGCTTGGCAAGGCGCCGATGAGGAGCAGGATTAGTACGATCAGGAGAATAGTAGTGAGTGTCATGATTGCCTTCCTTCTGTACATGAGCGGCCCAGCCGCGATAGGCGAATACCGGCAGCTTTCGTGCCGTGCCGGGTACGCAGTTTGCTGAACTGGTTGTGTACGGCGAGATCGCCGGGCAGCCAACAGTAAAGGCGGCATCATGAAATGGGATCGCATCACAGACCAATGGAAGCAGGTCACGGACAGCATCGAGGAACCCTGGAGCAAGCTGAGCGATGACCACATCGCGCCGGCTGACCGACAGCAAGAGAAATTCATCGGCATCATCCAGGAACAGTACGGGATCACACGCGAGGCGGCCGAAGAGCAAGTCCGCGAATGGGACGCCATGTGGGCTCCGCTGGTCCAGGGCGCCGGATCATCGATCATGCCGAGGTAAGAGGCGTGACCCCGGAGTCCTCCACGCCGGTTATGGCCCGCTGGAGTGTCGCCCACAAACTGATTGCCAGCCATCTGGTTGGCGGCCAGACGGTGCCGGGGGCATACGTAATGCGCCTTGTGTTAATGCATTCGCTGGCTAATAATGAATGCATCGAATTCATTATTAAGAGGTGATTCCATTGGCCATGCTGACAGTACGCAATCTGCCCGACGACGTACACCGCGCATTACGGGTGCGGGCCGCTCTACATGGGCGCAGTACCGAAGCTGAGGTGCGGGAAATTCTGGCGACCGCGGTCAAGCCAGAGGCACGTGTTCGCATGGGGGACGCTCTCGCGGCACTGGGTCGCACCATCAACCTGACAAACGCGGATTTCGAGGTATTCGATCAAGTGAGGGACAAGACGCCGGCCAAGCCGCTGGGGTTTGAATGATCGTCCTCGATACCAACGTCGTTTCCGAAGCGATGAAGCCCGAGCCGCACCCGGCCGTGCGGGCATGGCTGAACGATCAAGCCGCCGAAACACTGTACCTGTCCAGCGTTACGCTGGCCGAGTTGCTGTTTGGCATCGCGGCGCTTCCAGCCGGCAAACGCAAGGACATGCTGGCACAGACCCTTGACGGTCTGATGGGGCTATTCAGGGATCGGGTATTACCATTCGACACCGATGCCGCACGACGCTATGCCGAGCTAGCTGTGACGGCCAGGAACGGCGGACGAGGATTCCCCACACCGGACGGCTATATCGCGGCGATTGCGGCCTCGCGGGGGTTCATCGTGGCATCACGTGACACGGCACCCTACGAAGCTGCCAGCGTAGCCGTCATCAATCCGTGGAAAGGATAAGAGAAGCCGATCAGCGGCTTCCGGGGCCCTGCCCAGTAGCCGTCTCCGCCGGCTGCCAGCCGTCGGTGGCGGTGGCGCAGAAGGTCGCCAGTTGTTCCAGCACTTCGCCGACCGCACGATTGGCCGCGAGGACGCCGCCGTAGGGATCATCGCTGGCCGCCTCGACCACGGTATCGAACTGCCGCCAGGCGACGACGCGGCGTGTCGCCATGTCGGTGATGGTGGCGCGCAGGGTGAGATGGACGCGGCTCGGCCGGCTCATGAATTCCTGCTGCAAGCGGAGCAACTCGGTTTCCAGACGGAAGTCGCCGCTGACGCTGGCCGGCATCGCGACGACGGCCGCGAACCTGCCGCTGCGCTCGACGGCGGCGGCGATCAAGGGCTGCAGCATGCGGGCCGGGGTATCGACCCACTGGCTGTGGGCAAAGTATTCCAGCGCATAGGGCTGGCGGAGGTAGATCATGCGCTGGCTGTTGTGGCCGGCGGCGGCCCGCGGCAGGTTGACGACCAGGGTCGGCGCGGTGGATGGGGCCGGGGTCGCCCGTGCTTCGGCAGCGGCCGCCGGCGTACTGTCCAGCCCATAAAGCATGGGCGGAGGCGTTTTCTGCAGCAGCTGGGAACAGCCGAGCAGCGCCATGGCCAGCGCCAGCGTTCCGGTCAGGGTGGTGGCGCGCATCGCCCTACTCCCCCGGCCCGGCCGGCACCGGCTGGCGGCCGAGCAGCAAGCCGCTCGGATTGCGTTCGGTTTGCTCGCTCAGGCGCCGCAGCGTCAGGGAGAGATCGCTCAATTCACCGAGCAGCCGTTCCATTTCGGGCAGTGTCTCGCCGGTGAAGTGTTTGACGCCGGCGCCCATGGCATCTACCGTCTTGCCGGTCGTGCTGCTGGTCTGCTTCACATTGTCGGCCATTTTCTCGACGGCGTCGGCGCCGGTGCCGATGCGCCGGATCACCGACTCCAGCTGCTGCGTGGCCTGCGCGGTGTGGTCGGCGGTTTGCGCCAGGTTGCCGATGCCGGCATTGAGCGCATCACGCTGTTCGGACAGGGCATGGGCGACGCGGGCGATATCGGCCAGGGCGCTCTTGAAGGCTGCCCGGTTGTCGTCGTCGAGCACGGCATTGACGTTGGCCGAGGTCCGGTCGAGGCTGGCCAGGCCGCGGGTCAGCACGTTTTCGAGGCGGGCGGCCAGCGAGGGCTTGGTGCGGATCACCGGGGGCTGGCCGGGAGTCGTCGCCACCAGGGGCGGCGAATCGGGGCGACCGCCGCTCAACTCGACATAGGCGATGCCGGTCAGGCCCTGGATCTTCAGCGTGGCAACGGTGTCCTGTTTGATCGGCGTGCCGCGCTCGATGGCGAAGAACAACTGCACCAGTTCGGGATTGCCGGGCTGGAGCCGGATTTCCCGCACCTTGCCGACGTCGACCCCGAGATATTTGACGGGCGCATCGACATTGAGGCCGGATACTGATTCGTTGATCACGGCCATGTACGGATCGAAGTGTTTGCGGCCGCCGGCACCGGCCGCCAGCCAGAGCACGCCGGCGATCAGGGCGCAGCCGAGAACGATGACGAAAACACCGACCGCGACGTAGTTGACCTTGCTGTCCATCGTTTCAGCCCTCCTCCCGGTGCTGGCGCTGCGCCTGTGCGGCACGCCCGCGCGGGCTGTCGAAATATTCGCGGATGGCCGGGTGCTCCATCTCGGCCAGTTCCGTCATCGAACCGCTACCCAGCACCCTGCCCTCGCCGAGCACGGCGACGCGGTCGGCGACCTGCCAGAGCAGGTCCAGATCGTGGGTGATGATCACCACGGTCAGGCCGAACAGCTCGCGCAGGGTCCGGACCAGCTCGTCCACGCCGCCGGCACTGGCCGGGTCGAGGCCGGCCGTCGGTTCGTCGAGGAACAACAGCTCCGGATCGAGCGCCAGCGCCCGCGCCAGCGAGGCCCGCTTGAGCATGCCGCCGCTCAGTTCGGATGGGTACTGCTCGTTGGCCTCCGCTTCCAGCCCGGCCAGTTCCAGCTTCCAGGCGGCGATTTCGTCGATCAGCGCGGTGTCCAGCGTGGTGTGCTCCCGCAGGGGCAGGCCGACGTTTTCGCGGACGTTGAGCGAACCGAACAGTCCGCCGTGCTGGAACATGACGCCCCAGCGCCGGCGCAGATCCCTGGCTTCGCTCCCCGACAGCGCCAGGATATCGGTGCCGAGCACGCGAATGCTGCCGGCGTCCGGGCGCTGGAGCAGGATCATTTCGCGCAGCAGCGTCGACTTGCCGGTACCGCTGCCGCCGGCGATGGCGAAGACTTCGCCGCGCCGGATTTCGAGATCGAGCTGGTCATGCACCACCTGATCGCCGAAACGGGTGCACACCTTCTTGAGTTCGACGACCATGCCATTACCTGCGTCGGGCGCCGTCATGTCATAGCTCCAGGATGCTGAAGACCACCGAGAACAGCGCGTCGGCGACGATCACCAGGAAAATCGCCTGGACCATACTGCGCGTCGTCTGGCGGCCGACGTTGTCGGCGCCGCCATGCGTGCGAAAGCCCTGGAAGCAGCCGATGACGACGACGATCACGGCGAAGACCAGCGCCTTGCCGACGCCGACCAGAAAACTCGTCAGCTTGATGGCCAGCTCGAAGCGATCGAGGAACTCGTTGTAGCCGATGCCGAGCTGCATCTTGGCCATCAGCATGCCGCCGGCGACGCCGGCGATATCGGCAAAGACCGTGAGTAAGGGGAGCGCCAGCAGCAGCGCGACTACTTTCGGCAGCACCAGCAGGTCGATCGGCTCGATGCCCAGCGTGTGCAGGGCGTCGATTTCCTCGGTCACCGCCATCGTCCCGATCTGCGCCGCGTAGGCCGAACCGGAACGCCCGGCGACGATGATCGCGGTAATCAGCGGGGCGAATTCGCGGAGCATCGAAAAACCGACCAGGTCGACCACGAAGATGCTGGCACCGTAATGCCGCAGCTGATCGGCGCCCTGGTAGGCGACGACGATACCGAGCAGGAACGACGTCAGGCCGATGATCGGCAAGGCCTCGAAACCGTCGATCTGGATGACGCGCAACAACGGCCGCCAGCGCCAGCGGGCCTGGAACTCGTGCGACAGGCGACGCGGCGCCACGGCCGCAGCGAACATCAAGGCACTCTCGCCGAGGAAGCTGCACAGGGCCAGCGCCTGCTCCCAACCGGCGGCGGCGCGCCGGCCCAATTGTTCAAGCAGTGAATGATGGGCCTGCTGGGGCGGGGGCCGATCGTCCTTGCCGGCGATCAGTTCCATCAGCTTGGCGGACGGCGTCGGCCAGCCGCGGAGGTTCACGTCTCGGCGCCCGCCCCTGGCCGGCAGGTGCTGGCGCAGCAAGCAGACGCCGGCCGAATCGATGGCCTGCAGGCTCGAGCCATCGACCACCAGTTCGCCTTCCGGCGTGGCGCCGGCCAGGGTCTTGAGCTGCCGTTCGAGATCGACCGCCATGCCTATCCCCTGCCCGGTCCAGCTGCCGGCAAGACACCACTCGCCGGCGCCGGCCCGGGTGATACTGGCGGGCGTTGCAGGTGATGACATCGCAGCGCCGCCCACCGCCCTACTTCAGGCGCAGGTCATTGATGACGGACTTCACGCCCTTGACCTTGCGGGTTACTTCGCTGGCCCGCTCGATTTGATCCCGGGAACTCACAAAGCCGCTCAACTGCACCCGCCCCTTGGATGTCTCGACATTGATCTCGGTAACCTTCAGCGCCGAATCTTCGAGGATGGCCGTTTTCACCTTGGTGGTGATCACGGCGTCGTCGACGTAGTCGCCGGTGCTCTCGTGTTTCGCGGATGCGGCGCAACCGAGCATGAAGGCGTAGAGCAGCGCGACAAAAAAGTAGGACAGTCGGTTCAACTGGTTCATGGTAAGACTCCTCCGAATAGAGGTTGGGACACGCCGGCCATCATTCTGGACGGCACTTGGCTAAGTTCCTGCAAGACCCGCGCCATCGCTTCCGGTTCGGGCAGCGGCATGTGCCCTGCCGCGCCCAGTCGGGTCAGCCGCCGGCGCGCCGGGCCGCCCTGGTCTTCGCGGCTTTGCGGGCGGCGGCCGAGCGTCCCGCCGCACCTTTGGTCTGGGCCGCCTTGCGGGCCGCGGCCGAACGCTCGGCGGGCGTGCGCTGGCGGGCAGCGGAGCGGGCCTGGCGAGCCAACGCTCGCGGCGATGCGGCCGCATGCCCCTCGCGTTCCAGGGCCTCCAGCGTCGCCTCGCCGCGCTGGCCGGAAGTCTCGGGATGGCTCTCGGCGCCCTTCTCCAGATCGTGTTCGGCCTTGCGCCGGGTTTCCGGGCTGGTCGTTCCGGGTTTGGGCGGCGGCAGCTTGACCCCGGCCCGGCGCGCCTTGGAGAGGCCGATGGCGATGGCCTGCTTGGCCGAGCGGGCGCCATGCTTGCCCTCGCGAATATGGTGGATTTCCTCGCGAACGAATTCGCCGGCCTGCGTCGAGGCCGACTTTCCTTCCCGCTTGTCCTTCCTGGCGCGTTCGATGGTCTTCTTTTCCGGCATGGCGACACCTCGCAAAAATTTGTGGATCACCTGCCGGAACCGGCAATTAATATGCCTTGGCCCGGTCTGATCCATAGTGCCCGATGTGCTGTACCGGCCGCCCCGGCGCTACCGTTTCCTGCGGAAAAATTTACCGACCGCGTGTAATCGATACCGGATGATCGGCGCCGGATGGCGTCGGAACGGCGCGCTGGGGCACGGCACAGCCTATGCGTGACAGAGGTGTTTCCCTTGCTGCAGCTTACCGAGGAGGTCGCCATGAATATCCATCCCGCCCACTGGCCCATCAACGATGATGTCGAGAGCGAGTACCGTTTCTGGTTGCAGGGATTTCGCGCCTCGATCGGGCTGGGTACCGTTTTCGCCCTGGCCACGGGCTTCATCATCGCCCTGCTGCCCAAGGGCAGCGGGCACCCCGGCGGCGAGTTCGCGTGGAACTTCTGGCCCTATCTGGTCGAGGTCGCCTTCTGGTTAGGCATGTTCGGCAGCCTGCTCTGGGGCGGCAGCAAACGCCTGGGCCTGGCCCTGGCCGCGACCTTGCCGTGGCAAGCGCCGCGCAGCGAACGCGAGGCCACCGGGCGCCTGTTCGGCCAGTGGTCGGCGTTTGCCGCAATGTGTGGATTTTTTATCTGGCTGGCCTACGAGATCGCGCTGGTCGCCGGCATCGAAGCCATGGTGACCGTGCTCGCCGCTTTGATGCCGCTCGCCACGGCCTGCTGGCTTACCGCCGGGCTGTTTGGCGCCGTCGCGCTGGCGCACCGTCCGCGCTCGCGGTCAGCGCCGGCTTCCCGTCGTTAAGCCGCGGCCGCTCAGGGTGTCCGGGCGTATTCAGGCCATCATTTTTCCACGCGACGACGTGGGCAGCAGGCGTTCCAATTCGCGCTTGATCACGCTATAGCATTCGCAGGCCAGGCTTTCCAGGGCCGGACGATCGAGCACCGTGAGGTGTCCGCGGCTGCAGCTGATCACGCCGAGCCGTTGCAGCTTGCCGGCCGCCTCGGTGATGCCTTCGCGGCGCACGCCGATCATCTTCGAAATGAGTTCGTGGGTTATCGCCAGATCGTTGCCCGGCAAGCGGTCGAGGCTGGACAGCAGGCAGCGGCAAAGCTGCTGCTCGATCGAATGCAGACGGTTGCAACCGGCGGTCTGCATCATCTGGGTGATCAACGATTGCGTGTAGCGGAGCAGCACCTGGCTGACGGCCGGGGTCTGCTCGAACTCGCGGACCAGCACCCGGGCCGGCAGTTTGAACGCGTAGCCGGCGCTCTGCACGACCGCGTGGCAGGCCGAAGTTTCAAGGCCCATGAACGGCGAAAAGCCGACCATGCCTTCGACACCGACCATTGCGGCGTGCGCCGAGGCACCGTTTTCCATCACGCAGAGCAAGGCAACGATCGAATTGGTCGGAAAATAAACGTATTGCACCGGCCCGCCGGATTCATCGATCAGGCAGCTGCCGAGCGTCAGTTCGCTGAGCTGCAGGTGGGGAGAAATGCGACTCCACACCTCGTCCGGCAAGGCCTTGAGTAGGTGATTCTGACGCAACAGGCGGCTAATCGCGATCAACGGCGCCCGTGGCGGCGGTATCGGTGTTTGCTGCGTAGGCCGGGTCTCCAGCCGCAAAGCGAGTGATGGCATAGGTCATTACTCCGTCAATGGTATTGCGAGAGCCTTCTCAGGCGGCGCGCTGGTTGTCGTGGATGGTCACGGAATCGCCGATGACCTTGCTTGCTAGCTTCTTTTCATCCAGGGTCAGGGTTTCGGCGATCAGGGTCACGTGGCCGCTACGGATGGCGTAATGCACGAAATCGGCAAACTTGCCTTCGCGCTTTTTCGCACCCTTGTTGGCTCCGGCCGCCGCCCCGACCACGCCGCCGAGCACGGCGCCCCAACCGAGCATGGCGAGCGGTGCGGTGAGCGGACTGGCGACGAACAGCGTCACGTTGGCCGCCGCCAGTGCCACTTCTCCCAGGGCGCCCAGGCCGGTGCCGACCAGCGTGCCAAGGGTGCCATCGATCAGCACCTCCTTCAGCACCTCGTCGTCGTCGGCGAGCTTGCGATTGTCGTCTTCGGCCCGTACCCGTTCGACGACCTTGATTTGCTTGCGCGGCAGGCCTTGTTCGATGAGATGGGCGCGTACCGTCTCCGCTTCGGCACGGCTGGCATAGACGCCGCTGACAATATGGGTGTGTGATCTCATGATGTTTTCTCCTTGATCGAATGAACAATCCGGCTTGTTGGGCACACGGAATGGGCTGGGGTGAGCGCTTCCGGAAGCTGAGGCCGTGTCGTGCCGTCACCCCTGCAGCCTGTCGTCCGGTTGGGGG
>Ga0134124_10003091_pt1 | contig 13366 bp, 12 predicted proteins | sample KB304_FD_96880 | JGI IMG/M metagenome (GOLD analysis project Ga0134124, IMG submission 96880) | Terrestrial soil microbial communities without Nitrogen fertilizer from Kellogg Biological Station, Michigan, USA - KB3-0-4 | ecosystem: Environmental > Terrestrial > Soil > Unclassified ... | reverse complement strand
CGCGCGGCGTGCACCTGTCGGTGGTCGAGATGGGCGACCGCATGGTGCCGCGCATGATGGGCCCGACGGCCGGCGGCATGATCAGGGACTGGTGCGAGAAGAAAGGCGTGGAGGTGTTCACGGGCACGCGCGTCGAGGCGATCGAAGCCGCGACACCGCTCGTGGTGAAACTGTCCAACGGCAAGCGGCTGGCGGCCGACCTGGTGATCAGCGCCACCGGCGTGAGGCCGGCGATCGGTTTCCTGGAGCACTCGGGCATCCGCTGCCTGCTGGGTGTGCTGACCGACGAGCACATGCAGACCAACGTGCCGGGCATCTACGCCGCGGGCGATTGCGCCGAAGCCTTCGACAAGATCAGCGGCAAGATGATGGTCAGTGCTATCCAGCCCAATGCCGCCGACCAGGCGCGAGTGGCAGGGCTGAACATGGCCGGGCAGAAGGCGGTGCTGCCGGGCGTAACGCAGATCAACGTGCTGGACACGCTGGGCATGGTGTCGGCGAGTTTCGGCGACTGGCAAGGCGTGCCCGGCGGCGAACACGTCGAGCTGACCGACCACGCGGCCGGCCGGCATCTTAGCCTGCAGTTCAAGGACGACGTGATGGTCGGCTGCAACAGTGTCGGCTGGATGGACCACGTCGGTGTGCTGCGCGGGCTGGTCGAAGGCCAGGTCAAGCTGGGGCCGTGGAAGGACCACCTAAAGCAGGACCCTACCCGTCTCATGGAAGCGTACCTCGCCAGCGCGCAGGGCGGCGGCCAATGGCAGGGTGCGGGGGATGCGCGCCGCCGTTGAACGTGTTCAACTTGAGCGGATGAAGATCACCTTCAAGCTGTTCGCCACGTTGACCGATTACCTGCCGGCGGAGGCTCGCCGCAGCAACGTCATGGCGCTCGAGGTTCCCGGCGATGCCAGCATCAGCCAGATCATCGAGCCGTTCGGCCTGCCGCCGAAACTGGTGCACCTGGTGCTGGTGAACGGCATCTTCGTGCAACCCGGCGATCGCCTGAGCCGCACGCTCAAGGATGGCGACGTGCTCGCGATCTGGCCGCCGATCGCGGGCGGGTAGAGCAGGCCACGATGCAGTCGGCCTACCCCGAGCGGTTCGAGCGCGAGATGGGCTGCACCGAGGCCGACTGGCTGATGTGGCTGCCCGCGGCCATCGGGAACCATGAGTCGCAGCGGAGCACCGGCAGCGCCACGGTGGCGATCCCGCCGGGAACCTTGCGGCTGGATTGGCATGCCGGCGAGCCGCGCGCCATCGCCCAGGTGCGGATGCCGCGCCTGCATGTGTCGTTCCGATTCGAAGGCGTGGACGCGCCGCGGCGGGTGGCTTTCATGAAGCGCTTCGACCTGTACATGCAGCGCGGCGGCGGATAGGGCCGCGTCACAGCGCGCGTCGCATCTTCGGTTCACGCGACGCTGCCCAGGGCGGTCATGTCGAACTGGGTGCGCGAGAATGCGTCCATGAACCTGCGGTTCGTCGAAGCTTTCTACTGGGTCGCCTCGCTCAAGAGCGTGACGCGCGCGGCCGAAAAGCTGTACCTCACGCAATCGGCCATGTCCAGCCGCATCGCCGCGCTGGAAGAAGAGCTCGGCGTCCTGCTGCTGGACCGGCGCGACCGGCAATTCCGCCTGACGGTGGCGGGACTGCGGTTCCTCACCTATGCGCAGCAACTCCTGGAATTACAGCGCGAGGTGAAAGCCGAGATCGGCTCGGGTGCGCCGCAGGCCATGACGCTGCGGCTCGGCGCGATCGAGTCGGTGCTGCACTCCTGGCTGATCCCGATGGTGGAGAAGCTGCGCGCCGACCACCCGGGGCTGGAGCTGGCGCTGACCGTGGAAACCACGCCGGTATTGCTGGACCAGATCCGCCGCGGTGCGCTGGACCTGATCTTCGCCGCCCTCCCGGCGTCGATGGAAGGCCTGCGCAACCGCGCGCTGCCTCCCATGGAGATGGTGTTCGTGGGCAACACGAAGCAGCAGCGCCGGCGCAGGTACCGCCTGGCTGACCTGGGCGAACTCGACATCCTCACTTTCCAGCGCGGATCGCAGCCGCACGCGGCGCTGGTGGACCTGTTCCGCCAGAAACAGCTGGAGCCCAGGCGCGTGCATACCATCTCGTCGATTTCGGCGATGACCCAGCTGGTGGAGGGCGGCTTCGGCGTCGCCACATTGCCCCTGGCCGCGGCCCAGCGCCTGGTGGAGCACCGCGACCTCAAGCTGCTCAAGTGCGACGTTGCGTTGCAGCCGCTGCCGGTGTTCGCCACCTTCCGCGCCGATCCCACGTCCGCGGCAATGGAATGGGTGGTCAAGGAGGTCTTCAGTTTCATCGAGCGGCAGCAGCCCGTCCCGGGCCGCAAGAAATCCGCACCTCCCGCGCCTCTCAGGGTAAACCAGCATGCCCCGCCCTTGGCATCGAAAAAATCGATGAGATAAGCAGAAAATTTCTTGTTTGATTTGCGCCGGCCGCGCAAAGACAATGCGTCACACCCCGCTGCACCCGCGTCAATTTTTTGAGGAGACACCATGAAATTGTTTTCGAAGGCCAAAGTGGCCGCCGTGATCTCGGGCCTTGGCCTGTCCGTTGCCGTGCACGCCCAGCAGGAAATCCGCATCGGCGTGATCTATCCGCTGACCGGTCCGGCCGCATCCGTGGGCGGGGAGCTTCGCAACGCGCTGGAGCTGGCAGCCGATGTCATCAACAATGGAGCCAAGGGCATTCCGGACCTGCCGTTCTCCGCCGGCAAGGGACTGCCCAACCTCAAGGGCGCCAAGATCAAGCTGGTGTTCGCGGACCACCAGGCCAACCCGCAGACCGGTGCGACGGAGGCCGAGCGCCTGATCACCCAGGAAAAAGTGGTTGCCATCGTCGGCGCCTACAACAGCGCCGTCACCGCCACGGCCAGTCAGGTCGCCGAGCGGGCCGGTGTACCGTTTCTCAACCCGGAGTCGTCCTCGGCCACGCTGACCCAGCGCAACTTCAAGTGGTTCTTCCGCACCACGCCGCACGACGACCTGTTCGTGCACAACGCATTCGAGTTCCTGCGCGAGCTGGAAGCCAAGAAGGGAATCAAGCCGGGCAACATCGCCACGCTGAACGAGAACGGCCTGTGGGGCACCGAGACCGGCAAGCTGCAGGCCAAGCTGGCTCCGGACTTCAAGTACAACCTGGTCAAGCAGGTGACTTATGCGGCCAAGACGACCCAGCTCACCTCGGAAGTGCAGGCGCTGAAGGCCTCCAACCCGAACCTGGTCATGCAGTCCTCCTACACGGCCGATGCCATCCTGTCGATGAAGACGTACAAGGAGCTGGGCTTCTCGCCGGACATGATCCTGGCCAACAATGCCGGCTTCACCGACACCGAGTTCATCAGGACGCTGGGCAAGGATGCCGAGTATGTGATCACGCGCGAGGTATGGGCGCTGGACCTGGCCAAGACCAATCCGCTGATCAAGCAGGTCAACGACCTGCTGCAGAGCCGCTACAAGGTCAACTTCACCGGCAACTCCTCGCGCACCTTCACCGGCCTGATGGTGCTGGCCGATGCGATCAACCGCGCAGGCTCGACCGATCCGGAGGCCATCCGCAAGTCGCTGGTGGCCACCGACATCCCCGGCAAGAATCTGATCATGCCGTGGAAGGGCGTGAAGTTCGACGCTGCGGGGCAGAACACGCTGGGGCAGGGCATCCTGGTGCAGGTCGTGAACGGCAAGTACAACACGGTCTGGCCGTTCAACATGGCTGCGCAGGACGTGGTGTGGCCGATGCCCAAGTGGGACCAGCGCAAGTAACTCGCGCCCTGCAGTAGAGAAGACGCGGTGACCGCCGAAATTCTGCTTCAGACCCTGGCTTCCGGGGTGCTGATCGGGCTGATCTATGCCCTGGTCGCCATCGGCTTGACGATGATCTTCGGCGTCATGGACATCGTGAACTTCGCCCACGGCGAGTTCCTGATGCTCGGCATGTACTCCGCCTTCTGGCTGTTCGCGCTGTTCGCGCTCGATCCGCTGCTCACCTTGCCGCTTACGGTGCTGATGCTGTTCGCGTTCGGCGTGCTGCTCTACAAGCTGGTGATCGCGAGGATCGCCAACGCGCCGATGCTGTCGCAGATCTTCACGACCTTCGGCATCATGATCCTGCTGCGCGGGGTGGCCCAGTTCCTCTGGAAACCGGACTACCGGTCGATCGAGAACTCCGCCGTCAGCGGCAGCGTGAAGATCCTGGGCATCCAGCTCGGGCAGCCGCAGCTGGTATCTGCCGCCGGGGCCGTCCTCGTGACCGGAATCATCTGGTATTTCCTCAACCATACCAAGCTTGGCGCGGCGCTGGAGGCGACGGCGGCGGACAAGGATGCGGCGCGCCTCATGGGGATCGACTCGCACAGGATGTTCGCGCTGGCCTGGGGTATCGGAGCGGCCTGCGCAGGTGCGGCGGGCGCATTGCTGGCAACCTTCTTCCCGATCTTCCCCGATGTCGGCGCGAACTTCATCCTGCTGGCGTTCGTGGTCGTCAACCTCGGCGGCTTCGGCAGCGTGACCGGCGCGTTCTGGGCCGGCATCCTGGTGGGCGTGATCGAAGTGATGGGCGGGCTGCTGCTCGGACCGCAGTACAAGATGGCAATCGTGCTGGTGCTGTTCCTGGGCGTATTGATGTTCAGGCCGCAGGGCCTGATGGGCAAGGCTTGATCCGGCCATGAAGGTTCTTGCCTTCTTCTGCCTCTGCCTGCTGGCTGCGTTGGCGCTTCCCGCTTTCGTCGACGCATCGCATCTGAACCTGGCGATCCTGGTGCTGATGGCCGCGCAACTCGGCGTGGCCTGGAACATCGTGGGCGGATATGCCGGCCAGGTGTCACTCGGCCACGCGGCCTTCTACGGCTTGGGCGCCTATACCTCGACCCTGCTGCTCGTGAAGTTCGGCGTCAATCCTTGGTTCGGCACCCTTGCCGGCGGCGTCGTCGCAGCAACGCTCAGCCTGGCGTTCGGCTGGTCGTGCTTCCGTCTCAAGGGCCACTATTTCGCGATGGCGACGATCGCGGTCGCCGAGCTGGTGCAGATCTTCTTCACCGAATGGGAGTGGGGTGGCGCGGCCGTGGGCCTGACTGCGCCGGTGACGAACGCCGGCTGGGCGTGGATGACCTTTTCCACCAAACTGCCGTATTACTGGCTGGCGCTGGGCCTGTTGCTGGTCACGCTCGCGGTCAACTTCTGGATCGAGCGCAGCTGGCTGGGCTACTACTTCCGCGCCATCAAGGACGAACCGGATGCAGCCCGCAGCATCGGCGTGAACATCGCCCGCTACAAGCAGATCGCGCTCTCGGTCAGCGCGTTCTTCACGGCATTGGGCGGCAGCCTGTACGCGCAGAAGGAGCTGTACATCGATCCGAACTCGGTGTTGTCCACGGCGCTGTCGATCAAGATGGCCCTGGTGTCGATACTGGGCGGGGCGGGCACGCTGTTCGGCCCGGTCATCGGCTCGGTAGTGCTCACCAGTATCGAAGAGTTCACTCGCATCCTTTATGGTGGCACCGGCCGTGGCATCGACACCATCATCTACGCCAGCCTGATCATCGCCGTGGCGGTGTTCTATCCGAGCGGCATCGTCGGCTGGTGGCATGGCCTGCGGCGGCGCTGGGCTTCGCGCAAGGCGGCCGCAGCGGATGCGGTGCGCGCGCACTCCGCCGCGGCCGCGCCGCAGGCCCCGGCGGGGGAACCGTCATGAACCTGCTCGAAGTGACCAACGTCAGCAAGCGCTTCGGGGGCCTGACCGCGAACGAGGATGTGACCTTCTCCGTCGAGGCCGGCCAGATCGTGGGATTGATCGGCCCTAACGGCGCCGGCAAGACGACGCTGTTCAACTGCGTTGCCGGGTTCTACCCGCCGAGCTCCGGAGCCATCGTCCTGGATGGCCGCGACATCGCGGGCCTTGCGCCCGAAGCCTGCGCCCGCGCGGGTGTGGCGCGCACGTTCCAGATCGCCCGCACCTTCACCAGCATGACGGCCTGCGAGAACGTCATGACGGCCGCAATGCTGAGCGAACACAAGGTATCCGCCGCCCGCACCAGCGCGATGCAATGGCTGGCCTTCGCCAACCTGGAGCGGTTCGCCGACAAACCGGCCGGCAGCATGACCATCAGCGAACAACGCCGCCTGGCGGTCGCCCGTGCGCTGGCGATCAATCCCCGCATCCTGCTGATGGACGAAGTGATGGCTGGGCTGAATCCCTCGGAGGTCAAGGAGGCGGTGGACGTGGTGCTGAAGATCCGGCAACGCGGCATCGCCTGCCTGGTCGTGGAGCACGTGCTGGAAGGCATCATGCCGATCGCCGACAAGATCGTGGTGCTGGACCGCGGCTGCAAGATCGTCGAAGGCACGCCGCAGCAGGTCTCCAGCGATCCGGTCGTCATCCACGCCTATCTGGGGGACGCGTGATGCTGGAGATCAAGAACCTCAGGGTTTGCTACGACGAAGTGCTGGCCGTCTCCGACGTCACCTTGACCGTGCCCACCGGCAAGATCGTCGCCCTCGTGGGCGGCAACGGCAACGGGAAGTCGACCACGCTGCGTGCGGTCGCGGGTTTGAACGCCGTCAAGGCAGGGACCGTCACTTTCAACGGCGAGGCGATCCATGCCATGCCGGCGCACCGGCGCGTGCCGCTCGGCCTTTCGCTGGTGCCGGAGGGCAGGCGGCTGTTCCCGCGCCTGACGGTGCGTCGCAACCTCGAATTGGGTGCCTTTACCCGCGCCGACAAACACGAAGTGTCCAGCGGCGTGGACGAAATGTTCGCGCTGTTTCCCATCCTGAAGGAGCGCAAGTCCCAGTCGGCCGGCACCATGAGCGGCGGCGAACAGCAGATGCTTGCGATTGCCCGCGGCCTGATGGCCAGGCCCAAGCTGCTGATGCTGGACGAACCGTCCTGGGGCATCGCTCCCAAGTTCGTCACCAAGATCCTCGAGGTGATCCAGCAGGTCAACGCCACTGGCGTTTCGGTGCTGCTGGTCGAGCAGAACCTGCAGAAGGCGCTGTCCATCGCGGACTACGGCTATGTCATCCAGACCGGCCGCATCGTCATGGAGGGCAAGGGCAACGAGCTGCTGCATGACGAACGGATCAGGAAGGCCTACCTGGGCCTGTGAACAGATTTTCAAAAGAGTGAAATGAAAGCCATCTACCCCGAACCCAAGGCGTTGCGCCTGGCCGCCCGCCAAGGCCGCTTCAGGGAGCCGACTGCGGGCCAAGCGCCCGGCTACCTGCAGGCCAACCTGATGATCGTGCCGCAGGCGCACGCCTTTGACTTCCTGCTGTTCTGCCAACGCAACCCCAAGCCGTGCCCGCTGATCGAGGTACTCGAGCCCGGCAGCGTGGAGCCCAACTGCGCCAAGGACGCCAACATCGCTACCGACATCCCGGGTTACCGGCTCTACCGCAACGGCGAGTTCGAGGGCGAACGCGACAGCGTGGCCGACCTCTGGCAGAAGGATTTCGTGACCTTTCTCATCGGCTGCAGTTTCTCGTTCGAGGCAGCCGTGGCCGAGGCGGGCATTCCCTTGCGCCACGTGCAGCAGGGCTGCAATGTCGCGATGTACCGCACCAGCATTCCGTGCGAGCCGGCCGGCCTCTTCCACGGCGAAATGGTCGTGAGCATGCGCCCCATCAAGAGCCGCGACGTGGCCAGGGTGGTGGAGATTTCCGGCCGGTTCGATATCGCACATGGCGTGCCCGTGCACATCGGCAATCCGGGGGCGATTGGCATCGCCGAACTCGCCCGACCGGACTACGGGGATGCAGTGAGCATCGAGGATGACGAGGTCCCCGTCTTCTGGGCCTGCGGCGTCACGCCGCAGTGGGTGGCCCAGAAAAGCCGCTTGCCGCTGTGCATCACCCATGCCCCTGGCAGGATGTTCGTGACCGATCTCAAGGGGTAGGTCACCCCATGCAGCAAGACACCCCCACCATCCAAGGTCAACGCTGGCAATTCTGGATCGACCGCGGCGGCACCTTCACCGACATCGTCGCCAAGCGGCCGGACGGATCGCTTGTGACGCACAAGCTGCTGTCGGAGAACCCCGAACAGTACAAGGACGCCGCAGTCGCCGGCATCAGGCACCTGCTAGGGCTGAAAGCCGGCGAGCCGGTGACGCCGCAAGCGGTCGAGTGCGTCAAGATGGGCACCACGGTCGCCACCAACGCCCTGCTGGAGCGCAAGGGCGAACCGACGCTGCTGGTGACGACGAAGGGCTTTCGCGACGCCCTGCGCATCGCCTACCAGAACCGTCCGCGCCTGTTCGACCGGCACATCGTGCTGCCCGAATTGCTCTATAGCTCGGTCATCGAGGCGCAGGAGCGGGTCGGCGCGCAAGGCGAGGTGCTCGTTCCGCTCGATGAAGCGCGGTTGAAGCTGGAACTGGAAGCCGCTTACGCGCGCGGCCTGCGCAGCGTCGCGGTCGTGTTCATGCACGGCTACCGCTACAACGTGCACGAACAGGCCGCCAAGCGACTGGCGCAAGCGACTGGCTTCACGCAGATCAGCACTTCGCACGAAACCAGCCCGATGATGAAGTTCGTCAGCCGCGGCGACACCACCGTCGTGGATGCCTACCTCTCGCCGATCCTGCGCCGCTACGTCGACCAGGTCGCCGCCGAAATGCCGGGAGTCAGGCTGTTTTTCATGCAGTCGTCCGGCGGACTGGCCGATGCCCACGCGTTCCAGGGCAAGGACGCGATCCTGTCCGGGCCGGCCGGCGGCATCGTGGGCATGGCCCGGACGGCGCAGTTGGCCGGCCACCACAAGGTGATCGGATTCGACATGGGCGGAACGTCGACCGACGTGTCGCACTATGCCGGCGAGTTCGAGCGCGAGTTCGAAACCCAGGTTGCAGGGGTGCGCATGCGCGCGCCGATGATGAGCATCCACACAGTGGCTGCGGGCGGTGGCTCGATCCTCGAATTCGACGGCTCGCGCTTTCGCGTCGGGCCGCAGAGCGCGGCGGCCAATCCCGGTCCGGCCAGCTACCGGCGCGGCGGCCCGCTCGCGGTCACCGATGCCAACCTGATGGCCGGCAAGATCCAGCCCCGTTACTTTCCCAAGGTATTCGGCCCGAAGGCGAACGAGGCCCTGAGCTACGAAGCCGCGGAGACGAAATTCAAGGAACTGTCGGCCCGGACCGGGCGCAGTGCCGAAGTCGTCGCCGAAGGCTTCATCAACATCGCCGTGCAGCAGATGGCCAACGCGATCAAGAAGATCTCGGTGGCGCGCGGCTACGACGTGACGCGTTACACGCTGCAGTGCTTCGGCGGCGCCGGCGGCCAGCATGCCTGCCTGGTGGCGGACGCGCTCGGCATGAGCCGTGTCTTTGTGCATCCGCTGGCCGGCGTGCTGTCGGCCTACGGCATGGGCCTGGCCGACCAGAACGTGATACGCGAACAGGCGATCGAGCTGCCGCTGGCGCCGCAGTCGCTGCAGGCAGTGGCCGAACGGCTCGATGCGCTCGGCGCCGCGGCGTGCGCGGAGCTAGAGCGGCAACGGGCGACGGCCGGCGCCATCGCGATTCACCGGCGCGTCCACGTCCGCTACGAAGGCAGCGATTCGGCGCTGGTCGTGCCTTTCGGCGATCTGCCCACCATCGTTGCGGGGTTCGAGGCAGCGTACCGCCAGCGCTTCGCCTTCCTGATGCAGGGCAAGAGCATGGTGGTGGAGGCGGTGTCGGTGGAGGCGGTGCTTGCAGGCGATGCGCCTGCCGAGCCGCGCCAGCCGTTGCAAGCGGCGCGCGAAGTGCCGCGCCGCGAAACCGTGCGCATGTACTCGGGCGGCGCGTGGCACGACGCCGCGCTGGTGGTGCGCGAAGACCTGCGGCCCGGCGACAGCATCTCCGGGCCCGCGATCATCGCGGAGAAGAATGCCACCACCGTGGTCGAGCCGGAGTGGGAAGCGCAGCTCACCGAGCTGGACCACATCGTGCTGGACCGCCGAGTGCCGCGCGCCGTGAAGTTCGCCGCCGGCACCACGGTGGACCCGGTGCTGCTGGAGGTGTTCAACAACCTCTTCATGAACATCGCCGAGCAGATGGGGCTGCAGCTTCAGAACACGGCGTACTCGGTCAACATCAAGGAACGCCTGGACTTTTCCTGCGCGCTGTTCGACGCGGACGGCAACCTGATCGCCAATGCGCCGCACATGCCGGTGCATCTGGGTTCGATGGGCGAGAGCATCAAGACGGTGATCCGCGAGAACGCCGGCCGGATGGCGCCCGGCGACGTGTATGTCCTGAACGATCCCTATCACGGTGGCACGCATTTGCCGGACGTGACCGTGATCACCCCAGTCTATCTACAGACACCCTCCCCCTCGACGGGGGAGGGCAGGGGTGGGGGTGGGCACATACCGGCCGTGGCCGCTGAACCGACGTTTTACGTGGGCTCCAGGGGTCATCACGCGGATATTGGCGGCACTACGCCCGGCTCGATGCCGCCGTTCTCGACGGTCATCGAGGAAGAGGGCGTGCAGATCGACAACTTCAAGCTGGTGGACCGCGGCACACTGCGCGAAGCCCAGATGCTGGACCTGCTCGCAAGCGGCGCGTACCCCAGCCGCAACCCCGGGCAGAACATGGCCGACCTGAAGGCGCAGATCGCTGCCAACGAAAAGGGCGTGCAGGAACTGCGCAAGATGGTCGAGCAGTTCGGCCTCGATGTCGTGCGGGCCTACATGCGGCATGTCCAGGACAATGCCGAGGAATCGGTGCGGCGCGTCATCACGCGACTGAAGGACGGCGCCTTCACGCTGGCGCTGGACAACGGCGCGCAGATCAAGGTGGCCATCCGTGTCGACGCGGCCAGCCGCAGCGCCGAGATCGACTTCACCGGCACCTCGGCGCAGCAGACCAACAACTTCAATGCGCCCACCGCGGTGTGCATGGCCGCCGTGCTCTATGTCTTCCGCACGCTGGTGGACGACGACATCCCGCTCAATGCCGGTTGCCTGAAGCCGCTCAAGGTCATCATCCCTGCCGGCTCCATGCTCAACCCGGATCCGCCGGCATCGGTGGTGGCGGGCAACGTGGAGACTTCGAGCTGCATCACGAACGCGCTGTATGGCGCGCTGGGCGTCATGGCGTCCAGCCAGTGCACGATGAACAACTTCACCTTCGGCAACGACCGGCACCAGTATTACGAGACGATCTCGGGCGGCAGCGGCGCCGGCGCGGTGATCGATCAGGCCGGCCGCGTCGTCGAGGGCTTCGACGGTACCAGCGTGGTGCAGACGCACATGACCAACTCGCGCCTCACGGATCCTGAAGTGCTGGAGTTCCGCTTTCCGGTGCGGCTGGACAGCTACGAAATCCGCCAGGGTTCGGGCGGTGCCGGCCGGTGGAAGGGCGGCGACGGCGGGGTGCGGCGGGTGCGCTTCCTCGAGCGCATGACCGCCAGCATCCTGTCCAATGGCCGCGAGCACGGCGCCTTCGGGATGGCTGGCGGCGAGAGCGGAAAGGTCGGCATCAATCGGGTGGTCCGCAGCGACGGCACCGTCGAAAACCTCGGGCATATCGGCCAGGCCGAGATGAATCCCGGCGACGTTTTCGAGATTCACACGCCCGGCGGCGGGGGCTATGGCTAGGCATGGAAACCAGCGCCCTTATCGACAACTACCGCTTCCTGGCCGGGTACAACCGCTGGTTCAACGGCAGGCTCTACGACGCCTGCGAACAGCTTGCCGACGAGGAGCGCAAACGCGACCGCGGTGCCTTTTTCGGCTCCATCCACGGGACCTTGAACCATCTGGTGTGGGGTGACCAGCTCTGGCTCAAGCGCTTCGCAACGCAAGGCGTGGACTTTCCAGGGCTTGACGCCTGCCTGCTCGATCTGCCGGAAGGCGCGGTGCACGCCACCGTGCTGCATGCCGACTGGGCGGCGTTGCGCGCGAAACGCGAGCTGCTCGACACCGCGATCGAGGCCTGGGTGCGCGACATGCCGACGGAATTTCCGATGCGGATCATGCGCTACGCGAACACCCGGGGCGTGCGCCGCGAGCACCCTGGCTGGAAGGCGCTGACGCATTTTTTCAATCACCAGGCGCATCATCGCGGGCAGGTCACCGCCCTGCTGGCGCAGGCCGGCGTCGATCCGGGCGTGACGGACCTGATCGCGCTGGTGTAGGGCAGCAGGTCAGCCCGAGGACAAAAGAAAACCCGCCGCGGCGGGTTTTCTTTTTGCCAGGGCGCGCCCCTGTTATTTCTTCGCGCTTGCCGCCGTCTTTGCGGCGCTGGCCGCCGGCTTGGCGTCGTCGGCCTTGGCCTGCTTCTTGTCTTCCTTCATGGCCGCCTTGGTTTCCTTCTTCTCATCCTTGGCGGCAGCCTTGGCCTCTTTCTTGTCTTCCTTCATCGCGGCCTTGGTCTCTTTCTTGTCTTCCTTGGCGGCCTTCTTTTCGTCTTTCTTGGCGGCCGCGGCACCCTTGAAGGAACTGCCGTTGACTGTCAGGCCTTCGGTGGAGAACTTGGCGGCATTGCCCTCGCCCACGCCCTTGACGCGGTCGATGAAGTCCTGCCAGTCCTTGAAGTTGCCTTTCTTGCGCTCATCGATGATCTTGCTGGAAATGGCTGGGCCTATGCCCTTGACGCTGTCCAATTCGGCCGCGGTCGCCTTGTTCACGTCCACGGCAGCGAACGAGGCCGCCGCGTACAGCATGGCCAGAACGGCCAGGATTGATTTCCACATGGTTGGGTTCTCCCTGAAGAGTTGATGAACACGGCCCACTGCTGGACCGCAGTCGTTCTAGCTAACGGAAGGTGGCATGCCGCGGTTGACGCGGGTGGTGGAATCCCTAGTGACGGAAGACTAGCACAGCGCAGCCATGTAACTAACCGAGCGCGGCCATGTAACTGGCCACGCCGGTCTGCACATCGGCGAAAGCATGGTGGCAGCCGGCGGTACGCAGCGCGCCCAGGTCGGCCTGGGTGTAGCACTGGTACTTGCCGCGCAGGGCCTCGGGAAAGGGAACGTACTCGACCAAGCCCTTCGATACCGCAGCATCCACCTTGAACGTCGGGTGGCCAGCGTCGCTGTGAAGCGCGTTGACTACGGCCACCGCAACGTCGTTGAACGGCTGGGCCCGGCCCGTGCCGACATTGAAAATGCCGGACTTGTCGGCATGGTCGAAGAACCACAGGTTCACCGCCACCACGTCGTCCACGAAAATGAAGTCGCGTTGCTGCTCGCCGGCGCCATAACCGCCGTACGCGCTGAACAGCTTTACCTTGCCTTCGGCGCGGAACTGGTTGAACTGGTGAAAGGCGACGCTGGCCATGCGCCCCTTGTGCTGCTCGCGCGGGCCATACACGTTGAAGTAGCGAAAGCCCGCGACCTGGCGCTTGGTG
>Ga0134124_10003088_pt1 | contig 13370 bp, 14 predicted proteins | sample KB304_FD_96880 | JGI IMG/M metagenome (GOLD analysis project Ga0134124, IMG submission 96880) | Terrestrial soil microbial communities without Nitrogen fertilizer from Kellogg Biological Station, Michigan, USA - KB3-0-4 | ecosystem: Environmental > Terrestrial > Soil > Unclassified ... | reverse complement strand
GACGCGCGCCTCGTGGCGGTCGACATCGATCGACAGACCGTCGATCTCGATCCGCGACGACGCCGGCGCAGCCGCCGCGACCTTCGCTGCGGCGAGCTGCTCGGCACGGCGGAACACGCCTTTCACGCGCGCCGCCAGCTCGAGCATGCTGAACGGCTTGGTCAGGTAATCGTCGGCGCCGAGCTCGAGGCCGAGCACGCGGTCGAGCTCGGACGACTTCGCGGTCAGCATCAGGATCGCGCTCGGCACCTCGGTTGCGCGCAGGCGCCGGCAGATCTGCAGGCCGTCGAGGCGCGGCAACATGAGGTCGAGGATGACCAGGTCGTAGCGACCCGCTTCGGCCTCGGCGAGGCCGGCGACGCCGTCGTCGACGAGGCGGCATTCGCAGCCGAGCTCGGCGAGCTGCAGCGAAATCAGGCGGCCGACGTCGGGGTCGTCCTCGATGACGAGCACGCGCCGCGTCATCGCGCCGCTCCTGGCGCGACCGCGACCTCGGCGTCGGCGAGCGACCAGGCGCGAAACGTTCCGAGCGCGACGTGGCGCGCGAGCGTCGCCGCGAAGTCGAACGCAGGGTCGACATCGAGCGCGGCAGGCACCGCGGCCGCGAGCGGCAGGCCTTGCGCAAGCGCACGCAGGAAGCCCTCCTCGCCGGCAGCGAGGACGCGAAACTCGACCTCCCATTCGCTGCGCGCGACGAGCAGTCGCACGCCGCCGTCGTCGAGCGAGACCGTTGCGACGGCGTCGTCGTCGACGTCGGCGCGGTTCGCCCGCCAGATCGCGAGCACCGGATGCGGCGACGCCACGAAGCGCGTCGCGAGCTGCAGGTGCAGACGGATCCTCGCCTGCGCGTCGCCGGCGACGTGCGCGAGCCCATCGACGTCGAGCCGCGCTTCGTCGGCCTCGTGGTAGACCTCGTGGATCGCCCATTCGAGCGCGGCGACGTCAGTGAGGTACGGCAGCGCGGCGAGCGAGGCTTGGGTGCGCAGGAGCGCGGGCAGGCGTCCGCCGAAGGCGTGCAGGTTGCCCGACGACGACGGATAGCGCGCGATGTAGGCGCGCGCGAGCCGACGGAAGAAGGCAACGCCGACGAGCCTGGCCGTCACCGGATAGACCGCCTCGAGCGCGGCGCCGAGGCTGGCGAAGACGTTGTTGCGGTAGACGTGCAGACGTCGCTCGCCGGCGATGCCGCCGTCGTCGCGCAGCAGCGACGCGACGCCGGCGACGTCGTCGCCGCGCAGCAGCGCCGCCGTCAGACGTGCCTGCGTCTCATTCAGCGAGAGCATCGTCGACCTCGAACGACGGCGCGCGCTCGAGCGCGGCGAGGAGCGCATCGGCCTTGCGTGCTTCGCCGACCAGGACCTCGAGCGGCGGCAGGTCGCTGTCCCACTCGACGAGCGTCGGTAGCGCGCCGAAGCGGCGCAGCGCGTGCGCGTAGAGCGCCCAGACTTCGGCGCAGACCGGCTCGCTGTGGCTGTCGATCAGCAGTTCGCCGCCGGGGCACGGCCGCCGCACATGGCCGGCGAGGTGCAGCTCGTGGACGGCATCGCGCGGGATGCGATCGAGATAGTCGTCGGCGTCGAAGCCGTGATTGCGCGCGCTGACGTAGACGTTGTTGACGTCGAGCAGCAGCCCGCACCCGGTCTGCCGCGCGACCGCGGCGAGGAACTCGGGCTCGGGAATCGTCGAGTACGTGTATTCGAAATAGCTCGAGACGTTCTCGAGCAGGATCGTGCGGCCGAGACGCTGCTGCACTTCGTCGACGCGGCGGACGACGTGGGCGAGCGCCTCGCTGGTGAGCGGCAGCGGCAGCAGGTCGTTGAGGTGGGTGCCGCGGTGCGACGTCCAGCACAGGTGCTCCGAGACGAACGCCGGCTGGAAGCGCGCGATCAGCGCGGCGAGGCGGTCGAGGTGCTGCGCATCGAGCGGGTCGGTCGAGCCGATCGAGAGGCCGACGCCGTGCAGGCTGAGTGCATGGTCGCGGCGCGCCCGCCCGAGCGCGCGCAGCGGCAGCCCGCCGCGGCCGAAGTAGTTCTCGGCGTGCACTTCGATGAAGCCGACGTCGGGATCGCTGGCTAGGAACTCGCTGCAGTGCTCCGAGCGCAGGCCGATGCCGGCGCTGAGCGCCAGCGCCGGGCGCGGCAGGAAGTGCGAGCGGGAAAGATGCATCGCGAGCCTTTCTGTGGCGAAGTCTAGGGACCGCGCGAGCGGTCGGCGACGCCGTGACCGAAATGTGAAGACTCGGCCGACCGGCGGTCAGGCGACGCCGTTGTCGAGCGGCGGCACGAACGCGCGTCCGGCGAGCTGCGCCGCCGCGATCGTCGCGCACATCGTTGCGATCGCGAGCCATGCGTACGGCCATGCGAGCGGCATGCCGACCAGGATCAGGCCATCGTTGCCGCCCGGCAGCAGCAGGCTACCCCAGCCCATCAGCACGCCGCCGGCGAGGCAGCGCGCGAGCTGCGTTGCGGCGATCGGCCGGTTGGCGAAGCGACCTGCGGTCCAGCCGCCGAGCGCGGCACCGGCGAGGAGCGCAATGGCGAGGACGCTGCGCGCGCCGACGCTTGCCGCCATGCCGCGCGCGAGCTCGGCGAGGACGTCGGTGTACGCCCAGCCGCCGACGAGAAGCAGCATCACCACGAAAGTGACGCCGATCACGGTCGTTGCGGTGTGTGGCGACCAGACATGGGCAGCGACGCGCTCGTGCCAGCGCGCCGCGGCTCCGTGCGATGCGGCTCGCCAGCCGCGCACGACGCGCCAGAGCGCGAAGGCGACGAACGGGACGACGAGCCACGCCGCCGCGGCGAGCACCGGCGACGTCTGGGCGAGCTTGCGCGGCGCTGCCGCGGCGAACACCGGCCCGACGGTGACGCAGCCGAGATAGAAGCCGAGCGGCGTCAGGAGGTACGCCCACTCCCCCGAGCCGAAGCGCGCGATCGCGCCGAACACGCACGCGCCGTTGACGTACGCGCCGAGGCCGAGCAGGGCGCCGCCGACCACGGTCCAGCCGCTGACCGCGTAGCCCGACGGCATCTTCGGCAGCACCTGCAGCGTCTCGGCGACGACGAGGCCGCCGGCGACCCAGAGCGCGGCCTCGAGCAGGCTGAGCAGCCGCCGCGACGTCCGCTGCGTGACGACCTCGTCGACCGCCGCGACGGTGCACGTCGCGCCGCGCTGGATCGCGTAGCCCATGACGCCGGCGCACAGCGCCGCGACGACGAAGGCGAGGCTGGTGACGATGATCGGCATTGCTCGCTCCCTTCGCACCTCAGGCGGCGACCGCCGCGCCGCGGAACTTGCAGATCGCCTGCATCGCGCCGTCGTCGTTGATCATGCCGGTCTGCGGCCGGATGTAGCCGGTTGCGAGGTCGAACACCCAGCCGTGGATCCACGGCCGGCGGCGTCGCTTCCACGCGTTCTGGACGATGCTCGTCTTGCCGAGGTTGTAGACCTGCTCGACGACGTTGAGCTCGACCAGGCGGCGGAAGCGCTCGTCGTCGCCGAGATCGACCAGCGCGTGCGCGAAGTAGAGCTCGGTGTCCTTGACGCTGCGCAGCCAGTGGTCGATCAGGCCGTGCCGCGGCTCGCCCATCGCCGCGCGCACGCCACCGCAGCCGTAGTGGCCGCAGACGATGACGTGCTCGACCGCGAGGACGTCGACCGCGTACTGCAGCACCGAGAGCAGGTTCATGTCGGTCTGGACGACGAGGTTGGCGATGTTGCGGTGGACGAACATGTCGCCGGGCTGCGTGCCGGTGATCGAGTCGGGGGAGACGCGGCTGTCCGAGCAGCCGATCCAGAGAAAGCTCGGGTGCTGACCTTGCGAGAGCTGCGCGAAGTAGTCCTGGTCTAGCCGGAGGTGCTCCGCGACGAACGCCTCGTTGTTGCGCAGCAGCTCCTCGATCCGTTCGATCATCGCGGTCTCCTTCTGGTGCTTCGCCTCAGGCGTGCTCGATCACGCCCTCGATCGGATCGGCCGGTGCCGTCCACGGCGCGCGCTCGATCATCCGCATCGTGTCGGCGTAGCCGGCGTCGTGGCGGACGCGGATGCCGTTCGGCGTGAAGTCGATATCCTTGGTGTGGTCCTCGCTGTCGAGGCGCGGCGCGAGCAGGTGGGCGACGTGCATCTGCGTGCCGCAGCCCCACGATGCGAGCTCCTTCACCTTCGCGTCGGCCTGCTTCGTTGCGGGAAGCTCCTTGGTCAGCTCGCGGATGACGTGGCGCAGGTGGTGGATCTGCTTCTGACGCGAGATGTGGCTGTCGGCGCGGCTCGCGTACTGGATGTCCTTCTGCCGCGCCATCACCTCCCAGATCGACTCCGGCTCGGGCGCCGTCTGGTGCCAGACGTTGACCGCGAAGATCAGCGAATCGCGGCGCGGCTTGTCGTCGAGGACCGCTTCGATCGGCGTGTTCGAGTAGATGCCGCCGTCCCAGTACGGCTCGCCGTCGATCCGGATCGCGCCGAACGCCGGCGGCAGCGCGCCCGACGCCATCACGTGGTCGACGCCGAGCGGCTCCTTGCGCGAATCGAAGTAGCGCATCCGGCCGCTGCAGACGTTGACAGCGCCGACGGTGAGCCGCGTCCGGCAGTCGCACAGATACTCCCAGTCGACCAGCTCGTCGAGCGTCGCGCGCAGCGGCGCGGTGCTGTAGTACGACGCCTGCTCGACGCCCGCGGCCGCGCGCGCGCCGCGCCAGGCGAGCAGGTTGGGCGTGAAGAACGACGGAATGCCGCGCATCACCGTCGTCATCGTGCCGAGCATCGGGCCGACGCCGAACGGGTCGAACACGCTCGCGATCGCGCCCTGCTGCTCGACCTGCTGCCAGAACGCGTGCAATCGGTCGAGCCGGTGCTCGGGCCGATTGCCGCAGATGAGCGACGCGTTGATCGCGCCGATCGACGTGCCAATCACCCAGTCGGGCTCGATGCCGGCTTCGTGCAGCGCCTGGTAGACGCCGACCTGGTACGCGCCGAGCGCGCCGCCGCCCTGCAGGACGAGGACGACCTGGCCCGGCAGCGATGGCTGCCGGACCTTCGCGCGTGCGCGGCTTTGCCTGCGCGGGTTGCTGCTGCTCGCCATGGCCATCTCCTTTGCGTGCTCAGTGCTGCGTCCAGCCGCCGTCCATCGCGATCGCGCTCGCCGTCATCGACGCGGCGTGGTCGGAGGCGAGGAAGACGGCGAGCGCGGCGAGCTCGTCGATGCGGACGAAGTCCTTGCGCGCCTGGTGGACGAGGAGGACGTCGCGGACGACGGCGGCCTCCGAGATGCCGTGCGCCTTCGCCTGGCCGGCGATCTGCTGGTCGACCAGCGGCGTCTTGACGTAGCCGGGGCAGATCGTGTTCGACGTGATGCCGAACTCGGCGAGCTCGAGCGCGACCGTCTTCGACAAGCCGACGAGGCCGTGCTTGGCGGCGACGTACGCCGACTTGAACGGCGACGCGGTCAGGCCGTGCGCCGACGCGATGTTGACGATGCGACCGAAGCGGCGCGCCTTCATTCCCGGCACCACTGCCTTGACGAGGTGGAACGCCGAGGACAGGTTGATCGCGACGATCGCGTCCCATTTCTCGTCGGGAAACTCCTCGATCGGGGCGACGTGCTGGATGCCGGCGTTGTTGACGACGATGTCGACCTTGCCGAATTCGCGCGTGGCCTGCTCGGCCATCGCGCGGATCTGCTCGGGCTTGCCCATGTCGGCGTTCGAATAGCGCACGCGGACGTCGCAGGTGCGCTGCAGCTCGGCGCGCGTGAACTCGATCTCGTCGGCGTTGCCGAAGCCGTTGAGCATGACGTCGGCGCCGCTCTCGGCGAACGCGCGCGCGATGCCGAGGCCGATGCCGCTCGTCGAGCCGGTAACGATGGCGGATTTCTGCTTGAGCATGATGGACTCCCCTGGGTTTAGTGCGTGGTGATCGGGTTCGCGCTCGGCGCCGTCGCCGGCGGCGGCGATGCGTCGCGGCGCGGAGCGTCGGCTTCGTAGCTGCGGAGGAAGCGCAGGTGGGTGATGTCGGCGGCGAAGAACATCGCCCACGTCCACTCGACCCAGATCCGGACCTTGCGGCCGAGCGTCGGCATCTGCAGCAGGTAGTACGCGCGCCAGAGCAGCCACGCAGGCAGCCCCGAGACGCGCATGCCGAACAGCACGGCGACGCCCCTCAGGTGCCCGGTCGTCGCCATCGCGCCTTTCGAGACGTGGCGAAACGGCTGCGTCGGTCGGCCGGCGAGGTGCGCGGCGAGGTTCAGCGCCAGCGCGTTCGCCTCGGCGACGGCGAACTGCGCAGTCGGCGGCGCGAACGCTGCGGCCGCGGTGCGGCCGAGCGCATCGGCGGCGGCAGCGCCGTTGGCGATCCGTGCGCAGTCGCCGATCGCCCACGCGCCGTTGCGCTCGGGAATCGACAGGTCGGCGTCGGTGACGATGCGCCCTCGCGCCAGGGCGACGCCGATGCGCTCGACCAGCGGGTTCGGTCGCGTTCCGATCGTGCAGACGACGGTCTCGCTCGCGAGCGTCGTGCCGTCGACGAGACGAACGCCGGCCGAATCGACTGCGGCGACGCGCGTGCCGAGCCGGACGTCGACGCCGCGCTGCATCAGCGACGCGAGCGCGGTACGGCCGAGCGAAGGCGGCAGCTCGGAGAGCAGCCGCCCGGCGCTTTCGAGGAGCGTCACGCGCAGCTCGCCGTCGTCGACGCGCGGGTAGTAGCGGCGGACGCCGCGCAGGAAGTCGGCGAGCTGGCCGGCGACCTCGACTCCCGAGAAGCCGCCGCCGACGATGACGAAGTGACCGAGCCGGCGGCGCAGGAGACGATCGGACTCGAGCTCGATCCGGGCGACGCGCTGCAGGACGCGATTGCGGATGAAGATCGCATCGCCGACGAGCTTCAGCGGCAGCGCGTGCTCGGCCAGACCGGGAACGAGGTCGAGGTCGGCGCGCGCCCCGAACGCGAACACGAGGTGCGCGAAGCCGATCTCGTGCTCGCCGGCGAGCGTCGACGCGACGACGACGCGGCGCTGCCAGTCGACCGCGCCGACGCGGCCCATCACGAAGCGGCTCGTGCGCAGCATCTGGCGGATCGGCGCGACGACGTGTTCCGGGAAGACGGCGGCGCCGATGACCTCGGCGAGCATCGGGTGGAACGTCGTCGTGCTCTCCTCGCTGACGAGGACGACGCGGTGGCCGGCGAGCGGCAGCCGCTCGAGCCGCCGCGCGAGCGTCGTGCCGGCGAAGCCGCCGCCGACGATGACGATGTTGCGATCGTCTGTCACTGCGCGCCTCCGGTCAGCGCGTCGCGCCGAAGAGGCGCGCGAGCGCACGGTCGAGCGAGACCGCGCCGGGCCCGTGCAGCAGCGTCACGGCGAGCAGCAGCCCCCAGAGCTGGTGGTCCTTGAGTCCCGCGGCGCCGAGGTCGGGATACGACACGACGGCGACGATGTTGAAGACGAAGAGCACGAACGCCGCGAAGCGCGTGCCGGCGCCGAGCACGAGCAGCACCGGGAAGACGAGCTCGACGCCGGTGCCGACGAAGGCGGCGAACGCGGGCGGCAGCAGCGGCACCGCGTAGACGTTCTCGAACAGCGCGAGCGTGCTGTCCCAGTTCGCGATCTTGGTCAGCCCCGACTGGAAGAAGACGGCGGCGACGAAGAGTCTCACGGCGAGGTCGGCGAGCGGCGCGCCGCGGCCGAGCACGCGGCCGGCGTGCGCGGCGAGCGCGACCAGGCGCGCGAGCGTTCCGGCGGTGCAGCCGTGCGGCGCGCGAGCGGCGGGAATGGCATTGGACGTCATCATCGAAGTTCTCCTGCACGGCGGTCGTGACCGCGAGCGGCCACGACCGCGTTCGCGAATTCATCCCTTCTTGAGCGCAGCGGCGCCGCCGTGCACGTTCTCCGGCTTGTTGGTCACCTTGCCGCCGGCAATCCTTTCGCACGTCCCCGCGGGGACGAGGATCCAGGCTTCGGCGTCGCGGTCGACCGTCGCCGTGCCGGCGCACGCGCTCTTGCTCGTGCCGCAGTCGTTCTTGCCGGCCTTGACGATGCCGGCGCACTTCTCGGTGTCGCCCTTGGCGGCGAACGCGGCACCGCTCGCGGCGGCGAGGCCGACGGCGATCAGGCTGGCGAGGGCGCCTTGGACCAGGGGGTGGGTGGGGTTGCTCATGTCGCTGCTCCGTGGTGGTTGGGTGGTCGGATCGGCTGCCGCGATCGGCTTGCCTTTCCTGGAGCGGCAGTGTCGAGAGGGCGACTCACGCGCCATTCAACGAATGCTCACGTTTCGATCACAAGGTGACACGACGCTGTGCCGGCAGGGGCCGCGTCGGCGAGCGAGAATCGTCCGCAACGACTGCGATCGACTGCCATGACTTCTCTTCGACGCGCCTGGCCGATCCTCCCGGCGTGCGCTGCCGTCCTCGCGGGTTGCGGCGGCGGGGGCTCCGATTCGATGCCCGCCGGCGGCCACGCCCCCGACATCGACGCGCCGGTGGTGGCGCTCACCGCACCGGCGCAATTTGCGAGCGGCCTCACCGGAACGATTGCGCTCAGCGCCAACGCCAGCGACAACGTCGGCGTCACGTCGGTCGAGTTCCAGATCGACGGCGTCCCGATCGGTGCGGCCGACACCAGCGCGCCGTACGCGACGACGCTCGACACCAGCGCGTATCCCTCGGGCCAGCACGTCCTTCGCGTGCGCGCGAGCGACGCCGCCGGCAACGTCTCGGCGTGGGCGAGCGCGACCGTGAGCTTCGGCGGCGCCGTGACGCAGCCGGCGGGCTTCACGCGCAACGAAGCGTGGATCACGGGCCTCGCCAACGCGACGGCGTTCGCGCAGGCGCCCGACGGGCGACTCTTCGTCGCCGAGCAGGGCGGCACCCTGCGCGTCGTCAAGAACGGCGCGCTGCTGGCGACGCCGTTCGTCTCGATCGCGGTCGATTCGAACGGCGAGCGCGGATTGATCGGCGTCACGCTGTCGCCGACCTTCGCGAACGACGGCTTCGTCTACGTCTATTCGACGCGCACCGCGGGCGGTGCGCACAACCGGATCAGCCGCTTCACGGCGGCGGGCGACGTCGCTGCAGGCGGCAGCGAGACGACCCTCGTCGACCTGCCGCTGCTCTCGGGCGCGACCAACCACAACGGCGGCGGCATGCGCTTCGGCCCCGACGGCAAGCTCTACGTCGGCGTCGGCGAGAACGCCAACCCGCCGCTCGCGCAGGATCTGAGCTCGCCGTTCGGCAAGCTCCTGCGCTTCAACGCCGACGGCACGATCCCGAACGACAACCCGTTCTTCGCGACGCAGGCCGGCATCGCGCGCGCGGTCTGGGCGGTCGGTCTGCGCAATCCGTTCACCTTCGCGTTCCAGCCGGGCACCGGCACGCTGCACATCAACGACGTCGGCCAGAACACGTGGGAGGAGATCGACCTCGGCAGCGCGGGCGCGAACTACGGCTGGCCGAATTCGGAAGGTCCCGACAACATCGCCGCCGGCATCACCGCGCCGCTCTTCACGTACAAGCACAGCGCAGCGAATCCGCCGGGGTCGGGAGCGGGCGGCTTCTTCGTCGGCTTCGCGATCGCGGGCGGCGCGTTCTATCCGACCAGCGGCGCGTTCCCGGCCGGCTACCGCGACCAGTACTACTTCGCCGACTTCGTCAGCCAGTGGGTCGCGAGGCTCGACCTCACGACCCACGACGCGTATGCGTTCGCCAAGCTCTCCGCCGCGCCGGTCGACATGCTCGCCGGCAACGACGGCGCGCTCTACGTGCTGACGCGCACCGGCGTGACGCGGATCAGCTCGCCCTGACCGCCGGTGCACGCGCGCTCGCAGACGACGAGCGCGTGGCGCGCCGTGCCGTCGCTCCAGAGCTGGCACATCTCCCAGCCGGCGGCGCGTGCGAGATGCTCGACGACGGGGACGCCGCAGCCGGTCGCGCGCGGCGTCGACTCGGCGCGCGAGCAATCCGCTTCCGACTCGACCGCGACGACGAGCAGCGCATCCGGGCCGTGGCGCGCCGCGAGGCCGCGCAGCAGCGCGAGCAGCTCGTCGCCGTCGAGGAGCGCGACGGCGTGGCGCGGCAGGTAGACGAGGTCGCGCCGGCGATGGTCGTCGCGTCGCGGCACGCCCGCCTCGATCGCAGCGCGCAGGACGAGCGCCTGGCGCGGCGCCGCGATCGCGTGGACCTTCGCAGCGGGGCCTGCCTCGGCGGCGATCTGCGCTGCACAGCGGTCGAGGAGGAGGAGCTCGGGGCCTGCGTCTGCGAAGCTGGAGGCGTGCTCCGCGACGTCTGCGCTCGCGCGCGCGGCCGCGCTCGCGGCACCGACGCTCGCGCGCCAGCGTGACGGGGCGCGCGTCGCTGCGCTCGGCACGGCGGCGGCGACGGCGATCACGTCGGCCCCTCTTCTCGGCCTCAGCCGCCGAGCGGCGCCAGACCTTCGAGCAGCGTCGGGATCAGCTCGCTCACGGTCGGGTGGATGTGCACCGCGCGCTCGATCACCTTGTACGACGCGCCCGCGGCCATGACGTCGAGGATCGAGTGGACGATCTCGTCGCCTTCGATGCACAGGAGCGCCGCGCCGAGGATGTGCTCGCTCTCGGCATCGACGAGCACCTTCATGAAGCCCTGCGTCTCGCCGCGCTCGCGGGCACGGCCGACGCGGGTCATCGGCATGACGCCGACGAGGGCCGGCTTGCCGCGCTTGCGCACCTCGGCCTCGGTCATGCCGACGCGGCCGAGCGGCGGATCGGTGAAGAGCGCGTACGCGGTGATGCGATCGGTCGCCTTGCGCTGCTCGCCGTCGAGCAGATCCGCGGCGACGACCTGATAGTCGTTGTACGAGGTGTGCGTGAAGGCGCCGCGGCCGTTCACGTCGCCGAGCGCCCAGACGCCGTCGACGCTCGTGCGCAACGCGTCGTCGACGGCGATGAAGCCGCGCGCGTCGGTCGCGATGCCCGCCTTGTCGAGGCCGAGGTCTTCGGTGTTCGGCTTTCGGCCGACGGCGGCGAGCAGATGGCTGCCGTCGAGCGTGACCGCTCCCGCACCGCTGCCGAACGAGACGCGAACGCCGCCTGCGGATCCCTTCGCGACGTGTGCATCCTTGACGTCGAGATGGAAGGCGACGCCTTCGCGCTCGAGGATCGCCTGCAGCTCGCGCGAGACCTCGGGATCCTCGCGAGCGATCAGCCGGTCGCCGTACTCGACCACCGTCACGCGCGATCCGAAGCGGCGGTACATCTGCGCGAACTCGAGGCCGATGTAGCTGCCGCCGGCGACGATCAGGTGCTCGGGAAGCGTGTCGATCGCCATCATCGAGATGTTGGTGAGCACCGGGACGTCGCCGATCCCGGGCCACGGCGGCAGCGTCGGCCTGCCGCCGACGTTGATGAAGATCTTCGGCGCTTCGAGCGTCTCGCCGTCGACCTCGATCGTGTGCGGGCCGGTGAAGCGCGCCGCGCCCCAGACGAGCGTCAGCCGCTCCGTGCCGGCGATCCACTTGCCGAGGCTCTCGACCGACTGCGCGACGACGCGGTCCTTGCGTTCCTTGACCGCGCGCATGTCTACGCGCACCGGGCCGCCGACGTCGACGCCCCAGTCGGCGGCGCGGCGCGCGACGTGCGCGGCGCGCGCGCTCGCGACCAGCGTCTTGGTCGGAATGCAGCCGTCGTTGACGCACGTGCCGCCGAGATGCTCGCGCTCGACGAGCGCGGTGCGCATTCCCGCCTTGGCGAGCCGAATCGCGAGCGGCGGGCCGGCCTGGCCGCTGCCGATCACGATCGCGTCGTACGAGGTCTTCGCCATGGCTGCTCCTTCGCTGCGCGGGCCTTCGCCGCGCCCCGCATCATCGCCGCTCGGCTTCGGCCCGACTAGCGGCCGCGCACCGACGAAGCGATCGAGTCGACGACGCTCGTCGCCATCGCGAACTGCTGCTCGCGGTCGGCGATGCCATGGCGCCGCGCGATCCAGGCGAAGTCGGTCCACGCGACCCAGACGCTGCCGTCGGCCTCCTCGACGACAAGCACGCGCACCGGCCAGTCGAGCCCGGAGTACGGGTTCGACGTCAGGAACTGTGCGCCGAGCGGCGGGTTGCCGAAGACGAGCAGCTTCTGCGGCCTGAGCGCGATCCCCGCACCCGAAGCGAGCTTGGCCTGGTCGACCTCCTGGAAGAAGGTGATGCCCTTGGCGGCGATGTCCTGGCGGATGCGCGCCGCGGTCTCGTCGACCGGATACGCGCTCCTGACGCGCACGAGTCCGTCGTCGCCGACGGTGCGCGTCTGGCCTTCGGCGACGGTCGTCAGCAGCAGCAGGATCGTGCCGATGCAGAACGCCGTCACGCATTGCTTGAGAAAGTTCAGCATGGTGGTGTCTCCGTTGCGAGGCCACGCGGCCGGCGCCGGCCGGCCGGCGCGGCTACATCATGTGCTCGTCCATCTTCGCGGCGCCCGGGAAGAGGTCGACCGAGATCAGCACGGCCTTGGTCGTGCCGGTGTTCTTCCACCAGTGCGACGTGCCGTTCTTCTCGGGCGCGATGTCGCCGGCGCGATGCACGATCGGCACCGCGCAGCTGCTCGCGTACTCGACGACCTCGCCGGAGACGACGTAGATCATCGCCGGCCGCTCGTTGTGGCTGTGCCAGGGGACGATGCCGCCCGGCTGCATCTCGAGCTGGCGGAGGCGGAACTGGCGGCCCTGCAGCGCGAGCGGCTCCTTGGCGAGGTCGGTCGACGCGCGGACGACGTCGGTGACGCCGACGGGCATCGCCGGACCCGGCGGCTGGCCCTTGCCGTCGGCAACGCGCTGGTCGGCGGGACATTCGCCGGCGAACGCTGCGCCGGCGAGGCCGAGCGCGGCGACGACTGCCGCGGCGAGGACGTAGCGCGGCCAGACCGGGCGATAGAAGCGGATGACGTTCATGATCGGATCTCCTGTGGGGTCGTGGTTCGAGTGGACGGGCGACTCGATCGCGCGTGCGCCTCGTCGCTCCGGAGGCGACTGTGGGTGCGCGCGTTCACGCTACGATCAACGAAAGGTCACGTCTTCGTCACGTCGAAGCGATGCCTGCGGGGAGGTCGATGGATCACGACGAGCACGAGGCGCGGCTGCGCGCCGAGCTGATCGCGAACGTCTCGCACGACCTGCGCATGCCTCTGGTCGCGATGCGCGGCTACCTCGAGCTGCTCGCGCGCAGCGACGACGCGCTGCCGAGCGAGGAGCGGCGCAGCTACGTCGCGATCGCGCTGCGCCAGTGCGAGCAGCTCGGCCGCCTCGTCGACGAGCTGTCCGAGCTCGCGCGGCTCGACTCGCGCGGCGTGCGCCTCGCGCGCGAGCGCTTCGCGGTCGCCGAGCTCGCGAGCGACGTCGTCCGCAAGTTCGCGCTCGCCGCCGAGCG
>Ga0134124_10003087_pt1 | contig 13375 bp, 9 predicted proteins | sample KB304_FD_96880 | JGI IMG/M metagenome (GOLD analysis project Ga0134124, IMG submission 96880) | Terrestrial soil microbial communities without Nitrogen fertilizer from Kellogg Biological Station, Michigan, USA - KB3-0-4 | ecosystem: Environmental > Terrestrial > Soil > Unclassified ... | reverse complement strand
TGGCGGTGATCGCGGGAATGCAGGCGCCGATCATCATGATGTCGCAGAATCGGCAGGGCGAGAAAGATCGTCTACGCGCCGATCTTGATTATCAGGTCAATCTCAAGAACGAAATTGCTTTGAATGAGGTGCTGCGCCGTCTCGATGTTTTGGAGAGCGAGCGTCTGCCTGAGCTGTTTACCGCTCAGAACGATCGGATTTTAGCAGTCAAGAAGCAGGGGAATTGATCCATTGATTCATTGGCTCATTGACTCATTGATTCATTGAACAGAGTCAACGGCGCAATTCGCAGGCTGCCAAACGTAAGCTACGGAAGGTAAATTAGCCGCGGACTAACGCCGATCTTCGCGGATTAAGCATAAGCATTTCAAATCGGCAATTATCCGCGTTCATCTGCGGCTGAACCAATGATCCAATGAGCAAATGAATCAATGAGCAAATGAATCAATGAGCAAATGAATCAATGAGCAAATAAACAAATACTTATGATCAAGGCGATCTTTTTTGACTTTAATGGCGTCATTATTAATGACGAGCGCATTCATCTGAAGGCTTATCGCGAAATTCTTCAGGCCGAAGGCGTCGAGCTTACGGATGAAGATTATTTTGCGTCGCTGGGAATGGATGACGTGGCTTTCACGCGCGCCGCTTTTGCTCGCGTGAACCGAAGCGTCGATGACCAAACGGCGCGCACGATTATTGATCGCGAGCATGCCTTGCACCGCTCATTAATCGAGAAGGAAGTACCGTTCGCGCCCGGCGTAGTTACGTTCATCAAAGAAGCCGCGCGCGAACTTCAACTCGGTATCGTCAGCATGGCCGAGCTCTCAGAAATTACCCACGTTCTTGATTCCCTGAATCTGATTAAGAGCTTCTCAGTGATCGTTAGCGCGCAGCCCGGACTGAACCACAAGCCTGCGCCTGACTGCTATCTGCGCGCGCTCGATTTGCTGAACGACAAACGCCGCGCAGAGCGCCTGATGCCTCTCCTCGCCAGCGAATGTCTGGTTATCGAGGACGCGCCACCTGGAGTCGAGGCGGGCCGTGCAGCCGGAATGCGGACCCTGGCGGTAATGAATACCGTCACCGAGTCCCCTTTGCGCGCGGCCGGCGCCGATGTGGTAACGGCCGACCTTGCCGATTGGAACGTCGCCGCGGTCCACCATTTATTTGACTAGCGGGCCTCTCGACGTTGATTAACCTTCGCCTTCCGTGTTTCGAAAACCGGCCAATCAAGTGGCATGAATTCATACGATTAGATTACGGCCCCGCTACTTCTTGATGGTTATTTAACCGCACAGGTAACCCTGAACAACCGCCCGCGCCTTTTTGGCTTCGAATTAATGCGACGGAACACCAGTTGCTGCTAACGCAGCGCGATAAGTGTGTCTCAATCGTTTACTAATAAAATTTCCGTTAATACTCTCCGGCAAATTCATATGCAAATCATTTCAAACATACCGATTAAGAATAGCCCCATCACCGGTTCACCGCCGCGGGCGAAGTTATCGCTGGCCGGAGCGCCGGAAAGTCGCCTGCTCAATCGCGAACTCAGCCTGATCGAATTTTTTCGCCAGGTGCTGAGCGAGGCGCAGGATGAACGCAATCCTTTGCTTGAGCGTCTGCGGTTTGTCGCCATATTTTCAAACATTGTGGACGAGTTTTTTATGGTGCGTGTTTCCGGGTTGAAAGAAGAGGTGGAACAGGACTGGGTGCAGCCTTCTCTCGACGGGATGACGGCCGCCGAACAGCTACAGGAAATACGAAACCGAATTGAGCCGATGACGATCGATCAAATGCGTTGCCTGAAGGAAGAAATTCTTCCGGAGTTGGCACGTATGAAGATCGAGCTTGCCACCTATGAATCGTTGTCGCCCAAAGAACGCCAGGCCGCCGAAAGGTATTTCACGCAGCAGGTCCTGCCCGTGCTGACGCCCCTGGCCGTCGACCCGGCCCATCCGTTTCCTTACATCTCGGGCTTGAGTCTGAACCTGGGCATCATGGTGCGATCAGCAGACGGTGGCGAGGCACGCTTTGTACGGCTGAAAGTGCCACCGGTGCTTCCGGGTCTGGTGCAGGTGAGTGACGAACACAAGTATGTATTTCTGAGTGAAGTAATCGCCGCCAATCTTGCGGCGCTGTTTCCCGGAATGACGGTCGAGCAGGCCCATACATTTCGTGTGACGCGCGATGCCGACATCGATATTCGCGAGCAGGAGGCCGACGATCTTTTGCGCGCTCTGCAACAGGAGCTGCGCAAACGGCGGTTCGGCGCTCCGGTGCGTCTCGAAGTTTCAAATAATATGTCTGATGAGATGGCGGGTTATCTCATGGAATCAATTGGCGTCCAGCCTGATGACGTTTACGTGGTGGATGGCCCACTGAATGTTCAGGACCTGTTGCAACTGTGCGATCTGAAACGGCCCGATTTGAAATACCCGCCGCTGCGCACAAATATGCCGGAGCCGATCGGAAAAGGAAAGTCGATCTTTGACGAGATTCGCAGGCAGGATGTGCTTCTGCATCACCCGTACACGGACTACTCTTCGGTGACCAGATTCATTCGCGCGGCCGCCGATGATCCGAATGTCCTGGCGATCAAAATTTGCCTGTACCGGACCGGACAGCAGTCTGAAATTGCCGAGATTCTGCGTCAGGCGGGCGAGCAGGGAAAGCAAGTCACTGCGCTGATCGAGTTGAAGGCCAGGTTCGACGAAGAGAACAACATCGAATGGGCCCAGCGGCTGGAACGCGCCGGCGTTCACGTGGTGTATGGATTGATTGGGTTAAAGACACATTGCAAGTTGACACTGGTAGTGCGCCGCGAAGGACATTCACTGCGACGTTATGTGCATATAGCCACAGGGAACTACAATCCGACATCGTCTTCGACTTACACGGATTTAGGCATTCTGACCGCGGACGACGAAATCGGAAATGACGCTACCGAATTCTTTAACTACCTGACTGGTTATTCGAAGCAGGAGGAGTATCGAAAACTGTTTGTGGCGCCGGTAAACTTCCGCCGGAAACTGACCGGACTGATCGAGCGGGAAACCGCCCACGCAAAGGCAGGACGGCCGGCACGCATCGTCGCGAAGCTCAATCGGGTTGCAGATGAACACATCATCGAAAAGCTGTACATGGCTTCGCAAGCGGGCGTTTCCATTGATTTGATTGTCCGCGGCATTTGCATGCTGCGGCCCGGAGTGGCAGGACTGTCGGAAAACATTCGCGTGCGCAGCATCATCGGCCGTTTCCTGGAACATAGCCGCGTCATGTATTTCGCGAATGACGGTGAAGAAGAAGTCTACATCGGCAGCGCTGACTGGATGCTGCGCAATCTCAACAATCGCGTAGAGATAGTCTGCCCGGTCCAGGACCCACGGTTGAAGAAATATTTGAAGAACGAAGTGCTCGAAGCCTATCTGCGCGATAACGTGAACGCGCGCGAGCTGCGGCCTGACGGTTCATACGAACGCGTCCATTCACTCGGTAACGCCGAGGCGTTCGACAGCCAAATGTATTTCGAAGGCTTCAACTTAAACGTCTAATCCCCCGAAGTTCCTGGTTTGTTTTGCCACGGGAAACTTCACTTCACCTGACTGCTTCCGTTATCCCCCAACCCCATCGCGCGTGCCCCGTTTATTTATGGGGCCCTTTACTGAACGTCAAATCAGCAGTCTTCGGAGGAGATCATGCGCTGGAGAGATCAACGTCAAAGCGACAACATTGAAGATCAGCGAGGCAGCGGCGGAGGACGACGGATTGCGATTGGAGGCGGGCTGGGCGGCGTGGCCGTGCTCGTGCTCGCGCTATTATTCGGCGCCGATCCGCGTCAACTTCTGGAAACACTGCCACAGAGCGGAGGTGCAGGCCCGCAAACGTCGCGACAAGAAAGTTCTCAGGAAGCAGAGCTCAGACAATTTGTCGCGGTCGTCCTGGCGCAAACTGAGGATGCATGGGGCGAAGAGTTTCGCCGGCTCGGCAAGACTTATCGAAAGCCGACTCTCGTGCTTTTCTCAGGCCAGGTCGAATCCGCATGCGGCGTTGCCAGCGCCGCCGTTGGTCCCTTCTACTGTTCCGGTGATGAGAAGCTCTACATCGATCTGGATTTCTTTGAAGAGCTGAAGACGAAGTTCGGAGCGCCGGGAGATTTTGCCATCGCTTATGTGGTGGCACACGAAGTAGGCCACCATGTGCAGAAGCTGCTCGGCATCATGGATCGGGTAGACGGCGCGCGCAGGCGAATGCGGGAGGATCAGGCCAATCAGATTTCCGTGCGTTTGGAGTTGCAGGCGGACTTTTTCGCCGGAGTTTGGGCCTATCACGCGCGGGATCGGGGCATCGTCGAGCCGGGTGATGTCGAGGAAGCGCTCGGTGCAGCTAATTCTGTGGGAGACGATCGCTTGCAACGTGAAGGTCAGGGCTATGTGGTGCCCGATTCGTTTACTCACGGAAGCTCGGAACAACGGATACGATGGTTTCGCAAGGGCCTGGAAACGGGTGACATTCGCCAGGGCGATACATTCAATTCAAGTGCGCTGTGATAATGGGAGCGCGGGCGTCTCGCCCGCAGTGAGCGCGTAGCAGGAATCATCTGATGTGCTGATTCGCCATTGTAGATTGCGGCTCTGCCGTCTGATGTGCGGAAAGCCTGTGGCTTTCCGGTTCACTTCTTCAGAATTCAGCGGCGAGGCTGAGCCTCGCCGCATAATCAAAAAAATAAGTGGCGACGGAAAGGCAAAGCCTTTCCGCACATCAGACGGCACAGCCGCGACTCCTTTTTTCTCGCACTAAACAACCTCCCGCTGTATACTCCCGCCGAATTCACTTATCAGCTTCCTCAACCATGGCTGACCAACTCCGAGTAATAATCAGTAGTACGGCGCGCGATCTACCCGAGCATCGCAAAGAAGTCATGGACGCGTGTCTGCGCCAGGGAATGTTTCCGATCATGATGGAACATTTGCCTGCGAGTGATGACGAAGCTATTCCCGCATCACTCAGGATGGTTGATGACGCAGATATCTATCTGCTTATCCTCGCCCATCGATACGGGTACATACCGAAGGCAAATAATCCAACGCAGATTTCGGTAACTGAACATGAATACAACCGCGCCGTCGAGCGTAAGATACCAACCCTGACGTACGTCATGCATGAGGATCATCCAGTTAAAGCCGCGGATGTCGAGAAAGGTGAGGGAGCCGTCAAACTCGAAGCCTTCAAGAATCGTGCGCTCTTGAAAGTAACCAATTTCTTTAAGTCTCCCGCGGAACTTCGGGCCAACGTGGTTGACAGCTTGTCTGCTCGCCGGCAGAAGGACCTCACCGCCTTTCATTACGTCAGTGAAATTCCTGATGCCCCCGACATCTACATCGCCCATCCTTATACACTGCTGCAAACGCACACGCTGATTGGACGCCAAGCTGAGCTGAAGGTCCTCACCGATTGGATCACGGGCAAGGAGTTGGAAATTGAAGGCATTAAGGCTCCAGCGGAATCAGTAAGAATTATGTGCGTGGTTGCCATCGGCGGCATGGGCAAGAGCGCGCTGACCTGGAAATGGTTCAACGAGGTCGCGCCCCAGGAGATGAAAGATCTCGCCGGCGGAATGTGGTGGAGCTTCTACGAAAGCGATGCGACCTTTGAGAATTTCGTGACTCGCGCGCTGGCGTATGTCATAGGGCACCCGCTCGATGAAGTTCAGCAGATTCCCGCGCCTGAACGGGAAACACAATTGCTCGCCGTGCTCGATCGGAAGCCGTTTTTCTTGGTATTGGATGGATTGGAACGAATACTGATTGCATATTCGCGAATGGACGCGTCACGTTTTGAAGACAGTGACGTTGGAAAAGAAAAGAACCTGCGCAAGAACGCAGACCCCAGAGTCGGGAGCTTTCTTAAGAAGCTGACTCAAGTGGCGCGCTCACGCATTTTGGTCAGTTCGCGGTTATACCCAGCGGAACTTGAAATCGCCACCGGTGAACCGATTCCCGGAACCCTCAGGCTCAAAATCGGAGGCCTGACCGACGCAGACGCGGTCGAACTCTGGCGCGCATTTGAGGTCAGCGGTTCGCGCGACGAACTTCTACCAGTCTTCAGCACCTTCGGGAAGCATCCCTTACTCATTCAAGCGCTGGCTGGAGAAGTGAAACGGTATCGCAAATCGCCGGGAAATTTTGAAGAATGGCGAAGGGCCAATCCGCAATTCGACCCGACGAAGCGCGCGGAGCTTAAGGAAGCGATGGGCCATGTCCTAGAGTTCGCCTTGCGCGGGCTGAATAAGAAAACGGAAAAGGCTCTGCAAGTAATCGCTGCTTTTCGCATGCCCACTGGTTATGACACGCTCACCGCAGTTCTAGTAGGCGAGGACAAGGCATGCGCCACGGAGCCCGAGTTGGATGCTGTTCTAAGTGAATTGGAAGATCGAGGATTAGTTGGCTGGGATAAGCGCGCAAACCGGTACGACCTGCATCCGATTGTACGAGGCGTGGTCTGGGAGAATTTGGGTGACGATAGTCGGCGCGGCATCTATAACAACCTGTACATTTACTTTGAGGCGTTGTCGGAAGTTGATTCGGAGACTGTCGAGGCGATTAGCGACTTGACCCGGTCGATCGAAATGTACAACACGCTAATTGGACTAAGGAGATATGACGAGGCGCACGCTTTGTTCAAGGCGCGACTTAATGAACCCACTCTTTACCGTTTTGCGACTGCCAACAGACAAGTAATAGAACTTCTTGAAATGCTTTTTGCAGACGGGCTAGAGCAGTTGCCTACTTTGAGCGATCGGCACGCGCAAGCTGACACGCTAAATTCACTAGCAATTCGATACCGGCTGACCGGGCAGCCAAAATACGCGGCGTCGTTCCTCCGCCGAGCAAATGCGATTCTCGACTCACGTGTGATGATCTCCAACCTTGGTGATTCGTACAAAGGGTTGGGAAAATTTTATGAGTCGGAAATTGCTGGACGACGCGCCCTGGTTAGGGCTCGTGAGCAGCATGATCCCAGGGAAGCGATCGTTTTGACGTGGCTTGGGCACGAGTTAGCCACACGGGGAGATATTATTACGTCGAAGAGAGCATTACTGCGAGCCCTCAAGATAGTTCGGTCTCAGGGCCAATCTCAATGGGACGGTTACGTAAGCGGCAAGCTTGCACAACTCCTCGTTTGGATGAATGAGATAGAAGCGGCATCTTCGTTAGCGGATCGCGCGTTTCGCCTCGCCCAAGAGCCGTATGTCTACGAGCCCGGACTTGTCGAAGCCCTTCGGTTAGCAGGAGAGGGAGCGATCGGATTGGGAACCTTTTCCGCTGCGGATGAGCAATTACATGCTGCGCTAACGCATGCCCGAATAGGAAACTTGGTGGAGGAGGAGCTCGCCGCACTAGTTAGGCTGGCGGAATTGCGGCGTCGGCAGGGCGTTCCGAAACCTGCGCAAGAGTTTCTCGATGAGGTCTGGGAACTAGCCGAACGTGGGCCGTATCCACTTATCCATGCGGATGCTTGCAATGTTCTTGCTCAGATTGAACGGGACGAAGGTAACGCGACAGCCGCAATTGAAGCGGCGACGAAGGCGTATCGTCTTGCTTGGTGCGATGGGCCGCCATTCGCGTATTACTGGGGATTGGAGAAGGCGAAGGAGCATCTGAAGGAACTCGGCGCGCCCGAGCCGGAGATGCCGCCGTTCGATGAATCAAAGTTTGAGCCGATGCCGGCAGTTGAGATCAATCCGCGTGACGAGTTCTACTTCGACGAAGCGTCGATTAATTAGACAGTGATTGAGAACCTCGCCTCTTTATCCCGCTTGCTACCGCTCGCGGTTCTGTAATTCTGTCGCCCGCCTAAAAGCGGGCTCGGACAAAATATTTTTGGTTGCGATCCAGGGGCGTCGCGCTGCGCGCTTGCCCCTGGCTACCTTCTTTCACGCCTTCGGCGTGATGAATTACCTCACGCGTCTCTCTCTGGTTGCCAGTTGCGACTGCCGCAGGTTCTTCAACTCGTTAATCCGGCCCCGCAGTGCGCGCAGGTAAGCATCCTGTGTCGAGCGATCGTAACCGGCGGCGCGCAGACTGTCGCGCAATTGCTCATCTGATAATTGCCCCAGCACCGAGCCCATCCACGCGGCGTGTTCGACGGGCACCTTATTAACGGTATTGGTCGCTTTTCGCTGACGGAAATATAGCGGCGGCGCGACGAAACTCAGCAGGCGACCGAACCCTTTTGGCTTCACGTCGTAATCGAACTTCACGTTTCCGTTTTCCACGTTCCGAACTAAACGTTTGCGCTGGTAATCCTGGACATTATTCTTCGAACGGCGACCACCGATGCCGCCGGCCGCTCCCATGGTCGCGCCCAGGTCGGTCACCGTGTACATGGCCTCGCCTGTCCCTTTGTCGTGAAGCACCCGATTATTTTTCTTGAAGACGTCCCAATTATTCAGCAACACCATCATGGTCTTCAGGCCATTCAATTCGCGTGTGTTCTTGAACGGGTTCTTGTTCCAGTCCCACTCCTTGCCGCGTTTGATGTTGTCGCGCCGCGGTTCAAAACGAGCGCCTCGCACTGATTGTCCACTAACGTAGTTCTGGCCGCGCGACAACTTCTTAAGACCGTCGATATTGGCGCGATCCAGATAGTAAGACTCTTCGGCGTTGTAGCCGGCCGCCCAGACGAGTCGGCTCGCTGCGGTTTCGGCTTGTGCTTCGGGGCCGAGTTTGACACGCCATTTCACGCCGCGCGCGTCTTCCACATCGAACTTGGGCATGCCACCTTCCTTCACTTCTTTTATGAACTTGAATGGCGGCATTGGCTCTCGCTCTTTCGATCCCGGGCCATAATAAAGATCCCGTTTGCGCATGTTGCCGGGGTCGCGCCAAAGGACGGGCCGTGCTTTGTCCGACTCTTCCTTTTTCTTCTTTTCAGCCTTGACGGTGGAAAAGACTTCCAACGAAGCAATGATCATTAAAATGGTCGCCAGCAGGACGAGTCCCCGGCGTCTGTTCAGTGCGTGCATAGGTTTACCTCAATCCAGGAGAGACTGCTTGAATGGTTTTAGATCGTTTAGATCGTTCAGGGCAGGGGTGAGCAACCGGCGTGACACGAAGGCGACATTTCAGCAGCAATGGGAAATTGCAAGAAAAGTGCTCGTAGGATGCAAGAGAATCCAGAGGTTGCGTTCAAAAGAAAAGGGCCGCCCGGTTTGGCGGCCCTGGATTAGGAGGTCAATAAATGAACTAACTGGTCTTAGTGGGTGCCTTCGGCAACGGTGCGTGTAGCACTTTCGGACTGCACGCGCTGCGCGTAGTTCTCGACGAAAGTCTTCTGACCACCATGGCCATTCGAGGTGTAGAAATCGAAGTTCTTCATCTCGGCATAAACCTGGTCAAAGCTCCAGTGGTAATTATTGAATCGATATACTGCGCCCATGACACCCGTGCGGTGGCGACCACCCGCGCAGTGAACGTAAAACTTGCCGGTGGCGGGGTCGTTAACCAGCTTTAGAAACTGCGCAATCTGAGCGTCCGTCGGATCGGTTTTGTCCGCAATCGCGATGTTCACGTAGTGCAGGCCGACTGCCTCGGCGTAGCCTCTTTCCTCAGGCGTATTGTCGGTCAAATCGATAATCGTTTTAATTCCCAAGTCCTTGAGGGCCTGGAAGTCCTTCGCCTTGGGCCGCGCGCCCCGGTAAAAGCGCTCGTCCATCTGGCCAAAATTGCTAATCTTTATGTTCGAAAAAGCGGGGTTGGAATTCGTCTTGGAAAACGCTGCAGTTCCAATAACAAAAACAATCGCGGCAATCGCACTGATTTTCGCAAAGATATTTCTGGGGTTTTTCATCTTCGTATACTTCCTCTTTCTACCAGTGTTTTGTTGATTCCGCAAGACCGATTTCAATCGACGTGCCAAAGGGGCTTATTTCTTGAGATTTGATCTTGCCTGCTTCGTAACCGTGCCGGGTTTTTGTCGAGGCAGGACTTAGATTCGACGATGGGGCCTGGAGTTGCTTACACCGAGGCCCAACCCAAGACGGTTTCGCCCCTCTTTTTTTGCGTAAATCCAGGGAAAAATCTTACATGTCCGCTATGACCGAAATGGGTTATGCTAGCCCCGAATTACTCTTTTTGAGACATGTCATTTATCGACTTACTTCGTTTGTCATTGCGTAATTTGCGTGAGGCCAAACTGCGCGCGACGCTCACCTCGATGGGTGTGATTGTGGGCGTGGCCGTGATCGTCACGATGGTGTCATTTGGGCTGGGTCTGCAGCGCAACATGCTGACACGTTTTCGCGCGCTCGATTTCTTCAATCAAATTAACGTCTTTGGAAAAAGCGTTTTCACGATGGCCATGAATGTCGATCCCAAGCTTAAGCGAGACGACAATACCGGCAATCGGGAGTTGAGGAAATTCGGGGGAGAGGCCACGCGAATTCTGGACGATGAGGCTGTCGCTGAGATTGCCAGGATTCCGGGTGTGGCCTATGTCGAGCCGCAAATCAGCTTTGTCACATACTTTCGATGCAATGGACGCGTGGCGCAGCAATCGGTAGCCGGGGCTTCGGTGCCGAACGCATCTTCAAAATTCAAGTTGTTCGAAGCAGGCCAAATGCTGTCACGCACCGATGCGGAGGAAGCCGTCATCGATGATGTCTTAGTTGAGACCTGTGGCTACGCCAAAGCCAGTGACGCCATCGGCCAAACGATCGAGTTTCTCACTACTCGCGCTGAAAGCTCGGAAGGCGAAGCGTCAGATGCTGACAAGAACAAATCAGAGGACGCCGGCGACGATCAGTCGATTAGTTTTTTCGGCTTACCCCTGGAGGACAATAGCAGCGCGCCCGCCAATACGATTTCCGCCCGGACGCTGAAAATCGTGGGAGTGCTGGGCAAAGAGAAGAGAGAAGGCGCCGGACAGGGAGGGCCGACGGGTTTCCTTTCAAACGCGTCGATCTTTGTCCCGCTTCCGATTGCGCGTGACTGGACCAGGAAGCACCGCAATCCGGTGGGCGAAGTTGCGCTGGCTTTAGCGCGTCAGAGCGGACAACTTGGTGAGTCTCAAAACGAAGGTTATGGATCGGCCGTGGTGCGCGTAAACGATCCCGTCGTCCTCACCGCGGTAAGGGCCCGGCTGAAGGAACTTGGGTTCGCCAGTTTCTCGATAGTGGATCAGCTCGACCAGATCCGCACCGTCTTTCTAATTATCGATTCAGTGCTGGGATTGCTTGGCGGCATTTCGCTGTTGGTGGCTTCGTTTGGGATTGCGAACACGATGATCATGTCGATCCTCGAGCGCACGCGCGAGATTGGCATCATGAAAGCGATCGGCGCCGAAGATCGCGAGATCAAACTGATCTTCTTTTTCGAGGCCGCGGTGATCGGGCTGACCGGTGGAATTATCGGTTGCCTGGCAGCATGGGGAATTGACGCGCTCGCGAACCGCCTGGCTTACCGGTTTATTTTGAAGCCGCAGGGCGCATCGTTCGTGGACTTCTTTTCACTGCCGCCGTACTTGTGGCTGGGCGCAATCGCTTTTGCTCTGGCGGTGTCAATACTCGCCGCGCTCTATCCCGCCTCTCGCGCGGCGCGCATCGACCCGGTACGCGCGCTGCGGCATGATTAGGCAAGTTTGCCAGTCAACGTGACCCGGACCATGACAGAACAAAGAAGACAGCAAAAATAATCAGCTGAATAACGAACAGGCCCGTCGCGACCATGCCGCAAATGCGGCCTGCGTTCGTGATGTCTCGACCGCCGGGGTCCATCTTTCCCATTTTCATCTGCTCGAGATCATCGTCGCCCTTAAACCAGGCGAAGAGGCCGAGAAGCGGACACACGACAAGGCTTAGAATTCCAAGTGTCAGAATTGTACCGCCGCGATGAGGTGTCATCGATTGTGCGGAGGATTAAAGCAAGGTTCGCTCAGGTCGTCAACGACTTTCCACACGAGTTACAGAATCGCGAGGTTGAATCTTTTTGCATGGCATTGCAATGAGGACAGGACAGTCCCATGCGCAGGTTCGCGCCGCAAGCGGAGCAGTAACCCGCGCCGGCCACCGCGGCGGCGCCGCAGGTTCCACATCTACCCGGCATGGGCGGCACATAGCCGCCGGCCTTCCGGCTGATGTGCGCTTCAATAATTTTCCAGGCGTCTTCGGTCAGTTTGTATTGCCAGTAAGCGCCGAGTGCCGGAAGCGCCAGGAGCAGTCCAGCCGACAGTGCAAGCGCAACCGCCGCGACCGCGGCCTTGTCAAACCACTTTTGCAATCCGATTTCCACGCGCGTGCCGCCTGATTCAGGCGTAACCTTGATCGTCAGCGCCGCGGAGAGTCCAGTGAGGTCGCGTAACGTGCTAGACTTGCGGGCTTGCAGCACGGCGGTGGACGAGACTTGCATCGTCTGAATTTCGAAGTCGTCATCAAAGATATTTCTGAGCTCGACTGTCAGTTTGATTACGTCGACTTCGACGCCGGGATAGTAGCGGCTTTCCATTTTAGTGATTTCTCCTCAGCGCATTTTACGTGAAGCTGCTGACCTTAGTTCAATCAAATTGGATCTGAAAGGGAGTTGGAAGCAATTCATGAGCATATTTGCGGCATTCAGGATCGCGATCGCGACTTCATTGACACTTCTGGTGGCGGGCCAGTCGGTGGTGCTCGCCCAAACATCACGGCTTTCGGCCGGCGAACGCAAATGGGAAGAGCAGTTTCGTGCGGCGCCACAGCCGGCCACGGCGCGTGAGGAGTTGCGGCGGCTTACTGCCGAGGCGCATATCGCCGGCTCTCCGGAGGACTACACCACCGCCGTTTATGTCCGCGATCTGATGCGCAGCTTCGGCCTGCAATCCGAGTTGCGTGAGTATCAGGTGTTGCTTCCGTTTCCGCGTACCCCGAGTGTGGTTGAGTTGGTTTCGCCGCGCCGCGAACGTCTGCAGGTTCGCGAGGACGTCGTCGCGCAGGATCCGACCTCTTCCAGTAAAAAGATCGTGCCGCTTTTCAACGGCTATGGCGCGAGCGGCGACGTCACCGCGCCACTGGTTTATGTGAACTACGGTTTGCCAAACGACTACGAAGCACTGAAAAAAGCCGGCGTCGATGTGAAAGGCAAGATTGCTCTTGCCCGTTACGGCAATTCCTTTCGTGGAGTGAAGGCCAAGGTCGCGGAAGACAACGGCGCGGTCGGTCTAATCATTTATTCCGATCCGGAAGATGACGGTTATGTGCAAGGCGACGTTTATCCCAAAGGCCCCTGGCGCCCAGAGAGCGCCGCACAGCGCGGCTCAGTGCAGTTTCTCTTCATTCATCCCGGCGATCCTTTGACACCGGGAACTCCCGCGATTCCCGGCACGCCGCGTTTGAAGAAAG
>Ga0134124_10003086_pt1 | contig 13375 bp, 5 predicted proteins | sample KB304_FD_96880 | JGI IMG/M metagenome (GOLD analysis project Ga0134124, IMG submission 96880) | Terrestrial soil microbial communities without Nitrogen fertilizer from Kellogg Biological Station, Michigan, USA - KB3-0-4 | ecosystem: Environmental > Terrestrial > Soil > Unclassified ... | reverse complement strand
CCGCATCAATGTCGTTGCGGCTTGGCATCCCAAAGACTGTTGGCGAAGCCATCGAGGACTTCCATACATTTGTGAACGGGAAAATGTACGAGCGGTCGTTCGCCACGGGGCGATAGGGCTCGCCCGGCGTGAGCGGACTTCCCCACGCTTCTGCCGAGTTGGCGTTGTTTCCCTTGGTCGTGAAGGTCGGCGCGTTGGCGCGCACATCGTGATCCCACGGCGCGCGCGCGGCAAGGTTCTTGACCTGGAACTGACAGCCCGCCACCGGAGCCCCGTTGACGACCGATTCCCAGCACCACTGCTGACGGCTGTCGGTGTTCGAGTAGTCGAGGAGTGGATTCGCGGGGAACACTTTCCACTTCGGCGGATATGGAAACGCCGGAGTGCCCGCGACATCGTTGATCGTAAACGTGCCGGCGTAGTTGTACGGAGGCTGCGGAGGGGCAGTCGGATCGGCGAACGGGCAGACCTGCACGCGGTAGGTACCCGGCGTCAGGACAGCCGGCTCGTAGTGAATCGCTTCCGGACTGGTCGCGGTGTCGGAGCTCGCAACTACGACGGCGCCAAAATAAAGCTTGAGCACTATGTCGTTGGTGGCGAAGGCCGCCGACGCAACTACGTCGAGAGACTTTGATCCGGAGGGCACAGTGAAGTCGTGAAAGGGCCCGCAAGCGGGTGTCGCCGGCGCATCCTGATATGTTCCCTGGAACTGAAATGTCTGAGGCGCGAAAGGAGGGGCCGCGAGTTGATAAACCGCGTTTTGACGAAAGAGGACTTCGCCGGTCTGCGCATCGACGAATGATTTGTATGCCGTTGCGGCTCCGCCCTGGAGATCGAGTACTATCGTCTCGAATACCGGCCGGGCGCCGCCCGTCGGCGTAGGCAAAGCTACCAGACGCGCTCGCTGCGGATGCGAGAAGCCCGTGACGGTTAACATTGTCCAGCTATTGTCCTGGTGAATATTAGAGATCGTCCCAAGCGAGATGCTTCGGCCGATGTTAGTTGCGGCTCGAAGCCATGCATCCGCGGGCGACAGCGCAGCCTGGCCTGCAAGAGTCTGGTCACCGGCGCAGGAAGAAGACACGTATGCGATCTTGCCGCCCGAAATACCGACGGTGATCATGCCGTCCTGGGCGGCGGCGAGATTGCCAAACCGCTGCCGGAAGATGACCGCGTGGCCGTCGTATCCGGCCATCCTCGAATCGTTCAAGAGATCGAGATCGGTGACACTCTGATCTGACAGGCGGAATAGAGCTCGATTGGATCGTATCCATTCGCGGGCAGCGGTCACCGGATCGCCGCTGAGTCCCGTTGCGAGAAAGTCGCCATACTTGATTAGAGATAGAGGAGTGCCGAACGCGTTCCATGTCGCGCGCGCGCCGAGACTGGTCACCATCGCTCGCTGCGCGGCGGTCGGAGCGACTCTGGCCGTGCGCGAGTCGAAATCGGCGAGCCCCTGGTGAACATCAAGGATGCGCGCCTGGGCGAAGGCCGAGGAAGCTCCGGCCAGCATTACCGCGATCATCGTGACAGCTACGGCTGGCTTTGATGACGCAAACATCCTGCGCGTGTTATTACCTTTAGTAAGCCTCTTCACAATCTTATTCACAATGATGGACAGCCTTCTTAAGTGCAGGTTCATTGGTTTCTCCTCCGTTCACGGCGTTAGCAGAATTGCGTTATGGTCGCGCGGAGTGAGGCCGCGTGGACGCTGGTCATTTCCAGGCAAGGCCACACTACTATCCAACTATTGAAAGATTCTTGAACAAACCTTGAAGAATCTGGCTCAGGCGATTTGTAGAGTGAGACAATCGAGAAGTGTAGTATCCGGAGTCAGGAAGGGGCGGCTTGGCAGCCGCCCCTTTCATCTTTGCGCGACGCCTTAGACTTACGGACAGCCGAAGGCCCGGTTGAGGAACGCCGCCATCTGCTCGCGAGGAACCGGACTGCCTGGGCAATACAACAACGGTGGAGATGTCGTGCAGCCCTGGGTGATTCCCAATGCCGCCAGCCTGTCTATGAACGCATAGAACTGATTAGACGGCGGCACGTCCTGGAACCTCTGTGAAGCAGGCGGAGGCGGGTCGAACTCTCCCAACGCCCGCACGATGAACGCAGCCATCTGCTCGCGGGTCACCGGATCGTTGGGGCAGTAGTTGCTGCCGCCGCAGCCAACGGTCAGGCCGCGCCTTGCGAACTCTTCGATAAACGCATAAGCAAAGTTCGACGGCGGCACATCGGAGAAACGTTGGCTTGCCGGCTGTGGTGGATCGAATACGCCCAGCGCTCGCACGATGAATACCGCCATCTCAGCGCGGGTCACTGACTGTGCGGGACAGTAATTCTGGGAGTCGCACCCTACGGTGATGCCCTTTGCGGAAATCTTTCCGATGTCCGTGTAGAACACATTCGACATAGGAACGTCGTTGAAGATCACGCCCTGAAGCGCGGTGAACGTGTGCCCGGCGATAGTCATCGTTCCCTGCCGGCGAGTCCTGGTCGGATTCGCCTGAAGAGAATAGCTGACAGTTCCGTTGCCCGAGCCGCTGGCTCCTCCGGTGATCGTGATGAAGGAATCGTGGCTCGTCGCGGTCCACGCACAGCCACCCTCGGCGGTGACATCAACCGTGCCGTTGAATGCGTCTCCGGTGAAGCAGCCTCCTGTCGAGGATATCGACGAAGTCGAAAGACAATTCTCAACCTCGATGTTGACCGAAGCGGTGTTGCTGCTAATCAAACCGCGCGAATCTATCGCCCTCACCGTAGCCCTGTATTGGCCCGGCGAATTATAGGTGTGCATGATGGTCGGCGATGGAGTTACCACCGTACCGCTGCCGTCGTCGAAGGTGAAGCTGTAAGCCGCGACCGTATCGCAGAGATCGGTATCGGTCGAGCCCGAAGCATCAAAGCTTACAAGCAGCGGCGCATCGCCGGTCGTCGGCGTTGCAGACAGCGAAGCGACTGGCGGGTTATTAGGCTCACAGAATCGATTGCCTACCAGCGCGTAGCTGTTGCTCCCGGTCGAATCGAGTGTCGCAAGCAGTACGCCGATCGTCTGCTGAGTTATCGCGTTGATGTTAGTGAATTGCTCGCCCGGTCCCGGTGGCGGCAGGGTTGCCGGCGGCGGATTCAGGTTGAACGTCAGTTTGCTGTTCGACACCAGGATGACGATGGTGCCATCGGTCGAGAAGGTGCTGCCGGTATCAGCGACGCCATCAGTTGTAAGCGTCCTCACCCCACCTGCCCCAATCGAGGTATGGCCATAGTGAAACGTCACGCCCGTTGGATTGCCGGTGTCGTCGGAGTTCATGCTGACGAAGTACTCCGTGCTCATCCCGCTGACGGTTCGGCTGAAGAAAATTGTCCACCGAGCCTGCGGCGGCACAACGCTAAGATCGCCGACCTTCATGGTGAACACGAGCTGGTTGGAACAGGAATTCAGGAAAGGTTCCGCCATCGAAAGCTTTGTAATGTCCAATGCAGAATTTCCGGGAGCGCCGGTTTGATCGCCGGGAGGATCGACTACGATCGTCTTGCCCGGCAGCAAGCAGGGACTTTCGGCCGGCGGCGCGCCTACCGTAGCGACCTCGCCGCAGAACGGACCTTCGCCCAGCGCGTTGACCGCGGTGACGCGATAGAAGTACTGCGTTGTGGGGACCCCACTCGAGTCAAGATACTTGGGACTGCTGGCGGTGATGGTTGCAAGCAGCGTCTCACCCCCGCTCGTCGTCCCTCGATAGACCTTATAGTTGGTGAGAGGCGAGCCGGCATTGTCGGGTTCGTCCCACGTGAACGTAACAACTCCAGCGGCGTCTTTCACCGCTGAGATCAGCCTCGGCGCCGGCGGCGCCGCAGGCTCGACAGGATCGAAAGCCGCTAACAACCTGCGGCCGCCCGACTGCCTTATGATCGTCGCCTTGGCGCTGCGTGAAGCGGCTGAAGGTGAATTCTCCGTGCAGCCCGGCGCTACACATCCATCGGCGAAAGCCGCAAGCACCCGGCCTTCCTTGTCTATGGTCAGGTCGTTGAAGTCCAGAAGATTTCGGTCGGCTCCGCAGGTGGTGCCTCCCGTGCACATGGAACCAACCTGAACGGGATCGTTTGGCGTTCCGTTGACGGTGATGAAGGTGTTGCCGCCGTCGTAGGTCGTCACGATGAAGAAGTACCAGACGCCATGAAAATTCGCCATGTCTTGATAGTTCCCGCCCGTGGTTGTTCCGAGAAACCCGAATGCCGCGCGCTGCGGATCACCGGCCACGACTTCCGGGAACGTGCAGTTTTGAATGTTCGCCTGACCGCTTACATCCTGATCTGTCCAGGTCATGCCTCGGTCGTGAGTGACGGCCAGGTGCGGATGACCATCGCCGTTTTGATAGCCGAAATAAACGGTGCCGTCGGTTGCAATGCCGACCGACGGGTCGCCGTCCGAACTGGTGCTGCCCGGGACCGTGCGCACTGTCCAGGTCAGCCCGTTGTCGGTTGAGACTGCGACGCCCTGCGCTCCGGCGCCGACGCTGCATCCTCTGTTCGGGATGTAGACGGTTCCATCGGGGGCGACTTTGATGTGACCGTGAATCCCTCCGCATTGAGTCAGATTGTAGATCGCCACGCCCGGGCCGAAGGTCAAACCGCCGTTGTCGCTTCGAGCGCAAAATGCGGTCGCCGCGTCTTGAGAAGCGTAGTAGATAGCGTTTGGATAAGTCGGGTGCGGCGGCACGACACCGCCCGGCCCCATTGTCGAGTAAGGCCCGCCGCCTACTGTCTGGTGATCAACTCCAGCCGGCTGCCCTGCTCCCTGGGAAGGCGTCCAGGTTTGTCCGTCATCGTCCGAAAAAGCCAGGATGCTGCCGGCGGCCGCGGCGAGCTGCGACTGAAAAACCCGGCCCGGCGTCGGAGATGCGCCGTAGTGATCGACAAACCCGATCGGGTCGAGTCCACCGGCGCTGGTCTGCGGGCTGGTGACATCCTCCCACGTATGTTTGGCCGGCGATGAACAATCGTCAAAATTGGCGCGAAGCTCCGCTGCGTTTGCAGTGAAGAAAGCTACGCCGCCGGTGTTGACCGTGCCGTGCTTGAGGCTCGCCACGTTCGGGTTCCAATCAACGCCGATCGAAGGCTCGCCTGCCGAGTCGCCGCCGCCGGGCGGAGCCGGATAGTCTTTGTATCGCGGTGCGATGCCGGCGGCGGGCGGAGGCGAAACAGGTTTCGGCACCAGGCTGATTCTGCCGGTAATACTCTGGCCAATGGGCGCGAAAGGAGCGACCCGCACCTTGTATGTCGCCGGAGAAACCGGAATGATGGTGATGAAGGCGGTCTCAGGATCGGCAGACGATGCCGACTTACTGACGACGTTGTTCAATGAATCGAGAACGTACAAATCAAAGTCGGCGGTTGAATTGTCCCATTGAATTTGTATCTTTACGTTCTTGGTTGCGGCTACGCCCGCGGACACATTCACCGTCAGCATATAATCATCACATTGAAGCGCGGCGTTGCAGACCGGAACGCCCGTCGCTTGAGCTGAAGCGTTCGCTGTGAAGAACGGCCCCGATGTGTAAGTGAGAGGGTTCGTCTCGACGTTTGCATCGGTAAGCGTACCGCCGGGCGGCGTCGCGGTCTGACCAACCGACACGAAGAGCACGGTCAGGCCGAGGCATCCGAATACGACCAGATGAAACAGCGGCCGCGACGCAAGGGCCCGGAGCCTCGCGCGAGAAGCAATCAATGTGTTTCCAATGGTCGGTCTGGAGAAGATAGCGTTGAGCCTCGTGTGCCGCATGTGCCACATGGCCTTTGGGCGTAATCCTGATCTCATTGTTACTCCTTTTTTGCGCGCGTCCTTGAATTGAAGGGAGATTGGACGCGGAGCTTACAGACAATCCCGGGATTTAAGCGTCCTGCCGCCTCGCGCATTCTCAGAACGAACGCTTCGGCGGATAAAGGAAAGAGTCCGGGCGACTGAACGTTGTCCGGACTTTGTTGAGACGCTTTCATAAAACCATGCCTCTGCGATGAACGCAAACTCTTTCGTAGTGTTCGGATGCTGCGTTGCTTAATCGCCCCCGCGTGACAGCCTCCGCGTGCTTTGCGGTCCTTTGCGACTTTGCGCTGAGTATTGGGTCTTACTGCTTCAATACCAACGCAAAGGCGCAAAGGACCGCAAAGCACGCGAAGGACTGATCATTCGATACCCTCGAGCTCGACTGAGCGCTTCGCCGGATCGGCAACAAAGCGAAGCTTGAGCTTGAACTTCGCCGGGCTACTCGCTCGGTTCACCGATGTCGCAGCAAAGGCAGGATCAGGGAAGTTGCCTCTGATCGTCGCGGTGAACGTGAATAGCTCACCCGCGGCGTCGGTGAACTTTAAATGCCTGGCGGCGCTGATCTCGTTTGGAGTCAACGCTCGATCCGAACCCAGCGTGTTCGAGTAATCCCAGAGCGCGGAACTTTCAACTCCGTTGCCTCCGTTGTCGGCATTCGAGGAGCGCACAGTGCCGCTCGTAGATTGAATAGCGGTGATGCTGAAACGCAGCGGCGGAAGAATCGTCGTATCAGCGGACCTGTTCTTGAGCGTCTGGTCGAACTCGAAGAGCCCACCCGCAAAGCTTACGTTCGAGACCGCGGTTTGAATCATCGCGGTCACATCTGATTCCAGCCGGCGATCGACTTGCAGTGTTTGACTCGCGCTGTACGGACCTTGCAGCAAGCCATACTGGACCGTGAACAGCCCGGACACGCGATAGGTGTACAGTCCGTTGTTTCGATTACTGATCGGGAAGTTCGTCTGACCCGCGTTCACATCGCCGAGTATCGAGAACGCCCCGCCGTTCATCTGCTCTTCAACTCTGAACTTCGCCGGCGTTGGTGAAGCCGCGAATGAATATGCGAGTGAATAGCCGCCGTTGATATCGATGGGCGGATTGCCGGCTACTTCAGTGCCCGTTGCCGGCAAAAGCGCCGGAGCCGCAAGCGTCCCGGCCGGTGTGATGGCGCGATAGAAGAAGGGCATTCGCAATCGCTGACCGCCGTCGCCGCGAACCGCCGTCACGTACCATTGAGCTTGCGTACCGTTGGTCGTGATCGATTGCCCGTCCACGTCTGTCTTGATGTTAAAGCTGCCTGCGCCGCCGGACGGGACGGTCACTGAAGAAATCGAGTTGCCCTGCGCATCGGTGAAGCTGACGCGGAAGCCGCTTTGATCGACCGATCGCACCGGAACTACATTGAGTTGATAGACGCCCGCGCCGTTGCCGCCGGTCACGTCATAGATCTTGACGGTTTGTGAAATGCTTGCTGTGCCGATGACGTTTGCGATTGGCACTTCGCCGAAGCTGTAGCTCGGGGTGAAATCAGGATTCCCCGCGGAGGGCTGCGTGAAGATTCCGTAGGTGCGCCCTTGCGGTTGTCCGGCAGGCGCGGGCTGGCCCACACCCATCAGCGCTTTCGCGTTTACAGCGCCCACGGCATCTACTAACCCGCCGCCTTGTTCGTTGACCGAGTTGGTTCCGTCGGCGACCGGCGTCCCATCCGGATAACGAAGGTTAGTAGCGGTGTTAACAAGCGCGGCTCGAACCTGCGAAGGACCCCAGTCCGGGTGCTTCTGTTTGATCAGAGCCGCGCAGCCCGCAGTGATCGGCCCGCTGAAGCTCGTGCCCGAAGCCGAGATGTATCGAGTAGGATCGAACATCGTTGCGGTGTTCGTCTCAGCTCCTCCGACCGCTACGGTTGCTGAACCGATATTGATCCCGGGCGCGGTTACGTCCGGCTTGACCTGGCCGTAGCCCAGCACCGGACCGCGCGAGCTGAAGTCTGCCATATCGGGGGACGGCCGCAGAGATTTGTTGATTCGAATCTGCTGGACGGATATCGCTCCGGAAGCCGTCGAGCCGAGCATCGCCTTGAGGTACTCGCCGTTGTCCTTCGATATTCCGAAGACAGGAATCACCGCTCGACGGACCGTCGCCGCATTGAGTTCGCCATCGACATTGTTGTAGATCACCGCGCCAACGGCTCCCTTCGCGGCGACAATGGCTGCTTTGTTTGAGAACAACCCCGTGCCCTGGCCTTGTGCGCTTGCGGTGCTGCCTCGTTGAATCAAAGCTATTTTTCCACTTACTGAATCGGGAACCTGGTCGGGTGTGTCCGCGAGTCCGCAGAAAACGTAGTTGTTAACCATGTCAGCCGTCAGCGGCGCCGCGCCATCAAGCGAGAAGGCGCGCATGTCGGTGCGTCCTCCGCCGATCATATCCACGCTGTTCGGTGTCGAAGCCGGATCAGTGTTCGCGCCTACGGTGATCACCCGGCGGCCGGAAGCGGGCGAGCCGATGGTTGCTTCGCCGGGGCCGCTGTTGCCCGCCGATGCGACTACGATTACTCCGGCGAGAGCGGCGTTGTCGGCGGCCACTGACGACGGATCGTCGGGACCCGCCGGGTTCTGACTGCCAAGACTCATGTTGATGATGTGAGCGACCGGCTTCGGCTGATTCGTGATAGTGCGCGGCTGAACCGCGTCTTCGATCGCCGCGATGATCGAAGCATTCACGCCAACGCCTGCCGATGTGAGGACCTTGTAAGCCATGATGCGAGCTTGCGGCGCAACGCCGTGAATCGGAACGTCGTCCCCCGTGCCCGGAATCCCGTCCGGTCCGGGAGAGAAGCCGCGGTAGCCGGCGCAATCTGCGGCTACGTGAGTGCCGTGTCCGAAGTCATCGCCGACCCCGACGGGTCCGGCGGTGAAATTCATGTAGTAGATCACTTTCTTGTTTGTGTTGAGCGCTGCGATGTTTGGGCTCGCTCCGAACTGCGGGGGCGTCGGGTCGCCGCCGAACATCTCGTGTGACCAATCGACACCGGTGTCGATGACTGCGATATTAACGCCGTCGCCTTCGACGCCTCCGGTATTCAGGGTGTCGAACTGAGTCAGCCGCGGAGGATTGCCGTAAGCGAGCGGCGCTCGCGTGTAATCGACCGCGTGATCGAGGTGCGGCGCGATCGGGTCGTTCGGGAAGATCGCGAGCACCTCCTGGATAGTCGAAAAGATCGGGAGAGTTTGCTCAGGCACATTCAGGACAATTCCGTTGAAAACATAGTTGTATCGAAACTGAATGTTAGGCGTGACCGGACCATTGGGGGCCGTGACGCTCGAGATCGTGTAAGGCACGCCGGCAAGCGTCAGCCTGTTGAGAAACTGCTGCTGCTCGGCGATAACCTGCTGGCGATACGCAGCTTCGTTGAAGCTTTGTCCCGCCGCCTGGGCTCTCGCCTTTGCGACTACAACCGGATCGCCTCTCAGCTCGACTATTATGGATTTCAGAACCGTCTGAGCGCTTGCGGCCGGAGTCAGCGTGGAGCGACCCGGCAGCAAAGCGCCGATCACGCCTATGATGACGGATGCAATAATTGCGAAATGTATTCTGGTTCTGGTTTTGGTTTTGGTTTTGGGCTTGCTGCTGTTTGAGGCGATGCGTGGGTTCATTTCTCGAAGTCTCCTCTTACGAAGATGAAAAGCTTAACTTGCCGGGGGACAGGATAGCCGACGTGAGTTGACGGATTCTTGAAGTAACCTTGAACCGGACGTTCAAGCTTCAATTGAGAAGTTGGTTCGGTGCGACGGTATCTACATTGCAATCCGACTTCGTGTAGCTCCGTTGCGGGCGTTTGTTACGTAAATGTAGTTGGGTGGTGTCCTAAAGTTGTGTTGGTCGACGAGGAAACCGGCGCGGCTTTTTTTTTGGAGTGCGGCGCGGTCTGTGCGTACGCGCCGCTTTGGCTGCCTTTGAATCGCCACCAAGAGCCAAAGCGGCGCGTACGCACAGACCGCGCCGCACTCCAAATATGTTCTTCACTTGGCCCCGCAGATTGTTCATGCAGCCAGGCAGATTGTTCATGCGGCCCCGCAGGCTTTGAAATATTGATTCTCCAAATGTCAGTATTTCAAGCTTGATCCCCTTCTTAATTGTGAAACGCGACCAGCGAGGAGTGGGTAGTGGGTATTAGCGTGTTGCCAGCAAGCAGTCCTCTGCGTCCTCGGTGTCCTCCGCGGTTTTTCCTGCTCAGTGGCTCGGAATCAACCGCAGAGGACGCCGAGGACGCAGAGGAGAAACGCGAATGTGAGGGAGCAACACACTATCACCCCACTGCCGAGGAGTGGGGGTTCATACTTCCCTGGTAATTGAAAGAGTCAAACTGAATAACTACCGCTTCTCCACGATTCCTCGCTGAAATCACCCAACCAAGTGACTTTTCAAGGTTTTTTCAAGGCCGCCATAAATAATAGTGGCGTCAACGAAACACCCTGAAACAACGAAGAATCCTGTGAACACACCCGCATAAGGCAGGACAGATGAGAAAAACGTACTCCCCGGTCGTTGTTATTCTCTTTTCAGCACTCCTAATTCTCCAATCATCAATCATCGCCTTCGCAGGTGTCTTATTTACGGCAGGTCAAGGTGTGGCGCTGCAGGGCGCCGATGGCGTAGCAATAAGCGGCGCCGACGGTGTGCCAATAACGGGCGCCGATAGCGTGATACTGCAGGGCGCCGAGGGCGTATCAATCAGCGGCGCCGATTGCATCTTGATGACCGGCGCCGACGCGCTGACTTACACGGGGGTGGATGACGTTGTTCCGGGCACCAGAGTTTCGAGCGGCATCCGAAGCCTTGATCCCGAGCTTGCATGGTTGCTCAATACCCTTCCTGATTCGAGCGCGGTCAATGTGTTCCTGGTCTTCTATCGAATGCCGACGGCTTCGGATTTCGACTCGATTCGCGCGGCCGGCATTACCGGTGGGACGATTTTCAACAACCTGCCGATGGTGATGGTCAACGCTAACAAGTTTCAGATCGCTGCGCTCTCGACACTTCCTTCCATCAGGACAATCTACTCGAACAAGACGTTTGAGTTCTTCACTCATGATACGCGGATACTGACCGGCCAGACCAAAGTGATCAGCGATCGAAGACTGACGCAGCGCAATGGCGGCGTGCCGTTGTCCGGCCAGGGCATTACCGTTGCGGTGCTCGACACCGGTATCGATGCGACGCATCCGGATCTGGGCTACGGATCTCAGGTGATCCAGAACGCGCGCATCGCCGACCTGCAGGGAAGCTCACCCACGTTCCTCTATCCACAGGTTGTCGAGGGACTAAACAACGCTGATCCGGTTATGGGTCACGGCACATTCGTGGCTGGAGTGATCGCCGGAACGGGCGCGGCATCGGGCGGCTACTATGGAGGGATCGCTCCCGGAGCCCGGCTTTTCGGAGTATCAGGCGGCGATGCGAATCTTTTCTTCGTGCTGTCGGGGATGGACTACATCCTCTCGCATCGCGCGGATATGAACATCCGCGTAGTGAACTGCAGCTTCGGCACAGCCGGCGTCTTCGACAGCAACGATCCGGTCAACATAGCTACAAAGATCATGCACGACGCCGGGATTTCGGTTGTCTTCTCGGCGGGCAATCGCGGCGACCAGCCGAACTCGCTCAACCCCTACTCGGTCGCGCCGTGGGTGATCGGCGTTGGCTCGGTCAACAAGAGAGGATCGCTTTCCAGTTATTCCTCGCGAGGCGCGGCCGGCTACGGTGTCTATCACCCCACGTTAGTCGCACCGGGCGAGTCGGTTGTTTCGGCTCGCGCCTCGGGAGTCAACGTCGTCGCAACAGCCGGGCTGAGTGCCGGGCTTGCGTCGCCGGACAATGACCTTCAAGTAGTGCCGTCCTCCTACCTGCCTCGTTATACCTGCAGCTCGGGCACCAGCTTCTCCGCGCCGCAAGTGGCGGGAACCATCGCGCTGATGCTGCAAGCTAACCCGCGATTGGGCGTAGATCAGATCAGTCAGATTCTTCAGCAGACCGCGACGCCGATGCTCGGCTACTCAAGGTACGAAGTCGGCGCGGGAAATCTGAATACCTATGCCGCGGTCCGACAGGCCGCGCTCGGCGGGAATTATGGGGGCTTCAGATCCAGCCTGGACGACGCCGGAGTCAGTTACTCGCGAAGTCAATTGTCCGGATCAACGGGAACGGTTGCCCCGGGTTCGAACTACTCGACGTCTTTCAACATGCCGGTCGACGCGCTATTCGCAACGGTCCAGGTGGCGTGGCTCCAAAACGGTTCGGTAAGAAGCCTCCTCAACTCTACGGTGAGCGGCCCCGGTTACACGGCGACGCTGGCCTCGCCGGGATTGTTGGGGCTGGCTGCCTTGAAGAAGACCGGCGTCACACTCACCGATCCCGCGCCCGGCATGTGGCGGGTTAACATAGCAAACGACCAGTTGGGCGCGGCTCAACAAGTCATCATAGCGGTTGAAATCATCCGCGCGAGGTATTCTGTAGATGGGCTGGATCAGCTTTCGACGGGTGACCGCGCGGCGGCAACTCGAGCGCTGCGAACGGGCTTGTTGTCTGCGGTGTCGGGGAGCTTCGACGGCAGTTCATCCGCAACGCGGCTTGATTTTGCGCGCGCGCTGACATTGGGCGCCGGAGCGCGTGTTCCGCAATATTTGCCTGACTCACCGTCGTTCTCGGACGAACCCAGGGATTTCAACGCGATCTTTATTGAAAGCGTCTCTCGCTCTCCGTTCGGTGATCTGATGGGAACGACGGGATCGACCTTCAATCCACAAGCGCGAATCGATCGGACTTCAGTTGCGGTGGCGCTTGTGAAGGCGCTGGGGCTGGACCAGGAAGCGCAGGCCGCGGCTGTTGCGAACCCGGGACTTTCGGATTGGAATCTAATTCCCGCCCAGGTGCGCGGCTACGTCAGCGTCGCCATATCACATAACCTGATGCGCGCGTCGTCGGGCTACTTCCGGCCGACGGATTCAATAACCCGGCTCGACCTCGCCGCCGCCGCAGTGGCGTTGCAGCAAGCCACGCGGTAGAGGTGGATCTTGCCGCCATGCCTGGGGCTTTGCCGGCCATGCCTGGCGCTTTGCCGGCCATGCCTGGCGCTTTGCCGGCCATGCCTGGCGCTTTGCCGGCCATGTAGGGGTGGCCCTCCGTGGCCACCCCAGTTTTCGGGGTTTCAGTCTGGGGTGGCCACGGAGGGCCACCCCTACATGAATCAGAGGAAGTGGGAGATGGCGAGATCATCGCCAGCAACAAGCATGGATGGACGAAGGCTTTTGCTTCCGCTTGTCAGCGCGCAAGGCTTTGACTGTCCGTTTATCGCGACGCCCGTTCGTATTGCGAGGCTCGCAGCTTCGGCGCGGAACGATCTCGCGGATTTGGTCTGAATCGGCTCGAAGAGCTTTCAAGGTTTTTTCAACCTATGGCTGTTAAGTTGGTCCTGCGCTCGGCGGAGTAAGTTACTTGCTTTACTGAGTTGCCAGGCGCTCAACGAGCGGCCATTTAGCAAGCGCGGCGTTTTTCTGG
>Ga0134124_10003085_pt1 | contig 13380 bp, 12 predicted proteins | sample KB304_FD_96880 | JGI IMG/M metagenome (GOLD analysis project Ga0134124, IMG submission 96880) | Terrestrial soil microbial communities without Nitrogen fertilizer from Kellogg Biological Station, Michigan, USA - KB3-0-4 | ecosystem: Environmental > Terrestrial > Soil > Unclassified ... | reverse complement strand
GCCGGGCGCAGGAACGGCGCCTCCAGGCCTTCGACTCGGCCGACTTCGGCGATCGCCGGATCGTCGGTGGACAGTACCGCCCGCGCCGCGACACCCGAGCTCCGGATGGTTCGCGCCGTCCAGCCGAGGAGGGGAACGCCGCCGAGGAGCTTCACGTTCTTGCCGGGAACGCCCTTCGAGCCGGCCCGCGCCGGCACCAGGATCAGGAGACGCGGTGACGCAGGACCCACGCGTCGCCTTCGCGCTTCCAGAGATGGGGCGAGCGGAACCGATCGACGATGTCCCAGAACTGCGCCTCGGTCAGCCCCATGTATTCGAGGTTCTCCTTGAAGTATTTGCGCGGGAACTCGCCGTCGAAGCGGTGCACCAGCGCGACGCCCTCCTCACGGGTGAGGTGATGGTTGCGGATCTCCTGGGCCGCGTCGTACGAGGCCCGCCCGAGCCCGAACTTGATGAAGGTCGTGTAGTAGTGGAAGCCGTCCATCCGGTCGTCGATCGAGTTGTACTTCGAGTAGGTGCCCTCCGTACGCTCGGTGTTCGCCTCGAAGCCGGCGTGCTCGACCGCATAGTAGTAGCACTCCTGCGGCACCCACTTGAGGTAGTAGCCGAGGTAGTGCACCTCGATCTTCTTCTCGGCGAGCACGTTGGGATCGGCCGGCAAGTAGGGAGCCAGATCCTTGGCGGTCACGCCGTGCTGTGCCAGCTCGGGCACGCGTACGCCGCCGAGGTAGAGGTCATCGAGCCGCTGCTGCTGCGCGTAGTACCGCGGGTCCCGCTGCGCCGAGGCTGCCTCCGCGACCGGGTTGCCGTACTCCACCTCGTTCTCGCCATAGATCACGAGCGGGATGTCGTGGGTCGCCGCCATCTTGGGCGCGAGACTCTTCTGGCCGAAGATGAACGGCTGGAACGGATGCAGGAGGTTTTCGAAGGCCAGGCGCGTCAGCGTCCGATGAACCCGGCCGTTGGGCGTACAGAGGAAATTGTCGAAGCCGGCATGGAGCCACGACTGGAAGTTTCGCCAGCCCACCTCGGTATAGATGTGCGGCGCCCACGTGACGGTGAGCGGGTTCATCCCGTACTTGTATTTGAGGACGTGCGAGGCGTAGACGGAGTCCTTGCCTCCGCTACCCGGCACCAGCACGTCATAGCCGCCGTCGGTGCGCCGGTGGCGCGCGAGCAGATCGCGCAGCTCCCGCTCGCGCTCGGACCAGTCGGCCCGGGCATCTTTCCATTCTGCGAAGCGGCACGCGTCGCACACCCCGTCGGCGCCGAAGTGGATCGTCTCCTTCTTCGATTGCGAGGTGTGCTCGTACTCGACGGTCGAGGAGGGCCGCTGGTTGGAGATCACGCACCGCGCGCAGAAGCGCACCTCGCGCGGCAGGCCGAACTTCGCCTCGAGCGGCGGCGGCGCGCTCACGCCTCTGCCCCCGCCGCGTCGTGGACGAAGGCGCTGAGGATTGCCAGGCCGACCCGACCGCTCTTCTCGGGGTGAAACTGACAGCCCGTCACGTTCTCGTGCGTCACCGCGGCGGTGACGCCCGTGCCCGCGAATGTGATGTCGGCGAGACGATGGCCGTCTTCGGCCGGGTAGGCCGCGTACGAGTGGACGAAGTAGACGAAGTCGCCGACCTTGACGTCGGCGAAGATCGTGCCGCTCCACTTCGCCCCCTGCCGGGGTTCCGCGAGGGGACACCAACCGACGTTCGGGATCTTCTCCCGGCTACCCGCCGGTGGCGCGGGCAGCCGGTCGACGCGCCCGGGAATGAGGCCGAGTCCCGCGTGCCGACCGAACTCGCTCGACTCGTCGAGCAAGAGCTCCATGCCCAGGCAGATGCCGAGCAGGGGCCGTCCGGTGGCGGCGAACGTCTTCACCGCGTCCGCGAGCCCAAGCGCGTTGAGCCCGGCCATCGCGTCGCCGAAGGCGCCGACACCGGGCAAGATCAGGCGCGACGCGGCGGCCACCACTTCGGGGTCGGCGGCCAGCCGCGGCGTGCCGCCGACCTTCGAAACCGCCTGGCAGACGCTGAAGAGGTTGCCGCGGCCGTAGTCGACGACGACGACCTCGCGGCGCGCGCTCATGGCGCGCTCCGCACGGCCACGCCGGCTTCGGAGAGCGCGGCCTTGATCGCCCCGACGGAGCACGTCCCGTAATGGAGGATCGAGGCGACGGCGACCGCGTCGGCACCGCCTTCCACGATGGCCCGCTGGATATCGGCGGCACCACCGGCGCCGCCGCACGCGATCACCGGCACGCTCACGGCGCGCGTCACCTGACGGAGGAAATCGAGCTCGAAGCCCTTGCGCGTGCCCTCGCGGTCGACCGAGGTCACCAGCAGCTCGCCGGCACCGAGCTCGACCGCGCGGCTGGCCCATTCGAGCGCGTCGAGCCCCGAGCGCTCGCGACCATTGTCGGTGTACGCCTCCCACCGCTCGGGTCCGACCCTCTTCGTCTGAACCTCGACGACGACGCACTGGCTTCCGAACGCCTCCGCGACTCGGCGGATCAGCTCGGGGTCGGCGACCGCGGCGGTGTTGATGGCGACCTTGTCGGCCCCGCTCCGCAGCGCGTCCCTGACGTCTTCGACCGAGCGCAGGCCGCCCGCGACGGTGAGCGGGATGAACACGTCTTCGGCTGCCCGGCGGACCACATCGAGAATGTTGTTGCGGCCGTAGAGGCTGGCCACGATGTCGACGTAGAGGATCTCGTCGATGCCGTCCGTGAAGTAGCGATGCGCAAAGGTCTGCGGATCGCCCATGATGCGCAGTCCCTCGAGGTGGATGCCCTTCACGAGGTTCGGCGCCTTGACGTCGAGGCGGGCGATGAGTCGCGGCGTCGGCATCGTCAGTCGAGCGCGATCCACCGGCCCGTCGCGCTGGAGCGGTGGCAGGCGTCGATGATGCGCTGGACCTGGTAGCCCGCCCGCAGATCGACGCGGGGGCGCTCGCGGCCCTCGACGCACGCGAAGAAGTGATCGATCTCGTCCACGTACATCTGGTCGTAGGACGGCTCGAAGGTCTGGGTGTCCCAGCGATTGGCCCGCGTGTCGTAGAGGCGAACCGTGTGGCCCTCGAGGTCGATGAGCAGGGTGCTCTCGGTGCCGATGATCTCGACCTCGCTCCGCGCCGAGCGGTCGACCATGTCGAGATGGATCGAGCCGACCGTGCCCGAGCCGAACCGCGCGATCACCTCGCAGACATCGTCGCTGCTGACCTCGAGGTCGCTGAATGTTCCCACGACGGAGAAGACGCCGGTGATCGGTCCGCACAGCCACTGCATCCAGTCGAACGCGTGGCATTCGTCGAGCAGCACTCCGCCGCCCTGCTCCTTCTTGGCCATGTAGAACGTGCGGTAGTCCTCCCACGGATGCCACAACGGCAGGTGCACCCCGGTGAAGCTCCGCGCGGTGACGATGCGCCCGACGCGCCCGGCGTCAATGAGCTCCTTGGCGCGCATCAGTGGCTTGAAGAACCGCATGCAGAAACCGTTCATCCCCACGAGCTTCGCGCGCTCGATCGTCTCCACGACTTCGAGCACCCCGTCCAGGTTGTGCGAGACGGGTTTCTCCATGAGGATGTGGACGCCCTCGCGGGCGAGCCGGAGCGCCGGCTGGACGTGGTACGCCGTGGGGACGCAGATGAACGCCGTCCGGTAGCGCTCGGCGGCGATGGCCTCGTCGAGGCTGGTGAAGAGCTTGGCCGCGCCGAACTTCTCGCCGATCTCCGCGCGCCGATCGGCGCGCGTTTCGACCACGGCGGCAGAGTGGCCGCCGGTCAGCAGGTTTTTCAGGTGACGCTTCCCGATGGAGCCGCCGCCGACGATCAACGCTGTGATCACAGCAACATGTCCTCGCTGAGTGGGGTGTCGGCCGGGATGGCACGCGCCGTCTTGCGCCCGAGCACCTGGGTCATGGCGCCCGGCGGCAGTCCCGTACCCGGCCGGAGGATCACGAGATCGTCGGGGCCGACGATCGTCCCGGCCGGGAGGTCGCGAGCGGCGACGAGACTCTTCCGGGCGACGTCGCGAATGGGCAGCTCGTTGCGCGTCGGCCCCTTGACGCCGTCGCCCAGCGCGGCCTCGACGTCGCGGATCGCCCTGATCAGCCCGCGAAGCTGCTCCGGATCGAGAGACGCCTGGTGATCGGGGCCGTCGAGCGCGCGGTCCAAGGTGAAGTGCTTCTCGATGTACATCGCGCCGCGGCCGACGGCCGCCACGGCGATGTGGATCCCGAGGGTATGGTCGGAGAGCCCGACGGGCACACCGAAGCGGCGCTGATACGTGTCCATCACGCGGAGATTCATACCGGTCGGACTGGCCGGATAGTCGCTCACGCACTGGAGCAAGACAAGGTCGGTGAGCCCGGCGCGTCGCAGGGCCGCGACCGCCGCGTCGACCTCGGCCAGATCGGCCATGCCGGTGGAGAGGATCACCGGCAGCTCGAGGCCGCCGACGATCTCGAGCATCGGAAGGTTCGTGACGTCTCCCGACGGGATCTTGAGGCGGCGGACGCCGAGACGCTTCAAGAAACGCGCACTCTCCACGTCGTGGGGCGCCGACATGAACTCGATCCGGCGCTCGGCGCAATGAGCGAGGAGCGCCTCGTGCGCCGCCGGCGATAGCTCGAGCGCCGACAGCATCGAGAACTGACTCTGCTCACCCCCGGTTGCGCGGCGCTGATACTCCGCGGTGGGCGCGCGCCTGGACACGAGACGGGCGGTGGAGAAGGTCTGGAACTTCACCGCGTCGGCGCCCGCCTCGGCGGCGAGATCGACCAGCGCGCGAGCGAGTCCCACGTCGCCGTTGTGGTTGACGCCGGCCTCGGCGATCACGAACACGCGCCCGGCGGTCGCCGCGGCGGCCATGGTGGTGGGCCTCACCGGGGCAGGACGCGTGCCGGCACTCCGGCGACGGTCGTACCGGGGTCGACAGCGCTCGTCACGACGGCACCCGCGGCGACGATCGCGTCCCGCCCGACCTCGACCCCGGGCAGCACGACCGCGCCCACACCGATGAAGGCGCCCTCGCGGATGACGACGTTGCCGGCGAGCAACGCGCCGGGGCCAAGGTAGGCGTGATCTTCGAGGATCGAGTCGTGCTCGACGATCGCGCCGCTGTAGACGACCACGTTCGCGCCGCAGCGGACGCGCGCGCCGAGGACCGCGCCCGCGAAGACGACGGTGCCGGCGCCGACCGACACCGACGCGGCAACCGTGGCGCGCGGGTGGGCCACCACGGGGGACGGTATCGCGGCCGCGCTGAGCAGGCCGCCGAGGGCGCGGCGAGCCGCCATCGCGGTGTTGCCGACGCCGACGAGTGCGCCGTCACACCGCCCGCCGCGTACGGCCTGTACCGCGGCGCCGTCGTCGCCGAGGACCGGCACACCCAGCACGGTCTGGCCGGCGAGCGCCGAGTCGGTATCGGTGAAGCCGACCAGGGTGAGGCCGGAGCCCTCGCCGAGGAGGTCGGCGATCGCGCGCCCGTGGGCGCCGGCACCGAGGATCACGACGCGCATCGCACGATCCGGCGGCGATCCGTCATCGCATCGCACTGTCGCACACTCCCGGTCACCGTGACGCCTCGAACTGCAGATGATAGAGCCGCGAGTACGTGGGGCTGGACTCGAGGAGCTTCGCGTGCGGCGCGACGGCCTCGATGCGGCGCTCGTTCAACACCACGATCCGATCGGCGTGCAGCACCGTCGAGAGGCGGTGGGCGATCACGATCGACGTCGAGCCGACGATCACCCGGTCGATCGCGTCCTGCACCAGGCGCTCCGACTCGCTGTCGAGCGAGCTCGTCGCCTCGTCCAGGATCAGGATCCGCGGCCGCCCGACGATCGCGCGGGCGATCGCGACACGCTGGCGCTGGCCGCCGGACAGCCGCACGCCGCGCTCACCGACCACGGTGTCGTAGCCCTGCGGAAACTCGGAGATGAAATCGTGAGCGTTGGCGGTCCGTGCCGCGGCGATGATGTCCGCATCCGTCAGGCTCTGCCGGCCGTGGGCGATGTTGTCGCGGATCGACATGTTGAAGAGCACGGCGTCCTGCGACACGACGCCGAACAGCGCGCGGTAGCTCGCCTGGCGGAGCCGGCGGATATCCCGCCCGTCGATCGTCACGATCCCCTGCTGGGGATCGTAGAACCTGAGCACCAGGTCGGCGAGCGTCGACTTGCCGATGCCGCTCGGTCCGACGACCGCCACGATCTCTCCGCGGCGGATCTCGAGGTCGATGTTGTCGAGCACGACATCGTCGCTGCCATAGGCGAACGTGACACCGCGCAGCGCCAGGCGGTCGCGGAAATCGTCGATCGACTCGGCTCCATCGGGCACGTCGGGCGGGATGTCCAGCAGCTCCGTGACGCGAGTCGAGCTGGCCAGGAGGGCCTGGATCTCCACCCAGGCCGTGCCGAGCCGGCCGATCTGGACGAGGATGACGCGGCCGACGTACAGGAACAGAACAAACGCCGGAGCCCCCATCCGGCCGGCCAGGAGCTCCCAGGCGCCGACGAGCACGATCGCGGCCTCGACCATGTAGTTCGCCGCGTTACGCGCCGGCTCGTCGATGTGCTTGTAGAGACCGAAGCGGACCCGGAGGCGTATCAGATCGCGGAGCGTGCGCCGAGCCCTTCCGGCCTCGAGCGCCTCGATGCCGAGCGCCTTGACCTCCCGGATGTTCGCCAGCACTTCGTGAAAGTGCGCGAGCAGGCTGCCGAGCATCGAGAGGTCCTCGCGAGCGAGCCGGCGCACCGGGCCCTTGACGAAGCGGGTGATCGCGTAGTGCGCGATACCCGCGCCGACGGCGGCCAGCACCAGATAGGGGCTCGTCCGCAACAGCAGAAGCCCGTAGATCACGATCAAGACGGGAGCGGTGAGCACGCTGATGATGACCACCTCGAGCGGCGCCGCTGTCGACACCGCGTCCGCCTCCAGTCGCGACACCAGCTCGCCCGTGCGATGGCGCTTGAAGAATCCGAGGGAGAGGCTCAAGAGGTGCTCGAAGAGTCGAGCCTGGATGGACGCGCTCGTGCGCACCCGGATCCAGAGTCCGAGGAGGTAGTTGCCGAAGTCGGCGGCGCTCTTGAGTAGTCCTACGAGCATGTAGGCGACGGCCAGAAGCACGATCGCGCGGTGCGGGCTCGCGTGGCCCGTGACGCCCAGCCACTGGAAGACCGCGGTGCCGAGCGTTCCGAGGTTCAGGTTGCCGAGGCCTACGCGCGGGGGCGCGGGCCTTGCCGCCAGTCCGCCGAGCGCCAGGTCGAGAATCGGGGCCATGATCAACGGCAGCAGTCCGGTCAGGACCGTCGCCACGTAGCTCAGGACGAGGAGCACCGCGACGGCCCGCCAGTGCGGCCGCACGTATGTGCGCAGAAGGACCAGGAGGCGGCGGAGGTCGCTCACTGGCGCAAGGTCACCAGGCGGTCGCGCGGCACACCCAGGGCCGTCAGCGCGGCGACGTGCGCGTCGGGCTTGTCGAACGTCGCCACCACAATGGCGTCGAATTCTGTCGGGCCGAGCTCGCGTACGTCGCGCACCTCGAACCCCAGGAAGCGTCGCCCGGGGTGGCCGTCGAAGACCGCGATAGGCTCCAGCCCCAGTTCGCAGAGCGTCAGATAGGCAAGCTCCGCGGCATCGTCGGCCCCGTAAAGGGCGACCTTGCGCGCGTCCCGGTTGGGAAGCCCGGCCATCGCTTCGCGCAGGTGCGCGCGAGCCCGGCGATAGAGACGGAGCGAGTGCGTCATGTACTCATAGGTCAAACGCGACTTTTCCGTGATGCCCTTGCCGGTCAGGAGGTAGCGGAGCCGCTTGCGGACGGCCGGCTTGCGCGGAAAACCGCCCACTTTGACGTAGCCCTTGCGCATCAACCGGCGCAGGTAGAGGTTGGTCAGCCCGACGGCGACCCCCAGCCGCTGCGCGAGCGCCCGCTGGGTCAGCGGCTTTCCCTCACCGATGGCGATCAGGATCTCGAGCTCGCGCTCGGCTTGACGTTCCATTCGCTTGCGTTCAACATTTGAACAAATCGCCGGTGAGCGTGTCAAGGTTGGCGCGCACCGGGGGAGGCGGATTAGAATATCGTCCGTGCCGAGTAGGCTCGACCCCGCTCTGGTCGTTTCGCCCGGAGCGTCGCTCCGACAGGTCCTGGCGACCATCACCGGCAACGGCCGACAGGCCGCAGCGGTCGCGGATGCGGAGCGCCGTCTGCTCGGGCTCGTCACGGACGGTGATTTGCGCAAGGCGATCCTGCGCGGTGTCGCCCTGGACGAGCCCGTCTCCGGCGCGATGAACCGTAAGCCCATCACCGTCGGCGTCGAGACCTCGCGCGAGGCGGCGCTGGCCCTCATGCGCCGGCGCGCGATCCGTCATCTGCCCGTCGTCGACGCGGACGGGCGCCTCGCCAACCTCTGGTTCCTCGACGACCTGCTCGCGCCACCGCCGCTCGACTGCCCCGCGGTCATCATGGCGGGTGGCGAGGGGCGACGGCTGCGGCCGTTCACGGAAACGACCCCCAAGCCGCTCCTCACCGTCGGCGGCCGCCCGCTGGTCGAGATTCTCGTCGACCGGCTGCGCGCCTCGGGCGTGAGCAGCATCATCATGGCGGTGCGGCACAAGTCGCAGATGATCCGCGATCACTTCGGGAACGGCGAGCAATTCGGCGTCGCGATCGACTACGTGGAAGAGCCGGCCCCGCTCGGGACGATCGGCGCGCTCACCTTGATCGCGCCGCCGATGCGGGGACCGTTCTTCGTGCTGAACGGCGACATCCTCACCAAGTGCGATTTTGGCGCGATGGCCGAGTTCCATCGCGCGCGTGCCGCCGCGCTCACGGTGGCCGTGTCGCTGCACCAGGTGGAGATTCCCTACGGCGAGTTCACCCTGCAGGGCGAGCGCGTTGTGGACGTCGCCGAGAAGCCGCGCAAGGAGTACCCGGTCAACGCCGGCATCTACGTCCTCGAGCCGTCGGTCGTCGAGCTGATCCCGCGCGATCAGTACGTCGACGCCACCGATCTCTTGCGACTGCTGCTCGGGCGCGGGCTGCCGGTGGCGGCGTATCTCATGCGGGAATACTGGCTCGACGTCGGCCGCCAATTCGACTTCGAGAAGGCGAATCGCGACGTGGCTGAGGGATTGCTCGAGTGAAGCGCGTCGGCATCGTCGGTCTCGGCTACGTCGGCCTCACGCTCGCCGTGGCGCTGGCGCGCCGGGGCTGCACGGTCTACGGCTGCGACCGCGTTCCGGCGGTCGTGGAGGCGCTCGCCGCCGCAACGCCGCACCTGTACGAGCCGGGCATCGCGGACGGGCTGCGCGAGCTGCTCGACGACCGGCTGCACGTCGCCGCCACCTTGCCGGACACGCCGCTCGACGCGGTCGTCCTCTGCGTGTCGACGCCCGTCGACGAAGCGACGCACCAACCCAATCTCGAAGGGCTCCGCAGCGCGGCCCGCGCCGTGGCCTGCGCCGTCGGTCCGGACACCCTGGTGGTCGTGCGCAGCACGGTCCCGGTCGGCGCCAGCCGGACGGTCGTGCTTCCGGAGCTCCTCGCGGTGTGGGGCCGCGCGCGTCTCGCGATGTGCCCAGAGCGCACCATCCAGGGGCAGGCCCTGCGCGAGCTGGAGGAGCTGCCTCAGGTGGTCGGCGGGCTGGACGCGGCGAGCAGCGAGCAGGCGGAGCTGCTCTTCTCGCTCCTGGCGCCGCGCATCGTCCGGGTGTCGTCGCTCGAAGCGGCGGAAGCCGTGAAGCTGATCAACAACTGCCACACCGACCTCATCTATTCCTACGGCAACGAGGTCGCGCTCTTCGCCGAACGGCTCTCGCTCGATCCGATGGAGCTGATTCGCGCGGCGAATCTCGACTATCCGCGGCCCGACCTCGCGCGTCCCGGCTTCGTCGGCGGCGGCTGCCTGTCGAAAGACCCCTATATCTTCATGGCGAGTGCGGCGACGGTGGGCCACGAGCCCTGGCTCGTGGGCAACGCGCGCCGCCTCAACGAGCACCTGCCGGCGCACGTCGCGCAGCGCTTTCTCGCGCTGCTGGGCGAGGTCCGCGGCCGGCTCGACGGCGCGCGGATCGCGCTGCTGGGCTTCGCGTACAAGGGCTGGCCGCCGACCGACGACATGCGCGGCGCGCCGGTCGTGCCGATGCTCGAACTCTTCCGCCGGGCACCGGTGACCTTGCTCGGCCACGATTTCCTGGTGGCCCCGGACGTGGTGCGAGGGCTGGGCGTCACGCCCTGCTCCCTGGACGAGGCGTTCGAGGCCACCGACGGCGTGCTCATCATCACGGACCATCCGAGCTACGCCAAGATCGACGTCGGATCCATCCTGCCGCGCATGCGCCGCCCCGCGCTGGTCTACGACTGCTGGCGCGTGCTGCCGGCCGACCAGGTGAGGCGCGTCGACGGCATCCGCTACGCGTCCATCGGTCTGGCGTGAGGACGTGGCGATGAGCCGCGTCCTCGTCCTCGGCGGCGCCGGCTTCATCGGCTACCATCTCGCGCGTCATCTCGCCGACGAAGGCGCACACACGATCACCCTGGTGGACGACCTTTCGCGCGGGCGGATGGACGAGGATCTGTCCGCGCTCCTCGCGCGTCCCGGCATCGAGCTGGTGCGCGCGGACCTGACCGACCCCGCCGCGTGGGCCCGTCTGGCTCCGGCGTGGGATCAGGTCTATATGCTGGTCGCCGTCGTCGGCGTCCGGAACGTCGAAGCCGATCCCGCTCGCGTGATCAACGTGAACACACGGGCCGTGCTGAATCTGGTCGAGTGGATGACACCGGCCGCCGGCACGGTCTATTTCGCCTCCACGAGTGAGGCCTACGCCGGCGCCGTGAGCGGCACCCTGCCGATTCCGACGCCGGAGGACGTGCCGCTGTCGATCGCCGCCATCGAGAACCCGCGGTTCGCGTACGCGGCCAGCAAGATTCTCGGGGAGGCGGCGGTGATCCATGGCGCTCGCGCCCGGCGCGTCCCGTATGTCATCGGCAGGTTCCACAACGTCTACGGGCCCCGCATGGGCTACGACCACGTCGTTCCTGAGCTGAGCATGCGGGCCCTCGCGCGTGAAAATCCCTTCCGGGTCTACGGTCTCGAGCAGCGCCGAGCGTTCTGTCACGTCGCCGACGCGGTCGAGGCGATGATCCGGCTCATGGCCGCCCCGGCGGCGGAGGGTCGCATCGTGAACATCGGAAACGATTCCGAAGAGACTTCGATCGAGCGGCTCGTCGATGTCGTACTGCGCGCCGCCGAATATTCGCCGACCATCGCAGCGCTCCCCGCGCCCTCGGGCTCGCCCGCGCGGCGCTGCCCGGACATCTCGCGGCTGCGGATGCTGACCGGATTCGCGCCGAAGATCGATCTCGAGAGTGGCGTCGGCCAAACGTTCGCCTGGTACCGCGATCGGGCGGGCGCCCGGAGACCGGACCGGTGAGCGACGGCGATGACGGAATTCCCAATGCCGTCCCGTATCTCGCGGGCAACGAGTGGCGGTACCTGAAGGAGTGCCTCGACACTAACTGGGTGTCCTCCATCGGCCCGTTCGTGGACCGCTTCGAGCACGAGATGGCGGCCTATGTGGGCGCGCGCCACGGCGTCGCCGTGGTGACCGGCACCGCGGCGCTTCACGCGGCGCTGATCGCCGCCGGTGTCGGCGCGGACGATGAAGTCATCGTCCCGGCGCTGACCTTCATTTCCACGGCGAACGCGATCCGGTACTGCGGCGCGTGGCCCGTCTTCATGGACTCGGAGCCCAAGACCTGGACCATGGACGTGGCCAAGACGGCGGAGTTCCTCGCGCGCGAGTGCGAGGTGCGCGGCAACAAGCTCGTGAACCGCGGAAGCGGGCGACAGGTGAAGGCGCTCTTGCCCGTTCATCTGTACGGGCATCCCGCCGACATCGATCCGCTGCTCGAAGAGTCCGCACGCTATCCCGGTCTCGCGCTGATCGAGGACGCCGCCGAGGCGCTCGGCGCCAGCTACAAGACGCGGCGGATCGGTGTACGCGGCATGGCCGGATGCCTCTCGTTCAACGGCAACAAAATCATCACCACGGGCGGCGGCGGCATGGTCGTGACGAACGACGACGCGGTCGCCCGGCGGCTCCGTTCGTTGACAACGCAGGCGCGGGCGGCTGGCGGTGAGTGGATCCACGACGAGGTCGGCTTCAACTATCGGCTCACGAATCTCCAGGCCGCGCTCGGTGTCGCGCAGCTCGAGCAGCTCGACCGGTTCATCGAGTCCAAGCGGGCGACCGCGCGTGCCTACACCGAGGGGCTCGGCCGTCTGCCGGGTGTCGAGCCGTGTCGCGAGCAGCCCTGGGCGGTCTCGAACTTCTGGATGTTCTCGATCCTGCTCGACCCCGCCCACTGGGGACCGGCGCGCGCGGTGATCGACAAGGCGGCGAAAGCCGGGATCCAGTGCCGGCCGCTGTTCTATCCCCTGCATCGCCAGCCGCCCTTCCGGGACCAGTGCCAGGCCTACCGGGTCGAGGTCGCCGACTTCCTGCACGCCCGCGGCATGTCGCTGCCGTGCTCGGTGGGGATCACGCCTGAACAGCGCACGCGCGTCATCGAGTTTTTCGCTCAGTTGAAGTAGGCGGACAGGTGGTCGAATCACGTGAAACCGCCGGAGCTCGCGCGGCGCCGCCGACCGTCGGTCGCGTGAGCGCGGGGGCCGAGCTCCACGAGTCGACCGATCGCTACTACACCGCCTACTATCGCGACACGCTCGGCATCCCTGACTGGAGCGTGCTCGTCCAGCTTCGTCGTCAGGAAGAGACTCAGGAGCGCGGGCGCCTGGCGCGTCTCGAGGCGCTGCTGGGCGCCGGCGCGCTGCGGGGCCGCGTCTTGAATGTCGGCTGCGGCACCGGCGGCTTCAACGCCGCGGCGGCGGCCGCGGGCGCGCGCGTGGTGGGCGTCGATGCCGATGCCGACGCGATCGCGATCTGCGCGCTCCGCCGCGGTGCGGGCCTGGGGTTCACGCGAGCGGCCGGGGAGGCGCTTCCGTTTTCCGCCGGCGCGTTCGACCTCGTGCACTGCTTCTCGGTGATCGAGCACGTCGCCTCGGTGACCGCCACGATCGGCGAGATGGTGCGCGTCACGCGCCGGGGCGGCGCGATCTACGTCCACACGCCCAACGCGTGGTCGTTCTACGAGGGCCACTACAAGCTCTTCTGGACGCCGTTCTTGCCAAAGGCCCTGGGACGCGCCTACCTGAAGCTTCGAGGTCGCCCGGTGGCCTATCTCGCGACGCTCCGGCGCCTTACCCGCGGCGCCATCGTTCGGGCGTTCGCGGCGGCGGGCGTGACCGACCTGACGTTCTACGACGACGATCGCCCGCGGGAGACGTTGGGTCGTCTGCGCGTGCTCACGGGCGCCTATTACAGATG
>Ga0134124_10003082_pt1 | contig 13384 bp, 10 predicted proteins | sample KB304_FD_96880 | JGI IMG/M metagenome (GOLD analysis project Ga0134124, IMG submission 96880) | Terrestrial soil microbial communities without Nitrogen fertilizer from Kellogg Biological Station, Michigan, USA - KB3-0-4 | ecosystem: Environmental > Terrestrial > Soil > Unclassified ... | reverse complement strand
TTATTGATTTTGTCGCTGATCTGCGGGCTCCGACGCCTTCCGCCGCGGCCGAGTTAGTGATTCGCTCCCGCCAGGAAGTGGAGGGCCAGGCTGAAGGACTGCGCCAGCGGCTGGTTCGCGCCGTGCGCTACCGGTTGCTGATGGGGCGGAAGGCGCTTATCGAACTCGCCCAGCATGGCGCGTTTGGGCGCATGGTGGACGTCATCAACCGGCGCCAGCAGAGACTCGATGAGCTGAAGAACCGGGTGGAACGGGCAGAGCGGCAGATAATGGAGCAACAGCGGCGGCGCCTGGAAACCGCGGCAGCTGCGGTCCGGCATTACGATGTGCGCCGCATGCTGGCCGGCATTCATCAGGAACTGGATTCTCGCATAGCTGCGCTCGCGGCCGCTGCCCGGACTTTGTTGTTGCGGCGGCGAGGCAGGCTCTATCAACTTACAGGGCAATTGGAGGCGCTCTCCCCCCTTGCCATTCTTGATCGTGGGTACGCTCTGGTGTTCGATTCCGCAGGAGTTTTGTTGAAGGATGCGGGTCAAGTGAAAACTGGCGAAGAAATTTCTGCCCGGCTGGCCAAGGGCACGGTGACAGCCACGGTGCTTCGCCGAAAGCAGAAGTAGCCGTGTGGAGGGCGGCGCTCTCGCCCGCCGCTCTGACTGGGGCTTCAGACTAAATTCATTCCGCTTTGTGTGCTTAGCTCGGCCTGCGGTAAGTCAAAATCAAAGGCCAAGGCGGGCCAGGGCGCCCGCCCTACACACACCGACGTATCTTTACAAAGCCTTTACTTCGATAAAGATAGGCGGGATTCTATGACCCTGGATTACAATTGGTTTTGTTTCGATTCATGTAACGCCAATTGTTGGAAGGAACCGCAGTGAAGTTCTTTGAAGCGCCGTGGCCGCATCTGTCGCTGATTTCAGTCATCGACATTCTGCTGGTCGCAGTGATCATTTACGAATTGCTGGCGCTCATCAAGGGCACACGCGCGGCCTACATGCTGGTGGGCGTGGCCGGGCTGGCCCTGGCTTTTTACTTTTCCCGCGCCGGCGAACTGGCCACTCTGAATTGGCTGCTGAGCACGCTGTTGCCTTACGCAGTGTTCGCGTTAATCGTAATTTTCGCCGGCGAGATCCGGCAGGCTCTGGCGCGCCTGGGCCGCCGGCTTTTGCGCAGCCGGACGGCAGCATCTGAGGCCGACGCCTACGACGACATCGTACTTGCGGCCAACCTGTTTTCCCAGAACCAGACCGGCGCGCTGATTGTGATCGAGCGCGAAATCGGATTGCGGACTTATATCGAGAGCGGGGTCCCGCTGGATGCACATCTTTCCTACGATCTGCTGGCCACGATTTTTCGGCCCAGCGCCCCCCTTCATGATGGGGCTGTGATCGTGCAGAAAGACCGCATTGCGGCCGCAGCATGCTTTCTGCCCCTTTCCATGAATCCCGTGCTCTCGACTCAGCTGGGCACCCGGCACCGCGCCGGGATCGGCGTCACCGAAGAAACCGATGCCATCGCCGTCGTTGTTTCCGAGGAAACCGGCGCCATCAGCCTGGCGGTGGGCGGGACCATCGAACGCGACCTGACCGTCGAGCAACTGCGAGAGCGCATCGGAGAATTGCTGCGCCGCTATGTGCCTCCGTCCACTTTGCCCACTCCCATGACGAATGGCGCCGAGGAACTTGCAATTGCAGAAGACGACATGCAGAGGCCCGCTCCGCGCCCGGCCGATTCGCGGGTGACTCCGGGAGGCGAGCGCTAGCTATGAAAGACTTCTTTCGACGGCGGGTGCTGCACAATTTCGGCATCAAACTGTTATCACTAGCCCTGGCTGTGGGCTTGTGGCTGGCGGTGACCCGCGATCCTATCGCCGAGGTGGCGGTCGAGGTGCCCATCGAATTCCGCAACATTCCGGAGAACCTGGAGATCAACACCGAAAGCATTCCGCGGGCCGAGATTCGGGTACGGGGTCCGCAGCGTATTGTTCGGCGCCTCCAGCCCGCGGATATTTACGCCGAAATCGAACTCAGTGGTATGAAGCCCGGAGAGCGCACGTTCGATCTGACGTCGCGGCAGGTACATCAGCCCCGGGAGCTTGAGGTCGTCCAGGTTATACCCAACCAGTTTCACCTCACCTTCGACACTCGTCTTACCCGCCAGGTCCCGGTGCGCCCGAGGGTTTTCGGCACTTTTGCGGTCGGCTACCAGATCGGGCACATTGATGCGTCGCCGGCCGCGATAACGATCAGCGGGCCCCGCAAACGGGTAGAGGCGGTGGAAGCTGCCATCACTGATCCGGTGGACGCGAGCGGCACCGTGGACCGCGCCTCTTTCGTTCGGCATGCTTACGTTTCTGATCCCCTGGTCCAAGTAATGGACCCCAATCCAGTACGCGTCACGGTTATCATGGAAAAGGCCTCCGCCGGAAGCGGCGTACGCTAGTCATTTTCGATTCAGCATGACAACCCAGATCCGACAACTCTTCGGCACCGATGGGATTCGCGGCGTCGCCGGCGAATTCCCCCTCACTCAGGACAGCACGTACATGATCGGCCGCGCTCTGGGGCACGATCTGAAACGTTCGGGTGGAACCGGACGCGTGGTGATCGGGCAAGACACGCGGCAATCCAGTGCGTGGATTGCAGATCGGGTGACGCACGGGTTGACCTCGAGCGGGATTGAAGTCCATAGCGCCGGGGTGATCACCACGCCCGGAGTGGCCTACCTGGCACGGTCGCGCAAGTATGCCGCCGGCGTGGTCATTTCGGCGTCGCACAATCCCTGGACTGACAACGGCATCAAGGTTTTCTCCGGCGACGGGTACAAGCTGCCGGACGCGCACGAGATTGCCATCGAACAGGAAATCTTTGCTCTGCTGCAGAATCCCGAAGCCCACGTGGACTCGTCTTTCCAGTTTCCGCCGAGCCTGCCGGGCCAGGCCGAACTGCGCTATGCCTACATTGCATGGCTGGCCAAGAATGTCGGGGCCGATCTGAGCCGGTTGCGAGTGCTGGTGGATTGCGCCAATGGGGCGGCCGCGGTTGAGGCGCCGGAATTGTTCCGCCTTTGCGGCATAGACGCGACGTTTCTCAGCGCGGCGCCGGACGGCCAGAACATCAATGACAACTGCGGCGCACTGCATCCTGAAACTGTGGCCCGCGCGGTGGCGGAGAAGCCGGGACAATTCGATTTGGGTGTGACCTTTGACGGCGATGCCGACCGTGCGCTTTTTTGCGATGCGAACGGGCGGGTGGTGAACGGCGATGCCGTACTTCTTCTGACTGCGCGGGAGATGAAGTCGCATCGGGCCCTGCCGGGAGACACCGTGGTTGCGACCACAATGTCGAACATGGGCCTGGAAATCTCGCTGCGTAATTCTGGCATTCGCCTGTTGCGCGCCAACGTTGGCGACAAATACGTGCTTGAGGAAATGCATAAAAGCGGCGCTGTTCTCGGCGGGGAGCAATCTGGCCACATTATTTTCCGCGATGGCGAAGCCACCACCGGCGACGGCCTGCTCACCGCGCTGCGCGTCATGGAAACCATGGCTCGAACCGGGAAGCCGCTGGCTCAACTGGTGAGCGATCTCAAAGTATTCCCGCAGACGATCCAGAACGTTCGAGTGCGCGAGAAAGTGCCCTTCGCCAAGGTGCCCGAGATTCAAAAGGCGATCGAAGCCGCCGAGCGCGAACTGAATGGAAATGGACGCGTGGTGGTGCGGTACTCAGGGACAGAAGCGCTGGCACGCGTGATGATCGAAGCCGAGTCTGAAGAGAAGATGAAAGTACTTGCGCAGAGTATCGCCGGGGCGATCAAGAGCGCCCTGGGCGCGTAGAATCTCAGGACTGGGAGGCTAGGGAAGCTGAATTGCGCTTTCCTCCGCCCTTCGTCTTTTCTGCAAACCGCACGCAGCGCAGACTCCCCATTCCTTGTTGCGGGCAGGCGATGAACACAATTTGGAGTCCGGGTTGGCTCCGTCCCGGTCACAAACGGCCCCGAAGTCTTGCCAGCGCTTACTCGAGGTCGCGCCAGTTTTTTCCGAAGCCGACCTCCACCAGCAGCGGCACCGTCAGGGGATGAACATTTTCCATCTGATCGCGCACCAGCGTGCGCATGGTCTCGACTTCTGTCTCGGGGACTTCGAACACCAGTTCATCGTGGACCTGTAGCGTCATGCGCGACTTCAGGCCGCGTTCCCGCAGAGCGGCGTCGATGCGGATCATGGCAATCTTGATCAGGTCAGCGGCCGTTCCTTGCAATGGCGTATTCACTGCCGTGCGTTCGGCAAAGCCGCGCTGATTGATGTTCTTGCTGTTAATGTCGGGGATGGGCCGCACCCGTCCGAACAGTGTCGTGACTTTCTGTTCCCGCCGGGCTTCTTCCAGAGTCTTGTCAATGAACGCGCGCACGCCTTTGTACTTCTCAAAATAGGCTTCGATGAACTGCTTGGCCTCCCGAGGTTCGATGCCGAGAGTTTGTGACAATCCGAACGCGGAGAGCCCGTAGACGATTCCGAAGTTCACCACCTTCGCCTGTCGGCGGTGATCGGCGGTGACCATCAACGGCGGTACTCCGAAGACCTGCGAAGCGGTCAGGGTGTGAATGTCATCGCCGCGGCGGTAGGCTTCAACCAGCAGCGGGTCTTTCGAGAAGTGAGCCAGCAGGCGGAGTTCGATCTGAGAATAGTCGGCAGCCAGTAGCACATGTCCCGGCTCCACGGTGAATGCGGCGCGAATCTCCCGGCCCAGTTCGGTGCGGATGGGAATATTCTGCAGGTTGGGATTGGTTGACGATAGTCTTCCTGTGGCGGTGCCAGTTTGTCCGAACGTGGTGTGCAGGCGGCCAGTGGACGGGCTCAGCAGTGCGGGTAGGGCGTCAACGTAGGTTGATTTGAGCTTCGAAAGCTGGCGATATTCCAGCACCAGCCGCGCGATATCGTGGGTCAGAGCCAGTTGTTCAAGGACATCTACCGCGGTCGAGACGGTCTTGCCTTTGCCGTACTTCACCGGCTTTGGCAAGTTCATCTGGTTAAAGAGCACGTCGCCCAGCTGTTTGGGAGAATTGAGGTTGAACGGAGATCCGGAGTGCGCGTAGATTTCGCGGGCCTTGGCTTCGACCTCGCGTTCCAGCCGTGACGACATTTCTTCCAGAACCTTGCGGTCGATCTTGACTCCAGCTTGCTCCATGCGGGCCAGTACTTGCACCAGGGGCAAATCAATTTCTTCATACAGCTTCTGCAGACCCGCGCTTTCGATGTGGCGGTGCAGCGCCGTGGCAAACCGTCCACTGACATCGGCAGACTCAGCGAGTGTGCCGCCCAGCTTAAGATTGAACCGGCGTAGCGCCACTTCGGGCAGCCGGTGCGAAGAATACGTGGGATCGAGCAGGTAGGAATACAGCATGGGATCATGCCGCACACCGCGCAGTGTGATGCCTTGCGGCTCCAGCGCATGAATCGCAGCCTTGTAATCGTGGACCGCTTTGGGTATGCCTTCGTCTTCCAGGGCGGAGCGCAACCGCGAGCCCGCCCTTTCCTGCAGAGCAACGGTTAACGCTGTTCCGGCCGCTGCGGAGATAGCAACATTCCGGGCCGGAACGGCTTCAGCAGGTGGGGCGGTGAGGGGCAGCATGCTCCCCTGCGGTTCGTCCGCTTCTTCTTCATCCTCATCCGCGACCTGGGGAGACTCGGCTTCAATTGCCACTGCGAGCGCATTTCCTGCTGAGACGTTCTGCAGCACCGCCTCCACATCCGCCTCGGACCCCGCTTCGGTGTAGTGGGTCTCCGCGACCTCCACCACCGGCAGCAGTTCCTTCAACAGGGAGGTGAACTCGAGTTCCGTGAACAAATCGCGCAGGCTCTCAACTTCCGGCGCCCCGGCACGCATTGCGTCCAAATTGAGATCGACAGGGACGTCGCAATCAATGGTTGCCATGCGCTTACTGAAGAGCACGATGTCCCGATTGTTTTCGAGCGACTCGCGATAGGATTTCTTTTCCACCTCGGCGGCTCGATCGAGGGCCTGCTCCACAGTTCCAAAACGCCGGATGAGTTCAACCGAGCCCTTGTCGCCGATTCCCGGAGCGCCGGGAATGTTGTCAACCGAGTCTCCGCGCAGGGCCATAACATCCACGACCCGCTCCGGTGGGACACCGAGAATCTCTTCCACTTTCTTCTCGTCGCAAATCAGATTGTCTTTGGGCGGATTTAGCACCAGGATCCGGTCATTGACCAGTTGCAGCATGTCCTTGTCGCTCGAAACCACATACACCAGATACGACTGCGCGGCGGCTTTGCGAGCCAGTGTTCCGATTACGTCATCGGCTTCATAGCCCGCCAGTTCGAGGATCGGAATGCGGTAAGCCTCGAGCGCGCGACGGATGTAGGGCACCTGCTGCACCAGCTCCGAAGGCATTTCGCTGCGATTGGCCTTGTAGCCGCGGTACTCGATTTCCTGAAAGGTCTGGCTCTTCAGGTCGAACTTGCGCACCTTGGTGATGGCTTCCGCTTCCTGATCGCGGAAGGTGGGCGCCGCCACATCAAACACGGCAGCCAGATATTCGGGCGAGAAGTCCTCACGCAATTTGCGCAGCATGTTGACGAACACATAAGTTGCCGCCGTGGGCAAACCGGTCTTGGTGGTCATGCCACGTGTTCGCGCCATGGCGTGGTAGGCGCGGAAGATGAAAGACATCGCATCCATGAGGAAGATGCGGCGGCCGTCGGTGGCAGTCAGTTTGGGCGCAGGAGGAGCGGGCTTCGTGTCCGAAACACTTTCGGCCGGGGGATTCGAGAGTTTTCTTCGGGGAGGCAACAGCTAAGTTTAGCAGGACCACAGGGGTTGGTTGAGAGTTCTCGGTTCTCAGTTGGGCTAACGGCCGCTCTTCACCGGCTTTCCGTATTCGGTCTGGTAGTGCAGCTTGATCACGCCGCAGGTACGCTGCTCTTGCGAATAAACCACGCAGGTGTCAAAAGGACGGGAATAGACATGCAAGCTTACTGCGCGCTGGTTGAAGTCACGTGGATTGTAGACGCGGTGCACGGGCTCCAGAGGATCTACGGCGCAGGGCTGGCGCGGATTCATTTCCACTGTGTCTGCAGTCTCGAGCTCGCAGGTGCCGGCAGCCAGGTCCTGCGAAATCGTGCGGAAATTTTCTACCCGCAATCTCCCGATTGGGACCGCCATCCAGCAGTTCTGCTCGCGATGGTTGTGTATCGAACTCGCCTGACCGACTTCCCAGCAGATGGCCACCAGTTCATACAGCCGCGTCTTGTCGATCAGATTGCGCGTGTAGTGCTGGCGGTCCCAGCTCAGGTACGGCGTAAGAGTCTCGGATGAAACCGGTGTGCTCTGGAGAAAACGAATGATCTCGTCAATCCGAGTGAAAGCGGGCTCGGCAAATTTCTTCAGCTCGGCAACAAAATCCTGGATCGAAACCGGCTTGGATAGGGCTCGCGTTCCCACATTTCACCCCCTGCAAGCCCAGTATATTCCTGTGGGCCCGGCATTACTCCACGAACATGCAATCGCCATAAGAATAGAATCTGTAGCGCTCGACCACAGCATGACGATAGGCGTCAAGCACCCGCCGCTGGCCGGCGAAGCCGCACACCAGCATGAGCAAGGTGGATTGCGGCAGATGGAAATTAGTGAGCAGCGCACCCACCACCCGGAAGGCAAAGCCCGGATAGATAAAAATGTCAGCCTCGCCGCTACCCGGCGTCACCCGGTCCGATTGCGCGGTGGAATATTCGAGTGTCCTGACTGTAGTGGTTCCGACCGCCACAACTCGCCGTTCGGCGTCCAGAGCGTGATTGATCGCTGACGCCGCTTCCGCGGAGATGAAGTAAGGCTCGCGATGTAACCTGTGATCTTCCACCCGGGCCTCGCGCACCGGTTGGAATGTACCTCGTCCCACGTGCAGCGTGACCTCGGCCGTTTCAATCCCGCGCGCTTTCATGCGGGCCAGAATCTCGGGCGTGAAGTGCAAGCCTGCAGTGGGCGCGGCCACCGAACCTTTTTCGCGGGCATAGACGGTCTGGTAGCGCTCCCGGTCAGCCAGAGTATCGGGACGATCAATATAGGGCGGAAGGGGCACATGGCCAATGCGCTCGACTTCCGCAGAGAAATCCTGGATGGGAGCGAACCGAATGCGGCGTTCCCCGAAACTGCCTCGGGCCAGAACTTCCGCCTGTAGTTGGTCATGGTCTCCGAAAAACAGGTGCTCTCCCACTCCGATCTTTCTCCCCGGGTGCACCAGACACTCCCACTCATTGGGGTCGAGCGATAACCGGCGGGTCAGGAGAACTTCGATCTGGCCCTTCAGAAAATCGGGCGAGGCGGGATTCCCTGGGCCGAGTGGCTGCACATTTGCGCCACTCCTTCTGCCGTAGAGCCGGGCAGGGAAGACTCGGGTGTTGTTAAACACCACCAGATCGTCGGCTCTCAGCATGCCGGGAAAATCGCGGAACCACGAGTCATGCAACTCCGGTGAGCTGCGATTCAGATGCAGGAGTCGCGAAGCGGCCCGGTCGGACGTGGGCTCCTGAGCAATCAGCTCTTTCGGCAGTGAGTAGTTGAAGTCAGAAACCAGCACGCTGGTTGATTATAGGATTTCTTGCCGGGTTGAACCGGGAGGCGGATTGGTGAGCTCTTAAGGGCAGAATGTAATTGTGTGTAAACGAAGTTGTAACCACCAATCGCTTGGGTTAACATACGCGGAAACAGCCGGGGCTTTCAGTTCCATCTTTCCCAACGATGCCTAGTGAACGTCAATATCGGCGCGAAATTGTCCTCTTTGGCAGAGCCCTGCACGAGCGCGGCTATGTGGCCGCCATGGACGGCAATCTTTCCGTACGCCTCGACGAGCGCTACATCCTGGCTACTCCTACCTCCATGTGTAAGGGCATGATGAAGCCCTCCGACATGGTCATCGTGGATATGGACGGCCGACGGGTGGAAGGGCGTCGCGATGTTTCGAGTGAGATTGCGATGCATCTCTTGATTTACAAGCTGCGGCCCGACGTGCAAGGCGTGGTGCATGCTCATCCCCCCACCGCCACCGGGTTCGCCGCTGCCGGCATGCCGCTCAACCAGCCGCTGGTGTGCGAGGTGGTGATCGGACTGGGCTCGATTCCGCTGGCCAAATACGGCACACCGGGAACGCCTGAGCTTACCGCCGCTCTCGAACCGCTGGTCCCGCAGTACGATGCCATTCTGATGTCGAACCACGGCGTGGTGGCGTATGGCGCCGACCTGCACCATGCGTACATGAAGATGGAAACGGTCGAGCATTTTGCTCAGATTGCCCTGGTCACGCATCTGCTCGGACGGCAGCAACCTCTGGGGAGCGAAGAGCTGGGAAAATTGATGGCAGCGCGCAGCAAGTATCAGGGCTCAAGGTCGGCTGCACCGCTCCCCCTGGCCGTTCCCTTCTCCGCGGAAGTCGATGATCAGCCGCAGGCAGCTCCCAGGCGCCGTCGCGCTCGTCACCGCTAGTGACCTATGGGGCGCGGGCGCCCCCGCTCGCATGACCGCGTTCAGCTAGAAGGAATCCAGCACGAATCCGGACTTAGTCGGTTGTGTTCTAAATCAGCGCCGTCCGCGGTTGGACTCTCGGCCACATGAGAGCCTACTCGCCGCCGATCCTGAAGCGCATGCCGGCCCGGACGTTTGCTCCCAGCGCTGGGTAGCCCACTACTTCCTGATAAGCCTTGTCGAAAGCATTTTCGAGATTCACGTAGGCTGTGATCCGCGAAGTTACCGCATACCATCCGCCGAGATCTACGCGCGCGTAGCCGGCGGCGTGGTTGACGCCGTAACCCAGGAAATCCGAATCAGTGCGCCTGCCGATGAAACTTCCCCCCAGATTTGCTCCCCACCGGCTGCTCAGGTAAGTCAGCAACAAACTTCCCGAATGCTTGGGACGCCGCAGCAGGGGCTGGCCGGGCTCGAGCAGGGGATCGAAGGCGAAGGGCTGCTCCAGAATCTGAGTCGAAGTGTAAGTGTAGGAGCCGTCGAGCGACAGTTTCGCCAGCGGTCGTCCGTGTAGCTCCAATTCAACGCCATGCGCGATGGCCTCATTGACGTTGACGTTCTGTCCGCAGAAAGCGCTGGGGGGCGGGCAAGCCGCCCCCGTCAGGAAATTGAAATCGATCTTGTCGCGAAACAATCCGTTGAAGTAAGTAGCAGTCAACGAGTAGTTCCGGGAAAAGTTCTGTTCGAAGCCGGCTTCGAAGGAGCGCACATGCTCCGGCTTGAGATCGGGGTTGGGGATCACGGGAAAGCCGCCACCGTTTCCGAACGACTGCGCGAAACTGGGTTCCTTGATGCCGGTGGCGTAGCTGAAGCGGAAGCGCGTGCCGGAAAAGAAAGTACCGCCGCGCAGAGCGGTAAAACCCAAGGCAATCCGGGGCACGGCTTCATTTCCGAAACTCTCGTTGTGCACAAAGCGGGCTCCGGCCACCAGCGAGAGACGCCCCAGGGTCAGAAGCTGCTGCCCGTACACGGCATGGTTCAGCCGCACTCCGTGGCTGAGCGAGTCGGGCAGGCTGCCGGTGGTTCCGTTCTCGTCTTCGAATTCGTATCCAATCGTGGTCTGCGCCCAGCTTCGTTCTGTGTAGTCACCCTGATAATCGAAGCCGGCGCGGTTGATGTTGGTAATGGAATGAAATGGAGTATCAATTTGATTGCCGAACGGGTCCACGCGTCCGGGCTGATTGACGGGCTGAATGTTGGTGCGATGCAGTGCGTACTCGAATCCGGTAAAGCGATGCTGCCAGCGCGAGGGCCCCGCAAGGGTCAACTCCGCGCTGGCCAGGAGATTGTTCTGGCGCGCGCGCTGGTCAAGGTCCGGGGGCAGGATTGGATCTCCGTTGAAATTCCAGTAGCTCTGCACGCCGGTGGCGCTGTTGGAGTGGCGGGTACGCAGGCGGAGCGCCGCCCAGTCGGTCAGCTTCACGCCGACGTTGCCGCCCTCCAGGGAGTCTGAGTAATCGTCGTTCGGGCCGTGACCCATGGTGTTGAACTGGTCTCCGAACAGGTTGTAGTCGAAGCGGCTAGTGGCGCCGGCTAGCGATGCGTACCCATTCGCCGTTCCCAGGTTTCCGCCGTCCGCTCCGAAACGCAGTTCAGGGACGGGAGTGCTCCCGGTGTGAGTGAACACTTGTACGACACTGCTCATGGCGTCCGAGCCGTAAAGCGTGCTCTGCGAGCCGCGCACAAATTCCAAACGGTCGGCCCCCGCCAGAGGCAGTACGCCGAAGTCGAATATTCCGCCGGGATCGTTGACGGGAACGTCATCCACGATCACTTTGTTGTAGGTAGACTCGCCGCCGCGCACAAAGAGCGACGACAATCCGCCGCGTTGGCCGGCCGTGCTCACGACCGCCCCGGGAAGAAAATGCAGGGCATCATCCGCCGCCACCGGCCGCATCACTTCCAGTTGTCCGGCGCTCAGAATTTCGACGTCGGCTCCCGCCACGCTGCCTGGGACCAGGGTGCGGGTGGCGCTTACGTTGACAGTTTCGCTGGCAGGAGCCAATCGGAGGCTCACCGTGGCTACTTCGGACGCGGAGATATCTACTGACTGCTCAGCAAACCCGGCAGCCAGGATGCGAGCGCGATACAACGCAGCGTCCGCTCCGCGAAATATCGCCAGCCCGTCGGCTGAAGTAGTCTCGATGGCGGCTGGAGTTGACGATTCGCCGCGGAACAATTCAACCTGCGCCCCGGCGACCGCCACTGACTGGGGATCGACCACCTTGATTTTGAGATCGGCAGCCGACGCCGCTGCCAGCAGGACTAACACAGAGACGAAAATTCCAAAGAACCGCATGCACTCCTCCTTTGTCACGCGAAAGGGGTTGGTGTGGACGGTTCACGCCGGTCTCCTGGCTTGCGAGTAAGGACGCGTTTTCGTGTCCGACGAATACAGCGGGCCTTCCCGGGGCTCCCCAGTGGCCGGCTGCGATTTCCTCGCTTACAGTTGCGCGGCAGCGCGGGATTTTCACCCGCTTCCCTCCTCGTCAGTGTGACGAGGGTGCGCGAACCAAACAAGTTGTGAAAGAACAAAACTGAGTGTGGTTGGGAAAATTTACTCGCTCAGAACAGCGAAGTCAAACCGAAATGGAGGACAGGCGTCCCGCCCGTCCCACTGTCGCTTCGAACAAAAGCGCTGTCCAGCTGCGCTCGACCCGGACGGGTCCGAGACCCGCCCCCACACAGGCTGTGAAGTCTTAGAGAGTGTGCAGATACGCCAGCAAATCCTGCACTTGCGATTGCGACATTACCTGGCCGAAGGCCGGCATCATATTGCGGCCGGTTACGATCATCTCGCTCACGCGTTCGTCGTTGGCCGGCATTCCGCTCACCGGCAGGAACTGCTTCTTGAAAACACCCTGCAAACTGCGTCCCTTCTTGTCGCGGGACGAGTAAGGTTCGTGACAGCGATCGCAATACTGATCATAGAGCCGCCGTCCGGCCGCCTGCTGCGCGTTCAGTCGCAGTTCCGCATCGCTCTTGCGGCGTTGCACATCGCAGCCACCGCATACGAGCAAAAGCACAGCTGCGAGAATGAGCAGCCCTCGAAAAGCTGAGCGATGACCCAGGGAGTGGCGAGGTGATTCCATTTGTCCTCGAAACTAGCAATTGGCAAATAGCAATCAGCACTTAGCCACCGCCTATGAGTATTGGCTAATTGCCAATTGTTAGTTACCGCGCCGACGTACAATAGCAGAGCACGATCCATGCCCGCTGCCGGCAAACGCGTTATCGTCAAACGAGTCTACGAGAAGCCCGCCCGAGGCGATGGATATCGCGTCCTGGTGGATCGGTTGTGGCCGCGCGGACTCAGTAAAGGCCAGGCTGCGCTGGACGCCTGGTTACGCGACCTTGCTCCCTCGGACGAACTGCGCCACTGGTTTCACGCCCGTCCCGAGACTTGGCTGACTTTCCGTAAACGCTATCTCAAGGAACTCGCAGCACCCGAGGCGGCGGAAGCCCTCGATGAACTGTACCGCCTGGCCCGCAGGAAAAAGAATCTTACGCTTCTGTTCGCCTCGAGAAACGAACATCACAATAATGCCGTGGTCCTGAAAGAACTGCTGGACGGTATGCGTAAGCCGCCAACCGGCACCGGACCTGTGCGCAGCGTGCGCGGCCGGCAGGCCAAGCGTATGCAACGATAGTTTCGGTGAGGGTGGGTGTGGCTTGTCTGGTTTATCTGGCCGCGTGCGACTCGCCCGCGGCCACACACACTACACCAACACAAATTATTTCCTGGGTTTGTCGTCGTTGATGATTTCGGCGACGATGTTGTCGATGGTTTCGTTGATGCGTTTGTCAGGCAGGTTGAAATTGTTCGACAGGATGGAAAATGCCACCCGCTC
>Ga0134124_10003081_pt1 | contig 13385 bp, 17 predicted proteins | sample KB304_FD_96880 | JGI IMG/M metagenome (GOLD analysis project Ga0134124, IMG submission 96880) | Terrestrial soil microbial communities without Nitrogen fertilizer from Kellogg Biological Station, Michigan, USA - KB3-0-4 | ecosystem: Environmental > Terrestrial > Soil > Unclassified ... | reverse complement strand
GGCGGGATCAAGCTCGTCGAGCGCGAGACTGCCCGTGCGGAGTCGAGCGTTGTGGCAGCCCGTGCAATAAGTATTGATGACCGTCCCGGAGTCCGCTGGACGGGCGTCCTGCGCCTGCAGCGTGGCGGCAAGCAGCGGAGCGACGAGCCAGCCGGCCAGGACCCATCGGGACACGCGCCAAGTCTGAATGAATCGCGAAAGACAATCCAGAGAAAGCTGGCCCAACCGTTCGGGCCCCGCCGGAAGCAATTCCGTGATCGTCAGGCCGATGACGCCCATCGGGCGGTGAAGCCGGTGCGATATTCAGGCGCGTTCCGCCCAGGGCGCGACGGCATCTGAATTGCCGATCACAGCCGTGGACACGTATCTGCCGAGCGAAAAAGCATGCAGAACGCGAGCGACAGTCGTCATTCTGCGGGTGAGGATCCGGCGCATGTGCCGGAGGGCGCCGTCGCGCCGGCCGCGAACGTGCGCCGCACCATCGATCGCTGGCTGCTGGTTGGCGTCGGCGCGGCCGGCCTGTTCATCACACTGACAATCGTCCTGGTCACCGGCATGTCGCGTCGGCCCGTTGAGTCTGCTGCCGCGCCGCAGACTGTCGCCGCCCGCTCGACCCCCGCGGTTCCTGCCGCTCTGGTGGAGCCCACAGTGCTGCCCGCATGGGCAGGCCGCCGCCAGCCGGTCTGGGCCGCTGACGGGACGAAGACGATCAGCTTCGCGCTCGATGCCATCGGCGACGTATCTGCCGGCATGTCGCGCGAGCGGCCACAGCTGGTCGCCCGGTGTCTCTCCCGAAGAACCGACGTGTACCTCGTGACGGGGCCGCTCAGTTTCGAGCCGCAGTCAGGAAGTCATACGGTCCGCGTTCGAGTGGACGATGAGCCTGAACAGGCGCAGCAGTGGCTGGACTCGGAGGCCAGTCGCGAGCTCTTCGCGCCAGACGGCCCGGCGCTGACGGAACGGCTCGCGCGGGCGCAGCGCCTGCGCGTCGGCTATACGCCGTTCAACGCCAGACCGGTGACCGCGGAGTTCATCTTGGAGGGGTTCGACCAACTCGCGCCGCTCGTGGCCCGCACGTGCGGCCGCGTCGATTCTCCCAAGGCCGTTCGGCGCGATCGATAACCCACCACACTCCGCCTGCGCCGCTAGAGGGGACTGCCCGGCGACCAGTTGACGGGCGGCCTGCTACCCTTAAGATGTTGTCGGAGATATCGTGTGACGATCGATGAACGACAGGGGGGCGATGTCGTCGTGCTCGACCTGCACGGCAGGATCACCGGCGGGGACCGGCTGATCATCGACACGATCGACTCGCTGGTGACGCGCGGTGTGCACAAGATCGTGCTGAACTTCGCCGATGTGTCCTACATGGACAGCGTGGGCTTGAGCACGCTTGTCAGGTCGCATCTCAGACTTCGTCAGCAGGGAGGCCAGCTGGCGCTCCTGAGTCTTCCACGGCGGATCGCCGATCTCTTGAGCCTCACCGGTCTCACGAAGGTGTTCCAGCCGTTCGACGACGAGGCCGCTGCGATTGAGAGCTTCGACAGTGAGACGCGTCCGGCCGACGCCGGCGAGTAACGCGGAACCTGTCGCGCCGTAGCATCGTTACCGCTCGACGCTGAAAACCAGCAGGGCATTTCCCGGTGCGCCGTTTCTAACGCCGACGTACCCCGACGGCACAAACAGCAGACCACCCGCGACGACCGGCCCCGGCCCGCCCATCGACCCGCCGTGGGCCGCGACATGATTCACGGATTCGAAATCGCGCGCGGTGTTGTACTCCCACACCGCGTGCCCGTCGCTCGCCGAGAGCACGCGCAGCACGCCGTCCCAGCCTCCCGAAATCACGGCGCCGGGAATCACCGTCAACGCGCCGTCCTGGCCGGAGCGCGACAGAGAACCGGCGGGCGGCAGCGACGCGAACCACTGACGCTGCCCGTCGCGGAGACGGACGGCGGCGATTCCGCCTGGGCCCAGTCCGAAGTACGCGTTCGCTTCGTCTGCTGCGCCGCCCCACACGATCTTGCCGCCAAACTCCGTCGTGTTATCGACAAGAGGTGTCCGCCACGCGACCGCGCCTTTCTTGTCCGGGTCGTAGGCCCAGACGTTCCCGCTCTTCTGGCCGGCGATGAGGAGGCTCGTGCCATCCTGAAGCGTCCTCAGGATCGGCGGAGATCCGAAATCCTGATCCGGGCCGCAGTTCAGCGTCGCGTTGCTGATGCACACGCTCAGCCAGACGTCGTTGGCGGTTCCCTGTGCGCTCCAGAGGATGTTTCCCGAGTCGAGCGACATCGCGACGATGGCGTCCGTCGTCGGCGCTGCCGGCGCGCTGTAGGCGTTGCCCGTGCCGACGTACAACGCCCGGCGTCGCGGATCGATGGTCGGAGAGTTCCAGACGCCGGCTCCGGACGGTCCCCACAGCTGCGTACCCGCGGCGTTTTTTGTCGTGGGTTTCGGCGGGTCGGGAATCGTGTACGTCTTCCAGGCCTGCTTTCCTGTTTCGGCCTCCAACGCGACGACGCTTCCGCGCGACGAGCAGCATTGATAGACGGGATTTCCGCCGGCGCCTTCCTCGCTCGAAGCCACCGGAACAAACACACGTCCTTCAAAAAACCGCACGCCGCCGGTGATCCGGGCCAACGGGTGATCGTCGACATGCACCTTCCACAACAGCGTGCCACGGACAGCGTCGAGCGCGTAGACATTGGCTCGCGCGTCGCCAAAGAAGACGGCGTAGGGCGCGCCCGGAGCCGCTCGTTCCACGGTCACGGAACTCCGCACCGCGGCGTCGGCATGAAAGGACCAATGGACACAGCCGCTCGCGGCGTCGAGCGCGTACACGTCTCCAGTGTCCGAGCTGGCGAACACCCGCCCTGCGACGACAGCCGGCTGGCCTGAAACGGCACGCGCGCCGGGAAAGCCAAACACCCATTTCAGCTTCAGGCGGGGCACGTCTGCGGCGCTCAGCTGCGCGGCCGCTGCGGGCTGAAACCTGGTGTTCCCCGCGTCAGCGCCCCAGCTGTTCCAGGAGGGAGACGTTGCGAGGCTCGCGATGGCAGGGCTCGACGCACACCGATTGGCGATTTGCGCGGCATCTTGAGCGGAGAACCCGGCGGTCGTCCGGAGAATCAACACCGCGCCGCCGGCGATAACGACAATCCCTCGCATGTCTGAATCACCCGCAGAGAATGTCAGCCCTATTTGCAGCGATTCGCCGGCGTCCTGCGGTCGCGCCACTTACGATGGCAGTGGGCGCACGAGTTGCTGACGGTTTCGGAGAGCTCGCTCAGCTTGTCCTGATCTTTGGCCTGAGCCAGCTTGTAGGCCTGCATGCTGGCGTCACGAACCTCCTGCACGAATCTGGTCCACTCCGGGTCCGCGATCGGAGCGGGCACGCCATTCGAACAGGTCCGCCCCGGGAGCAACAGCAGGTTGGTGGATTCGGCGAGCGCCAGCGCCGCGTTCTCGACAGCCTGCCAGCCCCCGAACGTGCTCTTGAGGGGATCGGTCGCCATCCCCGGGTCTCCGTCCTGCTTCACGGCCGCGGGATTCTCGAATTGTGGAGCGAAGACCACGTTGGCGGCGGGATACAGGACGCCGCGCATCAGTTGGTTCAAGTTTGCGTAAACGCCCGCAGTCGTAGTCGCCGGTGGCGTCTGGGCCCTCACCGATAGTCCGGTCGCCACCAGCCCGAGGGACAGAAACAGTGCCGTCTTCAGCATCGGCGTAGAGTAGGCGAGCAGTCCTCCCAGCGCAACAGTACGCCATCGCAGATTCGAGACAGGTGTCACGAGGTGTGTTGCGCGGCGCCACGCTTGAGTCAGGTCTGTTCTCTGGAGACTGAAAATGGCCAACACTCACCGCTTGTCGATGATCGGCGCCGTCATTGTCTGCCTCGTCACGGCTCAGGCGAACGTCACGGTGTTCGCGAGCGAGGATGACCGTTCGTTCGCGGAGGTACAGACGTCGACCTCGGAAGACCCTGGATCGGCGAGCTCGATAGACGACCCCGCCACCGCGACAGACAGGTTACTTACTCCGTTGTCGCCGAAGGTACAGACGCGCCTCACGCTCGACGGTGGGCTTCTTGCGGCGAAGGACTCACGCCCGCCGCTGGCGATTCGCCAACGGCGGCCGTACCGAATGACACGGAGCGGATCCATCGCGGCGATCATGCTCGGGGCGGTCGCCACGATAGCGGGCACCGCGATCCTCGTGTATGCCAATCGGCCTGAATGCACGACCAACCAGTTCGCGGGCGGCTGCGGCTACGGAACGAAGGTTGTGGGCGGCTCCGTCGTGGCTGGCGGCGTCGTCGGCCTGTTTGTCGGCGCCTTGACGTGGAGATAGCCCGCCGCGTCCGCCGGCTATCGCTGCCACACGCGCATCATCTGGTTAGCGCCTCGCAGGAACTCGTAATCGACCGACTCGATTGACACCTCGAATCCGCGCGAGACGAGGTGTGCCCGCACCGGTTCGAGATGAGGCGATGGAATCGCGCCGAAGGTCAGAAGCGGAAACACCCGGACTTCGCGTGCGACGCGGCAGAGCTCATCAAGCGAGCTGCAATGAAAGTCGGTCGTCAGTTGTGTGGAATACAGAAACAGCAGGTGCGAACAGACGGCGAGATCAAATGCGGCGGTGCCGAACGGTAACTGCGGGAGCGCGGCGTCGATGTACCTGCGCTGCGCCTTGCCGGCGTCGTAGTCAGACAGAAACGTCTGCATGGCCTGCATTCGCAGGAGACCCAGTGCGTCGACGGAGGGAATCGAGGTCCAGACGTACTCACTCTCGTTCTTTCGCAGCTGGCCCATGATCTGTTCGTACGCCGTGTCGATCCGGGTCCGTATTGCCGCGCCATCGAAACCGTACAGCGGATCGCACGACGCGATCGTGAATCCGCGGCGGGTGCCTTCGGCGTTGAAGCTGGCGGGACCATCCCCGCAGCCCAGAATCGTGCCTTCGAAGTCCCGCGCCGTGAGGGCAAACATCCGACAGTATTCGTCGAACGAGCGCCCCCACGGCACGACCTCGTCTAGTGTGAACATCAGGGCTCCGTCGAACGTGAGCCTTGCGACTGGTCGTCGTTCGCGCCCTGCCGGTCCTGCGCGATCGCGATCGCGTCGCTCGGCCTGCCGTTCTTGGTCAAGCCCGGGATGGCGGCGTTTATGGCGGGGCCACCCGACCACACCGGACGACCGTCCACGAGAATCGAGGACACCATGCGCGTCTCCAATGTCATGACGTGGCTTCGCGCGGGAGACAGCTGCTCCTCGGGTTGAAGGTCGCGGACTCGCAAGAAGATCAGACGGCCGTGTTCCGTCCCCGCGAAGCTCATGCCCCCAAAGCCGACCCGCGCAGCACCATCACGGTCCTCAGCGAAGACGATTTGATCGGTGGGCAGCGAGACTTTCAATCCGTCGGGAAACAGGACAAACGTACCAGCCGGTCCGTTCCGAAGGATGGGCAGGTGTGACACGAGGTCTCGCTCGCGATAGAGCGAGGTCTGCGGCGCAAACTCGATCAACAGCGGCACGGCGATCATCGCTCAGTCTTCTCCCAGATGTATCCCGGCTCGGTCGTCAGGCGCGCATCCTCGACGGGTCTCCCGACCGCAAAGTGGTACAGGCTTTGGAAGGCGTGCCCGTGCAGACCGAGCATGTCGTGCACCGGATCATCGTAGAAGCAGCCAATTCCGGTGGCGCGTGCGCCAGCGGCTTCGGCCTCCAGATAGAGCACTTGTCCCACCATGCCAGTCTCCCAGAACAAATGTCGATAGAACGACGGGCCGAACGTCTCCAGGCTCTCATTGAAGTCGGCCAGCATTCCGAGACTGAAGAACCCATCCGCCGCGATGTCCTGGTCGCAGCTGAGACGCGCCGCCAGCGCGCGGACATCGGCGTGTGCCAGCCGCCATAGCGGCAGTCCATCGTCGGCGGCTTCCCACAAGAAGTCTGGACGACAGGCGGCTCGCAGTCGGTCGAACACGTGCGGATCGCGCAGCAGGACGTACAAGCCTGACGCGACCCCCTCGACGCGATGGACGAAGAGGGCGAGATGCACGCGGGGCTCCCACCATGCAACGGCCGGTGTCCTCGCGTCTGGCAGGACCCGCGAGAGCATGTCAACGAAGGTCGTACGGGCGATCGTCGTCCGCCCATCGAAGGCCAGGCCGCTCCGCCGCTGCAGGAGGAGCGCTCGCGCACTGATCTGACGATCGCGCCGCGCCGGTTGATCGTGCGTGGCGAGCATCGTTCCAGGCACACTCGATCGTCCTGGATCTTCGGTGGCCCGTGCGACTTCGTCGATGAACGACCACTCGATGTGATCCTCACTGAGCTGACTGGCGCGGCCCGACCAGTGGCCGCGTCGCACGGCGTCGACGAACGGTCCCACCGCGTCTTGCGGGCCATCGAGCAGTGCTCCGGCGGCCACGGCCATGATGCAGCCAGGCTCTTCGCGTTCGGCATCGATGAAATCCTGCGCGCGATCGATGCCGGTCACCGTCGCGATGGCGCGGTGCGACCACGCCGGCAGGAGCACGGCGCGCCACCCGACGAGTCCGGCGGCCATCGACACCGCCGCACTGGCGTGTCCGAGGTCGTGCTGGCAGTACCGGAACGCCCGCTCGCCGTATTTCCACGCTTCGCGCCAATGAATCGAGGTCAGCGCGACGAGCAGGACGTCCCCACGTCCGCCGAACGCGCGCTCCCACACATCCACGTTGAATACGCAGCGCACTTCGAGGACATGGCGGTCCGGCGCGTAGTGGTATACGGCCGGCTGATGAGCCAGCCCCGGTAACGCTCCGCAGACGACGTACGCTTCCGTTGGGTGAAGGTTTCCGCTGGACGGGTTCACCCGCAGCGCCCACCGCGATGCGTTGAAGCGTTTCCACGCTGAGAGGCCCAGTGCGTGCCTGAGCATGTCGCCGAGGGCGCCGGCGCTGAACGGTGCCGCAACCCCGTCAAGCCGGCACGCCTCATCGAAGGTGGCGCGAGAGGGTGCGTACGCATCGGCGGCCACGCCGGGCGTCGGGTACAGGGGGAAGACCGGCGCATCAGCAAACCCGCGAAAGGGGGATGGTTGCGAGGCCCAGTCGAGGTATCCGAGCGATCGCGCGAACTGTTGGAACTGATGCTTCGTCCCGTCGTGATAACGGTACACCGTCGCGAGCGATGTCTGACGCGACTGGTCCGCGATGATGTGTGGAGGGGCCACTAGAGAAGATTCGCGAGTCAAGGATAACTCCTCGCAGGTCGCGCGCAAGAGGCGAAGAGTTGCACCGATCAGCAGATAAGCTCCGCTTGACATGGCTGGACCGCCGGGAGCGCGAGGCGGTTGCCTACTGAGAAGGGCCATACGATTCCGGGCGATAGTTCGTCGTGCGGAGGGATGGCCGAGTGGTCGATGGCGGTGGTCTTGAAAACGTTTCGGATCGGTTATCGCAAGACGGTCATATTGTGCCCGCCCCCTTCAACTGAACATCCGCGAGATATGGCCAGATTATGCGCAATCTTCCCGATCTTCAGTCAAACCTGATAACCGATCAAACAAATTTCGTCCGTAACTTGTTGATCCAAGACACGTGTCTCGCCCTGTGCCGCGCAAACCCGACACCGCTGCGTGCGATTTGCCAGGCCAGTCAGGATGTTCCTCTCGCAGCCTGAGTACCTGTGCGAATAGACCCCCGCAAGAAACTCACCGAAGGCCGCGATGGCGCGGTCGATCCCCAGGGCATCGATGTCCCTGTGAGTCAACTAGGCGCATTGGCCCGCGCGACTTCAGTTGAGGACGTCGGCCGCCTTCGGTCGGGCGCTGCGAGGTGGACACCAAACAGCCTCCGCTGCCGTCGAACGGCCGACGTCCTTAACCACCGTCGAGTCGTGGCACTTCTCGACTCCGTTCGTCCGGTGCTTGCATGCCGGCGGTGACGCCTGTGCGGGCCGTTCGCTTCGCGGCGGCCAGCACAGCCAGTTTTTGTCTGCTTGATCTTGTGAAACAGCCGACTATCTGCATTAGCGCCAGTCTGGAGCAGCGCGATCATTTGCGCATCGTAGGCGCTCGCTTCATCGGCACCGGGTATGAGATGCCACTCTTCATGCACAAACACGCCGGCGATCTCTCGTATCGCCTCGACGTCGCTGCACCGTTCACTCGCGTGGCGTGCATGGATAAAGGCCTGCGTGGATCCTTCACGGATTAATCTGGCGTTGAAGCAAGACGAGCGTGAGCCACCTCCCTAACTTAAAGCCAATGTGAGGCATCCGGCCGACCTCTGTGAAGCCGCAGCGCTCGTGGAAGCGAATTGAGCCGACATTCTCTCCGTCGACTGCAGCGACCATCGCACGTTTGCCTGCTGCTCCTGCTCGACCAATTAATGCTTCTATCAGCGCGCGTCCCACGCCGGGGCCCAGTACCGCTCACGGACATGAACCGTGTTTTCGACCACGAACCGATAACCAGGCCACTTCTGAGAATCACGAAAGTCGCGGTAACACGCAAACCCAGCAACTTCGCCGTTCATCTCTGCAACTAAGACCGGATCGCCGGCCCGCTGATGCTGGGCGAGCCACTCGCGTCGATCGTCCAGCGTGTATGTCAACTCTCGCCACTCCGTTGTCGTCGTGGGCAGAAATGCGTTCACGATCTTAACGATCTGTGGCAGGTCAGTGTCGACGCTACAGCGAAGGGTAGAGCGATCCGTGGTCCACCAGCAACACGTCTTCGGTGGATTGCTGGATCGCGGTGGCAATGCCGTGCCCGTGCTGCGGCCCGAAGACGAGCGTCCGCAAGACGAGGAGATCGAGCGTGCCCTGGAGCAATTGAATGCGATCCGCGTCGGCCATCGGGCAGAGACACTACCAGTACTCTAGGAGTCTGTCTACTAGTAGACGTCGACGTGCGGCGCCGTTGACGCGCCTATCAGACGAAAAAAGGCGCTCGAACATGTTCGGTAGGCGTATCGCACCCCGTGCAGCTCTCGTGACGCGAGTGCCCGCCATTTCCAGCACGAACGCTGTGCATTCATCACAACGACAGACAAGAATTCGCTCTTAGCTGTTCGAACCATGTCAGCAAGAATCAACGAACGCCTTTTCCCTAAACGTCGATCTTGTAGTCCAGTCGAACCTCGTCGCCGTGCATGCCGCGAAAACCCCAATTGCATGCGGGGCTTTCCTGGATGCAGATTTCTAGGTCCTGATGCTGGATGCCTACCTGTTCTTTGATCCGATCGAAGAGTAACCGAATAAGCTTTTTGCGAGCGTCAACGGAGCGGCCTTCGATCATGGTGATCTCAAGAATGGTGTACGCATCGGTGCGTCCCTCTGGGTACAGCATGTTGTCTCTATCCATCGGGAAAAAGCGGTGCGCCCTCTTGTCGCGCGGGAATTGCAGCGCTTCCATCACGCACTCATGTATCGCTTCTGACAGCCGGTTCCGAATTGGAAGCAGATTGTCCGCGAGGCCGTAGATTTTGACTTGTGCCATCAATCCATCCTTCGGTGTGCTTGCTCAACACGAGTCCCCGAACAATGTCGTCACGGGTCTTCGAGTTCAAAAACGGCAATGCGACGCATTACACCGCCCCACGGTGTCATTCTGGTAGGCGCCGACCATGAGCGAGGTGTCGTTTGCACGATCCGATTTTCGGGACCAGCGTCAAGCGTTTGTCATGTTTCTGGCGATCGGTCCTCGCGAGTAGTCGGACCCCTATTACTGCGTCGTCCAGCCGCCATCTATTAGCACCGCCGTGCCTGTGATATAGGCGGCATCTTCCGAACAGAGGAATCGCGCAAGCTTTCCGACGTGCCGCGGGTCGCCCCAGGCGCCCAGGGGAACCTTCGAGAGAATCTGCGCGTTGAGGGAGGAGTCAGTCATCAGACTCGTGTTTAGCTCCGTGGCGAATGGACCAGGACTGATCGCCACCACGGTGATGCGCTCAGGTGCGAGCTCCAGCGCGAGCGCGCGCGTGAATCCAAGTAAACCGGCCTTGCTTGCCGAATATGCCGTACGTTGAGGCAACGACACATGGCTCAACGTCGAGGTGATATTGATAATTCGGCCATATCCTCGACCACGCATCAGCGGTACTAAGCTTCGGCACATCAGAAACGCAGATGTCAGATTTGTATCGATGACGTGTCGCCACTCCGCTGGCGAGCAATCGAGCAGCGCCTTGCGTAACATGATTCCAGCGTTGTTGACAAGAATGTCGACACGCCCGCATTCCAGCTCCAGGCGGTCCTTTAATGCGTGAATCTCAGTCTCCTGCGTGATGTCTGTTCGAAACACGCCCGCGTGTGCGCCAAGTTCGCTCGCCTCTTTCGCCACCTCCGCGAGCTTCGCTTCGCTTCTTCCAATCAGCGCCAGCCGTGCTCCGTCTCTCGCGAGTTCCAGGGAAATCGCTCTCCCTAGTCCTTGACTTGCTCCAGTGACCACCGCGACGCGGCCCTGTAAGGTCCTCACACCTGAAGTCTCAAGGGCGCACGTATGTGAGTCCATGACTAGACGCGGCAGAGGATCTCGCCGTGCACGACGGCGAACCACGCATCCGAGTGCGCAGCCCAGCGGCGCCATCCGTCGGCGATATCGCGCAGTTCTCTTGGGGTCGCTAAACCTTCGGCGACGGCTTGGCGCGCAATGGCGGAATCGGTCATGCGATCCGCCCATAGTCCACCCCACCACGCGCGGTCGTCTGGCGTCGCGAAGCACCATACGGACGCACCCGGCACTACGTCATCAAAACCCGCGGCGTGAGCCCACGCCAGCAGGAATCGTCCTGCGTCCGGCTCTCCCGTGTTGCGACGCGCGATCATGCGGTACAACCCGAGCCATCGCTCGATCGCTCGCTCATCGGGGTACCAGCGGAACGCACCATAGTCGCCGTCACGCGCGGCGACGCTGCCGCCGGATTTGCATACCCGCTTCATCTCGCGCAAGGCACCAACAGGATCGGGCACATGTTGGAGCACTTGATGCGCGTGCACAATGTCAAACGTGTCGTCCTTGATATTGAGCGCGTAGATATCCCCGACCTGAAAGTCCACGTTCGAACCACTCTTCGCATTGCGACGCGCCTCGCTGATCACCGCGTCCGACGGATCGATGCCAAGCACCCGCCCTGGAGCGACTCGGCGCCCGATGTCCGCGGTGATCGTGCCAGGACCGCATCCAACATCGAGCACGCTGATGCCTGATGTGAGCCGCGAAGTAAGGTACGCGGCCGAGTTGTCGACCGTCCGCCATTTGTGCGATCGCAATACGCTTTCGTGATGACCATGGGTGTATGCCATGCAACTCCTACTTGCTCACCATGTGTGGCGCATCGCGCTCGTTCTCGAGGCAGACGTCTTCCAGCAGCTCGGTGTCAGGGGTGAGCTCCAGCGTCACGCGAATTGTCCACGGCCGTTCGTAGAACTCATCGTCGTCGATGGTCACTTGGAGGTCGAGGTGACCGAAATCGCGGCGATGCAGTCGTTCAGTGAGCCGTAGGCGCTTGCCGTGTGGGTAGCCGATCCCGTCGAGCCACGTCTTGTCGTTGAAACCCGTGGACTCCACGACGAAATCGTCGTCGTCCCAGTGGCCGACGGAGTATCCCAGCCAGGACGGATTGGGATCTGTGGGCAGCGCACGACCGTCGGTGAAGATCTGGCGGTATGCGCCTCGCGTTTCGTAGAGGACGATTGTCAACCCGGGATTCTGCACGATCTTCGTCGGCGCGGGCTGCATCCAGGCCATCGGGAGCCCTGCCGGCAGGCATCGAGAAAATGGGTTGTCCCTGCCGAAGCGATCCACGCGTTCACGGATCAGTGTCCGCGTACTAGGTTTCACCGGGACCGAACCCTCGGGCAGATCGGCCGCGAGGAACGTCACGTATCGAGGCGGCCCACCTGGTCCCAGCGTTCCTCGCGGTCCCATCCACGTTCCCGTCAGGTTGTGCTTCGGTGCCCGCGCTGAGAGATTCGGCTTACCGTCGGGCAGGCGCGGAATGTCGCGCGCCGGATAGTTCAACCACTGTGCGAGCGCAATCGACACACTGACAAAGAGAGCTGGGTTCATCTCGTCCTCGGAGTGACGTGTTCAACGCGGCGCGCAATCTCGCCTCAATAGAGGTGCTTGACCTGTATTTAAGTTTGATCTTAACATAGTCGCGCTCATGGACGCCGCTCTCTTACACGCCGTTGCGTCGCCACGTCGCCGGGAGATCCTGCGGCTGCTGTGGCATCAGGATCTGCCGGCCGGCGCCATTCACCAGGCGATGCCCGATGTCACGTTCGCGGCTGTTTCTCTTCAGCTAAAAGTGTTGACGGAGGCCGGTCTCGTGGAGTCGCAGGCGGACCGTCAGTATCGGATTTACCACGTTCGCCAAGACGCGCTCGGACCTCTGGGGGCCATGTTGGAAGGCATGTGGACTGACGCGTTGTGGCGACTCAAGCTCAAGGCGGAACTCAAGGAAACGCGCCGCGGCCCGCGGCCTCGCCGGCGCGTTCGCAGGACCCGCGTCAAACCGGAGGAACGATGATCGGGCTGCCACATCATCTCGATCGAACAGTCGTGATCCGCGCCAGCCGCGATACGGTGTTCGGGTTCTTGACGAACACCGCTGAGTGGGCCGAGTGGTGGGGGACAGGCTCCACAATCGAGGCGAGACCGGGCGGACGGGTGTTGATCCGCCATTTGAATGGTCTTGAGGCGTCCGGCGAGGTGCTTGAGGTGCAGGCGCCTGAGCGGATGGTTTTTACGTACGGATACGCGAGCCGCAAGCCGTCGCCGCCTGGGAGCTCGCGCGTCACGCTTCGGCTCGACAGTCACCCACAGGGAACGCTGCTGCGGGTGACGCACGAGTTCGCCGATGTCGAGGCTCGCGACGAGCACGTAGAGGCGTGGCGCTTCCAGTTTTCACGCTTCGCGAATCTGGTGGCGAACACGGTCAATTCGGCGGCGACGGCTCAGGTCGACCGCTGGTTCGCGGCGTGGGGCGAGCCTGACGCAGTCACGCGAGACCACGCGTTGGCGACCCTCGCATCCGCGGATCTTCGCGTCCTCGACAAATTCAGCGCGGTCGAGGGCCGTGACGAGGTGCAGGCGCATTTCGCCGCCGCCCATCGGTTCGTGCCGGGGGTGCGAGTCGAGCGTCGCGGCGAGATCCGCCACTGCCTGTGGCATGTGCTCGCAGATTGGGTGGCGATCGAATCGTCGGGGCATGAACGGAGTCGCGGCACGAGTCTGTTCGAATTGGATGCTGACGGTCGGATCGCCAAGGTCACCGGTTTCTGGTAGGAAGGAGTTCATGGCAGAAACTCGCGCGCTCGCCAGAATCCTCTGGCGCAGTCGGGCCTCGTCGGTGGCTGCGGTGGCGATGTTGGGATGCGCCGTCGCTG
>Ga0134124_10003080_pt1 | contig 13386 bp, 12 predicted proteins | sample KB304_FD_96880 | JGI IMG/M metagenome (GOLD analysis project Ga0134124, IMG submission 96880) | Terrestrial soil microbial communities without Nitrogen fertilizer from Kellogg Biological Station, Michigan, USA - KB3-0-4 | ecosystem: Environmental > Terrestrial > Soil > Unclassified ... | reverse complement strand
GTCGATCACGAACGTCGTGTTCTCGAGGATCGTGATCCTCGACTCCGGCGGGATGATGCCCTCCGCCCGCGGCTTCATGTCCCACTCCATGATGCCGGCGATCATCCAGCGCTGCTCCTGCGCGAACTCCTTGAGCGTGAAGCCGGTGCCGGTCGGGTAGTACTCCATCGACTGCCCGAGCTCCTTGAGGAACGCCCAGGTCTTTGGGTCTACTCGAGCGCCTTGCTGACGTCGGCGACCCGAGCTGCGGACGTGAGGCGGCATCACCGGTGCCTTCGAGATGGGAGCGCGACCCGCCGGCGGCGAGGGCCTCAGCGCGGGATGACGGGCAGGACGATGTGCGAGGGGTAGCGCGCGTCGTGAAAGACGGTCTGCTGCGCGGCTTGCCAGCGCGTGCCGGTGGCCTGGTCCCCGCCGGTGTTCAGGTTGCGATCGAACCGCGGGAAGTTGCTCGACGAGATCTCGACCCTGATGCGGTGGCCGGGCAAGAACACGTGGCTGGTGGCCCAGAGGTCGATCGTGAAGCGCGATACCTCGCCCGGGGTGAGCGGCACCGGCGTCTGCCGCGAGCTCCGGTAGCGGGCGCGCACGATTCCGTCGGCCAGATTCTGCGCGTAGCCGTCCGGGCGCACGTCGACGAGCTTCGCGGTGAAGTCGGTGTCCGGCGCGCTGCTCGCGGCGAAGAGCGTCACCGCGACCGGCCCCGTGACCTCGAGCGCGTCGGTGACCACGTGACTCGTGTAGACGAGCACATCCGGCCGCGCCTCCACCGGCCGCTGGTCCATCACGCCCATGGCCAGGATGAGCGTGTTGCCGCCACGCGTCGGAACCGGATCGTTCGGGTCGTAGACGAAGCGATCCGGCGTCTCGTCGCCCGGCGATTCCGGGCCGAGGAAGCCGTCGTCTCCGGCCGCACTGGCCCGTCCCCGGCCGTGCAGGTAGTACGGGGTGTAGCGCGTACGGGCCAGCGGCCACTCGTGCTCGTCGCGCCAGCGATTGACGCCCATCACGAAGATCTTCACCGGCGGCTCGTCCAGGAGGCCGGTGTCGATGCCCTTGAGCCAGTGGTCGAACCAGCGGAGCTGGATCTCGTGCAGATCGATGAGCGCGGCCGGCCCGAAGTCGATCTCGCCTGTCCCGGTGGACGTCGGGCTCGTGTAGGGGAACAGGTGGGCCCACGGCCCGACGAGCAGCTTCTGCGCCGCGCGCGCCGCCGCGGTCATGGCGTGACGGCGAAGCCCGCTGAAGTTGGCGAGGCCGCCGTGCAGAAAGATGTCGTACCAGGACGTGACGTGGTACATCGGCACGTCGATCTCGCCATGCCGGCGCTCGAGATTCAGCGACCACCACGCCGGGCCGTCCTCGGGCTGGCGTAGATAGTCGGTCAGATAGCCGGCCACGGGCTCGAGGAGCTCGGCCCACGCCGTGAGCGGCAACCTCCGGTACGCCTCCGGCGACAGTGGTGGCGCCCACGGCGTCTGCGCGGGGGCCAGCTCGCGCTCGAGCCGGGGCAGCAGCGCTGCCGTGAGCCCCTTCCGCGCGATCGTGTCGCGCGCCATCAGGATCGCGTAGGGGATCTGCCAGCCCAGCTCGAACGCGCCGCCCGTGTGATAGACCCACGCCTGGTGGAAGTCGGCGGCGGCCGAGGCGGGAAACGACGCCTCGAGATGCGGCGGGCGCGTCGGGGCCAGCAGATACTGCGTCGCTCCGAGGTAGGACTGGCCCATCGTTCCGACCCGCCCGTTCGAGTAGGGCAGCGCGGCGGCCCACTCGACCGCGTCGTGGCCGTCGTTCGCCTCGTAGGCCAGCGGGACGTACGCATCACCGTCGGAGGCGAAGCGGCCCCGCGTGTCTTGGATGATCGTGACGTAGCCGTGCTCGACGAAGACGTCGATATCGCCTGGCCGCCGTCGGCCGTTCTTGTCGTAGGGCAGGCGAGACAGGAGCACCGGGTGGCGCCCGGGTGCATCGGGACGATAGACGTCGGCGCGCAACGTGACGCCGTCGCGCGTCGTCATCGGCACGTCCTTGTCGATCTGCATGTGGATCGCGTCAGGCCATGCGCGCGACCTGGGCGCGGCGCCACTCGGCGCGCGGCATGAAGCCCGGACGCTTGCGGCAGATCGCTTCCGTCTCGGAGAGGATGGCGTCCACCGGCGCCTCGATATCGAATGGCTCCGCGAACGGCTGCGGCGTGTGCCACGGCGTGTCGACGAACAGCTCGACCCGGTTGCCCTCGGGATCGGCGAAGTACACGGACCACGCGTTGCCGTGCGTGACGACGCGGAACTCCTTGATCCCATCCTGCCGGAGCCGCGCATGCATCGTCTTGAGATCTGCGAGCGCCGGCAGCTTGAACGAGATCTGGTTCACGACGTTGTAGGTAGGCCCGGGCGGCCGGCCGCTGACGAGGACGAGCTGATGATGCTCGTCCGGATCGTGGGACAGGAAGCAGAGCTCGTTTCCGCCGGGGAGCGCGCCCCGGTCCATGACGAGCAGGCCGAGCACGCGTGTGTAGAAGCCGGCCATCCGCTCGAGGTCGGTGACGTGGATGCCGAAATGGCTGAGCGCCGCGGTCCGGTTGGATGCCATGGCGGTCTCCCTCCGTGTGCCGGCATCGTACCTGATCGGGCTTGCGCGCGCGCCGCTTGCCTGACGGCGGCACGGGTGGGGTGTCAGCTCGTCTTCGTCTCGCTCGCCGGAGCCCCGGCCTCGACCGGAAGCTCGATGGTGAACGTCGCGCCCTGACCCAGCGTGCTCTCGACGGTCAGCGTCCCCCCGTGCTCGCGGATGATGCCGTACGAGATGCTGAGGCCGAGGCCGGTGCCGTCGCTCTTCGTCGTGACGAACGGATCGAACACCTTGGCGATGACGTCGGCGGGAATGCCGGGGCCGGTGTCCTCCACCTGGATGCGGACCCGCGCGTGACTCGCGCGCCCCACGCAGATGCGCAGGCGGCGCGCACCATCGAGACCCGCCATCGCCTGCTTGGCGTTGGTGACGAGGTTGACCAGCACCTGCTGGAGCTGATTGGCGTCCGCCCACACGCAGGGCAGATCGGGCGCGATGTCCTTGCTGACCTTCACCTCGGCGACGTGCAGCTCGCCGAACGTCAGCGCCAGCACCGTCTCGGTGAGCTGGGCCAGATCGACGCGCGTCTTCTGCAGCGGCATCTGCCGGCCGAACGTCAGCAGCCCCTTCACGACGTACTGGGCGGAGTTGATCGCCTCCCGCATGAGACGCAGGTGTCGCCGCACCGACTCCGGCGCCTCCGCCTCCATCATGTCGGCGGTGCCGACGAGCACCGTGAGGGGGTTGTTCAGCTCGTGGGCGACGCCCGCCACCAGCTCGCCGAGGGCCGAGAGCTTCGCGGCCTGCAGCATCTGCTGCTGGGCGAGCGTCAGCCGGAGCTTCTGGTCCTCGACGACCTCCTCGAGCCGCTGGGCCGCCTCGCGAGCCTCCTCGAACAACCGGGCGTTGTCGACGGCGTACGCCGTGTAGGTCATCAGCGCGTTGAGGAACTGCAGGTCGGTGGCGATGAACGCCTGGGCGGCAACGCCGGGCGCGCTCTCCTTCTTGGCGAGGTTCACGACGCCGACGATGCGGTCGCCGACACGGAGCGGCATGCAGATGAACGATCCGCCGCCGTACTTGGGATCGCTGATCTGGCCGAAGCGCGGATCCTTCTCGATGTCCTCGACCAGCACGGCCTCCCCCATCTGCACGACCCGCCCGGCGATGCCCTCACCGACCTTCACCTCGACGTGCGGCCGCGAATGGTCGTCGTCGCCGAGACCCCGGCCGACGGCGATGCGCAGCACCTGCCGCTCGCGGTCGAGCAGCATGATCGACCCGATGGTGGCGCTGACGGCGCGCATCGTGCGCTCCAGCACGTGGGCGAGCAGGTCCTCGATCTTGGGGATGCGCGCGGCCATCTCGACCATGTCGTTGAGGGTGCCGAGCTTGAAGACCAGGTCCTCCAGGCGCTCGGTCGAGGCCCGCAACTCGCGCAGCATGCCACTGAAGGCCTGCGCGATGTCGCCGATCTCGGCGATCTGGCCAAGCCCGGGCACGTTGGCCGCCTGCGGGGACGCCGGAGCGAGGCCCTCTGGCGCCTTCCCCTCGACCACGCGGTTGAGATCGAAGATCCGCTCGGAGATCCGATCCATCACCTGGCGCAGGATGACGAAGCCGAGCAAGGACACGAGCAGGGCCAGCAGGACACCGACCTGGGCCGTGGTCTCGCCCAGTCGGCCGAAGTGCCACATGAAGAAGACGAACAGGAGCAGGGGCAGCAGCGACATCAGCGCGAAGATCGCGTCCGCCGCTCGACGGAGACCCCCGGGGCGCTGAGACGCCATAAGCACGTTCCCCTTCGTGACGCGTCGGCCGCCCGATGTGCCGACTCTTCGGTGCGCAATCCAGTCTAGATGAGGCCTACCTCAAACTGGAAGAAATGGCCTAAAACAGGGCCGGGGAGGCGGGTGCGGGCTCACGCCCAGTCGCCCGGCGCGCAGACCGGAGCCGGGTCGCCGGAGGCCCAGGGCGACCTGTCATGGCGCTGGAACTCGAAGGCCACGTACGCCGCCAGATACGCCCGGGTGCGCGACTGCGGCAGCCGGAAACGCCTGGAGATGGCGCGGATCGCCTCGTCCGGGGCGTGGCCGCGCCTGAACGTCTCGGCATCGCTTACGGCGACGGGCCCGGGCAACGTGCGCCACCTGGCCAACGTCATGGAGGCCGCCGTCTTCTCAGACAGGCGCCGGGAGATCGAGGCCAGGGATCTCGCCGATGGCATCGCGACCTACGCGGGCCGAAGAGGCTAGGCCATCTCGACGGCGATTCTGACGATTCAGAGCGCGGCGTCCGGCGACTATAAAAGCGCGGCCCCAGGGACCGGTCTGGTATCAATGGAAGGGAAATGTCCACCGTAGTGGCCAGGACCCCGACCGCCGCCGAGCCGAAGGCCGCCGTCTCCGCCGTGGAGATGGGCGCGCGCCAGCGGGAGATTTCCGTCTCCGAGTTCTTCACCAAGAACCGCCACCTGCTCGGCTTCGACAATCCGCGCAAGGCGCTGCTCACCTGCGTCAAGGAAGCGGTCGACAACGCCCTCGACGCATCCGAGGAAGCCGGCATCCTGCCCGACGTCGTCGTCACGGTGGAGGTCGCGCCGAGCAACGGGGAGGCGCCGCCGCCGGCCAGCCAGGCGACGCGTTTCCGCGTCACGGTCACCGACAACGGTCCCGGCATCGTCCGCCAGCAGATTCCGCCGATCTTCGCCAAGCTCCTCTACGGCTCGAAGTTCCACCGGCTGCGCATGAGCCGGGGCCAGCAGGGGATCGGCATCTCCGCGGCCGGCATGTACGCCCAGCTCACGACGGGCAAGCCGGTGCAGATCATCTCGCGCACCGGCGCGCGGGCGGCGGCCCACTACTTCGAAGTCCAGATCGACACCAAGAAGAACGAGCCGAGGATCTTCGAGAGCAAGAAGATCGACTGGGAGCCTCCGCGCGGCACGCAGGTGACGCTCGAGATCGAGGGGCGCTACCAGAAGGGCCGCGCCTCGGTCGACGAGTATCTGGAGCAGGTGGCCATCGCCAACCCGCACGTGAAGCTCGTCTACCACGCGCCGGACGGCGAGACGCGCGAGTACCCGCGGACGATCCACGAGCTGCCGCCCCAGCCGCGCGAGATCAAGCCACACCCGTACGGCATCGAGTTCGGCATTCTCCTGCGGATGCTCCACGACACCCGGGGCCACTCGCTCGCGGGATTTCTCGCCGGCGACTTCAGCCGCGTCTCGCCCACCGTCGCCGAGGAGATCTGCAAGACGGCGAAGCTCTCGCCGGACGCGCGGCCGCGCAACATCCACGGCACCGACGCCGAGACGCTCTACAAGGCGATCCAGGCGACGAAGATCATGGCGCCGCCGTCGAACTGCATCTCGCCCATCGGCGAGAAGGCGATCCTCCACGGCCTGTACAAGCAGATCAAGGGCGAGTTCTACACGGCGGTGACGCGGCCGCCGGCGGTGTACCGCGGCAACCCGTTCATCATCGAGGCGGGGCTGGCCTTCGGCAAGGCGCCGGACCAGGCGGCGGCGACACCGGAAGCGCCCGCGGTCCCGCTCGCCGAGGGCGAGCAGCGGGAGGACGACGACGAGCTGGCGCGCGTCATCCGCTACGCCAACCGGGTGCCGCTGCTCTACCAGCAGTCGGCCTGCGCGACCTTCAAGGCCGCGCTCGAGACGGCCTGGCGGAACTACGGCATCGCCCAGTCCCGGGGCGCGCTGCCGGCCGGGCCCATGGTGGTGTTCGTCCACATGGCCTCGGTCTGGGTGCCGTTCACCAGCGAGTCGAAGGAAGCGATCGCCGACTACGACGAGATCCGCAAGGAGATCAAGCTCGCGCTGCAGGAGTGCGGGCGGCGGCTCGGCGTGTTCCTGCGACGGCGGGAGCGGGCCAAGAGCGAGTTCCGCCGGCGCAACATCTTCGAGCTCTACATCGAAGAGGTCGTCGAGGCGTGCGCCCGCCTGAAGGGCGGGAAGCTGCCGAAGGAGAAGCTCAAGACCCAGCTCCAGAAGATCGCCGCGAAGCGGACCGGCGGCGCCAGGACCGACGAGATCCTGGGCAAGGACAGCGGTCCCGAGGGCCTTCCGCATTCGATCATCGTCACTCCCGAAGGACCGGAAGGGGAGGCGCCGGCGCTGCCCAGCGATGAGCCGAGCGTAGTCGCGGCGTCGGAAGAGGCGGAGTCGGAGCCCCAGGTGCCCGTGCGGGCGAAGGGCAAGACTACGGCGGCGCGCTCGAAGAAGCCTGCCAGGGGTAAGACCAGGGCGGCTAAGGGCGAGAAGACGGCGGCTCCGCGCAAGACGGTGGTGGCCAAGCGCAAGCCTCGGGCGACCAAGCGCGAGACCAAGGCGGCCACGGCGAAGGTGACCGTAGCGAAGCGCAAGAAGAGATAGAAGGAAGCATGGCGCAAGCAAAGACCAAGAGTCTCGGAGCGGTCGAGAAGAAGCTGGTCAGCGTGGCCGACGTCGTGATCACCGCCGCCGATCGGAGCAAGGACCCGACGCTCACGATCCCCGTGCGCAGCCTCGCCAACGTCAACTTCAACGAGAAGCGCGGCATCATCGAGATGGGCAAGCGCAAGCAGGCGCGCACCTTCTTCAACGTGGGCATGGCGAAGAAGTTCATGCAGACGGTGCTGGTGGCCGACGCCCTGTCCGAGCTGCAGCGGGCGAACCTCACGACCTCGCTGCGGGAGATCTACTACCGCACCAAGCACACGATGAAGGGCTCGCACGAGAACACGTTCGACAACCAGAACGAATCCGACCCCCTGATCGAGGACCTCGAGGTCTCGCTGGCGGCGCTGCGCGAGGAGCTCCACGTGCGCGCCGAGAACGCCGGCAGCATCGTGGGGCCCGTCGTGTTCGGCGACGACGGCGACCGGGTTGACTGTGCTCGCCTGGGCAAGGGCGGCTACTCGGTGCCGTCCATCGTGGAGCCCGAGTACATCGAGATCCGGCGCTGCACGGCCGACTTCGTCCTGCTGGTCGAGAAGGGCACCCAGTGGAACCGCCTGTCGGAGGACAAGTTCTGGCGCCGGTACAACTGTGTCCTGCTCACCGGTAACGGCCAGCCGCCCCGCGGCGTCCGGCGCCTGGCGCGCCGCCTGCACGAGGAATACAAGATTCCCGTCTACGTCCTCGTCGACAACGACCCGTGGGGCTACTACATCTACTCGGTGGTCAAGCAGGGCTCGATCAACCTCGCGTTCGAGAGCGAGCGGATGGCCATTCCCAAGGCCAAGTTCATCGGCCTCTCCAGCGCCGACCCCGACCACTACGGTCTGCCACGCAACGTCGGCATCAAGCTCAACGAGAAGGACACCAGCCGGGCCAAGGAGCTCCTCAAGTACCGCTGGTTCCAGAAGAAGCACTGGCAGGACGAGATCAAGCGGATGCTCTCGACCGGCCTCAAGTACGAGCTCGACGCGCTGGCCAACAAGGACTTCCGCTACCTGACGAAGACCTACCTGCCGAGGAAGCTCAAAGAGGAAGACTGGCTGGACTGACGCATACTTGACACCCCCGTATCACGCGCATAGTATCGGCCCGCGACCCAGGGATCTGCGAAGAGGGATGAGCTCCAGCCATCGGACCCTCGAGTTAAGGAGACCCGCCATGAAGCGCACAACCCTTGGCACGATTTCGGGAGTGATGGTCCTTCTGCTGGTCGCCACCACATCGCTGTCGCAGGCCGCCGGGCCCGCCGGGATGAAGATGTACGCGTTCAGCTCCGGTGGCTTGACCATCGCCAAGAGCGCGCTGCAATCGGGCGCGTCGAGCAACCCGATCACCGTGCCCGTCGGGTTCTTCGTCGTCAAGCACCCCAAGGGCAATCTCCTGTTCGACACCGGCAACAACGACAAGATCATCAACGACCCCAGCTACTGGGGGCCCTTCATCAAGGGCCTCACGCCGGAGCGGGGGCCGGACGTCGCCATCGACACCCAGCTCAAGAAGATCGGCTTGACGCCGGACGACATCAAGTACGTCGCCGTCGGCCACATGCACCTCGACCATGGGGGGAACGTCTGCAAGTTCCCGAAGGCCATCTTCCTCGTCCAGAAGGAAGAGATGAAGAACGCGGCCTGGCCCGAGCCGGGGACGGCCGGCCCCTACATTCCGGGCGACGTCGCGTGCCTCCGCAACGACCTCGGTGAGTCGCTCCCCAACAAGTTCAAGATGGAGCAGCTCACCGGTGACCTGGACGTGTTCGGCGACGGCAGCGTCATGATCAAGAGCTGGCCGGGCCACACGCCGGGCAGTCAGATGGCGATCGTCCGCCTGCCGAAGACCGGCACGGTCGTCCTGACGAGCGACAACGTCTATTTCTCCGAGAACGTCACGAAGAACCTGCTGCCGGATGTCTCGCTCGCCTACAACCCGACCGGCATCCTGAACGCCTACGAGTACATCCGTGTCCTGCAGGGGCGTGAGAACGCGAGCTTCATGACGGCGCACGACCCCGATGGCCCCGCCGGTAAGGCCCGGACGACGCACGCGCCGCAGGTGTTCGAGTAAGTCACGCGGTCAAGGACTTGAGGTAACCCGGCACCACCGGCGGGCAGCGCCGCCCGGTGGTGCCGGCCACACGCCGGGCATGCCGCCCGTCATCGTCGCCGATCAACTCACCAAGTGGTACGGGCCTCGATTGGCCGTGGACCGCGTCTCCCTCGAGGTCGAGGCCGGCGAGGTCATGGGGCTGCTCGGCCCGAACGGCTCCGGCAAGACGACGATCCTGAGAATCCTCACCGGATATCTGCGGCCGTCTGCCGGCACCGCCCGCATCGCGGACTCGACGTCGTGAACGATTCACTGCTCGCCCGGGGCCGGGTCGGCTACGTGCCCGAGGACGTCCCGCTCTACGGCTCGATGGGCGTGCGCGAGTTCCTGCTGTTCATGGCCAGGCTGAAAGGGCTCGCGGGGCGCGCACTCGCCGGGGCGGTGGAGGCCGTGATCGAACGCCTGGCGCTCGGAGACGTCCAGCGCGTTCTCGTCGGCAAGCTCTCGCGGGGCTACCGTCAGCGCGTGGCGATCGCCCAGGCGCTGCTGGGGAACCCAGACCTGCTGATTCTCGACGAGCCCACGAACGGCCTCGATCCTCGGCAGATCATCGAGATGCGGGGATACATCCGGGCCCTGGCCGGGGAGCGGACCGTCCTCGTCACCTCCCATATCCTGGGTGAGATCGAGCGTGTGGCCGATCGGGTGGCGATCTTGCTCGCCGGCCGGCTGCTCGGCGTGCACGCGCTCCGGGCGGGGGCGCTGGGCCAGCGCATTCGCCTGCGGGTGCGCGGCGGAGAGGAGGCGGTCCGCGCCTGCCTCGCGCGAGTGGCTGGCGTGCGGCGCGTGAGCGTCGAGCGCGACGCCGGGGCCGCCGATCTCGCGACCTACGTCGTGGACGCCGAGGCGTCCTCGATCGCGGAGGCGCTGGCCGCGGCGGTCGTGGCCGGCGGCTTCGGCCTCCTCGACCTGGGCGCGGCCCCGGTAGATCTGGAATCGCTCTTCCTCGGCCTCACGAGCGGGCGGGCGGAGACGCGCGCATGAAGCATCTCGGCACGCTCCTGCTCAAGGAGGAGCGTGCGATCTTCTCGTCGCCCATCGCCTACGCGACGGTGACGGTCTACCTGCTCCTGATGGGCTACACGTTCACGGCGGTCCTCTTCCTCAATCGCACGGGCGAGCTCGTTCGCGTCTTCTTCCAGGCGGCGGTGCTCTTCCTCCTCATCGTGCCGGTCATCACGATGCGGCTGTTCGCCGAGGAGCGACGGACGGGCACGCTCGAGCTGCTCCTGACGTCGCCGGTCCAGGAGATCGAGATCGTCCTGGCCAAGTTCCTCGCGGGGCTCACGATTCCAGCGCTGATGCTGGGGCTGACCGGGAGCTACGCGATCGTCCTGGGCATCTACGGCGAGCCCGACTGGGGGCCGATCTACAGCGGCTTTCTCGGTCTGCTGCTCCTGGCGGCGGCGCTCACCGCCATCGGCCTCCTGGTGTCGGGGCTCACCTCGAATCAGATCGTGGCGGCGGTCGTCGCCATGGGCGTCGGCATCCTGCTCTGGATGATCGACACGCTGGGCTATCTGCTGCCCGACCCCCTGGATGCGATCGTCACCCACCTGTCCCTGGTCGCGCACTTCACCCCGTTCGCCACCGGCGCCATGTTCCTCTCCGACGTCGGGTTCTTCCTCACGATCGTCGTGGCCGGCCTCTTCCTGAGCGTCCGGGCGCTGGCGCGCCGATAGCCGACGATGGACCGCCTCGACTTCGTCAACATGCTGTGGTTCGTGGGCTGGCTCGCCGCGGTCGTCGCCCTCTTCGTGCTCGGCCTGCGGCTGCCCCTGCAGCCGAGCCTCCGGCGACTGCCGGCCCTCGCCTACGTGGCGGGCATCGTGGTCGCGACGCTTGGGCTCGCGGCCCTGGCCAACCTGGCCCTCGTGCTCCACGACGCGCACTTCGACCTCACTCGCGAGGGCGTCTTCACCCCCTCGAAGCAAGCCGAGGGCGTCGTCGATCGCCTCCGTCGGGACGTGAAGCTCACGTATTTCTACCAGGCGCAGGACCAGCAGGGGCGGCGCGCGAAGGACATGATGGAAGTCCTCGCCCGGCGCAACCCGCGCCTCCACGTGCGCACCATCGACCCCGACAAGCAGCCGACGGTCGCCGAGACCTACGGAGTGCGGATCTACAACGCGGCCGTGCTCGAGAACGACGGCCGTCGGATCCAGGTGATGAGCACGGACGAGAACCAGATCGCGCTCGGCATCCTCCGCGTCATCCGGGAGCGCGTGACGACGGTCTGCTTCATCGAGGGCCACAACGAGTACCCGATGGAGAACTTCGAGTTCCACACCCACTTCGAGGGTGTCGCCGGCCACAGCCACGGCGAGGGTGCCTCCGCGATCGTGCAGATGCGAGCGCACGGCGTCGGGCGGTTGCGGCGCGCGCTCGAGTCCCTGGGCTACGACGTTCGCAAGATCATCCCGGCCACGCTCTCGGCGATGCCCGCGGACTGCGCCGTCGTGCTGGACGTGAATCCGCGCGCGACCTACCTCCCGGGCGAGAGCGATCTGCTGCTCGACTACCTGAGCCGGGGGGGCGCGGCCGTCCTCATGTACGATCTCGGTTTCGTGCTCGAGCCTCGCCTGGCCGCCGGCTTGCGCGCGGTGGGCCTCGTGGTCGGCCAGGACATCGTGATCGATCCCCTCGACCACTACTCCACGGACCCGGAAGTGGTGGCGGTGCCCGTGTACGAGCGGCATCCGATCACCCGCAACATCGCGCTCACCTTCTTTCCCGGCATCCGTTCCCTGACGCTGCTGCCCCCACCTCCCGGCGTGGCGAGCGTGCCGCTGTTCCTGAGCAGCTCGCAGAGCTACACCCGCGCCGTCACCACCGTGGCCGAGCGCCAGCCTGGTCGCGATGGCTCGACGGCGGCGGCGCCCGCACCCTCGACGAGCCCTGGCCGGCATAGCCTCGCGGCCGCGCTCGAGGGGGCGTGGCCCGGCGCGGCACCGGGGTCCAGGCCGTTTCGACTGGTGGTCATCGGTGACGGCGACTTCGCCAGCAACTCCTTCCTTCCGTACATGGCCAACGGCGACCTGGCGCTCGCGATGGTGCGCTGGGCCGCGCGTGAGGAGCAGGCCCCCACGGTCGCCGTGCGGATGCCGGTGCCCCGTCTCGTTCTCTTGACCAAGTCGCAGATGCAACGCATCTTCCTCGCGATCGAGGTCGTCTTGCCCTTCAGCGTCGTGGCGGTCGGTGCCATCGTCTGGTGGAGGCGGCGATAGGCCGGCCCCGCCGGTTCCTCGCCCCGGCTGTCGCCCTCCTGGCCGTGGGTATCCTGGCGGCGATGGTGGCCTCTGGCCGTCTCCGGGAGAACAAGCAGCTGGTACTCCCTTCGGCGGCGGGCGTCATGACGGAGGCCCCGGTCGAGATCGATCGCGTCGAGCTGCAGACGAACGCCGGACGCTGGGTCTTCGTTCGCCAGCGCGACGGCTGGCGGGTCGGTATGAACGGAGGCGCCGTCGCGGCGCCCCTGGCCCTCCATCTCGACGACTCGATCAAGTTCATGCACGTATCCACGCCGGTTCGCGTGATGGAGCGCACCGAGTGGGCACCGATCGGGCTGCGCGAGTTCGGACTCGATCCGCCCGGCTACACGGCGACGCTCTATCACCGTGACACGCGGGTCGTCGGAGCGGAGTTCGGCGCGCCGAACCCGCAGAAGGTCCTCCAGTACATGAAGCTCCAGGGCCGCGACGAGGTCTATCTGATGTCCCGGTTCGTCGGGCAGGAGTGGGAGCTGGTACTCCGCGAGGCTTCGAGGCAGTGAGCCGGATGCTCCGGCGCGTCGGGCTCGGCGTCACGCTCGTCGCCGCGGCGGCCTCGGCGTGGGCCCACGGCGGGGGGACGACCGGCTACGCCTCCATCACGGTGAGCCGGAGCACCGTGCGCTACAGCCTGACCCTGCCGATCTCGGCGCTGCCTTCCGACCTGGCCGAGGCCTTTCGCCTCGCGCGCACCGGCAGCGCGGTGCACCGCGAGAAGCTGCTCGGAGTCATCCGATCGCAGATCGTCCTCCAGGCGAATGGTGTTCGCTGCGAGTCGGGGCCGGGCGAGCTCCTGTCCTCGGCCCCCGACGCCCCCAGCTTCACGATGCTCGTCGACTTCGCCTGCGGGAGCACGGTGCGCGAGCTGGTCGTCCAGGACAACGTCTTCGACGTGCTCGGCGCCGACCATCACACCCTGGCCAAGGTCGAGGCGCCGAGCGGCACCCAGCAGTTCGCCTTCGCGCCCGACACCCGCCAGGCGCG
>Ga0134124_10003079_pt1 | contig 13386 bp, 14 predicted proteins | sample KB304_FD_96880 | JGI IMG/M metagenome (GOLD analysis project Ga0134124, IMG submission 96880) | Terrestrial soil microbial communities without Nitrogen fertilizer from Kellogg Biological Station, Michigan, USA - KB3-0-4 | ecosystem: Environmental > Terrestrial > Soil > Unclassified ... | reverse complement strand
TAGGCGCCGAGCCCCATCAGCGTCGAGGTGATGGGAAAGCCGGTGAGCTTCACCAATTCACGCAAGAAATGGCTCGCCTCGGGACCGGAATTGACGACGCCGCCTCCGGTGTAGAAGAGCGGACGCTTGGCGTGCCGCATCAGCTCGATCGCGGCCTTGATGCGGTCGAGGTCGCCTTTCACCTTCGGCTGGTAGCCTTTGTGGTGGAAGTCTCTGGGCCGCGAGTAGACGCCCTTGGCGAACTGGATGTCCTTGGGGATGTCCACCACCACCGGACCCGGCCTACCGCTCTTGGCGATATGGAACGCCTCGTGCAGAACGCGCGGCAGATCCTCGATGCGCTTGACCAGATAATTGTATTTCGTGCACGGCCGCGTGATGCCGACCGTGTCGCATTCCTGAAAGGCGTCATTGCCGATCAGGTGCGTCGGGACCTGGCCGGTGATGCAGACAATCGGAATTGAATCGCACAGCGCGTCGGTGAGACCGGTGACCGCGTTGGTCGCGCCGGGGCCCGAGGTGACCAGCACACAGCCGACCTTGCCGGTCGAGCGCGCATAACCTTCCGCGGCGTGCACTGCGCCCTGCTCGTGCCGCACCAGCACATGACGGACCTGGTTGTTGGCGAAGATGGCGTCGTAGATCGGCAGCACCGCCCCGCCCGGATAGCCGAACAGGTGCTCGACTCCCTGGTCGGCAAGCGCCTGGATCACCATTTCGGCGCCAGTCATTTCGCGTGTCATGTCATTGCCTTTCGTCACTCTCGGCCCGGACACAATAAAAAAGGCCCGTAGAGGGCCATGTCCGGACGCTCGCCGAGGGCCCCATTTCTAAGGCCATCCTAGCGTCCGAACCCTTACTACAGTAATAATATTACGTTCCACGGTTCTCACTCGCATTTTCATTGCGCGCGTTATAGGGGCTCATCGGCACCCGGTCAAGATAAATCACATCAAAACCGGGTCCGAAAGTGGCTTCGGATGCCCGAAAGGGCCTCATTCGGGTCGGCCCAGATCCAGTCCTTCATCTGGTTGCGAAACCAGGTGAGCTGACGCTTCGCGTAGCGCCTCGTATCCATCACCGCGCCGGCGATGGCGTCCTCACGCGAAATCTCGCCGTTGAGGTGGCGGATCAGCCACGGCACGCCATGCGCCTTCATCGCCGGCAAAGCCGGGTCGAGTTTGCGCTCGGCAAGCCGGCGCACTTCATCGAACGCCGTCGACTTCATCATCGTATCGAAACGCGCCTCGATGCGCCGGACCAACTCCTTGCGCTCGCACGTGATGAACACTTTCACGGCGCGCGCAGGGTCAATCAGCGGCGGCAGGCCTTCGCGATGCCAATCGGACAGCGCTCGGCCGGTCGCCAGCACGACTTCGAGCGCACGCGAAATGCGCGACCGGTCGTTGGCGGTCACGCGCTGCGCGGTAGCAGGATCGAGGCGCATAAGCTCGGCATGCAAGGCTGGCGCGCCCTCGTGTTGAAGGCGTCCTCTCACGCCGGCGCGAATGTCGGCAGGAATTGGCGGGACGGCGGCGAGGCCTGACGTCAGAGCCTTGAAATAAAGTCCGGTCCCTCCGACCAAGATCGGCACACGTCCTTGTTTGCCGATCTCCGTCAGCACCTCCTCGACATCGCGGCACCAGCGGCCAACGGAATAGTTCTCGGCTGCATCGACGAAGCCGTACAATTTGTGCGGTTGCCGGGCCTCCTCGTCAGCCGTCGGCCGTGCGGTGATGACGCGCAGATCGCGATAAACCTGCATGGAATCGGCGTTGACGATGACACCGCCCAGGCCTTCCGCGACATCAAGCGCCAGCGCCGACTTGCCGCTGGCTGTCGGCCCTGCAATAAGCACCGCGCTGACTGTCGTCATAGTGCCGCCTTTGTTGAGGGCGTGATAGCACCGGCGGAGCGAGAACTCATCCGACGTTTGGAGACGGACTTGACACTCATCAGACCATTTCGGGCCTTGCGACCAGCGCCCGGTCGCGCCGCGGACGTCCTCGCGCCGCCATATGATGTTCTCTCAAGCGCGGAGGCTCGCGTCCGGGCCAAAGGCAGGCCATGGAGTTTCTTGCACATTTCAAAGCCTGAGATTGATCTCGATCCTAACACCGACCCTTACGACAAAGCTGTCTACGCCAAGGCGGCTGAAAACCTCAAAAACATGATGTCAGCGGGTGTTCTGACGCGCGACAGAAAGCCTTGCTACTACGTTTATCGCCTCACCTGGCATAACCATGTCCAGACAGGTCTCGCGGCGGTTGCCTCGCTTGAAGACTATGCAACCAACCGAATCCGCAAGCACGAGCACACGACGCCGACAAAAGAAGATGATCGCGTTCGCCAGATCGAAGCAATCAACGCCCAAACCGGTCCGGTCATGAGCGGCTATCCGAATGCGCCGATGATTGACGCGACGCTGGCACAGGCAGCAACCGGTAAGGCCGACGTTGATGTCACGGCCGATGACGGCGTGCGCCATCAACTTTGGACGATCACCGACGACGCGACAATCGAGAAACTGACCCGCGCCTTCGATGCCTTACCGGCCGTGTACATTGCCGACGGCCATCACCGATCGGCAGCGGCTGCGCGTGTCGCCGCAGCCCGCAAAGGCGACGGCTCGCTTGCATATTTCCTGTCCGTGATCTTTCCAGAGCATGAAATGACCATCCTCGACTACAATCGGGTGGTGAAAGATCTGAACGGCCGCAGTCCCGAACAATTTATCGCCGAATTGCGCAAGAGCTTCGCGGTAACGCAGTCCAATCAGCCAGTGCGGCCCGCATCATCGCATGATTACGGGATGTACCTGAGCGGCCACTGGTACAGACTTTCAATTCGCCCAGAACTGGTTGCGGCCGATCCAATTGGGCGACTTCCAATCACCATTCTCACCCGCAACATCATTGAACCACTGCTCGGCATCAGTGACCCGCGCACCGACAAGCGCATCGATTTCATTGGCGGAGCACGCGGGCTGGAAGAACTGGAGAGGCGTGTGAAGTCAGGCGAGATGGCTGTCGCCTTCTCGCTTTATCCGACTCAAATGCGCGATCTGATGGCAGTCGCCGACGCCGGCGGTATCATGCCGCCGAAATCAACGTGGTTCGAACCCAAGCTCGCCGACGGCATGGTCAGTCACATACTCGATTGACCAAGCGCCGCCAGCGACGATCCCGCCGCGTTTTTCCTGGGCTACTGTAGACTCAGCGCCACGAAGCTCGGATCCCCGTCAGGAGACACCACAAGCAGCACGACGGCCTTTTTGCCGTCCTTCTTGAGCTTGTCGACCCGCTGCTGCAGCTCGGTCGCATTTGAGACGGGCTGCTGCTGGACTTCGGCGATGACCATTCCGGGCGCGAGCCGCTTCTCCGAAGCCGGCGAATTCGGATCGACACCGGTGATCACAACACCTTTCACTTTGTCCTTGATGTTGTGCTTCTTGCGCAGTTCGTCGGTGAGGTTGGCGAGATCGAGGCCAAGCGCTTTTTTCACGGCCGGCTTGCTCTCGGGCGTCGCGTCCTTCTTGTCGTTCGACACGGCCGCGACTTTCTTTTCATCCTCGAGGCGGCCAAGCTTGACCGTCTTCTTTTCCTCTTTGCCCTTGCGGATGACGATAACCTCAACGTCCTTGCCGACGGGCGTGTCAGCAACGATCTTCGGCAGGTCGCGCATTTCCTTGACGTCCTTGCCGTCGAACTTGACGATCACATCGCCCGGCTCGATTCCGGCGGGCTTGGCCGGGCCTTTATCGTCGATGCCGGCGACCAGCGCACCGCGCGTCGGATTGATGCTAAGACTCTCGGCGATCTCGTCGCTCACCTGCTGAATACGGACACCGAGCCAGCCGCGGCGCACCTCTTTGAATTCGCGAAGTTGATCGACGACAGGGATCACGGTTTTCGAGGGCACCGCAAAGCCGATGCCGATCGATCCACCCGACGGCGAAATGATCGCGGTGTTGACGCCAATGACTTCGCCGTTGAGGTTGAACAGCGGTCCGCCCGAATTGCCACGGTTAATCGAGGCATCAGTCTGGATGTAGTTGTCGTAGGGGCCGGACTGAATGTCGCGGTTGCGCGCCGAGACGATGCCGGCCGTCACCGTTCCGCCCAGACTGAACGGATTTCCGATCGCGATCACCCACTCGCCCAGACGCAGCTTGTCGCTGTCGCCGAATTTCACCGCCTTCAACGGCTTGGTCGGCGTAACCTTGATCAGCGCGAGATCGGTCTTCTGATCGCGGCCAACCACTTCGGCCTTCAACGTCGTGCCATCGTTGAGAATAACGCTGACCTCGTCGGCTTCGGAAATGACGTGATTGTTCGTCACGACGAGTCCGCTCGGGTCGATGATAAAACCGGAACCCAGCGAATTGACGCGACGCGGCGTCGGCGTCTGATTGTTTTGTCCCGGGCCGCTCTGGCCGTTTTGCCCACGCCGGTTCTTGAAAAACTCTTCGAAGAATTCCTCAAACGGAGATCCCGGCGGCAATTGCGGCATCGCGCCGCCTCGCAGATCGACCGACTGTTTGGTTGAAACGTTTACGACGGCGTCGATGACTTGCTCCGCCACATCGGCGATCCCCTCAGGTCCGCGCGCGGCCACTGGAGCCGTCATCTCGAGAAAGGCGATGGCTGCTGCCGCGGTTACGGTCAAGCCGGCCCGACCAAGGCGTGTTTTCGGGCAGAAAGCGTTTGCGCCCATGGGCGTCAGTTCTCCTGGGAATAGGCTGTTCGAGAGAGTGGCCCCGACTTATAGGCGATTCAAGGGCACTGCCAATCAATACCATGCGAGGCCGGGTTTCCCTATCAGCCCCGGACCAGCCAGACTAGGATCAACCCAATCACCGCTGAGCCAATACCGATTAAACGGAGCGAGATGTCCTGCGTTTCCAGCACGCTGGTCATGGCCCGTTTAGCCGCCTCTGGAAACGCCGCGAAGATCAGACCTTCGATGACAAAAACCAGTCCAAGCGCGGCCAGGAAATCCGACATGCGGGCTCGACGCGGCTGCTATCGCGCCGGCGCCGAAGGTGCCGGCGTTCCTGAGTTCTCCCGCCGTTTTCCGGAGGGGTCGGTGAAATAGCGGAAGAAGTTCGAATCGGGCTTCAGCAGCATACGGGTGTCAGTGTGCTTGAACCCCTGCTCGTAGGCCTGCATCGACCGGTAGAAAGCAAAGAAATCGGGATCCTGATTGAAGGCATCGGCGAAAATCTGGTTGCGCGTCGCATCGCCTTCACCGCGAATCTGTTCCGATTTCGAAGTCGCGTCGGCCACGAGCACGGTAACCTCCCGGTCGGCTCGCGAGCGGATCTCCTGTGCGCGCTGCGCGCCCTGCGCGCGGAACTCAGCCGCTTCGCGCTGCCGTTCAGTCTGCATGCGCTGATAGACCGCCTGGCTGTTTTGCTCCGGCAGGTCGGCGCGGCGGATTCGAACGTCGACAACCTCGATCCCAAAGGCAGTGGCTTCGCGGTCGACGAGTTCGCGAATACGCGCCATCAGATCGGCACGCTGATCCCGCACGACGTGGGTAAATGTGACCTCGCCGAGCACCCGACGCAGCGCTGAATTGAGCAGGATGGACAGCTGCGAATTCGCGCCGTTGATTGAGCCCAGTGTCTGGTAGAAGCGGAGCGGATCCTTGATCCGGTACCGGGCGAACGCGTCGACCACCAATCGCTTCTGATCCGAAGCAATTACTTCCTGCGGAGGCGCTTCCAGATCGAGGATGCGCTTATCGATGTATACGACTGAATCGATAAACGGCGCCTTCACATGAAGGCCTGGGTCAGGGACTGGCGGCCGTGGTTCACCCAGCCGGACAACGAGCGCTTGCTGGGTCTGGTAAACAGTGAACAGCGACGAATAGCCGACGATCAGCGCGGCAACGACCACAACAGCCAAAATGCCGCCGACAAAATTGGTTCTCATTGCCGGCCTCCGCTTTGCGGCTGACTGCGCGGCTGGGTCGGACGCGTAAGCTCGTTGAGCGGCAGGTAGGGCACGACATTGCTTCCGCCGCCGCCGCCTGAATCCAGGATGATCTTGTCGGTACCGCCGAGTATGCGCTCCATTGTTTCGAGATACATGCGTTCGCGCGTGACGTCGGGTGCCTTCTTGTATTGTTCAAAGATTTTGAGAAAACGAGCCGTTTGGCCGGTCGCTTCGGCAACAGTCTGCTGCTTGTAAGCTTCGGCGGCTTGCGTGATCTGTGCGACGCGTCCGCGCGCTTCAGGCACGACCCGGTTAGCGTAGGTCTGCGCCTCGTTGATGGCGCGCTCAAGATCGGCGCGCGCCGCCTGCACGTCGCGGAAGGCATCGATCACCTGCGACGGCGGATCGACCTTCTGCAACTGAACCTGCTGGACCAAAATGCCGGCGCCATAGTGATCGAGCGTCCGTTGCATGAGCTCCTGCACCGCGTTCTCGATTGTTTGCCGCGCGCCGGTCAGGATCGGCTGAATTTCGGATCGACCCACCACTTCGCGCATCGCGCTCTCGGCCACGGCTTTAACCGTGCCTTCCGGATTCTGGATGTTGAACAAGTAATCGCCGACGCCAGTCGGCTTGACCTTCCACAGCACCGAGAAATCAACATCGACGATGTTTTCATCGCCGGTCAGCATCAGGCTTTCCTCGGGCACGTCACGCGTCGTGGTGCCTCCGCGACGAAGATCATCGACAATGCGCATGCCGATATCGATCTTGTTGATGCGCAAAGCTTTCGGCGTGAGCACTTTCTCGATCGGATACGGAAGGTGGTAGTTCAACCCTGGTTGCACCTCGCGCACCTGCTTGCCAAAGCGGAGCACGACGCCGAGCTCATCCGGCTCAACGCGGAAAAATCCCGAGAAGCCCCAAAGCACCAATACGCCAAGCACAATGAGTGCGAATCCGCGTCCGCCCAGATTGCCGCCGGGCAGCACACGTCGCAGCCTGTCCTGGCCGCGGCGCAGAATCTCCTCGAGATCCGGTGGTGTCGGTCCCGGCGATTGCGGCCCCGAGCCCCATGGCCCCTTGCCGCCCGAGCCCCAGGGCCCACCGCCGCCCTGATTTTGCCAAGGCATTGAAAATATCTCCCGCGCCTGCGTGCTTCCGGGGCGCCTGTTGTCGGGAGGGTTATAGGGGACCGTAGCCGCCGTTACAACGCGCCGTCATGCCGCGTATTAACGCTGATTCAGCGCCGCGTATATGTCGCGAACGAGAAGTCGGCGTCATCGTCGGGGCCGGCAAAGTGCTCTTCGCGTGACATCTCCTGCCAGATTTCATCGTCAATTGGCGGGAACACCGCATCTCCCTCGGGCGAAGCATGCACATGCGTAATTTCCAGGCGGTCGGCCATCGGCATCGTGGTGGCGAAAATGTCGCTCCCGCCAATCACCATGATTTCATCGACACCGCGTTTGGCCGCATCCGTGCGCGCAAAGCTGAGCGCCGCATCGAGACTCGTCGCCAGCACGGCGCCGGGAGGAACCAACCGGAAATCACGGGAGAGAACAATATTGGTGCGGCCAACGAGCAACTTGCCGATCGATTCAAGTGTCTTGCGGCCCATAATCACCGGCCGATTGAGCGTTACTTTGCGGAAATGCTGAAGGTCGGACTTCAAATGCCAAGGCAACTGGCCATCGCGGCCGATGACGAGGTTTTCGCCGATTGCTGCCACCAGCACAATTTTCATGACGCCGACTATGAAACGGGGTTGGAGGACATTGGCATTGCCTTCGAACAATACGAATAAGACAAAACTCTTCTGACTTTATTACCAACGCATCTCATGGCTTCAGGTGCGAATTTCACCCGAAATATTCAACGAAGTTCCCGCGTTAAAATCAGCTTAGCGCGACGTCTCGAAACGGCGGCAACCGCGCAATCGCTTTTTGGCATCCAGCTTACACTGCCACCGCGGCCTTGATGTGCGGGTGCGGATCGTAGTCCTCGATCGAAAAGTCTTCATAGTGAAACGCGAATATGTCCTTTACGGCAGGATTGAGCCGCATGGCCGGAAGCGATCTCGGCGCACGCGATAGCTGCAGCCGGGCTTGCTCAAGGTGATTGAGATAGAGATGCGCATCGCCAAGTGTGTGTATGAAATCGCCCGGCTTGTAGCCGGTCACCTGCGCCATAATCTGCGTGAGCAGCGCGTAGGACGCGATATTGAATGGCACGCCGAGGAAAACATCCGCCGAGCGCTGGTAGAGCTGGCATGACAGTTTGCCATCTGCGACATAAAACTGAAAAAGGCAGTGGCAAGGAGGCAGAGCCATTCTGTCGACCTCGGCCGGGTTCCAAGCAGTGACGATGAGCCGCCGCGAGTCCGGATTGCGTTTGATCATCGCAACGACATTGCCGATCTGGTCGATGGTCTTTCCGTCCTGCGCCGGCCATGATCGCCATTGCTGGCCGTATACCGGCCCCAATTCTCCGCGCTCATCCGCCCATTCATCCCAGATACGCACGCCATGCTCCTGAAGATACCTGACGTTCGTATCGCCGGCCAAAAACCACAGCAGCTCATGGATGATCGATTTCAGATGCAACTTCTTGGTCGTGACCAGGGGAAAGCCTTCATCGAGCGCAAACCGCATTTGGTGACCGAACACTGACAGCGTACCCGTGCCGGTCCGGTCGCGTTTTTCGACCCCACGGCTCAGGATGAGTTCCATTAAGTCGAGATATTGGCGCATCTTTTCGAATATCGGCTGCGACTCGAAGATGGGGAAGTTTATCGCCGGGAGCAACGGCCGCCACCTGCTTTTCAACCGCCCAAATGCCAACCCTCGCGCTCGACTCCTGATACAATCGCGGTGTTGCAGTTGGGGATATGAAAATGAGCTTTGACCGCATTCTTGTAGCCCGGATTCTGTTTACGCTCATGACCGCCGGCTGGGCGCTGCTTACAGTGGTGGCTGATTTCAACAAGACCCATGCCACCAATCCGCAGTGGACACCGCACGCGCGATTCCACGTGGTTTGGCAGATCTCAAGCTATGTCGGATTGGGCCTGCTCGCCTTTGCGCTCATCTGGTGGCCGGGACCACTCGTCGTTGAGCGGCTCTATTTCGTCGCGGCCATGGGCGCGGTCGTCTATGCGGCATTCTTCGCGGCATTGATCGCAATGCCGATCTATGGTGGCGGTGCCTACGACAAAAACGGCTATCAGCCGTTCAACGCGCCTATCCCGATCTTCGCGAAAAAGTGGGACGCCAATATCACCGCCTTCTCAATTCAGCTCGTGATACTGGTGGCCGGAATACTCACGGTATCCGGCGCGATCGCCGGCTAAATGAAAACGGCACGCTGATGCAGCGCGCCGCTTTACCTATTCCACGAAGACTTCGTCGCGCCGCTTGCGGATCATCGGCAAGGCCGCAAGCACCAGCAGCAATGCCGCAAGCGCAATCAATGTCGCCGAAATCGGCCGTGTCAAGAAAACGGTCGCATCACCGCGGGCAATCAACATTGCGCGCCGCAGGTTTTCTTCCATCAACGGCCCGAGAACGAAAGCCAGCACAAGCGGTGCCGGCTCAAAGTCGTGTTTTGTCAGCCAATAGCCGACCAGACCGAAAATTGCGGCGATGACAACGTCGGTCGGCGAATTGTTGATCGAATAGATTCCGATACAGCAGAACACGATGATTGACGGATAAAGCAGGCGATAAGGCACGCGCAGCAGGGCCACCCAGACACCGACAAGCGGGAGGTTGATGATGACCAGCATAAGGTTGCCGAGCCACATCGAGGCGACCATTCCCCAGAACAACTCTGGTTGCTTGGTCATGACTTGCGGTCCCGGGACAATTCCGTGAATGGTCATTGCGCCGACCATCAGCGCCATAACCGCATTCGGCGGAATACCCAATGTAAGTAGCGGGATGAACGAGGTCTGTGCCGCGGCGTTATTGGCCGCTTCCGGAGCTGCAACACCCTCAATGACGCCACGTCCAAAACGTTCGGGATGTTTGGATATGCGTTTTTCGAACGTATAGGCGGCAAATGACGCCACGACAGCGCCGCCACCAGGCAAAATGCCCAGGAGTGAGCCCAGAATCGTACCGCGCGCGATGGCTCCCGAGGAGTCGATCAAGTCCTGTCGCGTCGGCATTAGACCCTTGATCTTTGCTTTCACGATGTCGCGGCTCTCCTGCGACATTTCGAGGTTGCGGATAATCTCAGCAAAGCCAAAAACACCCATCGCAACGTTGGTGAAACCAATACCGTCGGACAACTCCGCGATGTCGAAGGTCATGCGGCCCGCACCCGTCTCAAGGTCGGACCCAACCATCGACAACAGCAGACCGGCCAGGATCATGGCGATCGCGTTCAGCACCGAACCTTTGGCCAGTACAACAGCGAAGATCAGGCCGAGTACCATCAGCGAGAAATATTCCGCCGGTCCAAACAACAAGGCTAAAGACGTCAGCGGTGTGCCGAGGGCTGCAACAAGCACCGTCGAGACACAGCCCGCAAAAAAAGAACCTATGGCAGCGATGGCGAGTGCCGCGCCGGCACGGCCTTGCCTCGCCATCTGATGGCCATCAAGACACGTAACGACAGAGCCTGCTTCACCAGGAATGTTTACGAGCACCGACGTTGTCGAGCCGCCATACTGCGCGCCGTAGTAAATGCCGGCGAGCATGATCAGCGCACCAACCGGCGGCAGTCCAAACGTGATCGGTAGAAGCATGGCAACAGTCGCGACTGTGCCGATGCCCGGGAGCACGCCAACCAGCGTGCCAACGAGCGCGCCTAACAGGCAAAACCCGATGTTGTACGGATGCGCCGCGACCGAAAACCCGAGCGCAAGGTTGGCGAGAAGTTCACTCATGACCGCTTCTTCTCAGTACCAGGGCCAAAGCTGAAACGGCAGTTGCAGCAGATAGACGAAGAGAGCCACACAGAATGCGGTCATCGCCACCGCGGCGACCAGACTTTCCACCCACCGCATTTCGCTCGATCCGAAAATCGAGATCATGAAAGCGGCAAAAGTGGACGGGATCAGGCCGAGCGGCGGTATCGTCGCAAACCCGAGATGAACACCGCGGATCATGCCGGCGAAAGCAAGGATTGCAAGGATGACCCAGGCCGGACCACGAACCGCAAAACTTTCAATTGGCGGTCCGTCGAAGAGCAGCCCGGTGAGCGCGACAAGCGCGCCAACGAGCGCGAGAAGACCCGCAAACAGACGGGGCGCGGTGCCTGGACCAAACGCAAAGCCATGCATGCCGGGAAGGTCTCCCGACGCCCAGATTGCCACGATGGCAACACCAATCAGCGAAAGCCCACCGTAAAATTCGCGCGGCGCGCGAACCTTGAAACGCAACCCGCCCCCGTTCGGGGAGGTTTTGACCCCCTCGGCCATTTTTTATCCTCCCGCTGTTCTTGCTTCTTAATTTACTTACGCTGTCGCCTGCGCCCCACGTCCGATCACTAGCATATGACAAGGCTGAGCTGAAAGCACGGATGTTGGGCGGTCTTCCATTACAACCACCCCGACAGGCCCAAAATACCCCCAACGGCGAATAGCCAAAGCGGATTAATGCGTGTCGCAAACGCAATTATCGCCGTAACCGCTGTAATTAAGGCGGCATAGATATTGTGGTCGGCGCTGCGGGCCAGCACAAAAGCGCTGGCGGCAATCAATCCGATTGAAACGGGCACCAGGCCGGCCTGTATCGCGATACGCCAGCGCGCTTCCTTGAAATGGTCCCAGGTGCGCGCAACCAGAAATGCGAACACGCAGGTCGGACCGCACATAGCGACCGTAGCCACTGCCGCACCGGTAAGACCGGCGACGTGGTAGCCGATAAGCGTGACGATGATGATGTTCGGCCCTGGTGAGATTTGTGCGATGGCGAAACTATCGGCGAATTGCCGATCGTTCATCCAGTGCATCACATCAACGGCAATTCGATGCATTTCCGGAATTGCCGCGTTGGCGCCCCCGACAGCGAACAACGACAAGATCGCGAAATAACCAAACAGCGGGACAAGCGGATTGTCGTTCATCGCTTTATCCACGCCAGGGCGACACTGATCGGCGCCAGCACGACAAACACCAGCGGCAAGGGCCACTGCATGATCGCGACCCCGGCGAATGCCGCGATTGCGATAAATGGCGCCCAATCACGCCGCTCACGGAATAATGGCGCCGCCATCTTTGCCACGACCGCGATCAGCAGGCCGACCGCGGCAGTCGTGATGCCCGCCAGGATGCGGCTAAGTATTTCGAGATCGCCGAACCGCGCATATAAAAATGCGAGCGCGGTGACGATCAACAGCGGTGGACCCATAAGGCCGGCGAGCGCCACCGCCGCCCCGGCGGCTCCTCCGAAGCGTGAGCCGAACACAACAGAAAAGTTCACGACGTTGGGGCCTGGCAGGAACTGGGACAGCGCGAAAGCTTCGTTGAACTCTTCAGCCGTCATCCACCCGCGTTGGTCCACGATCATGCGCCGCGCCCAAGGCAGCGCACCACCGAAGCCCGAGACGGAGACGACCACGAAGGCGCGGAATAGTTCTGGCAGAGATGGGCGTGCGGCGACCGATCGGGGTGGCGCGGCGGAATCGGACATGACGGCAGCAATATCCCGTGCCACGGGTGGCGACTAGATGGAATATGCATTCAGTCCACGCCGGGCTCGTAGTCGCACAGAAATTCGGGCAAGCTCAGTCGTCTTCGGTGGCAAAGAGTGATCGGCGATGGGTACAGGTAGTTTGCTCTTGAACGTCCTGTGGATTCTGTTCGGCGGATTCTACATGGCGTTTGGCTGGCTGATCGCAGCCGTGATCATGGTACTCACCATAATCGGCATTCCCTGGGCTCGTGCGGCTTTCACGATCGCTGCCTATACGCTTCTTCCCTTCGGTCATACCGTTGTGTCACGGCCCACGGGCATGGGCAGCGGGTTCCTCGGCTTTGTCGGCAATTTGGTCTGGCTATTGCTGGCCGGCTGGTGGCTCGCGCTCGGTCATTTGATTACAGCGCTGCTGCTCGCGATTACGCTGATCGGAATTCCTTTTGCGTGGGCGCATCTCAAGCTTGCCGGTCTTGCACTTTGGCCGATCGGCAAGGACGTGGTGAGTGCGAATTAAGGCCTGAAATATCGGCTCATCCCTCACTCTTCCTTCGGTAACCTTTGCCTCCTATATTTCAGGTGCCGGGGAAACCCGGCTATGGCGATAAACGGCCGTCGTAATAAACCCATCGGACCCGGGGGCAGTACCCGGCGCCTCCACCCAAGCCCGGCGAGCACGGGCTTCGGCGGGGGCGAAATAGGATCGACGAGGGCGTAAAGGGCGGACTTTTGCTCGGCATGGTTCCGCCGTTATCGGGCCATTTCATAGTTGCAAACGACAACTATGCTCCGGTTGC
>Ga0134124_10003077_pt1 | contig 13391 bp, 39 predicted proteins | sample KB304_FD_96880 | JGI IMG/M metagenome (GOLD analysis project Ga0134124, IMG submission 96880) | Terrestrial soil microbial communities without Nitrogen fertilizer from Kellogg Biological Station, Michigan, USA - KB3-0-4 | ecosystem: Environmental > Terrestrial > Soil > Unclassified ... | reverse complement strand
GTAGCCGTAGGACATGCCTGTCTGCCGAGCGATGATCTTTGTCGGCGTGCGCTCATCGATGTGGTCACCGCGGAAACGGCGGAAGGCTTCGTTGTCGACCATGCGATCGATCTCGGGGGTGCGCAGCTTCTGCCTCATGCCACCCTCCCTACAGGCGGAACGGGGACTCCGTCTTCGGTACACGGCCATGGAACTCCGGCGCCACAGTGCTTGCAGGCGAAGTGATGCGGCCCATCGATATAGCAGCGGTATCCAAGATTGGGGCGCAATCCGTTGATGATCTGGCTCCTCACCCTGATGGCATCCTCGACGCAAGTCAGCACGAAATGCGGGGACCCATTGAGCCGTGCGTCTTCAGCGTGGGCCACCTGTGCTGGCATACGGCGCTTTTCGTTCCGCCCCGGTGTCTTGCACTCGCAGGTGATGTAGGTCGATCCAACGCGCACCAAAAGATCCACCGGCCGGCCGATGACCCATACGTAGCAACCTGCACCACGGAAGAAATTCACAATCGGAACTTGAGATAGATCGGACTTTGCGGCGCGTCTCATGGCTCTTTGCCCATCGAAACGCCGTCGCCGTCGAACCAGGTGAGCTTTGCGCCGAAGTCGATTCGAAGTTGATCAGCGACTGCGCGGAACTCCGAGCCCATCGCTTGACGGATTTTCTCGATCTGCGCCATGCGCCATGGATCTGACGGAGCTTTGGAGTTGCGCTCGAGAATCTGCAGCATCCTGTTCTGGGCTTCTGGCGTGCTCAATTCGATCGCCTCTTCGTGGTAGCTGGGGTCAGTCGAAGGCGTTCAGCAAGCCGCCTCACCTCCTCGCTCGCCCTCTTCTTTGCCTCTGAAACGTCGATTTCGACGCTCTTAGGTTCTCCTACGGATAAATCCTTCGGATCGGGGGCACGTGGTGCCCCCCGTAGAGGCGTCATATGCCCCCCGTTGAGCACTGGCGTGCCCCCCGTTTTGCTACGGGGTGCATGTGGTGCCCCCCGTTCAATAACGAGGTTGTAAACGAAGGGTCGGCGATCCGCGCGAGCGATTTTTGCAGCGGCAAATGCAGGGTTACCGCGGTAGATCAGCGCGGCTTGCTCAAGCTTCCGCAAGTGAATGCGGACGGCCCGCTCGGAAAGTCCGGTATCACGAGCGAGACGCAATACCGAAGGGCACGCCGAGTTGCCGTCGGCCCCGGCATAGTTCGCAAGGCACAGCAGGACGAACCGGGTGACAGGTTCTGTCACCTCCTGCTGCTGAATCGCCCATGCCATTGCCTGGATGCTCAAGATCATGGCACCTACTGAGGGGCAATGCTGGTAGCAGCCACCCGCTTCGGCAGTCGAAGGATTCGACGTCTACGTGCCCACGCCCGCGGCATGCTCCACGTCTTGCCTGTTGTGCCGAGCCGCTTCCTGCGAGGGACCTGTGGTCCGCCTGTACGGCGCATTCGCGCCGCCCAAGCCGTGCAGTGCTTGCAGGCACGCGTGAACGTCGCGTGGATCTGGCATGGGCCGGAGTACCTGCGAGGGGCGCCCATCAGCCCACCTCGGTAGAATCAAAAGTCCGGCAACGGCCCGCTACCAACGAAACCGCCGCCGAACCACTCACAACACAGGGACTGCCATGCCTACTTGGGTTTTCTGGGCGCTTCTCGCGCTCGCGTTCCTTACCGGGTTTGGGATCAATGGCCATCTGGCGCGCATAGCCAAGCAGATGGAAACATCGAACATCATGCTGAGCGACGTGCGCGCCCTGCTCAGTAACTGGAGCGACCAGCAGAGGGCCGATCTGGGCGGCATCGAAGAAGAGCTGAAAACGATCCGCGGTGATATCGCCCAGATTGAAACGATAGCGAATCAATTCCGTCCGCAGCGATACGAATGACTCGCATGTCTCGATTCCGAGAACACTTGCCCGACGCGGAAGTGATTTAACCTCTGCGACCACCCTGTAATCGCACTGTAATAAAGCCGTTTTTAACCTGCGATATTGAGGAACAGACTGGCAGTGTTTTGGTGCAGTCGATAAAAACAGCGCAGCCGCCTGAGGAACCCCTGAGCCTCTTCCGGTAAGGATGCGCGCAGCCAAGGGATGGGCGCGGGGGCCTCGTGTCACTCTCATGGAGAGATCTAAAGCTATGCGCCTCACCCTCCTCTCGTTTGACAATGCGCCCACATACAGTGGGTTTTTGAGACAGTTCCGCATTTCGTTAACCCTTAGATCGAGTTGTCATGAACGTTAAGTTGAATTTAAAAAGAGACAACTATCCGGGGGTTACACAATGGTCGAGACGGAATTAGTTAGATGCAGTGGGGCGGAAGACGTCAGGTCGAAGGTCACGGCGCGTGACTTTGCGATTCGTGACGGTCTCGATCGCCGGCCAATACTCGGGGTCGAGCAGGACGCTGTTCTTCAGCCAATAGGAGACCGTCTGTTGCTTGAGGCTCGGCCGACTCATGACATCAGCAAGTCGCTTAGCCAGGAGGGCCTGGCTGCCGCCGGCGATGTCGATCGCGCGCCGGAGCGCAGTAACGTGAGGTTTCTCCATAACCGGAGAATATACACAAGTTTTCTTGTTGCCGACAACAAGGAACTATGTTTAACAACCAACAAAAGTCCTTGTACCGTCTTGCAGATGCCAGCCACGCAACGAAAAGAACGAAAACCAGCGCCTGTAAAACGGATAAAGCGAAAAGCAGTGGTCGGGCCTGACGGCCTTACTTTCGGGCAGCGCCTGCAGAAGCTCATGAACGACAAGGATGTAGGACAGACCGCGCTAGCGCGGATGTGTTCCGACTACTACCGCGCGCTCGTGCCAGGGGCACCGGACGATGTTGTTCAGCAGCAGCACATCTTCAACATCGTCAAGGGCCAGGACAGCGCATGGTGCATGCCGCTGATCGCCACCGTGCTTGATGTGCGGGATCTTTGGCTGCAGGTAGGGGTCGGTCCTCGAGATCGCAAGTAAACATAAAATCGCGGAAATGAAGCGGCCCTCCTTGGCCGCTTTTTTCTGACCCGCATCACAAGATTACTTGTTGACGCCAACAAGGATTCTTGTATGATCCCTCCACGCTCCCGCACCGGAGCATGGAGGGTCAGATGGACGAACTCACAGACACCGGAGTCATCAAGCTCCAGCACGCCCTGGATGGCGTGACCCACCGAATCGTCGCGCACTTCAAGGGCTTCATGCGCCCGCGTGGCGAGGAAGTGATCACGGTCGACTTCTGCGCCGCGGACTTCTGCGTGGAGGTGCTCTCGTGAAGCCCTTCCTCTGGATGGCTGCGATCGGCTTCGTGGCGCTGATGGCACTCGTTCACTTCCTGCGCATGGTGATGCCGTCGTGATGAACAGACTCACCATCGGACTTGCGCTTCTCGCCTTGAGCGGCTGTTCCATCTGCCGCAACCACGAGACTGCCTGCGCGGCCGTGACGCTGGTCGCTGTTGGGTCCATCGCGCTGTCCTGCAATCACAGCGATCACCGGCCCAGCCCGACGCCTGACTACACGATCAACCCAATCGACTGCACGAGCGGGAGCTGCAAGTGAGCGCCAATACCCGCAGGGAAGAGATCATCAGCTCATGCACCTGTGGCAATCAGGCATGCGCGGTGCGCGTGGCTTGGGGCCTTCGCCCTTTCTGTCAGATCCCCGCTTCGAACGCGAAGCGCGAGGGCTTCGGCTCGTACTCTGAAGCCGCCGCTGCCTGCAAGCCGGGCCAGCGCGTGAAGTCACTCGGCCAGTATCTCAACGGCGGCCCGCGCCGCTTCATCGTTGTGGGGGTTGCATGACCCCCGCCGAACAGAAGGTGCTCGCCTCCGCGAACGATCGTTTTCTCGACTACATGCGCGAGCGGCATCACGTAAACGAAGAATCCGTGTTGCGTGACGTCGCCGGGTTCACGACGGCGGGCGCTCTCATCCGCGCGGTTGCCGAGTGGCGCATCGAAAATCGCGGCGCGGAGATTCAGTCGTGAGCACCGAACGCTCTCAGGCAACCAGTACGGCACGTCGAGTCCGCGACCCACGCGGAAAAGTGCGAACAATTATGGCTGTGGAGCTGACACGCGGCGCGACGTTGGTCACGTGCGATTGCGGCCACGTCGGGAAGTTCGCTCCGCACTTCACCTACAAAATCGGCGCGAGCATTCATTGCTACTCGTGCCCGGACTTGTACCCATGACTTCCTCCCAAGAAATCACCGCCTACAAGTTCGGCGTGCTGGAAATCAAGCTGCGCGGACTCGGCGTCTACCTAGGCGGAGAGAAGCTAAACGCGAAGGTTGAGGCGCTCTCGGCCGACGAAATTCGGGCCGCCAACACCGAGGCATGGAAGGTTCGCCGCCGCGCTGAGCGCGCGATGGAGCGGTATAGCAACGTGACCTTGCACGGGAACGACCTTCACGACCGCGCGACTCTCGATTACATGGTTGCGAAAGCGGTCTGTGCTGCCACGTGGGCGCGCATGAGGGCCGCAGCATGACCCGCACTGTAGAAGCCTCGACCTCAGTCGAACGCGGCCAGCGCTGGCAGAAGAAGACTACGGTCGGTGCCGCCAATTCACTTCGCATCATGGCTGTGGCAGAGGGCCATGCGATGGTTCGCTACCCGCGTTGCCAGGTATGGGCGATCAGCGAAGCCGATTTGCGCAAGGGCTATGAGCTTCTGGCGGATGAGGAGCGGTCATGAGCATCTGTGAAAAGTGCTGGGCCGATGCCGGCGGCAACCACGAGCTCTACCTGGAATTGCTCAAGGAGCGCGAGGCCAATCCTTGCACGCCGGAGCAGCAGAAAGGTCACGCCGAGCCCCCTGCTCGCCTCACAGCCGACGCGCTCGATGACTTACTCGACGCCTACGCTGGCGCGCTCAGCCACCTTGCGTGGGCTCGCGCGAACTCGACGGTCGGCGTGCATGCGGTTGCTGTAGCGGCAGTTTGTGAAGCACGCGCCAAGATCGTAAAGGCCGTCAATCCACACGAGGACGCATCGTGAACGCGCAACTGAAGCTCATTGAGGCGCGCGCACTCACGGCTCCAACCTACGACAACTCCAACCTTTCGGTCCGCGACTGTTGGGTCGTCGACAACGCATCAGCCCTGCTCGACTACTGGCAGGCGTGCGGTGGAGCTGCGATGGACGACTTCGAAGGCTTCGTCTTGGTCCAGTGGGATCGACAGACCGCGCGCCGCGACGAACTGAGCAACACACTGAGGCAGTACTGAGGACCGTATGAAGCTCTGCAATCCATTCAGTGCCGAGTTCTGGGTGATGGACGAACCGAAAATGGTGGTTCCGCCTGGGCCCGAGGCCATCCGTCAGGCGCACTACTCCGCCATCGCGCTCGAGGCGGACCGCGAGCAGTTGCGCGCCGATCTCATGCGCAAGGTGCGCGAGAACCGCGAGGAAGCCGATCGCCTCCACGCAATGCTGGACGAGCTGGACGCGTTGCGCATCCTGGAGAAAGCGTCGTGAGCGAGTCATTCAGCGTGGGCGAGCTTGCCCTAGTAGGACCGCCTCCAACATGTCGGTGTTCCTACTGCATGGAGCACATCGGAGAGATCGTCACGATCACCGAGCCGCTGCTGCCAAGCGATTGCGTTACCGGTGGCGTCGCCTATGGGGTCCGGACACTCGATGGTTCCACGCGCTACATGCGGCCTGAAATGCTTTGGAAGCTCCCGCCTGTGCGGGATGAAATTGAGATTCTGGAGACGGCACATGTCTGACGACCTTGTGCCGCCTGTGTTCAAGCAGTTCAAGCTGCTGACGAACGGCGTCGACACCGAACTCGACGTGATGCATATCGCAGTCGAAGCATTCAAACAGTTGGACGGTGACCAGATCGCCAACGTGCTCGACTACCTAACGAAGAGGTACACGCGCCGTGGTTGAGTCAGTGGCCAATGAAGAGATGTCAGCCGAGGAAGCGATTCGTCGCATTCGCCTGAAACTCGACGTGCGCAAGCAAAGCCGCTGGTCGCCCGGAGAGGTGTGCTGGGTCGAGATCCGCGAAGTTGAGACGCTCATCAGCGAAGTTGAGCGGCTGAACGAACAGCTCATGAAGGCGTTCGGAGTCTGGCCGGAAGGCTGCAACCTCTCCGCACTCCAGGACGTAAAGCCGTGATCAGCCCGGACCACTTCGTGCAGGAAATCGTGTGGCATCGACTGCTCGCTCATCAGCCATCGAAACGAGGTCGCTACCGGATCAGGAATGCCGATGGTCACGAGAGCATCGGGCATTTCTTCCCGGAGACGGACGAAGAGGACGCAGGCTGGGTAACGATGGACTTCGGCGGAAGCATCATTTTCTGGGCGGAGCTGAACTCATGAACGACCGATCAGTGACCTCAAACCAGAGTCCGCTCTCCGCGGGCGATAAGTTCGTGGCGATGTTCAAACGGGAGCCATCGAGTCCCTCCGACCTCGCGTGGATGAACGGTTATGCCACCGCAATCGCAGAGCGGGTCGTGGCGGAGCTACATGGCGAGACGCCTGCGAAGCATCCATATCTGCTCAACGCCACGCGCTTCAAAATGAGCTTCGATCGCAGCGGCCGCGTCAACTGCTTCTCGAACTACGAAAAGATGCTCGATGGCCTGTGGGTTGCGCTCGTCCACGCAGAGGACGACGTGCATATGAAGGGCTACGCACCGGTCACTCCGAAAACATCAGGAGGTACGCCGTGACGTACACCTACGGTCTTTTTCGAATCAAGCCGCCCCGAGTTGAGCTGCGGCCGATTGCGGGGATTTCTCGGGATCTCCGCGATCACCACCTTGTCGCGAAGTGGCACCGACTGTGCCTTCGCTGGAGAAAATCATGAGTGCGGTGATGGAACGGCAGCAGACGCTGCCCGGGGTGCCTGATCAGGTTGCTGTGACTCCGATGCAGCTCCTGCAGATGGCAATGAACCAAGGCGCGGACCTGGACCGCTTGGAGCGGCTTATGCAACTCCAGCGCCAGTGGGAGGCTGGTGAGGCGCGCAAGGCCTACGTGTCGGCCATGGCCGCCTTCAAGGGTGAGCCGCTGGAGATCCTGAAGACCAAGGACGTGAACATCCCGGGCGGCGCGAAGTTCAAGCACGCGACCCTGGCGGATGTGGTCGATGGTGTCGCGGGCGCCCTGTCGAAGCACGGACTCTCCCACGCATGGGAGACGAAGCAGGAGAACAGCCTGATCACGGTGACGTGCATCGTTACGCACGAGGCTGGGCATAGCGAGCGCACGACCCTCTTCGCCCCACCGGACGACAGCGGGAAGAAGAACAATATCCAGCAGATCGCCTCGACCGTGACGTACCTGCAGCGCTACACGCTGATGGCCGCCTGCGGCCTGGCAGCGAAGGACATGGACGACGACGGCCGCGGCGCCGGCACCCAGCGCGAGGTTCCGAAGACGCCCGAAGGGTATGAGAGCTGGAAGGCGGACATGAACGCCAAGGCTCAGGACGGAAACCCAAGCCATCTGGAGGCGTGGAAGGGCTCCAAGCAGGAGTTCCGCAACTACGCCTCCACCCACGACCTCGACTGGTGGGAAGGCTGCAAGAATACGGCGCGGAAGAACACGCCGTGAGCTACGCCGTCCTCGATCTCGAGCAGCGGTCGCCCGAGTGGATGGCGGCGCGCGCGGGACGCCTCACTGGCTCCGTGGCGGCCGATGCCATGCGGACCATGAAGTCCAAGCCGAAGGAGTTCACGGCCGCCCGTAAGCACCTGCGTATGCGTCTCGCGCTGGAGCGAATCACCGGCCGGCCGCAGGAGCGAGAGTTCACCACGGCAGCCGTCCAGCACGGAGTTGAACGAGAGCCGATCGCGCTCGCTCGATACGAAGCGATGAGCGGCGAGGTCCTGACACGCGTCGGATTTCTCTCGCACAACGAAGTGCTGGCCGGTTGCTCCCTGGACTCCGCGGTTATGCCGGGCCAGCGAATCGTCGGCATCGTCGAGGCGAAGTGCCCCGAGAGCGCGACTCATTTCGAGTACCTGCGTACGCGGATGATCCCGTACGACTACCGCTGGCAGTGCCTGCACAACCTATGGGTGAGCGGCGCCGACTGGTGCGATTTCATTAGCTTCGATGATCGGTTTCCGGAGGACCTGCAGTACCTGTGCGTCCGGTTGGAGCGCGATCCTAAGGAGATCCGCGAGTACGAGATCGCGGTCTGTCGCTTCCTGGCCGAAGTGGACGAGGAAGTTGACGAGGTGAACAAGCTGAGGAAAGCCGCGTGAAGACCTGCCGCACCTGCAAGGCGGAGAAGCCACTGCACTCGTTCCACAGGGCCGGCGAGCGCTGGCACCGCGGCGAATGCAAGCAGTGCAGGAGCGCTTACATGCGCCGCCTCTATCGCGCGGCCATCATGAATACACCTAGGGTCTCTAGGGGGCTTGCAACCCCTGGCAAAGTCATGACCGAGCGCGGGGTCCGCAGGCCCGTAGCGCTCTCTGTAGCCAGCTCTACCGGGACGCCGGGGATCACTGGAGCCGCCTGCGGTGCCGAGACCCGCTACCACGAGAGAAGGGCCGACCCTCACGGCGAATCCGGTAATGCCGGCGCCGTGGGGCAAGGCCCGATTTATCCATGAACGGCTATCTCGCCAAGAAAGGCCGAGGCTTCATGCCGGCTGACGAGGAAGCCGCCCGCTTCCACGTGAAGATGGTCGAGGGCGAGTGCGTCTATACGAAGTTCGTACGGGTGCGCAGCCTTCCTTGGCACAGGATGTACTTCGGTATCTGCCGGGAGATCGGAAAGAACCAAGACCCGCAGCGCTCGGAGGCCAGCATCGACGGCGAGCTCCGCATCCGCGCCGGGCACTTCGACAGTTTTCAGGTAGACGGCCATGACTGCCGGATGCCAAGGCGAATCGCTTTCGATCAGCTCACTGCTGACGAATGGGCCGAGTTGTGGCCGTCTCTCGAGCTGGCGATCCGCGAGCATTTCGGCGACGAGTACATCGGTGAATCTCAGAGAACTGGCACGTGGTAAGCCATGCCAAATAAGACTGCCTGGCTGCAACGGCGGCGGCGAGACGACCGTGCTGTGCCACCTGCGCCTGATCGGGGTATCGGGGATGGGGCACAAGGCGGAGGACTTGCTCGGCGCGTGGGGCTGCTCCGAGTGCCACGACGCAGTCGATCGATCCGGCCCGCTGGACTACGAGAAGCGCCGTGCAGCACTGCTCGAAGGCGTGGCCAGAACAATCCATCAGCTTGCGGAGATGTCCGTCGTGAGCTGGTGACCGAAGCAGAGAAGCTACAAGCAACGGAGAACACATGAACCACGTTATCGCTCTTTCCCCAACCGACCTCGCTCCGGCTCAGCAATCTCTGATCGGGTGGTGCGATCAGCGCATCGCACACTGGATTGCAGAGCATAAGGAGGCGACCGAGGGCTACGAGCACGCCGTGAAGAACAAATGGAAAGCCGGCCCGTTCCAGCGGATCGTGCAGAGGGCAAATCGCCGCATCGGCTTCTATCGCAAGGTGAAAGCGGCCATCGAGGCGGGCTACCTGATCGTCCCGAACTTCCCGATCGAGATCTTCGCTATCCGCACAAATGCCGTGGAAGCGCGCAGCGATGAGTCCACTGCGCGGTGGGCGCAATTTCGTCAGAACCCGAGAGCGCTTGCACAGGGCGAGGGTCGGTACGTGAATCCGATTCCAGTGAAATACACCGACGAGCGGGACACGAAGGACGGCAAGACAGAAACGGTCTATTACCCCGCTGAGCTGGATACCGAACTGGAAATCCCGCTGCATCTGGTGAAGCCGGAAATCATGCGCGCGGTCGACAAAGCACGAGCACTGAAACTTTTCGACCAGATCGGCATCGTCACGGACCGGCAAGCAGACCCCATCGTATGTGGGCAGATCGTGGAAGGTGCGGGCATGTCAGCGAAGCGCGTCACGTTCTTCGTAGCCTGGTACGTCGATCTCGACGCGCTGTAGGTTCTGGCATGACCGGAGAAACTCATGACTGAAAAGACCCATCTACCGTGCCCGTTTTGCGGCGACAAGGACATCCGATTTCGCTTCGACACCGGAGGTGGCTGGGTCGCCGAATGCGGAAGCTGCCCGTGTGAGTTGCGCTGGTTCAGTGACGAGCAGCAGGCCCGTGACATCTGGAACAAGCGTCCCGTAGTACCGGCTGAGACAGAGCCGCAATCGTGTACTGAGTCGGATGGCTGCCCGACTGAGTTGGCTGTGCTACAGCGCTTCTGGCGATCCAAGAATGCCCTACTGGCTCCGCACAACCCGTATGAATTGGGATTAGCGCCGAGGGAAGCATGACCGACCACAACAAGGGCACCGAGGATGTCGCGCAGGATCTGCTAGGGAGCGGCCCGCGATCGTTCCGCGAACTCCGCGAGCATGTTGCTCGGGCTCGAAAGCAAATCAGCGAGAGTCACGGCTTGATTGAGCGGACGGATATTCTCCGAGTGCAGGCATACCAGCACGAGGTCATCGGGCTGCTTAGCTGGGCTCTAAGTCGGGCGATAGCGATCGGAGCGTCCCGTGAGTAACAAGGCCACTGAGCTTGTCGCGGCTGCCCGAGGGCACGAGACCGGCGATGCTGCGCTGATCAACCTGCTCGGCGCGCTAGCCGATGAGGTCGAGCGCCTGGAGCGCGAGCGCTCCGAATGGGCCGGCATCGCCGCCGTGCGCAACCGGAACATAGCGCTGATCGCGGACGAGCGGGATCGGCTGCGCGCGACGCTTGAGGCGATTGCGGGCCTTTCCGGTTGGCCAGTTTCGACCGCTCGCGGACGAGATCGCGATCCACAAACAGGCGACCGACGCGCTGAAGCGAGTTCATCCCGATGTGTCATCAACTACAGAGGAACCGAAATGACGAACAAGCACCCGATGGGCGACAAGCCTGTCATCCAGATCACGCGCCATGCAAACGGCACGGCCGTGGGAACCGCTTACGACATGCGGCGCGACACCGCGATGGCGGTCGACGACGTTCACGTGTTCACGAGCTTCAAGGAGCTTTGCGCCTTCCTGAAGGGCTGGTGGCCGGAAGCTGGGAAAGAGTGAACGCTGGCACAAGGAGAGATTAGCGTGGGGACGCTGCGAAGACTTCAGTGCGACTCACTTCCTGCACTCTTGCAGGAGGCAAGCGAGAAGTACGCCGATTGGTTCCTCGTTGGCAAGGTTCCAACGGAAGCGGACGGGCCTCCGTATGTGCTGCTGATGCGAACCGCGCTGGACGACATCGACAACGAGCAACATCCGAGCGAGAGAGGTTAGCGTGCACAAAATCAAACCGATCCTCGATGAGGACCACGAGGGGCCGCGCCCATACCGCGTTGAAGTCGATGGCGAGATCCTTCGGGACGATCGCGGTAGCGCCCGGCGTTTCAAGGATTCTTTCTCCGCTGCGTTGGCAGGTACCAGGGAGGTAGACCGCCGTCGGGATCGCGGCAAGACCTTCGTTACCGAAGGACCCGCAGGCAATGGAGAAGCGAGTCGATGAAACGATACTGGGCGCGAATCAACAAGGCTGGCAGCGTGACGATCCACGAACAGGCCCACATCGGACCCTTCTTCTTCTCGAACGCCAGGGAAGAAGAGGACCGCATTGCCGTAGTCGTCATGACTGAGGTGCCGATGACATCGGCCGAAGCGGCGCTGGCGAATGCCTGCCCCTCATGCGGCCAACCGCGACCTGTCAGCGCAGGAGAAGCTACGAAGTGAGTGGCGCCGACTGCACGCAACCTTTCTGTGGATGGACTGGCGCTGTGGCCGACTGCGACACGAGTCCATTCGGACCGCGCTGCCCAGACTGCGGAGGCGAGGTCACCATATTCGATGCCCCGAGCCTTACCGGAGTGAGCGAGTTCGCCGTCATTTCCTGCCGGGAGTGCGGCTCCTCTGGAGGTGAGCATCGGTACGGTTGCTTGCAGATTGATCCGGCTGATATTCGATTAGCTGATCCAACCGTGCCAGGTGACGTATGAGTGCTGCGTGGGACGACGACCGCGAAGCAATCGCGGGCGGGGATGCGCATTACTACCGACCCATCCCAGAAGGCATTTGCTCGTTCTGTCGAGGGGACGACCAGCAGATGCCCTGCGCCTATCCCAGCGAAGGTAAGCCCGGATGCCTCCGCGACGCGCGACTCGCTCACCCCGCGCCTGCGAGTACAGGAGATAGCAATGGCTAGCTTCATCGTGACGCTTCAAAGGTTCCTCGAGTGGCGCGATCATGCAAAGTCGCAGATCAACTCCGCCACAGTCGAGGTGACCGAGAAGTACGCCAGGCGCACACTTGGAATCCCGAAGGACCGGCCGGTTACATACGGCGGGTTGGCATTGAGATGTATCGGCTCGAAGGCGTGGCGCAATGAGAACCACCATCGAGAGCAGGTCATGAAGTCTCTGCAGAAACGCTGATCAACCAGGATGTAAGCCGTGATACCAGAGCAGATCCTCGCCGACCACATTCTGGACCTATATGGGCACGAGACCGCGCATCTGGACCGCGAGAGGCAGATCGAGATCGGCTTGGAGTGCGCGCGGAAATTTAACGAAACCGTTTCGGAATTGCTTGCCGAGCGAGATGCCGAACGAGTCTCTGTTAACTCAGGATCAGCTACGTGAAATACAAAGGCATGCTGCCAGACACGTTCTTCGAGGTTGAGGCTACAGACGAGCGGGACGCCCAGCGCAAGATGCTGGCGAAGCTGAGGGACGAGACCGAGGAAGACGAGTTCATCGTATGGCCGGCTGATCAGTACGATCCGCCCGAGGTAAAGCGCTCATGACAAACCTTGAGATCACTGAGGAGAGGCTGCGCAATACGCGCGCATGGGCCGCGGCGCGAGTCGGGAGCCTATCGGGCGCCGATGTCATCGTTGCCGCGATTGACGAATTGCTGCGGTACCGGGAAATCGTCGGCTACGAGTTGGCCGAACCAACGGTCACTCCCGAACCGGGAGCGAATCGCCTAACGGATGTCGAGCATCGATTGGTTCGCGCGGAGGCTGAGATTTTGAGACTCGGGCCGAAGGCGCTTGAGACTGACTACATGCGGCAGTTTCCGGAGCCATACATTCCGGGCGGACCGACAGGTGTGAACCGGCCATCAGCTCATGAATGACAACATCATCGATCGGATGGTCGGCGACGCGGCAGCGGCGATGGCGCGCAAGAAGGAAGACGAGTTTCGTGACGTGCTCGATGCGGCGTTCCCTACGGGCTGGACGCACGACATGATCCGTCGTCGGTGCAGTCTCGTGCGCTACGTCGGTAGCCCCGTAGAAACGCTGTGCGTGGACGGCAAGCCCGTGCTGGAGATCCATCCGCTGCAGTTTGAGCAGGTGCAGACGGAGACGGGCTGGGTGATGAAGGTCACGCAGAACTATCGGCGTATACCTTCTGCGAGAACC
>Ga0134124_10003076_pt1 | contig 13391 bp, 10 predicted proteins | sample KB304_FD_96880 | JGI IMG/M metagenome (GOLD analysis project Ga0134124, IMG submission 96880) | Terrestrial soil microbial communities without Nitrogen fertilizer from Kellogg Biological Station, Michigan, USA - KB3-0-4 | ecosystem: Environmental > Terrestrial > Soil > Unclassified ... | reverse complement strand
CGACCTGGGCGTGAAAGTTCTGTTTGTCGGCCTGCAGGATATTCATCCGCCGACGGCGATTGCCGTGGATTACGAGCGGGTGGTCGGGGCGCAGCAACAGATGATTGCCAGGACGAATTACGCCGTGGCCGACGCCATCCGGACGAACACCTTGTCGGGAGCGATTGCCTTTGCCGCCACCAACGTGGCGGAAGCGGTGAGCATCCAGAAGCAGACCGCCGCGCTGGCCCGCGCCGCGCTGTTCACCAACCAGATCCCGTCGTTTGAAGCCGCGCCGTCCGTGTACAAGCAGCGCGCTTATTTCCAGACGTTTGCCGACGCCACAAAAAATGCGCGGAAATATGTCCTGCTGACGACCAACACCCAGGACGTCATCATTTTCAACCTTGAAGATTCGATTGCGTCGCAAATGATCAACGTGAGCGTCCCCTAATAAGATTTTATGAAACGGAACCTGACAACCATAGCCGTCGGCGCCCTGCTGGTGGCCATTTTTGCCCTGCTGCTGTTCTCCTTCCAGGTGCGCCAGTCCGAAGTCGCGGTCATCACCACGTTCGGCAAACCGGTCGCCACCTATACCAACGCCGGCGCGTATTTCAAACTGCCGTGGCCCATCCAGAAGGTCTACAAATTCGACCAGCGCGTGCAGAATTTCGAGGATCGTCTCAGCGAAAACTACACGCACGACAGCGTGACGATCATGTCGAGCGTGTACGTGGGTTGGAAGATTTCCGACGGCCAGCGTTTCCTGTTGACCATCCGCAACGGTTCCGTCGTCGATGCCCAGCAAAAGCTCGAAGGCATGCTGCGCAGCGCCAAGAACGCCGTCATCGGCAAATATGAACTTGCCGATTTCGTCAATTCCGACCCGCAACAGTTGAAGTTCGAGCAGATCGAAAAGGAAATCGAGCAGATCGTCCAGTCCGAGTTGAGCACCAACAACGTCGGTATCGGCGTGGCGTTCCTTGGCTTCAAGAAAATTGGCCTGCCGGACAGCGTCACCCAGACGGTTTTCGACCGCATGAAATCGGAACGCCAGCAATGGATCAGCCGTTATGATTCCGAAGGCAATGCGGAAGCGCAGAAGATCCGGTCCGCCGCCGAACGCGAAGCCGCCGAGACCATCTCCAAGGCCGAAGCCCAGGCGCAAAATATCCGGTCGCAGGGGGAAGCGGCCGCCTCCAAGACTTTCGCCGTGTTCCAACAGAATCCCGAGCTGGCCAACTTCCTGTTGCGCATCGATGCGTTGCAGAAATCGTTGAACCAGAAATCCACGTTGATTTTCGACGAGCGCACGCCGCCCTTTGACCTGTTCCGCGGCCTGCCGACCAACTCTGTTGCCAGGTAATTGCGATGAGCGAGCACGAACATCATCATCACCACAAGCACGACCACGGCCATCCCCCGGCGGCCGAGCCGCAGATGCAGGACGCCGGCACCGCGGCGCTGGCCGAGGCCCTGCGCAGCAGCTTCACGATCGTCAAGGTCGTCATGGTCATCATGGTCGCCGCCTTTTTTATCTCCGGCTGTTTCCAGGTCGGCCCGTCCGAAAAAGCCGTCATCCTCCGGTTCGGCAAACCGGTCGGCCAGGGACAGAAAGCGTTGTTGGGTTCCGGCATGCATTGGTCGTTCCCGTATCCGATCGACGAAGTCGTGCGCATCCCGATCACCGAACAGCAGATTGTTCGATCGACGGTCGGCTGGTATTTCACGACGGCCGCGGCCGAAGCCAGCGGCCAGGAACCGTTCCCGGCACAATCCCTCGACCCGGCCCGCGACGGCTACGCCATCACCGCCGACCGCAATATCATCCATGCCCGGGCCACGTTGTATTACCACATCGACGACCCGATCCGGTACGTGTTCAGTTTCGAATCGGCCTCCAACACCATTCAAAATGTGCTGAACAATTCGTTGCTTTACACCGCGGCGCATTTCAAGGTTGACGATGCGTTGTACAACGATTTTTCCGGTTTTCAGGACGCCGTGACGCGTCGGGTCAGCGACGTGGTTGAACAGCAGCAACTGGGCGTTGTCATCGACAATTGCCAGATCCAAAACATCATTCCGCCGCGCCAGCTCAAGGATATTTTTTCGCAAGTGATCACCTCGCGGGAAAATCGGAACAAAGCGATTACGGACGCCAAAAGCGCTGCCAACGATATTGTGGTGAGCGCCGGCGCCAGGGCGGCCAGCATCGTCTACGTTGCTGAGTCCGATCGCACCCGATATCTGGCTTCAATCAACGCGGATGCCCGGCGATTCAACGAGTTGTTGCCGCAGTACAATTCAAACCCTGGATTGTTCGCCCAGCAATGGCTGGTGCCGGCCATCGGTAATACGTTGACCAACGCCGACAAATGGTTCGTGCCCGAGCGCATGGATGGAAAACCGCGCGAACTCAGGTTACAATTGAATCGTGAACTTCCACCGCCGAGAACGGCGGAAAAATAAGATGGAAGCAGCGATATTTTGAAGATCGTCAATCGCCAATCATAAATTTGTATGCAGGTAACGTCGCTCCTCAGCCAACACGAGCACAAACATGAGCACGGCCCGAATTGCGGCTGCGGCCATGATCACGAGCACTCCTCCGTGCACCTCTGGCAGGCCGTCGCCGGCATCGTCCTGGTGCTCAACGCGTTTATCGTCGACTGGATCTTCCAGGAAGGCACCACCGTCGCCAGTTTTAGCGCATTCTTCGGCGCCCTCATCCTGATCTATCCGATTGTCGTCACCGCCATCAAGGATCTCCGGGCCGGCCGTCTCAGCATCAATGAACTCGTCGCCGTCGCCGTCCTCGCCGCCTTCGCCTCCGGCGCCGTCGGCGTCCTGAACGGACAGGCCGGTGATGCCTTCACCTCTGAAGCCAGCGCCGGTTACAAAACCGCCGGCCTCATCGCCTTCCTCATGCTCATGGGCGAATTGATCGAGACACGCACCGCCGAAGGCGCCCGCGCATCCATCGAATCCCTCATCAAACTCACGCCAACCAAAGCCCGGCGCATCAAATCCGACGGTTCGGAAGAAGAGGTCGCCGCCAGCCAGCTCGCCGTCGGTGATGTTATTCGCGTCCGGCCCGGCGACAACGTCGCCGCTGACGGCGTCATCGTGAACGGCCAGGGTTCGTTCAACCAGGCGACCATCACCGGTGAATCGCTTCCGGCGGAAAAGAAAGCCGGCGATGAAGTATTTGCCGGCACGCAGAATTTAACCGGTGTGCTGGAAATCAAAGTCAGCCGCGCCGGCGAAGACACCACGCTCGGTCGCGTGCGCGAATTGATCATTGCGGCGGAAAAGACGAAACTGCCGATCCAGAAAATCGTCGACCAGTACATGGGTTTTTACACACCGCTGGTGTTGGTCATTGGCGCGCTGGTCTGGGCGTTTACGCATGAATTGAACCGTGTCATCGCCGTGTTTGTGGTGTCGTGTCCTTGCGCGTTTATTCTGGCGACGCCCACCGCCATGGTGGCTGCGCTGTCCGCGGCCGCGCGTTTGGGCATCCTGATCAAGAATGTCGCGGACATCGAGGCCGCGGCCAAGATCAACGCATTTATTTTCGACAAAACCGGCACGTTGACCACCGGCCAACTGGCGGTGAGCCGCCTGGCGCCGATCGGTGATATCAAGCCCGCCGAATTGCTCCTGCTCGCGGCGTCCGCGGAGAAGTACAGCAATCATCCGACGGCCAAAGCCCTCGCCACCCTCGCCGGCGAAGCCGGTGTGCCGTTGGCCGAGCCTAAAGATTTTACTGAAACTGCCGGTCGCGGTGTTAAAGCCGAAATCAACGGCGCGAAAATCCTCGTCGGCCGCGCCCAATGGCTCAAGGACAATGGCGTGAGCGCCGGCTTTGAGAAATCCGTCGACTTGAACGAAGCGGAAGGCTGGAGCCTGATTTTTGTCGCCCGCAACGGACAATGCGCCGGCTGGGTCGGCATGCAGGACCAGACCCGTGCGGAAGCGAAGGAAGCGCTCGCCGAGTTGAAAGAAAACGGTGTTCGCCGCATCGCGATGGTCAGCGGTGATCGCCAGCCGGTGGCCACCCGCGTTGCCGCCGAGATCGGCTGCGAAGAAGCCAAGGGCGATTGTTTGCCGCAAACCAAGGTGGAATTCGTCCGCGCCGTGAAGGCCAAGGGTTATAAAGTCGCCGTCGTCGGCGACGGCGTGAACGACGCCCCGGCCCTGGCCGCGGGCGATCTCGGCATCGCGATGGGCGCCGCCGGCAGCGAAGTGGCGATTCACAGCGCGACGATTGCGCTGATGAACAACGACCTGCGCCGCCTGCCGTTCCTCGTGAAGCTGTCCCAGAGCACGCGCGCGGTCATCAACCAGAATTTCGCGTTCGGTATCTGTTTCATCATCGCCGGCCTGTCGGCGGGCGCGTTCGGCCTTATCGGCCCCATCACCGCCGCCGTCCTGCATGTCACCGGCACATTCATCGTCATCTTCAACAGCGCCCGCCTGGTGCGCAAAGGTGAAGAAATGGAACACTACCATCCCGAACCCGCCGCGCCGCCGTCCAAACCGGCCGCGGGCCAACTGCAGCCGAAGATGGCATAATCTTATGCCCGCCGCCGAAACCACTCCGCAATCCGCGATCCGCAATCCGCAATCGGAAGACGTCGTCATTTCGGTGCGCGGCCTGACCAAAGTCTTTAAAGATTTCTGGAACCGCCCCAAGGCGCGCGCGGTCGACAACGTGGATTTCGATGTCCGCAAGGGCGAAGTGTTCGGCCTGCTGGGACCCAACGGTTCCGGCAAATCGACGACGGTCAAGATGCTGCTCGGGTTGCTGAACCCGACCAGGGGACAGATCCAGGTGTTCGGTCATTCGCCGCGGCACGTGGCGACCAAGGCGCGCATCGGTTATTTGCCGGAAGAATCGTATCTCTATCGCTATCTGAATTCCCGGGAAACGCTGGATTTCTTCGGCAACCTGTTTGAATTGAGCAAAGGAGAGCGCAACAGCCGCGCGGAACAGCTTTTGGAGATGGTCGGATTGGGCAAGACGCAGACCCGCGCCGTGGGCGAATTTTCCAAGGGCATGCAACGCCGCATCGGCCTGGCCCAGGCACTCATCAATGACCCGGACTTGATCATTTTGGACGAACCGACCGCGGGCCTCGATCCCATCGGCTGTCGCGAAGTCAAAGATTTGATCCTGGAACTCGCGCGTCGCGGCAAGACCGTCATCCTGAGCAGCCATCTGCTGTCGGACGTCGAAGATGTCTGCGATCGCGTTGTGATTTATTATGGCGGCAAAATCCAGGCGGCGGGGACGTTGAAGGAATTGTTGTCGGAACCGGACACCTTGCGCATTACCACCCCGGTATTGCCGCGGGCCACGCTGGAGCGCGTGTTGGAAATGATCCGCAAAGACCTGTCGAGCGGCGAAGTGCGCGTGGACAATCCGACCCAGAACCTCGAGAGCTACTTTTTGGATGTGGTCAAAAAGGCGCGCGCGGCCCAGGAAACCAGCGGTGCGCAATCGGGCGCGACGGTGGCGGCGTACCTGCGGGCGACGGAGCAGACGCAACGTCCGTCCGCCGAAAAAGTTTTGGAAAAACTGGCCCTGCCGCAGGCGGCCCAACCGGCCGCCGAATCCCGTCCCCTCGCGGCTGCTGCCCCGAAGACAGACGACAAGAAATTGGAAGCATTGGCCCGTCCGGCTGAGACAAAGGAGCCAAAACCGGCCGAGACCAAACCGGCCGACCTCTCGAAGGCGGATGAGAAATTGTCATCGTTGCTGGGTGGAAAAAAATGATGGTAGGAGCCGAGGTGACGAGGCTCGGAATAAGAAGGAACAGTTAGAGTCTCCTGACGTCGTCTCCTACCGATAACATTGATGCAAAAAATATTAGCCATCACGTGGTTGACCTGGAAGGCGGCGGTGCGTTTCAAGCTGTTCCTGGTCATCGCGGCGTTGTTGGTCGCGGCCGTCGTCGGTTTGCCGTTGGTGATCAAGGACGACGGCACGGCCCAGGGCTTTACCCAGATCATCCTGACGTACACGTTGAGTGTGGCGACGGGGTTGCTGGGCATTTCGACGCTCTGGCTGTCGTGCGGCACCCTGGCGCGGGACATTGAGGAATGCCAGATCCAGGTGGTGGCGACCAAACCGGTGGCGCGCTGGCAGATCTGGCTGGGCAAATGGCTCGGCATCGTTTCGTTGAACGCGGTGTTGCTGCTCATCGCCGGCGGTTGTGTTTACGGGCTGTTGCAGTGGCGGGCCACGCGGTTGCCGCCGGCAGAACAGGTGAAGTTGCGGTCAAGCATCCTGGTGGCCCGCGGTTCGGCCAGGGAAGCCAGTCAGGACGCCAAAATTGAGGCGGACACCCGCGAGGTCCTGACCCGGCGCGTGAAACAAAATCCTGAAATTACGCGTTTGTCGGAAGCCGATAAGGCGGAAGTGATCCGGCAGATCAGCGAACAGGTCAAGGCTGTCTATCAGCTGGTACCGCCGGCGTATACCCGTGTTTGGAAAATTGATTTGGGCTTTGCGAAGGATTCCCTGCGCGGCAAACCTTTGCAACTCCGGATTAAATTCAACAATGCCAATGATTATCAGCCCACGACGTATATGGGCGCCTGGCTGGTCGGGGATGCCACCAGCAAAAATGTCTGGCGCAGCGAACCCATGAGCCTCGCATCACAAACCTTCCATGAATTCGAAATCCCGCCGGACCTGTTCAATGACCAGGGAATCCTGACGATCTCGTTTTACAACCCGAACCGTACCGCCTTGTTGTTTCCGCTCGATGACGGCCTGGAAGTCTTGTATCCGGAGGGCAGCTTTGCCCTCAATTTTTTACGCGGACTCGCGGTCATTTTCTGCTGGATGGCGTTGCTGGCGGCCCTGGGGCTTGCCGCCGCCAGTTTCCTGTCCTTCCCGGTAGCCGCCTTCTTCTCGATGGCCATGCTGGCCCTCGTGTTCTCCTCCGGCACACTCGCGGAAACCGTCGCCGAAGGAACCGTGGGCGTCGGCAATGAAGAAAAAGGCATCGCCGGTCACTCCGCCTTTGACGTACTGGTCATCCCGTTGTTCAAGGGGATCGTGGCGGTGACCGACCTGACCAAAACAGTTTCACCCATCGATTCTTTGAGCACCGGCCGGATGATCACCTGGAGCCAGTTGTGGTCGGCGTTCAGCCAGGTGGTGCTGTTGTTGGGCGGCATCTTTGCCATCGCCGGCATCGCCTTGTTTTACCGGCGCGAACTGGCGACCGCCCAGGGAACCCAATGAACTCGCGCGTCAAAAAAATCCTTTTGCTGTTGCTGGTCGTTCCGCTGCTGTTCGCCGCGAGTCGCATCCAGGATTCCTTGAACCGCGATCGCGCCGCCCTGGGGTTGACCATTGCCGAGCCGCTGCAGAACGCGCCGCCGATGCTGGCTTTCACGACGGTTGCGCTCGGAGGTTTTCGCGGGTTGATCTCGAATTTTCTTTGGATTCGGGCGAATGACCTGCAGCAGGACGACAAATTTTTCGAGGCCGCGCAGCTGGCAAGCTGGATCACGGACCTTGAACCGCATTTTTCCCAGGTGTGGGCCTATCAGGGATGGAACATGGCATATAACATCTCGGTCAAATTCAAGGATTTCTCCGATCGCTGGCGCTGGGTGAACAACGGCATCGAATTATTGCGTGACAACGCGCTGCGTTATAATCCCGACGACGTTTTGATTTATCGCGAGTTGTCCTGGTTTTTCCAGCACAAGATGGGGCAGAACCTGGACGACGCGAATTTGTACTACAAGGAGCAATGGGCCATAGCCATGAGCGGGTTTTTCGGGCTGGACGGCACCAACATCGTGGACCTCCTGGAACCCGGCAACACCAACGCAATCGTCCTTCGCGAAAAATACAAACTCGATCCCGCGTTCATCAAAAAAGTAAATGATCAATACGGCCCGCTCGACTGGCGCCTGCCGGAGTCGCACGCCATTTATTGGGCGATGATGGGATTGGCCAAAGCCGACGAACACCCGGACAAGATCAAAAAAGACGATCCGATGATGCTGCGCCGCGAAGTGTTCCAATCCATGCAGGAAGCCTTCCGCCATGGACGGATCATTTCCAATCCGTTTAATGAGGGCGCGGAACTCGCGCCCAACCTGGATATTATTCCCAAGGTCAATGATGCCTATCTCCAGATGATGGCGGAGTCGAGCGCCGGCGACAGCAACCACGTTGCCAATGCCGGGTATAAAAATTTCCTTCGCGATGCCGTGTATTTTCTCTGGGAAAACAACCGGCTCCCGGAAGCGCGGAAATGGTTCAAATACCTTGGCGAACGGTATTCGGACCGCCCCATCCTCGAGAACGATCCGACGTCCTTGCCCAAAAACCTGACCTTGGATGACTATGCCTTCGCGCGCGTGCAGCAGGATGTTGGTGAAACGTCACAGGAACGAATCACGGCGGTCATCCAGGGCATGATCCTGCTCGGTTACCTGGACCTGGTCATCGGGCAGAACAACCGCGCGGCCGGTTACCAGATGAAAGCCCAGCTGATTTATGACCGGTACCAGCAGAAATGGGCCAAAGATATGGAACGCCTCCAGCTGCCGCCGATGGACAAATTAAAGCGCGAGGTCCTGAACGATATGCTGGATCCGAAAAATGATCGCATTCCTTTCGCCGGCCGGGCCGTGCTGCGCACCCAACTCGGCCTTCCGGCGGAAACCACCAACAGCGTGGCCCCCTTCGCCATGTCCACCAATATGGCCCCGCCAACGGCATCCAATACCAACGGCGTGAAACAAACTCATTGATTTGTCGGAGCGCGGCTGTCCCCGCCGCAGCGTGTCGATATGCCGAGTCGCGTTGGGGAATTGTCGACGGTCTGTTTGCAGAGCGCTGCGCCTGGGACAGGCGCGGTCCGTAAACGCTAAAGCAGCCCCATCCGAAGAGTTGCCTCAGGCCAAATCTCTGTTATCCTGTCCGTTCTGTGACGACAAAAAAAACCAACGAACGGCCGTTACGGGTCGGTTTGATCTCCCTCGGCTGCGCGAAGAACCTGGTCGACGCCGAGATCATGCTCGGCTCCCTGTTGAAGAGCGGCGTGGAGATCACCAACGACGCCGCGCGGGCCGACGCCGTCATCGTCAATACCTGCTCATTCATCGATTCCGCCCAGGAAGAAAGTGTTGATACCATCCTGGAATCCGTCGAACTGCGCGAAGCGAGTAATCGCGGCCAGGCCGTCATTGTTTCCGGCTGCCTGCCCCAGCGTTTTCGCGAGGAATTGCCGAAGCTCATGCCGGAGGTTGATGCCTTCATGGGGATTGACCAGGTGGCGCAGGTGGGGGAAATCGTCGGCAAGGCGATTGCCAGCCGGGAGTCCAAAGTCCAAACTCCAAAGTCCACCGCCGGGAAACGTCAGGTGCTTTCAAAACTGGGCGACCTTGAAAAAAATCGAACGTTGTCCCCACACGAAAAAGAAGAGTCGATCCGCGGCACGGACAAATTTGGGAAAACCAAAACGACCGTTGCGCCATCTTCCATCGTCAATGCTCCCTCTTCGCCGATCCTGGACGTGACGTCACGCCCGACCTTCATCCCGGATTTTGAAACGCCGCGGTTTCGCCTGACGCCAAAACATTTCGCCTACGTCAAAATCGCCGAGGGATGCAACCATCCCTGCAGCTTTTGCATCATCCCGCGCATGCGGGGATCCCATCGCAGCCGGACGCAGAAGGACATTGTGGCCGAGGCCAAAGCGCTGATCGCCGACGGCGTCAAAGAAATCAACCTCATCTCCCAGGATTCCACGTATTACGGCCTGGACCTCCGCCCGAACCACAGCCGGGCCATCTCATCGCCGGAAAAATTCTCGGCGGCGACCAAATCGCTGGCGGCGGATGCGACGACCATCAGCACGTTGTTGCGCGAGCTCAATTCGCTGGAAGGCGATTTCTGGATTCGATTGCTTTACACGCACCCGGCGCATTGGACGGATGAGCTGATCCAGACCATTGCCGATTGCAAAAAAGTGGCGCGGTACGTTGATATGCCGCTTCAGCATATTCATGAGAACATGCTCGAACGGATGCGGCGCGAAACGTCACAGCAATATATCGTCGATTTGATCAAACGCATTCGCGCCGGTGTCCCGGGCATCGCCTTGCGGACAACGTTTATCGTGGGGTTCCCGGGGGAAACGGAAGGGAGCTTCAACGCATTGCTCGATTTTATCCGGGAAACGAAATTCGAGCGGCTGGGGATATTTGCTTATTCGAAGGAAGACGGGACGCGCGCGGGAGCAATGACAGGGCAGATTTCCGACAAGATAAAACAACAACGCCGCCAGAAAGCGATGACCGAACAACACAAGGTGGCCATCGCTGTGTCCGAAAAATTTGTCGGCCGTACGATTAAAGTCCTCGTCGAAGGCAAGGCAAACGCCCGGCAGCTTCAAGCCGCCAATGTCTCCTCCTGGGAACACGGTTTGTTACGCGAAAAAAAGGCTCTCCACGCTAAACTCTCAACCATCAACTATTTGGTGGGCCGTGGCGAAGCCGACGCTCCCGATATCGATGGTCGCGTTTACATCCGGGGCCGGTTGCCCATCGGCGATTTCGCGCAGGTTAAAGTCATCGGACATACCGATTACGATTTAATCGCCGAACCGGCAAACCGCTAACCAACACTGATTATTAGCGTGGATTAGTGAAGATCAGCGGTTAAAATCTTCCTGTGGCTACGCTCGTATTTGACATCGAAACCACGGCGCAACCGGTCGATAACTTCGACGAAACGCAACAGGAATACCTGTTCCGCGAATGCGAAAAATTCACCAACGAAGCTGAAAAATGCGCCAAGCGCGAAGAGATAACGCGCTTTATGAGTTTGTGGCCATTTACGGGCCAGGTCGTCTGCATCGCCATGCTCAATGCCGATACCGGCCGCGGCCAGTCATTGTTCGTCGCCGAAGACCATGAAGAAACGGATGATGAGAAGGCAGACGTAAAATTCGTTCCTTGCGCGGATGAAGGGGAGCTGTTGGCCCATTTCTGGGATGCGGCGAAAAAATTCGATTCGATCGTGACCTTCAACGGCCGCGGGTTCGACGTGCCGTTTGTTTACCTTCGATCCGCCATCCTGAACGTGCCCATCTCAAAGAAGAATTGGCTGGGCTATCGTTACCAGACCGATCCGCATTGCGACCTGGCGGAGCAATTGACGTTTTATAGCGTGAGCGGGCGCGACGGCGCGGCGCGACGGTTCAACCTGGATTTTTACTGCAAAGCATTCGGCATCGAATCGCCCAAGAGCGCCGGCGTGACGGGCATGGACGTCGGGACGCTGATGGCTGAAGGCAAATTCCGGGAGATTGCCGAGTACTGCCTGCGCGACGTGAAGGCGACGGTGGATTTGTACAAAATCTGGAAGGAAAGGCTGGCGGGGATCAAATGAAGCCAGAAGGCGGAAGTCAGCCGGCAAAACAGATTCTTGTTTGTTTCGCCATGAAGGAAGAGGCCGGTCCGTTTCGAAGGATGGCTGGGAGCCGGCCGGATATTTCCATTTTGATCGTCGGCATTGGGCGGAAGAATGCTGAGAGGGCGCTGCGCGACTATCTCAAATCCTGTAGGAGTCGAGGTAACGAGACTCAAATCAAAAAGCAGTCAGAGTCTCCTGACGTCGTCTCCTACCGCTTGGTTTTGACCTGCGGCTTTGCGGGTGGATTAAATCCCGATCTTAAGTTGGGCGACGTCGTTTTTGAACCCGGAACCCAGACCCCGGAATCCGGAACGCAATTAATTGCCGCCGGCGCAAAACCAGCCAAATTCTTCTGCGCCGACCGCATTGCCACGACGGTGGGCGAGAAGAAAAAATTGCGTGCTGAAACCGGCGCCGACGCGGTGGAGATGGAGTCGGCGGCGATCCATGAGGTTTGCGCGGAGCAGGGGATTCCTTGCATTACGGTCCGGGTAATTTCGGATACGGCACACGAAGATTTGCCGTTGGATTTCAATCAATTATCGAAACCGGATCAGAGCCTGGATTTCGGGAAATTGTTCCTGGCAATCGCGAAATCGCCGGGAAAAATCCCGGCATTGATGCAGTTGGGGAAGAAAACAAAATTCGCGGCGGAACGGATGGCGGAGGTTTTGGGGAAAGTCATTGGTTGATCGACTGTGGGGGATAGCGGACCGATCCAACGTCCTTTCTGGACGATTCGTCGTTACACCCACCCGGCGCTTCGTGCCGGCTAATTTCCGGTGTCGTTCTGCGACGATACGTTTCCTGACGCCGCTTCATCCTTCTGGTGTTCCCCGTAGCTGATAAGGGCGGCGCCGATGACGATGACGATGACGCCGGTCCAGCGGAGGACGTTCACCTGTTCGCGCAGGATGAATTGCGCGGCCAACGTGGTCATGACGAAGCTGATGGCCGTGAGCGGCCAGACGAAGCTGACGTCCCGCTGCCCAAGCACGTATTGCAGCTGGATAAAGAAAATCGTCTCAAGCAAAAGGCCGAGCAGGATGTTTTTATTGGCAAACCAGTTGCCGACAAGCGCCAGTACGTTCTTCCATTGCGGCATCGATCCTTCGCGCGCGACGTATTGTTTTTTGATTCCGACGATGCCTTGTTTAAGGAAAATGATGCCCACCGCCTCGAACGCGAAGGCGATAAAAAGGATGATCAGGATTTTTGTCATAACGTTATTTTTTAAACGCGAAAATCTCGACCTGCTCGAACCGTGAACCGTTTATGGCAGTTTAATTAATGTTGCCGCGAACGTCAGTTCGCGCCATATAATTTTCCATCATTTGATATGCGCCGATTCACATCGGCGGCTACACAATTTTTGAAAAAGCTATAGCGCCTCATTTTCGCGTATTCGGCGTATTTCGCGGTTTCTATCACAGGTCCTGGTAACGAATCAATTGGACACCGAGCCGTTGCACCAGCTCCTTGACGCGCGGGCTGACCAGCGCGTCGAATTCATGTTTAAAATTGTCCAGCTATGGATGCGAGTAAAGCTCGGAATCGCCGTCCGGCAGTTCCGGCAGCAGTTTCAAAACATATTCTTCGTCGACGCGGGCATTTTGCAACAGGCCAAAGGTGATTTCGGCATGTTTGATGCCGCGCTGTTGCAACGGACGGCGGGCGCGTCGCGATAACCATTCATAAATCATGGCGTGAGACACCCGATAAAACCAGTGGCCGCGCGACATCCGGCGGCTGCGCGCGAGGCAATCGCGGGTCAGGCGCAAATGCCGGATGCCGAGTTTTTCCGCGTCTTCCATCAGGATACGGAACACGGTGGGATGGAGGTGAAGGTGCAGGTGGCCGTTGACGTGGTCGAGCGGCAGGCCGGTGGAGCGGAATTTTTCAAACTGGGCATGGATCTCGGCGCGCAGCGGTCCGCGAAGGGAGTCGT
>Ga0134124_10003074_pt1 | contig 13399 bp, 11 predicted proteins | sample KB304_FD_96880 | JGI IMG/M metagenome (GOLD analysis project Ga0134124, IMG submission 96880) | Terrestrial soil microbial communities without Nitrogen fertilizer from Kellogg Biological Station, Michigan, USA - KB3-0-4 | ecosystem: Environmental > Terrestrial > Soil > Unclassified ... | reverse complement strand
GCTAAATCGGAAGCGAAGGTTCTGATTTTTCCAAGTCTCCCCTGGATCTACAGTCAAGCTCGTTTTTCAGATGTGATTGCGATTGATCAATCTCGGTTGCGCAGTTAAGTACGCGTGGGTCTGTAGTAGCGAACAACAACAGTGGCTAAGTTTCTAAAGGTTTGTTTTTCGTTTTGAAAAAGACGGGGCTAAGATGGTGGTCACCGCTCCCACCGTTACTCCAGGCGGACGCGTTTACGTGTTTCCGCCGGATGTCATGATCGACTGTGACTGGAGTACCCGGCCTGGACGCCTCATTCGTGATCGTCAGACTTCCTGACGGCTTACCTGCCGGCGAACTCCCGTTAACGATCACCGTGCGCGGACTGCTGAGTCGTAACTCACCCACGCTGATCATTTCTCCGTAACGCAGTTAGAAGAGGGGGCGAGGTTCTAATTTCCTTAGGATTTCGAGCTAGTCAATCAATGGGTAATTCAGTCTAAATAAAACCTTGTTTGATTATTACTTTCAGTATTTATAGTCTGGGAAAGTGGTGGTCGGAATGGCGTTACACTAGAAGTAAAAGTTCAGTTGAATTCCAAGTGCTTTCACCTGTTGGTTAGGGCTCTTTTCTGTTCGGTTCTGGTGCTCGAAGTACGCTTCGATCTCAGAGCGCTTTCGGATCGGGAATACACAGCCTGCAGTTAGAGCGGTGCGGCTCCATTTTCTATAAGTACCGTCATAATAGAATTCAGCACGGGCGTACGGCGTAATCTCATAGGTCCCAATCGCAAAGTTTCTCTCGATCCCCAGCCGGTGGCGGAAACGCCAGGAGAAGTCGCTATCAATAAAGCGTAGGTCCACCCGGTTTCTGGCCGAGGCAACCAGTCCGGCTTTCAACGGCACGCGAGGAATGGCTTCCAGCACAATCCGATTCTCGGTCGGTCCCTCCCGCGAAGGAATGTAATGAAAACCCGCCCTCAAGAGCATTAGTTTGGATTTAGATTCGTCACGGTTATCACTCCGCTTGTTCTTCAGCGAGACAAGTGGCTTAACGTGGACGTCAATGCTCGCGCCGAAATCTGCGTCGGTGCTTTCTCCATTTTCTTTCGTCCCGGCTGCCGAAAAATAGAGCCGCACTCTCGGGTTAATCTTCACGAAGACGTCAACCTCGGGCCAAAGCTGTTTCGTCTGTCCAAGCGCAGACGCCGAGAATAACGTGAGCAGGATCAAGTTGGCCGCCAAGCGCCAGGCGCTATTCATAGGCACCTTCATTTCACTTGTGGGTAGAGGAGCGCCAAATCAATTACTGGCTACGTTGATAATTCGAAAATGTGGCTTGCTTGAGAGACGCTTGCTTCTTCGTCTCGCCTTTCAATTGTAGCTGCATGCGCTCCTGATAGCTAAAGGTCTTCAACGCCTGAGCGTTTCCTTTTATCGTTACAAAGGCCGAGTTCTTTGCCGTCGATGCAGCGGGAAATTTACCAGTCGCAAGAAGACCCACTCACCCAAATCCTGCCTTGCAACGCCGTGCTGGGCGGCTTCATCCTGCGTGGTGATATGTACACGAAATCCGAAGAGTGGGTGGTAGTGGAAGATCTGAAGAACAACGCGAAGAACTAAAACGATCCGAATCTCTCGCTGGGAATCCCCGGGAGAGCTTTGGCTCTGTTATGAAAGCCCTCTAGGCTTTGGCGATATCTACAAGAGGTATGTGTGCTTTCACTTTGGTTGCGGCACGCTCCTCTCCAGGCGGTTCGTATACTTGAGCAAATACCAAAAACCAGATGCTCAGTCAGTACTTCCACGTGTTAGCCTCAACCAACTCCTTCGCGATCCGTTGGCGCGCCGCGATGGTGTTCCACTGCGGAAGTTGGGACAACGAAGTTAGTAGGGCGCGTAACTCATCGCCTGCGCCCATCGCGGAGAGCGTGTTCTTCAAGGTTGTTTCGATTCGTTGAATGGCGTCGGAGCAAAATACTCGTGTCATGTCCAGATAACACGACACGGCAGCGTCCCTGGCAGCCAATTTCGCGGTGCGCAGGATCGCGCTTTCAATGGCAAACGTGTCGATGATGATATCCGCAATCCCCAGCATGATTACCTGCTGCTCCGCGAGTGGAAGCTGATTCATTCGCACGGCCAGTGCAAGGCTAGTCAACGCCGCTTCTTTCGCCTTCTTCAAGAGTTTCTGTTCATGCGCAAGCGTTCCTTTGTCTTCCGCGAAGGCCGGCTTTTCCAGGAAGTCACGCGCATTGGCCTTTGCATACTTCATTAGCCGGCTGGACACCAGCAAACGATTGATCTCATTAGTGCCTTCGAATATACGATTGATGCGCGAGTCGCGGTAGGCGCGTTCCGCTGGATAATCGGCTGAGTAACCGTAACCGCCGTAGATTTGAACCATCTCATCGGCAACGTAGTTGCAGTATTCCGAAAGCGCAACTTTAATGATTGAACACTCCGCTGCATACTCTTCAATCGCTCGGAGCCACGATTCACTGCGCTCCGATTCGATTGCGCCAATGCCGGCTTCTACAATTCCCAGAGTGCGGTAAACCATCGACTCTCCCACCCACGTGCGAATCGCCATTTCGGCTAACTTTGCTCTGATTGCGCCAAACGATGAAATCGACTTGCCAAACTGTTGCCGCTGATTTGCATAACGGGTAGCGTCATGGACCATCAGCTTCATAGCGCCCACACACATCGCACCCAGCTTGCAGCGCCCGATGTTGAGAATGCCAAACGCGATCTTATGGCCCATGCCAACCTCGCCGAGCAGATTCTCGCGCGGCGCTTTGGCGTTCGTCAGCACCAGCGAAGTTGTGCTCGAGCCTCGGATGCCCATCTTGCGTTCCTCAGCGCCGCGAGTCACGCCTTCTTGCGCTTCGACTATGAAGGCCGTGAACTTGCGGCCATCAACCTTGGCGAAGACGATGAAGACGTCTGCAAAGCCGCCGTTAGTAACAAACATCTTCTCGCCATTGATAAGGTAGTGTGTGCCGTCTTCGCTAAGGCGCGCTGTTGCTCTCGCAGCGAGAGCATCTGAGCCTGAACCGGCTTCAGTCAGAGCATAAGCTGTGATCAATTCCCCGGCCGCTATTCGCGGTAGGTATTTTCGCTTCGCTGTCTCAGTGCCAAAGTGAACAATCGGCAGCAGTCCGATTCCAGTCTGAGCACCAAACGTCGTCGCAAACGAGGCTGATCGACCCAGGTTCTCGGCAATCAGAGCGCCAGTCGTCTGGTCCAATTCGAGTCCACCGTATGCTGCGGGAATGTTCGCACCGATAAGGCCGAGATTGGCAGCCTTCCCAACGAGGTCTCGCGCCATTTGCCAGTTGTGCTCCTCGAGTTCTTCAGTGCGAGCCCTGATTTTGTTATCGACGAACCGGCGTGTTGTTTCCGCTATCATCCGGTGCTCTGGCGTGAAGTTTTCCGGAGTAAACGTCTCCTCAGCCGTGCATTCCTCAGTTAAGAATGCGCCGCCTTTGATTATTTGCCGCTCAATTAAGACTGCCAATTTTGTTCTCTTTTGCAGTTAGGGGAGCAACCGAGGACCAATCAACCAGAAGTAGAAAAAGATCCCGAGCGCCAATCCGGATATCATGCTGCCTAATGAAATCCAGCGCTGGTCTTTGGGAATTCTTCGGACCAGCCAGACCCAGGCCAGCACCAGAACCAGCAGACCAGCAAAGATCAACAGAAGCAGCGGAATGCCCGTCAAGACAGCAAGATGTGCTTCGTCCGTTCCAGCCCTCACAGGCTTGCCCGACAGCACCAACGGGATAGTGGGAAGACCAGAAAGGAATCGCACCGGTGCGAAGATGCCTAGAGCGATCGCCAGTGGGTGCGGATTCTTTGCTGCCCAAACGCAACAAACAAACGTCACCACAAAAGTGAAAAGTAATCCGGCAGCAGTAGCTAGACCCACTTTCCACGGCGGTAATAAGGAAGCGGCAGCCGCGGTATCCCCACGATAGACCAGTTGCCAAAACGTTCTCTCTACATAGTGGGTCGCGGAACTGTAGTGGAGCGCAACGCCCTGAAAGCCAAAGGCCCGGTAAGCCAGAAAATGCCCCAGCTCGTGCAGCAACACTCCAAGCGGAACCGCAATGATCGAGGCGCCGATCCAGGTCGCTGCAAGTCGTGACGTTGAAGTTATTCGAACATCGTGGTGGATCGCTGATTCAACACTACTCATGGCAATTGTCTCCCTGCTGCGATCAGAGTTTCCGTGAGATGCTCAGCCAGACTCTCCAGAGTCGGCCGTTCCCATAACACTGCTGTTTCCAACTCGACCCCCAGTTCTTCCTCGAGCTGGACTGAAAGAGTCACAGCACTGATTGAGTCCAACCCATAACTCGAGATCGGTTGCCGCGGATCGAGCTCATCAGGTGACACTTCCAGCCAATCAGCAAACTTCAGTGTCAGCCAGTTAAGAACTTCCGGCGATTCCAATTGCTTCTTCGGAGCGTTAATCATGCACTTGGACTCTGTCTCTTCTCTGTGCACCCTCTGTGTTCTCTGTGTCTCCGTGGTTGACGAGTGATTAAAAAAATAACCACGGAGACACAGAGAACACAGAGGTGGCACAGAGAAGAAGTCAAATAGCAGACTCGTTTGCCCTACGGCTTTGACTCAGCCTGGATCTTCTCGACTTCAGCCGTCGTCTTGAACACTTTGTAATCGCTGTACTTGAGCGAACGGCTGATCGGCGTCTTCCAGAACACGTCTTCTCTCCCGTAAGAGTTATAGCTGCTCACGCTCGGAGCCCACGTGCCGTTCGGCAGACGAGTCAGCTCAAACCACACAGGCGCATTAGCGTCGGGATTTGTATCGGACGCGTTACTCGAGTCGTTGAGCTCTCGCGAGGGCTTTGCCTCCAGCCGCGCGATGACTTTGTCGAGCGCGTCGATCCAAATTCTGCCGCCGAGCTGCGACATTACGCGCCCGTAATCTTCCACGCCCTGCGGATAGGGCACATTAGTCTTGTCGTAGACGTAGCCGGGTCGTGGCCGGAATTGCAGAAGGAATGTTTCGCGTCCGTTGAAGCTCACGCGTTGCGGCGCATAGAAGTCATGCGACGTCAGAAAATCAGTCGGATTAATAAACCAGATGGTCCGAGAAAGCCCGCCACGCTTCTCTACCTTGATTCCGTAAGATGAGAACCTGGGTTTGAATAACGGGGTGGTTTGATTGGCCGGCGCGATGCCAGCTTGTTGCTCGAGCTTCTGTGTTTGTTTGACAGCCTCGTCCCGTTCACGCGCGATCTTCTCAGCGTTAAAGGCGAGACCGTTTTCGCCGACTTGTACGTAAATCCACTTTCTAAAATTGCCGATGTTGATTGGGTAAACTTCAAAGAGTTTCGACTGTTCACTCTTGACTCGCCCGTGCTTGTCAATCACCCGATCAGTATCAGTCACATGGAAAGTGGAGTGATAGAGCTGTCCGGTCATTCGTGTGGTGCGTAAGCCACATTCGTTGATCAGGTTTGCGATTTCTCCGGCGGTCCAGGTCAGGGGTTGCTGAACACTAATCGAGTGTGCCGGTAACAATGTGCTCAGCAGAATGGCTGTCGCCAGCAAGTACTTCATGAGGCTTTGTCCGAAAAGTCTGATTTCTCTGGGTAACCTCTGCGTTCTCTGTGTCTCTGTGGTTGTTTTTCTTAAGCAATCTTCAACCACAGAGGCACAGAGAACGCAGAGGTTGCACAGAGAAGAGCATGTGTGACGAATTTTTGGGCAAAGCCACTTCATGATCTCATCAGGTCAGGAAACGTGTTGTCGGTAAAACTATTCCGCAAGAAATCTGCGCGACAAGCTGCACGCATAATCTTGCCACTCGAAGTCTTGGGAATAGTATTGGGCTTAAATAGAACAACGGAGTAAGGTTTGATGGCGCGATCTTCAGCCAGCGCCTGCCGGATTGCGCCCTTGATTTCGAGAGCCTTTTCAGGCGGTGTTTGTCTCTTAACTTCCTGAAAGACCACCAACTCTTCCCGGCCTGTCACCTCGACGGAAAAAGCCGCACCACTGTCCTGGCGCAGCAATGGATGACTGGCCGCCACAGTCGCTTCGATATCCTGCGGATAATGGTTTTTGCCATGCAGGATTATCAGCTCCTTCAAACGTCCGGTGATGTAGAGTTCTCCAGCTATAAGATAGCCGAGGTCTCCGGTTCTCAGAAAAGGAGCGGCGCCGTCATCACTTAAATGCGCCTCAAAAACTGCACGGGTCTCGTCAGGTCGTCGCCAGTAACCCTTCGCGACGTTTGGTCCGGCAATCCAAATCTCACCTTCAGTTCCCTCCGCACACCGCTGGTGAGTTTTGGGATCGACGATCAGCACGCGCTCGTTCTCCCATGCTTGCCCGCAACTAAGAACCTGCTCGTTTAATAACGACTTGGTCGGGATGCGACTCGAAACAAGAAGTGTAGCCTCCGCCAGTCCGTAGCAGGGATAAAAACTCTCCCTCCGAAAACCCACTCTGCCAAACTTTTCAATGAATCTCTCCATCGTGTCTGCTTTGACCGGCTCGGAACCGTTGAACGCCAGCTTCCAATCACTCAAATCCAACTCCGCCACGTCAACGTCCTTTATCCGGTCGACACAAAGATCGTAGGCAAAATTCGGCGCTCCGCTGATCGAGCCGCGATATTTAGAAATGGCGCGAAGCCATTGCACTGGTCTACGTATGAAGTCCAGTGGGGCCATCAACACCACAAACATCCCGGCATAGATCGCGTGCTGCAAAACACCAACCAATCCCATGTCGTGAAAATGCGGCAGCCACGAGACTACTACGCTGTCTTCACCGGTTGAGAAAGCGGCCTGGATCATCCGTTGATTGCACATCACGTTGCTGTGCGTGATCACGACCCCTTTCGGAGCGGACGTAGATCCGGAGGTGTACTGAATGTACGCGACATCTTCTGGCCCACACTGCGAAACCGGCGATTCCGGCCCATCCATTTCTGATATTTCGTCAGTAGCCAGCAAATGTAACCGCGAAATCAATTTCTCATTTGATTCACGAAGGACGGTTAATGACCGTGTCGACGAGGTGAGGATGAGTTCCACCTCGGCATCGTTCACGATGGACCGAAGGCGATCGTGTTGTCGTGTCGAAAGCAGAGACGAACAACCCGGAACGGCTACAGCTCCAGCATACAAACATCCGAAAAAGCTCGCGACAAAGTCTAATCCTGGTGGATGCGGCAGCAATACTCGTTTTCCCCTCGCACCAAGCGCAGCCAGCCGGCTGCCGATAGCTCTTGCTTTCCGATCGAGCTCTGCAAAAGTCAGGGAGGCTATTTCGTGCTCACCCTTCTCCAAGAAGAGGAAGACACATTTGTGCGGCGTCAGCTCAGCGCGCCGGCGCAGAATGTCGACAATAGTGTCGTTGCGCTGTGAACCTCTTTTTTGAGTTGTCTCCGACATGACAACCTATCCGCGAGGCTTTGTCTCAAAAGTCAGAAATCATTGTTGGACCGGGTCAGTACAGGGAGCGGTAGCGACCTGGTCAGTGATCGGCATGCGATATTTCCTTGAATCCCATAGTTTGACCAGGTCGCTACCGCTCCCTGTACTGACCCGGTCCAAGTGAGATTCCTACTCCTATCCGCGAGAAGACGACGCTGGCCCCACGCCCTGATTTTCCACAGTAAAAATTTTCTGAAACTTCTGGATAAGCGTTTGGACCAAAAACTTAAGCACGCTCCAGATACCTTGAACAAGTCGATAACCAAATAGCAACAACCCAACGAGCACTGCTGTCCGAAAGAGCACTTCAAAAACGAGAGTGAAGAATTTGAGTAGATCGAACGGGGATTGTTGGGTCACCTGCCAGACTGCCATGAAACGCGTGGGGTAGGTAGGAAGCAGGTAAAGGATTGAAAACTTAATCATGATTACGCACAGATAGAAAAAGAAGACGGTGGAAAGTACGGAATAAATTGCCAGGGTCATCCTTGCACGAGGCGTAAGCATCTGTAACGGAGCGCGTTCAGTCTGGTTTAACCCAAACAACCTGAAAACGTAATGCTTCATGAGCTTCATCGACTGTTGCCTGAGGTTGTAAATGCCAAACAGGTCAGCCACGAGCCAGTAGCCGTCCATCCGCAGAAAGGGGTTCATCGTGCGAAACATGATCAGGTCAGTAAACAAAAAGAAATATAGCGGAATAGCTGAGCCATTCAGGAAGAACAGACCGAGTAGCAGCACCTGAAAGACGGATTGAAAATAGATGCCGGCGACGTCGATCATCGCCCGCCGATGACGCGACAACTTCCAGGCTTCGGAGACGTCCGTGTAAAGAACCGGATAGTAGAGGTATATGCCAAAGCCGATCTCCGTCTGCGTACAACCATAGTTGACAAGCGCGGAGGCGTGGCCCATTTCATGAATAAAGGCGCCTAACAAACTGAGCAGACTTACAACCGCAAAGGTGGAGCCCACGAGATCGGACCCGTGCGTGGGATGGCTGGGGAAGAGCCATAGATAAAATAGCAGGTGCGACAGGACGAAGAGCGCCAACCAAAGTGACACCACTCGTTTGTCGAAAGCCCAACCAAACAACTTCGCTACCGGGTAAACGACGTGTTGCGGCAACAAACGCACTTTCGCGAAGATGTAAGAGGTACGTTTCGCACTGATCTCCGGTAACAAGGCTGGCGTGTTGAGATCGACCAGAAGGCTTTTGGGAACGAGAAATTTTTGGACCAGATTTTCGACCTTCTCCAACGAATACTTTCCCGGGTTTGACTTGTCGTAAGCTGCGAAGGCCTCAGCCACATCCCTACTCCCGTCAAACATTTTTAGCAGCTCCAGCAAGTCGGCGGGCATGGCAAACCTGATAGTCGAATTTTTTTCCGCTGGAACTTCGCAAAGGACCATCGCTTGATCTGAGGCGGCATCGAGCGGATAGACATTAAGCGACTGATTGAAGGAGTAGATCATGTAGTAACCTCTCTTCCCGTTTGTTTTCCAGATGGCTTTGCCTCAAAAGTCAGAACCATTGTTGGACCGGGTCAGTACAGGGAGCGGTAGCGACCTGGTCAGTGATCAGCATGTGATATTTCCTAACGACTCTTGAATCCCATAGTTTGACCAGGTCGCTACCGCTCCCTGTACTGACCCGGTCCAAGTGAGATTCCTACTTTTGCGCAAAGCCTTTCCAGATACTAAAGATGCAGGGCTTTCCAGATGAATTCGCTTTCCGGCCGAAAAAGAGATTTACCGGAAAGCCCGCACCAAGAGCCGCGCTCTATGCTAAATGCAAGCCCCGTTAATAACAGGGTCAACGTCAATGGGAACACAGCCTGCATTGGGGTCAGTGCACCCATTGTTTGTAGGCGTACAGTCACAGTTGCCATTGCACCAGGCTTCAAATTCGAGTCGCTGTTCGAGTTCCATAATTGAGAACTCTTCCAGTAGCCCGAGCTGGCTTAGTTCTTTTTCAGTCATAAACTACCTCCAGCGGATGAGTGAGCACTCGGGAAGCCCTCGGATGCACGAGTGCCGGGGGTTGAAGTTTCCGCTTTGTATGGTTGGTCCAACAAAGCGAAGGGTAGACGCTGAGGTACTCTTCAGCGACTGTGATTGCGAGGTTTCATCGTGCAGCAACCAAATCTGACTGCTGCAAATAAGCCAAAAGCAAACAGATCTTTTCTTCCCAATCGCCATCGCGTTTGCTTCTGGTGATCCAGGCCAGATCGAGGCCGCACGGCGCCGAAAGAGTAGCCAGTACGTTCTCTTGCCCGGCCCATTTTGGATTTTGAAATCCCTTGAGCGTTTTAAGGTCGACCCACATCACGCCGTCTTTGGTCGGCAATTGGGCCACTCGGCGCCGGTTCACCATGAACTTCTTGCCGTCGCGCAGCAGCCTGGCGATAGTTTGCGGATCTGAGTTGCCTGAGACGCGGCTGCTTGCGTCTGCGTCATGATCGTGCAGTCGCCAGCGATGCAGCGCCGACCAACCTTCCCACTGTTCCGGATAACGCCGAACGTAGGTCTCAAGCAGTCTGTAAAGAGACTGCATCAACTCGTGCACAAACTTTTCGTTTTCTGATCGGTTGAGGCCCGGCGGAGGAATTAGGGGCTCACTAAAAACAAGCTGTCCGCCAGCGTCCTCGTCTCTCAGCGCCACCACTGGAAGGATTGGAACTCGCAACGCGGCCGCCAACCGTGCTGCTCCGTTCTTCACCGCGATGCGGTGGCCCAGAAAGTCGATCGTGCTTTTGGATGTGTCGCCCCAGGGACCATCCGAGCCGGTGTTTCCCTCGATGCAGAACCCGAGTATTTCACGCCGCTTCAACGCGTCGACCAACGCAACTGTGCAACCGGGATCTTCTGCATTGACCGACTTGAGTATCCGGATGTTCTCAGCTTGCGGAATCGGTTCTGCGGGAACGAGAGGTGTTCCGTTGCCGGGGCCCAACGAGTCAAACGCCGATTGCATCACTTCGTGGGTGACCTGATTAACTACCTCGGAGATGGCGAAGCCACGCAATGCGATTTCAATCGGAAGATAGCGAATGGAGCCAAAGCGGAAGCTACAGATTATTAACCCTCTGCCGCGGCTTAGTAGTGAGTTGATCAGTGCCTGGTCCCAGCCCTTGAGACGAAGCATATTTTGATCGATCCCAAATTGTGCTCCTCCCCGGCCGGACTTGATCAACCCCAACAGTTGCGACAGATAAAAGAAGTATTCGCATTCATTCCAATGCTTCGCCTTGATGCATTTGATAGCGAGGGAATGAACCTCCTCATTTGTCAGCTCTTCGCCAAGAACGGAGAGGAGGTTCATGTAGGTCGGATTGTAATGCTTTTGATGAGATCTAAGGATTTCCTCACTACTCAACTGGTCCAGCCACTGACGAAACTGAGTGAATAGCTCAAACTTCGTCGCTACGTCTTTTTCGAAGTCCTTGAGCAGGGTGCGGAAATAGTGCAAACGCCGGTCTTCCGCAACTGCAGTAAGAGGATCCCGAACTGGCTCTACGCGCGCAGACATGCTGATCTTCTCAATCCCCGGAGTTAACCCAGATCTCCTGCGACTTACGCTGGCTCGGCTCCAGGGTCAACAACAATTCATTGCGAACGTTTGCCTTGGGCGTGGCGGCGCATGGGCTTTGCTTATGCTCGATACGGATCAGCGGACATGAGATTCCCTGACACGTCGGCAAGATGGCGCACTTCTGACAACCGGTATCAGTCTCAAAAGCCGGCTCAACCCAAAGAGCATAGTTGTCGGCGTTGAGCACCATGTCACCGTCCGGTTTTAGATAACCGACGATGTTGTGGTCCTGCTTATCGAGGGCGATCGTACACTTCATCAGCTTGCCGTCTGCGCCTACGATGAAATTGTATGGCCGAGCCGCATAGCAAACGTTTTTGCCAATGCTATTCACGTCGCGCAAATTTCCCGCCGGCTCGAAGCCTTTCGCCTTGGCTGATTTGCGCAGTCGATCTTTCACTATCTTCATTTCATCTTTGCCGCAAACTGCGAGCTCTTTGTCATTTGGCCCACCCCATCTGCCCACGCCATGAAAGGACACACCAAAACGCGCGTCATCAGCAAACTCCTTTTCCAGGAGCAACAAGAGCTCTTCAAGGTACGGATGGTTTTCGTGATCGAAATTCACTCGGAGCCGCACACGAAACATTTCCGGCCTCTTCTTGAACTCAATCAGATTGGAGATGATCGTATCGAAGGTGCCGCTACCATCTCGGGCAGGTCTGTTTTTGTCGTGCTGCTCGCGCATTCCGTCGAGCGTGATCTGGTAATTGGTCACGTTCCATGCCAATAGCTTTTCAGCGACGTCGGGTGTCAATAAATAACCATTGGTCGTGATGTGACTGTAATAGTGGATCGAATGTTTCTCGGCGATCTCAGTGAAGAACGGTCCCAGATCTTCCATCGCCTTGAAGCCGTAGAGCGGCTCACCGCCGAACCATCCCACCGACAACTGCCCCAAACGTGAGGCTCTCTTTTCCACCAGATTCTTTATGCCTTCACGGACAGCGGGCTGCATCGTACCTCTGGCGAAGTCTTCATAGCAGTAGTTGCAGCGGAAGTTACAATCTTCGGAAGCGAGCAGAATCAACTCGAGAATGTCCTGGCGATAGTGCGCCTGACCAAATCCGAGTTGAACCTGGCGATATTCGTTGGTCCCCTTCGGAATCAGAAAACCACGATCGGAGAGATACTTGACGATTCCTTTCGGCTCTCCCGTGTAGCCCTGTTTCAACAGCGCCTGGATCCCTTCCCTTTGCTGTGCGTTGAATACACTGATGGCGCCGGTGTAGCTATTCCACAAGACGTAGCTGCCGTCCTCACTTGTGGTTCGAAGGTTGTATTTGGAGCCTTCCCATTGCTGCTTTTTGGCTAAGGGTTTGATGTTGACCAAATCAAGTGGTGCGGATTCCAGGGAATCAAACGGTGATTCCTGTTTAATGTCTATTCTTGTTGCAGACATAGGCCCTCTCTCCCTTCCGGTCGACCGGGTTTAGGAACGGCCGATCATTGGGTGATCGTTTGTAGGGAGGCAGACGTACTGGGCTGGTTAACTCCCTGCGCGACGATTGCGCAGAGTCCTTTTGATCTTAGCTGCTTCGCGTGAACTGGTACTAATTAAGGTTTTGGTTGCGAGAGAAACCGAACCTTAAAGAGAGTTAGATAGTCGAACTAACTTGGGCTGACTGAGGATGGGGGAAACATCTTCACCGTCGGCCGTCAGTAGTCGGGCGATTTTTATCCGGCCTGGTCCAACATTTCAGGTTGCTGCTAGTACAGGAAGCTAAAGCGACCTTCATGTATGCGGAGCATATACCACCGCTCCCTTATTGAAGTCAAGAACAAAAGCATCAGATCCTGTCTCTGCGGTTCTCGGAGAGAAAATTTAAAGTTCATCAACAAAACGTCTATACTATCAGCGCCTTCTGTTGGTCTCTCAAGTCTCATAAAAGGAACTCATCGATGTCTAAGATCTCTCGCGTAGCAGTACTGCGACGCAAACTTACCTGGACCTTACTGGTCATTCTCTCGTGCGGGTGGACACTGTCAGCACAACCCGGCGCCAGAGGCGTCGAACAAAAGACAGCCAGCTACTTTGAATCGATCCGAAAGTCCCCGCCGAAGCAACTGGAGTTTCTACTGAAGATGCCGAAAGGCGCCGATCTGCACAATCACCTTTCCGGATCGATCTACGCCGAGCGTTACATCGAATGGGCGGCGGAAAAAGGTTTATGCATCAATACCTCTACGATGTTTCTGACCGTTCCGGCGTCGCCGTCCAAGTGTGATACCAACCAGGCGGCGGCAAGTACAGCGTTGACAAATCCAGTACTGTACCGGCAAATGATCGATGCATGGTCCATGCGCAACTGGCAGCTCTCCGGACAAAGCGGACACGATC
>Ga0134124_10003073_pt1 | contig 13401 bp, 11 predicted proteins | sample KB304_FD_96880 | JGI IMG/M metagenome (GOLD analysis project Ga0134124, IMG submission 96880) | Terrestrial soil microbial communities without Nitrogen fertilizer from Kellogg Biological Station, Michigan, USA - KB3-0-4 | ecosystem: Environmental > Terrestrial > Soil > Unclassified ... | reverse complement strand
CGCGATCTCATCCTGATTGCCGGCGGGCTGTTCCTGATCGCCAAGAGCGTGACCGAGGTGCACGAGACGCTGGAAGGCGCGGCGAACGAGCGCGAGGCCCGGTTGTTTTCCAGCTTCGCCATCATCGTCATCCAGATCGCCATCATCGACATCGTGTTCTCGCTTGATTCGGTGTTCACGGCCGTGGGGCTGGCGACACCGGACCAGGTGCCCATCATGGTGACGGCCATTGTCATCTCCATCCTGGTGATGATGCTGGTGTCCGGGTCCATCTCCCGTTTCGTCGAGGCGCATCCCACCGTGAAGATCCTGGCGCTGGCCTTCCTGGTGCTGGTGGGCGTGGCGCTGATCGCCGATGGCTGCGGCACGCATATCCCGAAGGGCTACCTGTATTTTGCGATGGCCTTCTCGGTGGTCGTGGAAATGGTAAATCTGCGGCTGCGGCGACTGCTCGACCGGCGGCGAACCCCCTAAAGGGGGCCGTTCGGTCCGCGCCCGGCGGCTGGATTCCGGACGGGGCCGCTCTATACTGGCGAGCAGCCTGCGACTCCCTCAATTCACCCAATGGACGCACCCATGAGACGCCCGCAAATCCGCATCCTGATGGCCGTTGCCGCTGTGGCAGTACTGGCCGGCTGTTCGAAATCGGGTGGTGAAGCGGCAGCGGGGGCCACCATCAAAGTGGGCGAGTTCGCCTCGCTCACCGGCAAAGAGGCCACTTTCGGCGTCTCGTCGCATGAGGGCACACTGCTGGCAGTCGAAGAACTGAACGCCGCCGGCGGCGTGCTCGGCAAGAAGCTGGAACTGGTCTACGAGGACAACCGCAGCACGCCTGGTGAGTCCCTCACCATCGCCAAGAAGCTGATCAACAACGACAAGGTCATCGCCATCCTGGGCGAAGTGGCCTCGGGGCGATCGTTGGAGGTTGCACCTTTCGCGCAGTCGAGCCGCGTTCCGCAGATCTCGCCTTCGTCCACCAATCCGGATGTCACCAAGATCGGCGACTACATCTTCCGCGTCTGCTTCATCGATCCCTTCCAGGGCAAGCTGCTGGCGGGCTTTGCGAAGAACACGCTGAAGGCGCAGAAAGTGGCGCTGTTCTCGGATGTGGCCGCGCCCTACAGCGTGGGCCTGGGCAAGTTCTTCAAGGAAGCCTGGCTGGCTGGTGGTGGCGAACTGGTCTCCGAGGTGAAGTACACCGGCGGTGACAAAGACTTCAAGGCGCAGCTCACCGTCATCAAGAATGCGAAGCCCGACGCCATCATGGTGCCGGGTTACTACACCGACGTGGGCCTGATCGTCGCGCAGGCGCGGCAGCTGGGCATCACCGTGCCGATGTTCGGCGGTGACGGCTGGGAGGCGCCCGAGCTGATCCAGATCGCCGGCGCCGAGAATCTGGTCAACACCTACTACTCCACGCACTTCTCGCCCAGCAGCACCGATCCGCTGGCGCAGAAATTCGTCGCAGCCTACAAGGCCAAGTACAGCGGCAAGGTGCCCGACGCCATGGCTGCGCTGGGCTATGACTCGGTCATGGTGCTGGCCGATGCCATCAAGCGCGCCGGCACTACAGACGAACCCAAGCTGCGCGATGCCATCGCCGCCACCAAGGACTTCCCCGGCGCCACCGGCATCACCACGCTGGATGCGAATCGCGATGCGTCGAAATCCGCGGTGATCATCACGGTCAAGGATGGCAAGTTCCAGTACCTCGAGACCGTAGCTCCCTGATCCGCTCAGGCCTGATAGGCTCCGGCCAGCGATGACCGAGCTGCTGCAGCAACTGATCAATGGACTTGCGCTCGGCGCCATCTATGCGCTGATCGCGCTGGGCTACACCATGGTCTATGGTGTGCTGCGCTTCATCAATTTCGCGCACAGCGATGTGTTCATGGTGGGTGCGTTCGCCGGCTACTTCCTGGCGCGCGCGGTGCCGGGCGGATCGGCACTTTCAGGCATCGCGGTGCTGCTGGGCGCGATGGCGATCTGCGCACTGCTCGGCGTGATCATCGAGAAGCTGGCTTACCGGCCGCTGCGTGGACGCTCGACACTCACCGTGCTGATCACGGCCATCGGCGTGTCGCTGCTGCTGCAGAATCTGGGGCAGCGCATCTTCGGCGCCAATCCACGTTCATTTCCGTCGCTGTTCCCCGTGCATCAGTTCCATCTGGGCGGCGTGGTGATCTCCAGTGCGCAGATCCTGGTGTTCGCGGTGGCCCTGGTGCTGCTGTTCGCGCTGCGCCACATCGTGCTGCACACGCGCGTCGGCACGGCCATGCGCGCGCTGTCGTTCAATCCGGTGGCCGCCTCGCTGGTGGGCATCAACAATGACCGCATCATCTCCTTCACCTTCGCGCTGGGGTCGGCACTGGCGGCAGCCGGCGGTATTCTCTACGCGTCGAACTATCCTTCCATCGACCCGTTGATGGGCACGCTGCCGGGCATGAAGGCCTTCGTGGCCGCCGTGCTGGGCGGCATCGGCAACATCGCCGGTGCCGCATTCGGTGGGCTGGCTCTGGGGTTGATTGAAACCATTGTCGTAGCCTTCGGTGGTTCCACCTACCGCGATGCGGTGGCGTTTGCGGTGCTGATCCTGATCCTGCTGTTGCGGCCGGAAGGGCTGCTCGGCAAGCGCACGGCGGAGAAAGTGTGATGCTGGCGCGCGTGCACCCGCAGCTGGCATTGCTCGGCGCACTGGTCGTGGCCGCCGTGGTTTCTGCCTTCGGGGGCGGCTTCAACCCCTACCTGCTCGACATCGCGGTGAGCTGCGGCATCAACGTGATCCTCGCCGTGTCGCTGAACCTCATCAACGGCTTCACCGGGCAGTTCTCGCTGGGTCATGCGGGGTTCATGGCCGTGGGCGCCTATGCAGCGGCAACGCTGACCACCAGCTTCGGTGCGGCATTGCTGCCACTGGTGGGCGGACAGACCTGGCTGCTGTTCCTGGTGGCGCTGCTGGGCGGCGGCCTGATGGCGGCCATTGCCGGGCTCATCGTGGGTGTGCCATCGCTGCGGCTCAAGGGCGACTACCTCGCCATCGTCACGCTGGGTTTCGGCGAGATCATCCGCGTGGTGCTGCAGAACATCGATGCCGTGGGTGGGCCGCGCGGCATGATCGGCATTCCCGGCTACGCCAACCTGTTCTGGGCCTATGGGCTGGCCGCGATATGCATCTACGTGGTCTGGGCCATGGTGCATTCCACCTATGGACGCGGCTTCATCGCTGTTGCGGACGATGAGATCGCAGCGGAGGCCATGGGCATCAACGCCACGCGCTACAAGATCACGGCCTTCCTTGTCGGCGCCTTCTTCGCCGGTCTCGCCGGCGGCGTGTACGCGCATTTCAAGCAGTACATCGCGCCGCAGGGCTTCGGCTTCGACAAATCCATCGAAATCGTCGTGATGGTGATTCTCGGCGGCATGGGCAACACCATCGGCGTGATCGCCGCGGCCATCCTGCTCACGGTGCTGGGTGAGTGGCTGCGGCAGTTCGGCGACTACCGCATGATCCTGTACTCGCTGCTGATCATCGTGTTGATGATCACGCGTCCGCAGGGACTGTTCCGATGGAATACGCGCAGCAAGGTAAAAGCCTGATGGGCGCACCGCTGCTGGAACTGGAGCATTGCACACTGCGCTTCGGCGGACTCACCGCCGTTGGCGATCTTTCCTTCGCCGTGGAAGAGGGCGCGCTCATCGGACTGATCGGTCCCAATGGCGCCGGCAAGACCAGTGTGTTCAACCTGATCACCGGTGTGTACCGACCCACCGCCGGCGTAGTGCGCTTCGCGGGGGAATCGCTGGTGGGTCTGAAGCCCTATGGCATCAACCGTCGCGGTATCGCGCGCACCTTCCAGAATATCCGGCTGTTTCCCTCGCTGTCGGTGTCCGACAACGTACGCGTGGCCTTTCATCGCCACCTGCGCAATCACTCCATCTCTTCGCTGCTGCGGTTGTCGCGCTTCAGTGCCGAAGAGAAGGAGATCGCGGCACGCACGCGTGAGCTACTGCAGATTTTCGATCTGCAGCGGCTGGCCGACGAACCGGCGCGCAGCCTGCCCTATGGCAACCAGCGACGCCTGGAGATTCTGCGCGCGCTGGCCACGCAGCCGAAGCTGCTGCTGCTGGATGAGCCGGCCGCGGGCATGAACCCCACCGAGAAGGCCGAACTTACGCGCCTGATCGCCGAAATCCGCCAGCGCTTCAACATCGCCATCCTGCTGGTCGAGCATGACATGACGCTGGTGATGAAGGTGTGCGAGCGCATCGTGGTGATCGATCACGGTGTGAAGATCGCCGAGGGCAATCCGGCCGAGGTGCGCGCCAATCCGAAGGTGATCGAGGCGTATCTGGGCGAAGAGACGCCGGCTGTGGTGGCGAACGCCTGATGCTGGCCATCGAGAACCTTTCCGTCTCCTACGGCGCCATCAAGGCGCTGCATGACGTGTCGCTGTCGGTGCCGGAGAAGAGCATCGTGACGCTGATCGGCAGCAATGGTGCCGGCAAGAGCACCACGCTGCGCGCCGTGTCGGGGCTGGTGCGGCCGCAGGCCGGCACGATCACCTACAACGGTGAGCGCATCGATGGCCTCAAGGCCTGCGACATCGTCGAGCGCGGCCTGTGCCAGGTTCCGGAAGGGCGCATGGTGTTCGCGAATCTCACCGTGCGCGAGAACCTGATGATGGGCGCCTACCTGCAGCGTGATCGTGAAGCCATCCGCCGCGAGCGCGACTATGTGTTCAGCGTGTTTCCACGCCTGGCCGAGCGCGAAAAGCAGCTGGCCGGCACGCTGTCGGGCGGTGAGCAGCAGATGCTGGCCATTGGGCGCGCGCTGATGAGCCAGCCGAAATTCCTGATGCTGGATGAGCCCTCGCTGGGTATTGCGCCGCTGCTGGTGAAGTCGATCTTCCAGCAGATCGTCGCCATCAATCGCAGCCGCGGCATCACCATCCTGCTGGTGGAGCAGAACGCGAATCTTGCGCTGGAGATCGCCACGCATGGCTTCGTGCTCGAGACCGGGCGCGTGATCCTGCAGGATGATTCCGCGGCGCTGCGTTCGGATCCCAAGGTGCGCAGCGCCTATCTGGGCGGCTGAACGGTGGCCGAGGGCGCGAAGCGGATCGGCATCGGCCTGGATTTCGGCACATCGAATTCCGCGGCGGCCTGGTTCGATGGCGAGCAACTGCACCGCGTGCGGCTGGAGGGCGGCAATCCCATCATGCCCACGGCCATTCACCTCGATCGCAATTTTGCGGCCCTTACCGGCAGCCCCGCCATCGATCGTTACGTGGAAGAAAACCGTGGCCGGCGTGTGGAGCTTGTGGCCGAGGTCATCGGCGAATCGGCTTCTTCCGTCACCGGCAACAACACCGGCGATGACATCTCGCGGCTGGAAACCCAGCGCCACACGCTGTACGGGCCGCTGTACGACCGCACGCTGCCGGGAAGGCTGTTCCTGGGTCTGAAGCGACTGCTGGGCGATCCGGACATCGAGCGATTGTCGGTGTTCGAGCGGCACTATCGCATCGTCGCGCTGCTCACCCCCATCCTCACGCATATCCGTGAAGCGCTGGAACAAGAGAGATCGCCGCCGCTGCCCGCCCTGCATGCCGGGCGGCCGGTGACTTTCGAAGGCCGTGCCGATGCGCGCAATGGTGTGGCCGTGGCGCGCCTCACCGAGGCCTATGAGCATGCCGGATTCTCCATTGCCGAGTTCTACCCGGAACCCGTGGCCGCCACCCTGAGCTGGCTGCACGGCGCGCGGCATCGCGAAGAGGGTATTGCGCTGACGGTGGACTTCGGCGGCGGCACGCTCGATCTGGCCGTGGTGCGCTTCGACGGCACGCGCTTCGAAGTGCTGGCCACGCATGGCATGGCGCTGGGCGGCGATCGCATCGACCAGCTCATCTTCGAGCACATGCTGTTCCCGGAGCTGGGCAAGGGTGAGCGCTGGGTGCGTGATGTCGACGGCCGGCGCGTCGACACGCTGTTCCCTTTTCACGAATTCGAGTCCGGTCTGCTCAACTGGCCCACGACTTTTCTGCTCAATCAGAACTACACGCGCGCCATGGTGGTGGATCGCATTGCGCGCGGCGGACCCGGCGCGGAAAAATTCCAGCGGCTGCTGGACCTGATCAGCTTCAACTACAGCCACAACTGCTTCCAGGCCATCCGCCGCGCCAAGGTGCAGCTGTCCTCGGACTTGCAGACCTCCATCGACATTCCGGAGCTGAATCTCAACGTACCTTTCAGCCGCGCGCAGCTCGACGCCATTCTCGCGCCCGTGCTCGCGCGCACCCGTGAGTGCGTCGATACCGTGCTGGCACGGGCCTGCATTGCGCAGGGCGAAATCAACGTGGTCATCCGCACGGGGGGCACATCCGAAATCGTCGCTGTGCGAAAGCTGCTGGAAGATCAGTTCCCGCAGCGTGTGGAAGGACATGATCCGTTCACCAGCGTGGCCTGTGGTCTTGCGATTGCGAATTTCCACGGCCATCGCGCGCGCCTCGAATAGTTGTTTGCCCTAAGCAAGCAGCTGTAACCCTTTCGTACCGCGTTGTTAGTGCAACGCAACGCACGGAAATACCCGCGCAAACACTGCATTCTGAAACGCAGGAACATGGAGGTTCGCGCGTGTCTGCAGTGGTAGTGCACACCAATGACAGGGAAGGTTCGGCGCTTTCCACCGAAGATCTCATCGCCCGTGTCGTGGCGCTGTCGCAGTCCATGGGCGCGCATGTCATCGGCGCGGTCGATCGCCTGCAGGACATCAATCGCAGCATTCATCTGCTGTCGATGAATGCGCGCATCGAGGCCGCGCGCGCCGGTGCGGCCGGCGCTGGCTTCGGCGTAGTGGGGCAGGAGCTGACGCGCCTGTCGACGAACATGAAAGATGCCGCGGTGGGCATGGTGCGCGAATCGCAGTCCATGGGCGCCGAGCTAGACACGGTGCTGCGCGTGCTGAACGAGGATGTGATCGCGCAACGCCTGTGCGACCTGGCGTACAACGCCATCGACATCGTCGACCGCAATCTGTACGAACGCAGCTGCGATGTGCGCTGGTGGGCCACCGAGCCCGCAGTGGCACAATGCCTGAAAGAAAGTACGCCCGAGTCGCTGCGCCACGCGAGCAAGCGCCTGGGGCAGATCCTGGATTCCTACACCGTGTACGCGGATCTGGTGATCGCCGACACGCAGGGCCGTGTAGTGGCGAACGGCCGTCCCCATCGCTTCAAGTCCGTGGGCGCGCAGGTGCGCGACTGCGAGTGGTTCCGTGCCGCGCTGACCACACGCAGTGGCAGTGAGTTCGGATTCGAGTCCATGCACGATTCGCCGCTGGTCGAGCGGCAGAGCACGCTGACCTATTCCTGCGCGGTGCGAGACCCGGATTCACCCTTCGGCAAGCCACTGGGCGTGCTGGGCATCCTGTTCAAATGGCAGGCGCTGGGGCAGACGGTGGTGGAGCAGATCCCGCTTTCGGATGCAGAGCGTGCGCGCACGCGTATCTGCCTGGTCGATGACAAGGGCCGCATCCTGGCGGACAGCTCACGCCGCCACGGCGTGCTGACACTGGATTTCCCCGAGCGGAACGAATTGTTCCGCGAGAAGCGCGGCGTGGTGTCCACTGTGGTGGCGGGACAGCCGGTGATGATCTGCCACGCCGCATCACCCGGCTTTGAAACCTATCGCACGGGCTGGCACGCGCTGCTGCTGCGCGACGAGGACTCGAACTAGCAGCAGCGCAATGCTGTGCCGTGTCAGCGCGACACGGCTTTGCCGTAGACCTCGATCTGCGCCACGTCGGACCATCCGCCCGGACCGTGACCGCTGCCGGGCGTCAGATCGGCAAAGCCAATCTCATCCACCTGTGACAGGTCCACCTTCTCGAGAAGCCCTCCGGTGGCCACTACGCGCGCGATATCCAGCTTCATCCAGTGCAGGTCGGCGAAAGGGATCTCGCTCAGCAGCCAGTCGCGCGTGCCGCCGGACGCCTGATCGCCCACCAGCCACGTGCCGTCGGCCAGCTTCACCACCGGCCGCACCTGGTGAAAGCCCGACATCTTTGTATTCCAGCGGATGCGTGCAAGTCCGGTCAAGTCCGCCATCTGCGTCTTGCTGCGCAAGGTGGCGGCGCAAGGCGTGGTGCACATGCCGGTCCACAGGTGGATGGGATTGTTCTCGTCGCCTGCGTTGCCCGTCAGCAGGATCTCGCCGGCTGGCACATGCATGTGCGCTTCGAGATCGGGATTGCCCACCGATCCGGGCTCCACGCCGTGTTCTCCACCCTTCGCGTTCTGCTTCCATTCCTCACGCAGGAACAGCGGCGGACGCGTCACGCGCGGCGCGGCTGCGCCGCCGCCGGCTGCGGGGCGAGGGGCCGCAGCACCAGCGGCGGGCGTCAGAGTCTGCGCCGCCGCGACTGCGGTACCGAGCATGGCCAGAACGAAACCTGCGCCGAGTAATCGCGGATTCATGATTCCCCCGTCATTTGTGTTGTTCGGTCAGGGCGGCACTGTAGTACGCCTCGCAGGAGCCGGGAACCCCGGCGTAGAATCCATCGGCCCCGAAAGGCTCAAAGGATCGAGTCCCGCCGCGCATGCACGACATTTTTCTCTCCTACAGCCGCGAGGATCAGGCGGTGGCCCGCCGTTTCACGGAGGGGCTGCAGGGCGAGGGTTTCAGCGTGTGGTGGGACCAGGCGCTGAATCCCGGCGAGGCTTTCGACCAGATCACCGAAAAAGCACTGGAGAGCGCTCGCGCCGTCATCGTGCTCTGGTCGAAGAAGTCGGTGGAGTCGCGCTGGGTGCGGGCCGAGGCCACGCAGGCGCATGCCGGCCGGCGCCTCGTCCCCGTGATGATCGAACCTTGCAAGCGACCCATCCTGTTCGAGCTGACTCAGACGGCGGATCTGTCGGGCTGGAAGGGCAATCGGGATGATCAGGCCTGGCAGTCGTTCATTGCCGGCCTGCGCCGATTCATGGGTGGCGTCGCACCGATGCAGCCGGCCGCGACTGCCTCAGTTGCCACGGCGAATGGCTCTGTGACTCGATCACCGTCCGCCCGTCGCATCATCGCCATTGCTGTGGCGGCTCTGCTGTTGCTGGGCGGTGGCTACTGGCTGTTCGCAAAACGTGGCGCAGATGTTCTGCCGGGCATGGCTGCATCCTCCGCCGCTGCTGCTCCCCACGCCGCGTCTTCACTTGTCACGCTGGCGGTGATGCCCTTCGTCAATCTGTCGTCGGATCCCGAACAGGAATACTTCTCGGATGGGCTGACCGAGGAAATCCTCAACCAGCTCGCGCAGGTCAAGGATCTGCGCGTCACCGCCCGCACCTCCAGTTTTGCGTTCAAGGGAAAGAGCGAGGATCTGCGCAGCATCGGCAAGCAGCTCGGCGTCACGCGCATCCTGGAAGGCAGCGTGCGCAAGGCGGGGCAGCAGCTGCGCATCACCGCGCAGCTGATCGATGTACAGTCGAACGCGCATCTGTGGTCGAAGACCTATGAGCGCGAACTGAAGGATGTGTTCGCCATCCAGGACGAGATCGCGAAAGAAGTAACCGGTGCGCTCAGCGTTGCACTGGATGTTGGGGCCATGGCGCGCGCGCGTGGCGGCACTACCAATCTGGATGCCTACGATCAGTATCTGCGTGCCAAGGCACTGGATCGGCAGCACAGCGGCGACAAGGCCACGCCGTACTATCGCGAGGCGGTGCGACTAGATCCTTCCTTCGTCAGCGCGTGGAGCGGTCTGTACTACGACCTCGCAGGCACCCTGATGTTCTCGCCCAGCAGCGCCGATGTCCGACGGGAAATGGAGCAGGTGGGCGCGCATGTGGTCTCCCTCGCGCCGGACAGCTGGCAGGCACAGTCCATCCTGGCCGGGCAGCTGACGGATCAGCATCGCTGGGAGGAAGCCGAGTCTGCGCTGGAAAAGGCGCGCGCCGCTGGTGCCGATTTCGGCGTGGATGTTGGCGCCGGCCCGGGCATCACTCACGGCGGAGTCGATACCCTGTTCCTGTGGAACACCGGTCGCATCGATGAAGCGGTTCCCATCGCGCAGCGCCGGCATGAAGCCGATCCGCTATCGCTGCAGGCCTCTGACGTGTGGCAGACCATGCTGCTGCTGGCCCACCGCGGCCAGGACGTCGAGGTGGAATATCTGCGCAGCAAGGCGCTGGAGGGCGATCATAGGTCGATCGATGATATGGAGGGCACGCGCAGGATGATGAGCGGCAAGATCGATGCATCGGCCGCCCGGGAGCGCATGCAGCCCGTACTGCGTTTACTCGCGCGGCACGCGTCGCAGCAGAGAATTCCAACCGGCAGGATCGACGACAGGAACGCGCTGGCCATCCTGCGCGCTGTTGTCACGGATCCTTCTTCAACTTCGGGCGAGAGCATCTACGCCGCGCTCTACGCCGGCTATCTGCGCGACAAGGAGCTCTCGCTGGCGGCGTTCCGGCGCAGCTACGTGGACTTTCACGGCCCGGATATCTTCTACCTGTGGTTTCCCTTCTGGGACAGCTTCCGCAGTGATCCAGAATTCAAACGCCTGGTCCGTGACCTGGGGCTGGTCGACTACTGGCGCAAGAGTGGCAAGTGGAGCGATTTCTGCAAGCCGGTCGGCGCCGACGATTTCGAATGCCACTGACGGCGCGGCCGGCAGTTATTTTCCGGCCGAGGCGTTCTCTCTCAGCTCATCCGTCAGGAAAGGCGCAAGCGTTTCGAGCAATTCATTGAACACCCGCGGCGTGCCCGCGACGATGTTGCCGTTCTGCTTATATTCGCCGCCATCGAGCGTGGCCACCAATCCGCCGGCCTCGCGAATCAGCAATGTGCCAGCGGCCGTATCCCAGGGCTTCAGTCCGATCTCCCAGAATCCATCCGTGCGGCCTGCAGCCACATAGGCCAGGTCGAGCGCTGCAGCACCAGGCCGGCGCAGTCCCGACGCCCGCTGGATCACCGCTTTCATCATCGCCATGTAGGGATCGAGCAGCTGCAGATTGTCGCGATAGGGAAACCCGGTTCCGATCAGTGCGCCTTCCAGCGTGCGCTGGCGGCTGACACGCAGGCGCTTGTTTTCCACATAGGCGCCCGCGCCGCGCGTGGCGGTGAAGATCTCCTGCCGCATGGGGTCGTAGACCACCGCGTGCTCCATGCGCCCATGCATCTGGCAGGCGATGGACACCGCAAAGGTGGGGAAGCCGTGCATGAAGTTCGTGGTGCCATCGAGCGGATCGATGATCCACACGATGTCGCCCTCGCCACTGGCGCCGCTCTCCTCGGCCAGGAAGGCGTGGTGCGGATAGTATTCCCGCAGCGTCTCGATGATGGCGGCCTCGGCCGCGTGATCGACGCTGGTGACGTAGTCGTTCAGGCCCTTCGAAGCTGTTTCCATGCCTTCGAAGCGCGCCAGTCCGCGCACGATGATTTCGCCGGCCTTGCGGGCAGCCTTCACGGCGGTGTTCAGATACGGATGCATAGGTTTGGCGCTGGGCGAGGCTGGCGGCGCGGTAGAATACCATCAGGCCGCGGCCTTGCCCTGCGCTCATCGGCCACAACACGTTAAATGACCGCACTGCCCATCCGCTTCGTGCTCGTAGACACGTCCCATCCCGGCAACATCGGGGCTGTGGCGCGTGCGATGAAGAACATGGGACTGGCCGAGCTGGTGCTGGTGAATCCGCGCGAATTTCCGCATCCGGAGGCCACGGCACGCGCATCCGGCGCCGATGACGTGCTGGCCAGTGCTCGCGTGGTGGCAACACTGGCGGAGGCCATCAGCGACTGCGGGCTGGTGCTGGCCACCACGGCGCGCATGCGCGAGCAGCATTTCCGCGTGCTGGAGGCGCGCCAGGCGGCGGAGCGCATCGTGTCCGAAGCGCGTGCTGGTGCAGGTGCCGTGGCCGTTGTATTCGGCACCGAACGCTTCGGTCTGTCGAACGAACACTTGCTGATGGCGCACGCGCTGTTGCGCATTCCTGCGAACCCCGAGTACGAGTCGCTGAACATCGCCATGGCCGCGCAGCTCATCGCCTATGAAATCCGAATGGCGCAGCACGATGTGGGTTCTGCGGTGCCGCCACGCGAAGTGCCACTGGCCACTCCGACACAGATGGAGCAGTTCTACACCCACCTGCAGCAGGTGATGAACGAAGTGGATTTCCGCGACCGCACAGCCAGCGGCGCCAATCTCATCGGTCGCATCCGTCGTCTGTTCAATCGTGCGGAGGTGGATGCCAATGAGGTGAACATCCTGCGTGGCATTCTCACTGCGGTGCAGAAGCGACGCCGCAAGGCCGGCGATGAACACTGACATCACCGCGCCGATCTATCTCGACTACGCTGCCACCGCGCCGGTGGATGGGCGGGTCGTGCAGCGCATGGCGGAAGTGCTGGCCATGCCACTGGGTAACGCGGCCTCCGCGCATGCACCGGGACAGCAGGCGCACGCGCTGGTCGAAGCCGCGCGCGCACAGGTGGCGGCGCTGATTGGGGTTGCGCCCGGGCACATCGTATTCACCTCTGGCGCCACCGAATCGAACAACCTGGCGATCACCGGCACCGCGAGACTGGCGCTGGCTCGCAAGCTGAAGTCGCAGGTCGCCGCTCCGCATGTCATCACGCTGGCTACCGAACACAAGTCAGTGCTCGAGCCGGTGCGCGCACTGGAGGATCTCGGTATCGCGGTAAGCATCCTGAAACCCGCGAGCGACGGCCTGCTCGATCCTGCCGCACTGGAAGCGGCCATCCGGCCGGAAACCCTGCTCGTGTCCCTGCTGCATGTGAACAACGAAACTGGTGTAGCGCAGGATGTGGCGGCGCTTGCGGCAGTCTGCGCGCGACATGGCGTCGCGCTGCATGTCGATGCCTGCCAGAGCGCCGGCAAGTTGCCACTGCCGCTCGATGGCGTGGCGCTGGCCTCATTCACCGCTCACAAGATCGGCGGGCCGCAGGGTGTTGCCGCGCTGTACGTATCCCCGGCGCATCGCGGTCGAATCGCGGCGCAGATGCTGGGTGGAGGCCATGAGCGCGGCCTGCGGGCCGGCACGCTGGCCGTCCATCAGATCGCCGGCTTCGGATTGGCCGCACAGCTGGCCAAAGAAGCGATGACTGCGGAAAGCGCGCGCCTCACCTCGCTGCGCGAGCGCCTGTGGCAGGGTCTGAAGGATCTGCCGGGCGTGCTGCTGAACGGGCACCCCATCGCACGCGCGCCGCACATCCTGAACGTCACCTTCGCAGGCGTGGAAGGAGAGAGCCTGTTCAGCGCCTTGCCGGAACTGGTCCTTTCAACCGGTTCGGCCTGCAATTCCCGCAGCGCCGAGCCCTCGTTCGTGCTGCGGGCGCTGGGGCGCGACACCGAACTGGCGCAGAGTTCGCTGCGCTTCAGCCTGGGTCGTG
>Ga0134124_10003072_pt1 | contig 13403 bp, 11 predicted proteins | sample KB304_FD_96880 | JGI IMG/M metagenome (GOLD analysis project Ga0134124, IMG submission 96880) | Terrestrial soil microbial communities without Nitrogen fertilizer from Kellogg Biological Station, Michigan, USA - KB3-0-4 | ecosystem: Environmental > Terrestrial > Soil > Unclassified ... | reverse complement strand
TTAGCATCAAGCATAAGCGCGCGGGCAATACCCGCTCGCTTCTTCATGCCGCCGGAAATTTCGCCCGGCAGATGGTCGGCGAACGAACCAAGCCCTACTAGGTCGAGCTTCGCTTGAATGAGTTTCCGCATTGTCTGCCCGCGTATCGGGGTCCATGCAGCCAGTGGAAGTGCGAGGTTCTCCGCAAGGGTCATGGAGCTGAAAAGTCCGCCAGACTGAAAGAGCACGCCGAAAGGTGGCATTCCTTCGTAGTGATGTGGCTCTCCGACTTCCGCAATGTTGATCCGACCGGCCTGCGGCTTTTCAAGTCCGATCAAATATCGAAGCAGTGTACTTTTTCCGCACCCCGATCCGCCGAGAATGGTGAAGACCGTTCCTCGCTCAACGTTGAACGTGACGTGTTCTATGAGCACGTTGGTGCCCCAACCGATCCTTAGCTCCTCGACGATAATGTGATGTTTTGATCGCGGCATACTTACACACCAATGAGCGCGAAAAAGAATGTGAACACGGCACTGATCACAATGACGCAGAAAATCGCCTGGACCACAGCCGTGGTTGTCCTGTCCCCGACGGCTGCCGCGCCGCCGTGTGTCAGCAATCCCTGACCAGATGCGACTAGTCCGATTGCCAGTGCCAGAAAGGGACTTTTGATGAGACCCGCAAAAAGATTGCTGGCCGTGACATCATCCAAAGTCGCCTGAAGATAAGCGTGGAACGTCATATTCGTGATTGCAGTCGTCGCCGCAAGGCCACCAACCAGAGCCAGCAAGTCGCCCACCCAAGTCAAGAGAGGCACTGTAACAACGAGTGCGAGACAGCGCGGCACCACCAGCCATCTCACTGGGTCGAAACCGAGCGACCGCAATGCGTCGATTTCCTCGGTAACCTTCATCGTTGCGATTTCCGATGCGAGACCAGCTCCTGATCGCCCGGCCACAACGATCGCAGTTACCAGTGGACCGAGTTCCCGGAAATGGGCGACGACTACGAGCTCGGGAACGAAGGCTACTGCACCGAAACGCCCGAGCTGAGAGACGCCAAGGAACCCAATAATTACGCCCACCAGCAAGTTGGCAGCGCTCGTTACGAGTAGCGCGTCTGCGCCGATCTCTTGGATCAGCCTAGGCAGCGAACGCCAGTCGACCGATTTCGGACTGGCAATCACTTTGGGCAGTGAGGCGGCGCACCGACCAATAAAGTCGAGTGCAACTGTTCCCCCGCCAAACATCTCGGACGCGAACGCGCCGACGCGCGCTGCTGGATTTCTTCCTGACGGCTTCGGCCGCATGCGCTCCGTCCGGCGCTCGCGGTAAAGCGCGATCAATCGTGCAGCCTCGGGATTCTGGTTATTGGCAACCCGTGTCTTGCGCCCCTCCACATCAAGTCTGTCAAAGAGTCGGGCCAGCAAGATGGCTCCAGTGCCGTCGATTCGCTCGAGGTGCACCAGATCGATATCAATGGAACGACATCGGCTCAAACCCTCCTCAACCTTCTCGACTGCTTGCGCTACCTGTTTCGCGTGGGCCAGGTCGAACGAACCGGACACCACTAGACTTGCGTAGTCTCCTTCTTGATTAGTTCGGATCGCCACCGCGCAGACTTTCGTGGGCTCTCCAGTACCTTCGCAGATGAGCGGAGATTTCATCGCGCCGAGTCTTCGACGGCCGCGTCAGGTGGGCCACCTGACTGCGGCGAAGTCATACCAGCTAGAGAAAAGGACAGTTCCAAGACTGGGGATGCGGCAAAGAGATCGTACAATTTCTCCAAACCCTTTTGTTTCTTGGAAGGTTGGGCTGGTGGGCTGGGGAGTCGCGAGCTTTCGCGTTACGCGACAAGATCTCCTCCCGCCTCACGCCCCAGTAGCGGGTTTAGTCGTATTCAGTTTGTCGTCTTTGTAATACTTGGTACCCTGCAGGGTCAACTGAAGTGCGAGGCCATTCTTGGTAATCTGGTAGACCCATACTCCCGGGGCAACTTCGGCTGCTCCCGAATAGGCTCCGCCCTTCTCACCTGCCTTAGCCGCTGCGTCGCCTTGTGCTGAGCCGGACCAGCCGGAGTCTAGAAATTGCGCAACCGCCTTTTCGTTCTCGAAGACGAACACCACGACATAGTCTTTCACTCCCATGCCCAGACCGGCACCGGCCGAAGCCATCTTCATGAAGGTTTCTTGCTTGGTCTTGTTGTTGACGGCCAGTCCTGAACCGCGTGCCGTGCTCAACAGCAATACGTTCACCCCCATGTTGTCGAAAACGGCGTATCCCGCCGCTTTCTGGATAGCTGCTTGGGAAGTGGGTTCCAGCTTGTACAAATCCTGCAAGGCCTCGGCCGCCATCTTGCGGGTTTTCTCCCTTTTTTTCTCGTTGTCATCCTCCCCGCCGTATGCACCCACAGTCAACAAAGCCACGGCGAGAATCGAGGCGATGATTTTGAATCTCATTTGAATGCTCCCTTCCAAGTATCAAAACAGCCAGACATTCGAGGGGCTCACCGGACGACGTAGAACTCCCGGAGTTGCTTGGATATAACGAGTCGTAGAGCGAAACGATCCTCAGCCACGAGTACTACCAATCGACGGACACTTTCAACTGTCAAAACACGCAGGCGTCACAGTCATTGTTCTTGTGTGCCAACGAACGGGCACGTTTACAAGAGCCGTAAAATCGTGTCGGTTGATGAGTTACTGAAAGGAGCCAAGTACTTCTGATAGCTGGCCTTACATTACGGCCCCGATAGATCGTGCGGAACAACCTGGCCCTTGATCGTCGGCCTGGTACAGCCTGGAACCTGCTCAAAAGGCCAGTTGGTTTCCCAGCTTACTTCCGATATGAGCTTCCCGAAGCAATTTTTAGCTCCGTACAAATGGCCGTTTTCATCCAACAATTCGATCGCGCTTCGAGCCAAGCCGCTCGCGAAGCATTGTTTTCCAATACGTTGCAATCTATGGAAAAAGGTACGCTCAAGAGAGACGATTTCCTGCGCAAACTTGTGGCAGTGGTTAAGACGATGCAGCGCTCAACCGCAATGTTTTTGGGCCAGGCCGCTGTAAAGGAGTCGGACCAGTACGCCTACGATACGTTTCCGTCCTTCGGTGAGGCCGGACACGTACTTAGGATAGTTCACAACATCGCGCAAAAACTGTTGCACCCAGAACGAGTATCGTTCCTCCCAGATCGATCCTCAAGACCGGCAAATCCAGTATGATTTCTGGCGACGCTATATAGGCAACAGCAGATCGCGTCTTGCTAGGGTTTTTCGAGGGTTCTTTCTGCCCATCGCAGTCTACCCGCCCAACCCAGAGACAATAGTAGAGAATAAGATTAGTAGAGAATAAGATTTCGGTTGCGGACCTGAGGACACTCAACGAACAACTGGTTGAGGATTCAGAGGTGACGGATAGCGACCGGAAATCGCTTTCCACACTACGGCGATTCCTGGACGGCGAGTTCAAGGACGGAATCAGCCCACGACTGATTTGTATGCGGGTTGATGTTTTGACAGTCGCGCAGATTTGATGGCACCTGGGGTAAATACTTGGATCGATATGCCACACTCGATGGTTAATTTTGACGGCACCGGGAACCTCGGGCGCTGGTTTCTTTTCGGAAGGGCCGGGCCACGATTTCCGTGCTCGAGAGCCTGTAACTCTTGACAGTTCCTCGCGAATTAGCGGGTCTATATTCTGCGCGAAGGAGGACCTGTCTATGCTCCGCGTACGGCTTTTTCTGGCAATCATCATGCTTCTTGGAGTGGTGGGCTCAGCAAAAGCCCAAGACGACTACAGTAAGTGGATGTTTAACGTCGGTGGAGGCATTGGTTTTCCTCAAGGAGATTTGACTAAGTTCGTTAATGACGGCGGAAACTTCGTTGTCGGAGCAGGAGTAAACTTTAAACGGTACTTTGGCGTTGACACCGAATACATGTGGCACGATTTGCCCATCAATTCCACGACCAAGCAATTTCTTCAAACGCCTGGAGCAAGCGCGCGGCAACATGCATGGACGTTTAACCCAGTTGTCCACCTTCCATTGGGTTCAAAGCTCGGAGCTTATGTGATTGGCGGAATTGGCTGGTACCACCGGTCGGGTGAGACAACGACGCCTGGTGTAGGTGTGATCTGCGATCCCTACTGGTCTTGGTGGTATGGGTGCGCGGTTGGTAGCGTGGACATCGTCACGGGAAGCAGAAGTGCGAACTCATTTGGTGAAAATATCGGGGCAGGCCTAACGTATCGGCTGGGCGAGAGTCACGCCAAGATCTATACCGAGGTTAGGTATCACCACGCGGCGTACAATTCAGTTTCAACCAATCTGATTCCGCTTACGTTCGGGATCCGGTGGTGACTCCGGCTCTATCAACGCATGCACTAGGGCGTCGGGCATACGTGGCGGATGTTCACCCACATCGATTTCGGATACCTTCGCCCTCGATATGCTAGCGAACGGGGCGAATCCTCGGCGATAGACGCCTAAAGGAGTTAGCCCAACGGGCGCGTACGGAAACACAAGGGCAGGGATTACCCGGCGACACTGTTTCGCACCAAACCGCATGGCTCGCGCGCTAAGCGACAAGGATACCGCTCGCCTAATAACTGAGCCGACCGTCACGGCTTTAAGTTGAGACGCGCGTAAGCATGAGTTCTCCAGAGAACGGCACTCAAGGAAAAACTGAAAACTCAGGGTTCACGAGTGCGGCGCCGGTTCTCGCGAAGGAGTTGCTATCGGCACAACATCGATGGCTGAAATGAAGGCACGTTGATAGGCAACCAACGATCCGAGTCATTTCGCTCGAGTCTTTTCTTCCGGCTTGGACGTAGCCAAATATTTCCCCGTCCGCAACAGATTCTTGTCACCCTTCCAGATGAACTCTTCCTTCCTACCCTCCTTGATGAAGAGCACTGTCACATTTAACAGTGACGGGCACCCCCTCTTATGATGCATGTTGAGGGTTAATTTGCGGCGAATCCAGTCCGAAATGAAGGGAGATTTGTCGTGAAGGAAGCGCCTTCCCGCTGAGTTGATGGTCGGCGTTCTGAAACAGGCTGATGGGGGTGTGTTGTCGGTGGAGGTGAGTAGACCGGTGGGAATCACGCAACAGACCTCCTACTGATGTAAGAGGCAGTACGCGCATTTGGACCGATCGAGTGGGGCAGCCAAAGCAGCCGCGGGAGGAGAACGGGAAGCGGAGCAAGCTGGTGGCAGCGCGAAGTCTGGACAATGCCATCATGGCGATCCTCGCCGCTGTCTGTTCCTCCATCGAAATCCGCACGCTTGATGATTGGCACTCACAACCTGCAGCTATCATGATCCGGCCACGGAGCCAATCGACGGGACGAAGCCAAAAGCCCTCCAAGACCACGCATCGGCCGACCAAGTTGGCAACCGGTTTCTCGGTTCTGGCAACGATTAATTTCCGGTGGGAGCGGCTTCGCTGGAACTCTCGTTGGGAGTGAAATGGTCGCTCGCAGCAGGCATGTTGGTCTGAGGGACGCTGAGCCATCGCGGACTCTGGAGAGGGTTAATGCGTCTTCAAAGGGCCAACCGAATTATCACAATATTACTCGCATCGCTTTCGCTGGCGTCCGTGGCATGCGTACTAGTGTCGGGGTATTTCAGACATCGGCAAGCGACGACACTGAACGCCAGGACGCAGTCACTGTTGCTGAGCAACCACATCGCCGCGGGCAGCGACAAGTTGACGGCGGCGGTGCGAGGATTCGCAGCGACGGGTGATCCTCAGTACCGCGACGAGTACTGGCGGGAGGTTCGTATCGACCGCAGCCGCGATCGCGCTGTGGAAGGCTTGCAGCTGCTTGGCCTGACCCAGGAGGAGAACGAACTGGTCTCCCGGGCCAAGCAAAATTCCGACGCGCTCATCGCCCTAGAGGAGAAGGCTTTCCAAGCCGCCGAACGCAAAGATTTCGGCAAGGCAATAGGATATGTGTATGGCGAAGAATACCTCAAGCAGAAAGCCTCGATCATGGGTCCGATTGATGAATTTCGCCGACGCTTGGACGAGCGTTTCGCCAACCAAGCCCTCTCCGAAGTGCGGACGGCCCAGCGGGCTGTCAACCTCGCTGTCTTTGTCGCTGTTCTCAATGCTTTGGCTATCGGGGGTGCGCTCATCTTTTACCGTACTAAGATGGTCGCCCCGCTGGTTGCCCTCGGACGTAGCCTGAGCGACCTTCTCGCCAGAAAACCGGGCGTCGAGATCGGGTTTCAGGAGGATCGCTCGGAGATCGGCGACATCGCCCGATCGCTGGAGTCGTACAAGGGGCTGCAAGAGGAACGAAACCGAGTCACCCAACAAATGCAGATGCTGTTGGAATCCACCGGCCAAGGTATCTATGGCATTGATCTACAAGGAAAATGCACATTTGTAAATCGGGCTACTTGCGAAATGGTTGGTTACCGACCTGACGAAGCCTTGGGTCGGAATATGCACGATCTGGTGCATCACCATAAGACGGACGGCTCGCCTTATCCGGTGGACGAATGTCCCCTGTTCCGCGCGTTCAGCAAGGGAGAGGGTTGCCGAATAGACACGGAAGTGATTTGGCGACGGGACGGCGCCCCGATTTCGGTTGAATATTCCTCGTTTCCAATTCTTGAGGACGGGAAGATCACTGGGGCCGTAGTCACTGTTCTTGACATCACCGAGCGGAAGCGGACTGAGGAAAAGGTGCGGGCGAGCGAGCAGCTGTTCCGCTCGATTTTCGAGAACGCCCAGATCGGGATTGGTGTCTTCAGGCTCGATAGACAGGAACTTAGCGCTAACCGCGCACTGCAAGAGATGCTGGGTTACTCCGAGGTAGAGCTGAGACGCTTGGAGACGTGGGACGAGATTACTCCTCCTGATGAGCGTGTCTCGGACGCGAAACGATATGGCGAACTCGTCCAGGGGAAGCGTGAAAAGGATGAATGGGAACAACGCTTAGTTCGCAGAGACGGCCGCATCGTCGTGACGAGCGTGAGATTCTCTCTGCTCCGTGACGCCGCGGGCAGGCCGCAGTACGTCGCGTCCTTGCAAGAAGATATTACGGAACGCAGGGCGGCCGAGGAGCTTCTCCAGAAGCGCGATGAAGAACTCCGTCGCGCGAAAGATGCAGCGGAAGCGGCGACGAGGGCAAAATCCGAATTCCTCGCCAACATGAGTCACGAAATCCGCACTCCGATGAACGCCATCATCGGCATGTCCCACTTAGCCCTCAAGACCGACCTCGACCCGCGCCAGAAAGGCTATGTCCGCAAAATTCAGCAGTCTGGCCAACATCTCCTCGGCATCATCAATGACATTCTCGACTTCTCCAAGATCGAAGCGGGCAAGCTTACTGTCGAAAACATCGACTTCGATTTGGAGAAAGTCCTCGAAAATGTCAGCAACCTCGTCTCCGAAAAAGCCACCGCCAAGGGCCTCGAACTGGTCTTTGATATCGATCCCGCAGTCTGCACTCATCCTAAGGGTGATCCTCTTCGCCTCGGTCAAATCCTTATCAATTTCTGCAACAACGCTGTCAAGTTCACCGAAAAGGGTGAGATCGTCGTGAGAGCTCGAGTCCGGGAGGAAGCCGACAACGGCCAGCTCGTCTACTTCGCGGTCGCCGATACCGGGATCGGTCTTACCGAAGAGCAGATGGGCCGCCTGTTCCAGGCTTTCGAACAGGCCGACGCCTCCACGACTCGTCAGCATGGCGGCACGGGGCTCGGCCTGGCCATCTCCAGAAAACTCGCTCAGCTTATGAGTGGCGATGTGGGCGTCAGCAGCGAGGTCGGCAACGGCAGCACCTTCTGGTTTACCGCCTTCCTCGGCAAGGGTGACGCGGTACCGCGTCGCGCCACTAACCCTGACGTGCGCGGCCGTCGCGTCCTCATCATCGACGACAACGCCCAGGCACGCGAAGTCCTCTCCGGCATGCTCCTCAGCATGACTTTTCACGTCGACGAAGCTCCCTCCGGCAAGGAAGGGATCGAACTCGTAAGCCAAGCCGCCGACCGCAATCAGCCCTACGACATCGTATTCGTCGATTGGCAGATGCCCGGCCTCGACGGCATCGAAACCGGCAGGCTCATCCGCGCTCTGCCCAATCTCGCCTCCCCTCCCCATCTCGTCATGGTCACCGCTTACGGCCGCGAAGAGGTTCTACGTCAAGCCGAACAGACATCCTTCGAAAGTGTCTTGATCAAGCCCGTGACCCCCTCCATTCTCTTCGATTCCGTTGTTCAAGTTATCAGCACCGATCGCGACACGGTCCGCGAGGTCCGATCCGCCTCGTCTGAAATCACTCTCTCTCCCGTCCGTGGTGCGCGCGTACTGCTCGTCGAAGACAACGAACTCAATCGCGAGGTCGCCATCGGCCTCCTCGAAGATGCTCATCTCTTCATCGACCAGGCTGAAAACGGAGCCGTCGCGGTCGAGCAGCTCACCAGGCAGGACTACGACCTCGTCCTAATGGACATGCAGATGCCCGTCATGGACGGGATCACCGCCACCAAGGCTATCCGTTCGAATCCGCGCTTCGCGTCTCTGCCCATCGTCGCTATGACTGCCAATGCGATGGACCGCGACCGCGAGCAATGTCTTGCGGCCGGCATGAATGATCACCTCGGCAAGCCCATCGACCCTTCGAGACTCTTTGAAGCTCTGCTGCGCTGGATTCCCCCACGCGCCGCCACCTCGGCTGCTTCCCCACCCGCGTCCGTCCGCGCTCCCGCTCCTTCCGCCGCCTCTCGCGAACTCCTCATTCCCCGGATCGACACCGCCACCGCACTCAACCGCACCGGAGGCAATCGCAAGCGGTACGAATCTCTTCTCCAGCGCTTTGCCGACTCGCAAGCCCTGACCGCCATCGACATGCAATCCGCTCTCGCCGCCAACGATTTCCCTACCGCGATTCGCCTCGCACACTCTCTCAAAGGAGCTTCCGCCAATCTCGGCGCCAACACCCTCGCCGAAGTTGCCGCCAAAGCCGAAGCCGCGATCGAGTCCAACCAATCCATCGCGCCCGCTCTCGATGCCCTCCGTTATTCTCTCGATTCCACCATTGCCGCGATACGGAACGCGCTTCCCTCAGAATCCACGGGCGCCAATGTTCCCGCTCCGGGCGCAGATCCTTCCACCGTCACCCAACCGCTCCGTCTCCTCAAGAGGCTTCTCGAAACTGACGATGGTGACGCGTCCGATTTCCTCCTCAACGCGCGCCCCACGCTCTCGCACGTATTAGCACCTGCGGAGATCGATTCGCTCCTCGTTCAAGTCGGTAATTTTGCTTATTCCGATGCGCTCCGTTCGCTCTTTGCGATCGCTGCTCGTCTTTCGCTAACCCTGGAGTGAAACATGTCAGCCACAGCGCAGCCGGCACTCTCATCGCCCAAACTGATCCTCATCGTCGACGACACGCCCATCAATCTCGGCGTTATCTCCGGCGCCCTCAAGGATTTTTACAAGACCAAGGTCGCCACCTGTGGGGAAAAGGCTCTCGCTCTCGCGTCGGCCGACGAAAAGCCCGACCTCATCCTTCTCGACGTCATGATGCCCGGCATGGACGGCTACGAGGTCTGCGCTCGCCTCAAGGCCGATCCCGCGACTCGCGAAATCCCCGTCATCTTTCTCACAGGCCAGACCGGCGTCGAAGACGAAACTCGCGGCTTTGAAGTCGGAGCGGTCGATTACGTCCACAAGCCTTTCTCCCCTGCCGTGGTCAAAGCCCGCGTCCGCAGCCACATCCTCCTCCGGGAAGCCCGCGCGCAGCTTGCCGATCAACTCCTCGCCCTCAACAACGAACTCGAGATGGCTCGCCAGATTCAACTTTCCATCCTTCCTCACTCTCTGCCGAAACTGCCGGGCCTCGATATCGCCGCCCGTTTCATTCCCATGACGTCAGTTGCCGGTGATTTCTACGACTTCATTCAGATTGACGACACCCACCTCGGCATGCTCATCGCCGATGTCTCCGGTCACGGTCTGCCTTCCGCGCTCATCGCCTCGATGCTCCAGGTCGCGCTGACGGCGCAGGTAGGCCACGCCTCCGAGCCCGCTAGAGTTTTGTGTGGGCTAAATCACGCGCTTTGCGGCAAGTTCACCGACAATTTCGTCACTGCGGTCTACGTCTACGTGGACCTCGAGAAAAATCTGATGCGCTATGCTGGTGCCGGGCACCCGCCCGTCCTCCAGTGGCGGAGCTCCACTGGGAAGACCACCCAGGTTCTGGAGAATGGTTTAGTTCTTGGAATGCTTGAAGAGGCCGTGTACACGGCTCTCGAACTTACTCTCGAACCCGGCGATCGTCACATTCTTTATACCGACGGCATCCTTGAAGCCGCCAATCCAGCCCAAGAGATGTACGGCGTCGACCGCTTCATCGAGTTCATGAACGTCAACAAATCCCTCCCCGCTGACCAGTTCGCCGACACCTTCCTCGCCGAGATCACCAACTGGACCCGCCAGTCCGCCGATCATGGTCAGCAGGACGACATCACCCTCTTGCTCTTCGACTTCAAACGCCCGTAAGAATTCCGACAGTGGCGGAAATAAAGTTGTCGTTCGGCCTTCCTAACTCGGCTTGTGGGAAGTGATCATCGCGCCTGCCGCCAATTCTGGGAGGATTACGGGGAAACCGGAAGTAATCGACCATGAAAAAGAAACGCGCCTCAATTTTATCATTTGCGGCTTGTCGCTTTGGAAGTAGCGGATCACGGGAAGTGACCCTGTAGGAACTTCCAGCAGATCAGAGCGCAGGCGAGCGAGAGAAACGCCTTGTGCATATCTGTTCTTTTCTCGTACCGCAGGCGAAAACATTCGAAAGTCCTCCGAGCAGAGAGGGCCAAGCATGATGGTACATGGTACAAGGGAAAGCTCTTATTACAGGCGCTCACTACATTTCTCACTACAGTGCCTGTTCAACGAAAAAGGGCTTCCCGACTGATACCGGGAAGCCCTTCATTTTTCATGGGATATTTGTAAGGGCGGTGGGGATCGAAATCGCATCCCTCACTTCTAAGTCTCACTGGCGGAAGGCGTTACCGGCCGCTCCCCGAACCAATTGTTAGAAATGTTAGAAATCGCTCTCCATGTTCCCAAGCTTCGGACGTGGGTTCGATTCCCATCGCCCGCTCCAAAAACCTCGATGATTCGGTTGACTTGCGCGGCTGAGTTACTGAAATCCCCCCTCAAATCCATCGATTCTGGACGCTAGTTGGACGCTGCGGCTTTCAATTGGACGCTCAATTCTGACGGCCGCCTCGAGGCCGGGACAAGCGACACACTGAAGGAGACTCGCAGTCCAGAGTTGCCAGCAAAATCAAATAGAATCAAAGCCAGCTGCTTGAAGAACGCGAACGGCAGATCGACTGCGTGGATCTGCCGTGACAGGCCGGATATTGCTGCTCGCGGTCTTCGCGCTAACGGCTGTACGCGCCTGCGGACAAGCCCACAGATAACGTTGCTCCTCCCGAGGTCGTCAAGGCCATCGCACAGCCGATTCCAGGCGCACGGTTCGTCGTGATATCGGATGCACCTCACATGCTTTTCAATCGCTCTCCGATTCTTGCGCCAAGTCCTTCCGCTTCTGTAGCACGGCGACTGAGCACGGGTCACCATCGAGTGGAGCTTAGCTGGTTGAAAACACTCACGTCCCGCGACGCAGCGGAGCTGTTAGGTCTGACAGTGACGTCTGGGTTTTGATGGTAGTTTCATCGCTGTCCTGAACATATGCTGCCATGACGGCCTTGGGCGCACGTATTGGTCATGCTAACCGCGCATTAGTTCAATGAAGGACAGACATGAAGCGTGTTCACAGAAAAAATTCGCATCAACGCATTTTGGACGGTGCATCCCGTACGAAGGCTCAATTGGCTCAAGTCTCGAAAGCCCTTGCGGAACTATATGAACTCATGGAGAAATATGCGCCGATCTTTTACACAAAACTTCATCACGATCACGCAGCGACGGCCTTGCGCCTCGTGGGCAAGGTGCCATGATCAGATGCCTCTGCCTGTAATCGGGCCTAGGCCTTAGTTTAGCAGGCGCGAAAGAAGCTTACGTTTGTCCATTCCCCCAATGCCTGTTCCAAGGCATTCTTCCCGGGGCGAGTGGGAGCTTGTGGCACGATAGCATCAAGGCATTTCTATTAATAGTTTTTCGGGGCATTCTATGAGGATTTTCCCCCGGCTTTTTTTGACCGCCCCCATCCGCTGCCATTTGTTCAGCAGTCGACTCGTAGTGAAGTAATTGATGTCGGCTAGAGATGCCAATTGTTCATTCTTGACGTTGACTTCCACTCCGCCAGGGGTTGCATGTCCGGCCCGATCCCCCAGCTCAGTCAAGGTGTGCGCAAGTCGTTCTTCCACCGAATACGATGCGAGACTGATATGTCTCTCCGCAAACTGGGCGACATAGTGTAGGGAGATGCGTAAGCAATTTGCGGCGAGCCCAGGGTAAGAGATCTCCAGGCGCCGGATGCAGGCAGCGTCCCAGACATAAGCCTCGCAGTCGTTCAACGGCTCGGCCGTTCCAAGATAGTTCAAGCGGTGTGCAGGCAGCAGAGTCCCCAGGCCAAATATCTCCCCAGGCATGAGCCAACCCAAGACGACTTCGTGGCCGTCATGAGAGACTCTGTAGAACTTGACGCTTCCCATTCGGAGAAGATACAGGTGCTTCGCCAGATCTCCGCTTCTGAAGATGATCTCTTTTGCCCAGAATCTGCGAATGGTTGCCTTCGAGAGGATCGCATCAATCTCAGGCTTTCCCAATCCTTCCGTAAACCAGTCCGCAATGGCTGGGTGGGTTTTCGAGTGGGTATGCAGCATCTGGGGACCTCGTGTGTTCGACACTATCTGGGAGTGTCTCCGAACTCCACCGGCGAAGGACAAAGTGCGCGCAGCTGCATAGCTCTCATTTGCAAAAGCTAGCAGGCACATACGAACAGTCCAGTTGAATAGCCTAGTTTTAGTGAATCCGGCTGTGCCCTGGTAAAAACACTAGTGCTGTCATTGCTATCGCGCAATGAACACGGGGATCTGGAGATGAGCGAGATTCGAAGGCTGCGTCAGTTAGAGGAAGAGAACGGGCGGCCGAAGAAGATCGTGGCGCAGCAAGCCTTGGACCTGGACGCGCTGAACTTTCCAAGTCCTGATATGTTTGAATGAATAAGTCATGGAGGAGCGCTTGGTGTAGAACCGCTGAAATCAGCGACCCCGCTGATGTGAAGTTCTAGTACTGGACTTTTGTGGAGTCGAGGTGTGGCGCGGTGGTTTAGGTGGAGCCTATCAGTTGCCGACCCTTTCCGTCCGAGTAGAGGAAAGCACGACGGGCTGTAGGTGGTCCTTGGCTGTTTCCGCCGTTTCCAGCTTCGTGCCCGTTTAGGTTCACCATGGCATCATCGGCTCTCCCCCCTCGCAGACCCCACC
>Ga0134124_10003070_pt1 | contig 13409 bp, 10 predicted proteins | sample KB304_FD_96880 | JGI IMG/M metagenome (GOLD analysis project Ga0134124, IMG submission 96880) | Terrestrial soil microbial communities without Nitrogen fertilizer from Kellogg Biological Station, Michigan, USA - KB3-0-4 | ecosystem: Environmental > Terrestrial > Soil > Unclassified ... | reverse complement strand
TTGTCATCGACCAGCAGCGCAAACTGATGGAGCCCACCAAGCGCGTAAAGGATGTGCTGGCCAACGGCGGCGACTGGATCGAGGTCCGAGGGCACAAGAAGCATATCAAGGGCTATCTGAATGAATTTCTGTTCGATCCGGCCTTGGCTGAGGCGCCGATCGGCTCATTGTCGGGGGGTGAGCGGTCGCGATTGCTGCTGGCGAGGGAATTCGCCCGCCATGCAAACTTGCTCGTTCTCGACGAGCCGACCAACGACCTCGATCTCGAAACTCTCGATCTGCTGCAGGAAGTGATCGCGGACTATGACGGGACAGTATTGATCGTCAGTCATGATCGAGATTTTCTCGATCGAACGGTGACAATCACGCTCGGCCTCGACGGTTCGGGCAAGGTCGATGTGGTCGCCGGCGGCTATGAGGACTGGGTCAGGAAGAGATATCAGGCCAAGGTTCCTCCCCGCAACGGGGAGGGGGACCGTCGCGCAAAGCGCGATGGTGGAGGGGGCGGCGTGCAGGGCTCCCAACCCCCTCCTACAGCGCTTCGCGCTGCCACCTCCCCGCAGGCGGGGAGGAAGCTCTCCTACAAGGACCAGCGCGACTATGATCGCCTTCCGGGCGAAATCGAGCGGCTGGAAGCGGAGGTCGCGGCCGACGAAGCCGCGCTGCACGACGCTGATCTTTACGCGCGCGACCCAACCCGGTTCGCGGCTCTGACCGAGCGCGTCGCTCGCAACCGCGCCGAGATCGAAGCGGCCGAGCTCCGCTGGCTGGAAGTTGCCGAAATGGCGGACGCGCTGGCGCGCGCTTAACCGCGCTCGGCTTTCGACGCTCCACCGCCAAGCGCAGCGGTTCGCTCGCGAATGCGGCGCTCCAGGATCGAAAGCGGCATGGCGCCCTCGCGCAGGATCTCGTGGAACTGCTTGATGTCGAACCTGTCTCCAAGAGCTTGCTGCGCTTCCGTGCGGGCTCGCATCCAGGTGGTGTGACCGACCTTGTAGCTGCACGCCTGACCAATTAGCGTACAATAACGCTCGACCTCCCGTTGCGAACGAGCGCGGGCGAAGCCGGTCGTCGCGACCATGTAGTCGGTCGCCTGTTCGCGGCTCCAGCGCTTGGAATGGAGTCCGGTGTCGACCACCAGGCGTGCGGCGCGGAAGAGGAACGACTGGAGGAACCCGGCGCGACCGAGGGGCGCGTTCGCATAGACTCCCATCTCATCGGCGAGCTGCTCGGCGTAGAGTGCCCAACCTTCGGAATAGGCTGAGAAGAAGCCGATCTTACGCATCAGCGGAATGTCCTTCGATTCCTGCGCGATGCTGATCTGGAGGTGATGGCCGGGGACGCCTTCGTGATAGGTCAGGGTCGGCAAAGTATATTTCGGCCAATCCCCGACGTCCTTCAGGTTGATGAAATAGATGGCGGGGCGCGATCCATCCAGTGCCGCGCGGCGGTAGTAGCCGTTCGATGCGCCGTCCTGGATTTCCGGGGGAACCCGCCGGATCTCGAGCGGTGCGCTGGGCACGGTAGCGAAGTCCTGCGGGAGCCGCGCATACATGTCCTTCACACCGGCATTGAGGCCCGCGAGGAGATCGGCACGACCGGCGTCCGAGTCCGGATAGAGCTGCGACGGCGTCCTGTTCAAAGCCGCCAGCCGCTCGCCGACACTGCCCTGCGTATAACCCTGATTGCGCAGGATCGTGTCGAGCTGGCTGCTGATGTCAGCGACCTGGTCGAGGCCCATCTGATGGACTTCGGCGGGCGTGAAGTTCGTCGTCGTCGCCTGGCGCAGCGCCTCGGCGTAAATCGCATCGCCGTTGGTTAGCCGCCAGGCGCCGTCCCCCGATCGCGTCGTCGGCCTTAGCTTCTCCATCAGCGCCATCTGCCGGTCGAGGGCGGGATAGACGGCATTCTGCACGATATCACTCGACCGCCGTTGCCAATCGCCCGGAATGCTCTTGTCTTTAGTGCGCCGAACGATGGAATCGACCATCGTGCTCTGGGACGCGGGGACGTCGCGCAGCTTGCGCATCTGCCCCAGCGTCAGGTCGATCGACCAGCCGGGAGCGAGAAAGCCGCGAGCGGCCTGGGCACGCTGCTCCGCACTGTCGTTGTCGAGCGTGGTCGCGAACTGGCCAAGCCGCGAAAGATAGGCCTCCGCGTCGGCAGCGTTGTCGATCGTGTGCGACGTGTTGAGGAAGTCCGGGGTTTCGAAATAGGCGCCGCCCTGTTGGAAAATTGGATACGGGCGCTGGGCGGAGTCGATGTCCCAGCGCGCCGGCGCCTGAGTCGAGGTTTCGATCTGATAGACGATGACCTCACGATTGAGCTTTGCAGGCTCCGACAATGTGGCGGGACTGACCGCGCGAAGCCGCGCGAGTGCTCGACGATTGCGCGCAAGGTCTTCGCTTCGGGCAACAGGCAGGGGCCGGGTGTCGAGCTTCGACTTGAGCGCCGCGTTCGGGCCTTTGTCGAGGCCGAGCGATGAGGCGAGCTCTGGCGAATTCCGCACCCTCTCCTGGAAGATGTCGTCGAACAGAGCGTTGAGCTTCGCATCGTCGGTGCCGGACGTTGCGGCTGCGGCGAAGACCGGCCCTTCAGTAAGGGGAAGTAGCGCGACGGTTGCGCTCGTGGCGAGGAACGTGCGGCGATCCATGATGGCGTCCCGTGATTTTGCGATGGTCGCAAAACCTTAGCGCGCGAAAGCGCGCAGGCAACTCCGTCGGTCGAAACGACGACTACGCCTGCAGACGATATTGCTTGAGCAGGTCGTAGAGTGTCGGGCGGCTGATTCCGAGCAGCTTGGCCGCGCCCGATATATTGTTGTCGGTCCGGCTCATCGCCTGGCGGATCGCCCTTCGGTCGGCAATCTCCCGTGCCGCGCGCAGGTTGATGAGGTCCGGTTCGTCGGGCGCCTTTCCGGGAAGGTCGAGGTCGTCGGCCCCGAGGCTTCGTCCGTCCGCCATGATCACCGCACGCTTGATTCGGTTCTCGAGTTCGCGAACGTTGCCCGGCCATGCATAGCCGTCGATTGCGGCCAGACCGTCGGGGGAAAGGCCCTGGACCTTCGGGTTGAGCTCCCGGCCGAAGCGATTGACGAAGTGCCTTGCGAGAAGCGCCGCGTCTCCAGGACGTTCCGCCAGGGATGGGATTTTCACCACGATCTCCGCCAATCGGTAATAAAGATCCTCGCGGAATCGACCGTCGGCGATCATGGCCTCCAGATTCTGGTGGGTTGCGCAGACGATGCGGGTATCGACGGCAATCGGCTGGCGGCCGCCGATCCGCTCAATGACCCGCTCTTGCAGGAAGCGCAGCAGCTTCACCTGGAGCGGCAGCGGTATGTCGCCGACCTCGTCGAGGAACAAAGTGCCGCCCTCCGCGAGCTCGATCTTGCCGGTGTTGGACTTGACGGCCCCGGTGAATGCGCCGCGTTCGTATCCGAACAGTTCGGCTTCCAGCAGGTTCTCGGGGATCGCCGCGCAGTTGATGGCGATGAAGTCACCCTTTCGCTCGCTCTTTTCGTGAACCGCGCGCGCGAGCAATTCCTTGCCGGTCCCGCTCGCTCCGAGGAGCATGACTGACACATCCGCACTGGCGACGCGCTCGATGGTCTTCGCGACCTTCAGCATTTCCGGCGCGGACGTGATGATCGATCCGAGAACGGCAGTCGCACCCGCACCGTCGTGCCGCGCATTTTCCTGCTCGATCGCGTGCAGGTGAAAGGCGCGGGCCACGATCAAACCAAGCTCGTCGATGTCGACGGGCTTTTTGTAGAAGTCGTAAGCGCCGAGCCCGATCGCCCTGAGCGCGCTCTCGCGGGCGCCGTGACCGCTAGCAACAATCACCTTCGTGTCGGGCTTGAGCCGAAGGATCTCGGTCAGCGTTGCGAAACCCTCGGCGGTGCCATCAGGATCCGGTGGGAGTCCCAGGTCCAGCGTGACGACCGACGGCTCATGAAGGCGAAGCGCCTCAATCGCTTGTGCGCGATTGCTCGCACAGATGACCTGATAGCCGTCGTACGCCCATTTGAGCTGGCGCTGCAGTCCCTCGTCGTCCTCGACGACCAGCAGGACGGGAAGTTCGCTTGTCTCGGTCATGCGCGTTTCCGTGCTTGTTCAATCACCGGCTCGGCGGCGGGCAAAAGGATGGTGAAAGTGGTTCCATGGCCGGGACGGCTATCCACGCTCAGGCGTCCACCCATGGCTATGATCAGGGATCGCGCCTCGAAGGCGCCAATGCCGAAGCCGCCCGGCTTCGACGACGAGAAAGGCTGGAAGAGCCGATCGCGAAGGAAGTCGGAGTCCATGCCTGTTCCCTTGTCGGAGACCGCGATGGAAACGGTGCCCTCCTTGCTCGCGACGCGGACCGTCACGGGGAGCGTTGGTGAGCACGCTTCGACCGCATTTTGCAGCAGATGACCGACAGCTTGCTCGAGTGCCGTCGCGTCCGCTTCCGCCCAGAGATTCGTGTCGCCAAGCAACTTCACGTCATGTTCCCCGCGCTTCGATGCAATCGCGGCGGTGAGGATCGGGCGCAAAGGCTGCGGTTCGACACGTTGAACGCGTGACGCCGACCGCGGCGAAAGACGAGTCAGCAGGTCGTTCATCTTGCCGACAGAGCTTTTCAGAGTTGCGATCATATCGGCCCGGAACGCGGGATTATCGGCGTGGCGCTCGGCATTGCGCGAGAGCAAGGACAGCTGGCTGACGAGGTTCTTCACGTCGTGGAGGATGAAGGCGAAGCGGCGATTGAATTCCTCGAAACGCTGCGCGTTGGAGAGCGCCTGTTGCACTTGCGCTTCAGCCAGTGAACTCGCCGCGTGCCGCCCGGCCGCCCGGAGCAGATCGAAATCTTCCCAATCGAGCGGCCTCTGATAGTCAGGCGCCACAAGGAGGACGACGCCGATCAGGCGATCGTGGTGGATCAGGGGGATTCCGGCCCAGGCGCGATCGTCGCCAAGCAGCTGGCTCGGTACTGGAAGCGAGCGATCCTGCGGACTGGCCCAACCGTTACGAAGCCCTTCGAACTCGACGACTCGTCCGCGCGTCTCAAGGGTTGTCCAGAAGTCGCTCGCTTCCTGGAGCGGCAGCGGATGCGACCCCGGCCAATTCCACGAAGCGGCGGTTGTGATTGTGCCCGATTCATTGACCAGCAGCAGTCCGCCGGGTGCATCGGCGATGTCGGCGAACGCCTTGATGAGCCGCTCACCGAGCGGAGGTGCTTCAGGTTCCGCGCGTCCAAGCGTTTCTGTGAACTGCAGCCATTCGGTGCGATAGTCGTAGCGATGCTCGAAGATATGCTTCGCAAGCTTCACCTTGACCCAGCCGCGAGCCCATTCCGACAAGGGAAGCACGATCGCGCCGGCGGCGAGCAGCAGGAGCGATCCGGCGGTCGCGGCGCTTGCCCAGTTCCACGTCGTGTGGCGCAACGCGCCGGCAAGGACCGCCATCAGTGCGAGGTACGAACCGATCGCGACGAGCGAGAGCGATTGGAACGTCGCCGCGCGCGAGAGCTTGATCTTGAGCGAGCTCTTGATCCCGCCGCTCGACGCAAACAGCGGCGCCGCCACGGTCATGAATGCGCCGCGCAGGCGGAACAGATCGTCCACGCCGCTAGCGCCTGAACCCTGCAGATAGGCCAGCGTCGCGAGGTTGAGGTCGTAACCCCACATGAGCGTGAGGCCGAGCATTGGTCCACGGATACTGAGACGGCTTTCCGGCGCGGCCTGACCGTAAACGTTGTGGACGAGTATCAAGGCGCCCGCCGAAGTCGTGATGCGCAGCAGGCTTCCGGTCGACAGGATATCCTCGAACTGGGCCGTCGACATTGGAACCATAAATGCCACCGCGCTCAGTACGAGATGCAAGCCGATGGAGAGGGCGACCGCTCCGAACACCAGCCGCACTCCGGTCAGAGCCTGTCCGCGGATTCCTCCGGACATCTCATAGAGGAGCATTACCCAGGCGAGATTGCGCAGCGTGCCGAAGGTCATCGTCATGGGATCGGTGCGACCGCATACGGCGGCGACCATCGCCCAGATCGCCGTCACGGCGCAGCCGACGACCAGCAGCTTTTCCGAACGATCGGTGCGGGTCCGCATGCGCCACAGCACGAGCGACGCGAAGGCGCACGCTGCTGCTCCATAGCTCCAGAAGAGAATCAGGTCCTGCACGCTCTCGCGCCTGTCAAATCCACCGACATGCGCGAAGTGTCGCTAAATTTTACAAACAAGTTGTGAACGGCTTGCGAAATTCACGCCCGCGTTCCACCGACGCGGGTTCGCGAGGAGAATGAGAATGTTCGAGAAACGGCGCGTCGGAAACAGCGATCTCGAGATTGCGCCATTGGTGTTGGGCGGAAACGTCTTCGACTGGACCGCGGATGAAAAGACGAGCTTCACGATCCTCGACGGTTTCGTCGATGCGGGCGGGACGATGATCGACACCGCGGATGTCTATTCGGCATGGGTCCCGGGCCACGGTGGTGGCGAAAGCGAGACGGTCATCGGAAATTGGTTGAGGCGGGATCCGGCCAAGCGCGATCGCGTGCAGATCGCGACCAAGGTGGGGTTCTTCGAAGGGCTCGCTCCGGACGTGGTCGCGCGGTCCTGCGATGCGTCCCTTCAAAGGCTCGGGATCGGCACGATCGATCTCTATTACCAGCACAAGGACGACGAAAAGGTGCCGCTGGCCGAGAGCCTAGGCGCGATGGACGCGCTGGTTAAGGCCGGGAAGGTTCGATCCATCGGCCTTTCACAGTTCACGGCGGAGCGCCTCGATGAGGCGATGCGAACGGCCAACTCGGCTGGCCTTGCAAAGCCTTGCGCACTGCAAACCTGGTACAACCTCGTCGAGCGGCAGAAGCTTGAAGGGGACCTTGGGGACAGGGCGATGGCTCATGGTCTCGGCATCCTCCCCTTCTACGGGCTGGCCAATGGCTTCCTGACGGGCAAATATCGATCGCGCGACGATCTGGAAAAATCGGTTCGCGGCCTTCGCAATGTCGAATATCTTGAAGGGAAGGGGCCCCGCGTCCTCGCAGCCCTTGATGAAGTTGCTGCGGAAACGGGCGCGGCGCTCGCAACGATCGCGCTTGCATGGACGATCGCGCAGCCGGGGATCACCGCTGCGCTGGCCAGCGCAACGAATCTCGACCAGCTGGCCGAGCTCACGGCAGCAATGCATCTCAAGCTAAATGCTGATCAGATCACTCGGCTTACCGCGGCGAGCGCTGAGGTAGTATCCGCCTAACCGGCCGGAACCAGTTCCATGACATCCAGCTGCGATTCAAAATGCGGACTAGGCATGAACAGCCGCCACCGATTGGGACCGATGCGCTCGACATAGCCGACGACATCGCGGCTATCGTCCTGGCCATATTGGAGCGCCCTCGTCTCATCGCCCAGAACGAGCGTGCCGAGGAAGACCTGACGCAGCAGGTCGCCCGGGAATATCAGGCCGAACTGTCTTTGCGACCCATTCAGCTTGGCCAATTGCTGCAGGTCCCGCTGTGCGGCGATGGAACAGGTGAACGCCGGATAGGCGACATAGTCGAGCATGCCCTGCGATTTGGCGCCGACCTTGATCACGCGACAGCGATAAGCGCCGTTGGGAATCGGTCCACCACCAAGCGCCGCGTCCGGATCGAGCAGAACGCCTTCGCGGGCGATTTCCGCGCTGTGGCCGGATTTGCGTGCGGCGTCGATCGCGGCGACGAACGTCTGACGCCAATCGCGAAGCCTCTTGCGATCGCTCTCCGTCGCGACGCGGTGCCAGTCGCGACTCCAGTCCGGAATCATACGCGTCGGCGGTGCGATGACGCTGCAGCCAGAAAGCACGAGTGCAAAGGAGAGGAGGGCGACGCGCATCTCTGCCAGCCTATGCGGCTGTCCAGCCGCCGTCCATGCTGAGGTTCGCTCCGGTCATGGAGGACGCTTCGTCACGGCAGAGGAAGACCGCCAGCGCTGCAACCTGTTCGGGCGTCACGAAGCGCTTGGTCGGCTGGGCAGCCAGAAGAACGTCATTCATCACTTGCTCGCGTGTGAGGCCGCGAGCCTTCATCGTGTCCGGGATCTGGTTTTCGACGAGCGGGGTCCAGACGTAACCGGGCGAGATGCAATTGACCGTCACTCCATCGCGAGCGGCCTCCAGGGCGACGGTCTTGGTGAAGCCGGCGATGCCATGCTTGGCGGCGACATAGGCGGACTTGTTGGGGGAGGCGACGAGGCTGTGCGCGCTCGCCGTGTTGATGATCCGGCCCCAGCCCTTCGCTTTCATCGCCGGCAGAGCGAAGCGGGTCGTATGGAACACCGCGGACAGGTTGATCGCGATGATCGCGTCCCACTTCTCCGGCGGAAAGCTCTCGACCGGCGAGACGTGCTGAATCCCGGCGTTGTTGACGAGGATGTCCGGACCACCGAGTTCATCGGAGCAGCGGTTCATCATCCGCTCGATTGCTTCTGGATCGGACATGTCCGCGCCGTCGTGGATTGCTGCCAGCTCCTTGCATTCACGTTCGATGTCCTCGGGCTTCCCGAATCCGTTGATCATCAACTTCGCGCCTTCGGCGGCGAGCGCTTTAGCGATCGCGAGACCGATTCCAGAGGTGGAACCCGTGACGAGCGCGACTTTGCCTTCCAGAATCATGGCGTCTCCTTTGCACCGGCGCTAAGCGAGCCGGCAGACCAATTGCAACCGCTGTTGGCCACGCGCATTTGGCCACGTGGAGGAGAGTGCGATGCGGCTCGGCGACGAACCCGAAAGCAGCAATTTCGAAGACCGTACCGGGAGTCCCGGCGGAATGGGCTTCGGCGGCGGAGGCAATCTTCTCGGCTGCCTCATCCCGCTCGTGATGAGCCGCTTCGGGATCGTCGGCGTCGTGATCCTGCTTCTCGGCTATTGCGTGCTGACCCAGTTCGGCGGTGGGACGGGCGGATTGCTGCCGTCCAGCGGACCGCAACAGAGCGCCCCCGCAGGTCAGTCGACGCTCAGTCCGGAAACCACGGCGTTCCTCAAGCGGGTGCTCGGCTCGACCGAGCAGACCTGGGGCGAGATCTTTGCAAAGAGCAATGAGCGTTACACGCCAACCAAGCTCGTCGCTTACACCAGCGGCACGCAGACATCCTGCGGCTTTGGCCAGGCGGCGATGGGGCCGTTCTATTGCCCGAACGACAAGAACATCTACCTCGACCCTACCTTCTTCAATGAGCTTTCGCAGCGCTTCGGCGCCCCTGGGGATTTCGCGCAGGCATATGTGATCGCGCATGAGGTCGGCCATCACATCCAGGATCTCGAAGGTACGCTCGACCAGGCGCATAACCTTCAGACTCGCGCGAGCGAGTCCGAGGGCAACGCCATCCAGGTCAAGATCGAGCTTCAGGCCGACTGCTATGCCGGCGTCTGGGCGGCCAACGCGAAGGACTCGCAAGGCTCGATCCTCGAAGCCGGCGACATGGAAGAAGGCATGAGGGCGGCAGAGGCGATCGGCGACGATACGCTTCAGAAACAGAGCCAGGGAGTTGTCGTGCCGGAAAGCTTCACCCACGGTACGTCGGCGCAGAGGATGCAGGCGCTGCGGACCGGAATGCAGACCGGCGATCCCAACGCCTGCAAGTCGATCTAGAGCTTTACGAGCATCTTTCCGACGTTGGCGCCTTCGAACAGGCCCAGGAATGCGTCCGGGGCCTTTTCGAGACCCTCAACGATCGTCTCTCGCGATTTGACGGCGCCGCTAGCCAGCCACGGCCCCATGTCGCGGTAGAATTCCGCCATGCGCGGGAAATAGTCGAAGACGATGAAGCCCTGCAGCCGGATCCGCATGGCGATTACGCGCTGGATGAAGCGGAAGCTCATCGGAGTGGTGTCATTATAGCCTTCGATCATTCCGCAGATCGCGAAGCGCGCGTTCTGCCGGGCAAGGGCAAAGGCCGCATCGAGATGATCGCCGCCGACATTGTCGAAATAGACATCGATCCCCTCAGGGGCTGCTCCGGCAAGGCCTTTGAGGATCGAACCGGCCTTGTAATCGATGACCTGGTCTGCGCCGAGCGAGCGTACGAACTCGCATTTATCCGCGCCACCGGCGGAGCCGATTACGGTCATTCCTTTGGCCTTGGCAATCTGGACGACGACCGAGCCGACGGCACCCGCTGCCGCGGAGACGAAGACGATATCGCGCTCCTTGGCGTGCGCCGCATCGAGCAGACCGAAATAAGCGGTGATTCCAGTCACACCGAGCACCCCGAGAAATCGCTCGGGCGGAGCTCCGAGGTCAGGGAGTTTTTGGGCCGTTCGAGCGGGAATGACGGCTTCATCGCGCCAACCGGCCATATGCTGGACGAGATCGCCGGCGGCGAAACCCTCGGCCTTGCTTTCAACCACTTCGCCGATCGCGCCGCCGTCCATCGGCTCGCCGACCTGGAACGGCGGGACGTAGCTTTTCACGTCGTTCATCCGCCCCCTCATATATGGGTCGACGGAGATCCACAGGTTCCTGACGTGAACCTGGCCGTCGCCGACCGGCGGAAGCGCCGTGTCCTTCAACTCGAAATTGTCGTGGGTCGGAAGCCCTTGCGGGCGGCTCTTCAGATGCCAGGCGCGGGGCATGGTCGTTCCTCCTGTTCCGCGCATAGGCCGGGCGTCAGGCACAAGAAAGGCCCGGCCGCGAAGGGGAAACACGGCCGGGCCTGATTGCCTCCGTCACGCAGAGGCTGATCAGCTATCGCTATTCGCGATAGGTGCCTTCGAAGCTGCGATTGAGCGCTCGGTCGCCCATTTCGCCCTGATCTTCGCGTTCGAACAGCGCGCGCCCGCGGCTTTCATCCCGCCAGCGCTGCTTCGCCTGATCGGCGCTGCAATCGAGGATCACGCGATCCCCCTCGACACGATCGATGTCGGCGCAGCTCAGGCTGTGATGGGCGCCGCCGCTTTCCGGGTCGGACCTGGTCAGGATGATCCGGTCGCCGGCAACGCGATCGACAGTTCCGACATGCTGGTCGTCACTTCCGACGACCTCCATGTGCTCACGGATCTGGCCGAGCATTGACCGCTTCTGCATCCGGCGTTCCCGCCAGCTGCCGAAATCGCTTTCGAACCGTGACTGGTTCTCGCGGCGATAATCCTCATAATCGCGATCCAGCTCGTCCATCTGGCGCTGGCGCCAGCTATGGTAATGCGGGTCGAAGCGCCGTGATTGACCGCGTTCGGCCTCGTAGCGTCCATAGCGGTCACCGGCTGACGTATAATCGCCTCGATCGTAATCGCCTTCGATGTGGCCAAAGTCGCCGCTCAGGGGCTGGAAGCCGCGTTCGGCGTAACCTTCGCTGCCCCACATCGAGGCACGGTTTCCGCCGCCCCCATATCCTCGATACGACGAGCGGCCGAACGAGCCCGGCTCATCGCGCTCGAAACGACCCCGGTCCCTGTCCCGCTCGCGCCCGTAACGGTTGCGCAATGCGGCATTGTAGTCGCGGTCGCCTGCCGAATAGCCGCGGCCTTCGCCCCGTTCCCAGCCACGGTCGCGGAAACCTCGGTCGCGCCCCTGCGTCCGCAAATCCTCGCGGCGCCGCCGTTCGGCGTCGTCATCCCCGAACCATGAGGCGATCTCGTCGCCCGCACGTTCGAAAAAGCCGCGATCCTCGCGTCCGCTGCGATCCCAGTCGCGGTTTCCCGATCCTTCGTCGCGCCATCGCGAGCGCTCATCGCGTGGGTAATCGCGCATCTCGTAACGATCATTTGCCATACGCACCTCCTGGGCTTGAACGTAGACCGGCGGGGGGAGCCGGCCATGAACCGCAAAAAGAACGAATGGCTATCCGCGCGCGTTCCTCTTGAACGCCTCGGCCTAGGGCCCAAATCGGCGGGCCGAAAGCTTGCCGGGACAAGCGATTGCGTGGGGAGGAACAAGCCGCTAGGGGAGCCCTCCCAAGGGCCCGCCGCCACGGGGGTTCACACTTCAGGCTGGGGCGCGGGGCTGTAGCTCAGATGGGAGAGCGCTGCAATCGCACTGCAGAGGTCAGGGGTTCGATTCCCCTCAGCTCCACCAGCCGCCGGCGGTAACTCAAACCAGCAATCCCGATGCGGTCGTTCGGCGGACCGAACTCAAGTGAATCGCAATCGTTGGACGGCCACGCGGCCGGGCCCCACATAAGGAAAAACGAGCGGACGAGCGGTTACGAGGCCGCACAAGACGAACCTGAGAGTAGGAGCCGTTGACCCACCTGCTCATCAGGCGCAGGGCGACCGGTGACCGCCTGGTCTCAGCTTTCTAGCTCTCTCCACGGCCGAGTGATGCGTGCCGCATTCCCATTGGTGAGGAAGGAGAATGAGTATGTCTGCGCAACAGTTGCTGATGGCCCGCCGGCATTTTCTCATCACATCGGCTATGGTTGGCACTGCCAGCTTAGTCACACCGAGCGTCGTTCATGCGGGAACCGCGCCGCCCCCGTCGGGTGCCGAAAGCACCACGTCCTCGCCGAGCACGGCTGCCCGGGACGGAGGCCTACCCGGAGCTGCGCTCATCGGCGCCGCCGCGACTGAACAGGCAGGAGGCGACACCTCGATCCGACCGTTCCATTATCGAGCCACCAACGAGGAACTGGCCGACCTCAAGAGGCGGATCGCGGCGACGCGTTGGCCCGAGCGCGAGACCGTCAACGACAACAGCCAGGGAGTTCAGCTCGCAACCATGCGGAAGCTGGCCGATTACTGGGCCAACCACCACGATTGGCGCCGCGCCGAGGCGCAAATCTTTTCCTATCCCAACTTCATCACCAACATCGACGGACTCGACATCCACTTCATCCACGTGAAGTCGAAACATCCAAACGCGCTGCCCGTGATCATCACCCACGGCTGGCCCGGCTCGATCATTGAGCAAATGAAAATCATTGGCCCGCTGACCGATCCGACCGCGCATGGAGGAACCGCCGCGGATGCCTTCGACGTCGTGATCCCTTCGCTCCCCGGCTACGGCTTCTCGGGCAAGACCACCGCACCCGGGTGGGTCGTACCCCGCATTGCTCAAGCGTGGGACGTTCTCATGAAGCGGCTGGGCTACACCCGCTATGTCGCCCAAGGTGGCGATTGGGGCAATGCGATCAGCGAGGTCATGGCGCTGCAGCAACCGCCTGGCCTGTTGGCGATCCATACCAACATGTCGGCCACCCTTCCCGAGGCGATCCGCAAGGCGCTTCCGGCTGGACCGCCGCCGCCCGATCTTTCGCCCGATGAAAGGCACGCCTGGGACCAGCTCACCGATTTCTACGTGCACGGGCTCGGCTATGCGATCGAGATGAACCAGCGGCCGCAGACACTTTACGGGGTCGCGGATTCGCCGATCGGCCTAGCCGCTTGGATGCTCGATCATGACATCCAGAGCTACGACCTGATCGCGCGCGTGTTCGACGGCGC